>Ga0070740_10001647_pt1 | contig 29528 bp, 43 predicted proteins | sample Coa_R2_FD_67286 | JGI IMG/M metagenome (GOLD analysis project Ga0070740, IMG submission 67286) | Surface soil microbial communities from Centralia Pennsylvania, which are recovering from an underground coalmine fire - Coalmine... | ecosystem: Environmental > Terrestrial > Soil > Unclassified ...
ATCTGTAGCGAAATGTGAAATCCATGGCGCACCTATCCATCTCCCCGCGCTTGACGCACAGGGTTCACGTTGTTATGACCGCCGGAATGCCGTTCTCTCAGGCGGCTTCTGGGGGCCCCTCGCCTTTGCCGGGGACTTCCCGGACGAGCCTTTCGAGCGCGGCCTCAGTGCTCCGATGGACCGCCTCACCCCTCAGGTAGCGGTTCACGGTGTTGGGGTGAATTTTGGTCAGTGAAGCGACGTCGACCACAGTCTTGCCGTGCTTCTCCATCCAGGCCTTCAGCTTCTCGACGCTCATATCTAACTTTGTAACAAACTTATTACAAGTCTGCAATAAAATTATTACAAAATAATCCATGGGCAACTTGGCGAATACATTCAGAAATCGCTTGGCGGCCCTTCTCGGGGGGCGCGGAGCGAAGCTCGATCTCGCCAGGACAAGCGGTTTTTCGAGGCCCTCAATCGACCGTTGGCTCGCCGGCGGGAACTCGCCCGATCTCGACCAGGTCGATGCGCTCGCGCGCGCGCTCGGAAAAAATCCACTCTCATTGTTGAGCGAGCCCGGAGAGGCGCGCCAGGCGCACGTTCCCGAGGACCTGCTTCGGATGCTTGCCGATACTCCCGAGGCGCACGAGGCCGTTCGCTCGCTGCTCATGGGCTTCGCGATCCAGCGCGAATCAGAAGCCGCGAAGCGAGTGAAGAAGTCGCCCAAACGCGGCGATGAGTGCTGAAATCAGGCCGCGCACGACCCCGGCTTGCCTTCTGACCTCTTGGCATTTGCAGGCATCCTTTCTTCGATCGCGAAGACGGCGCTCGTAAAAATAGTCCATACTCATCGCTCTTTCGGAGATTCCGTAAGGAATTTGAGTAGGCGGCCGATATTATTTCATGAGAAAGCAGATCCTGATCGCGGTTGCGCTCGCGCTCTTCTGCTCGTGCGCCCGATACTGGGTGAAAGAAGACATGCAACCGGACCACTCGTACAAAGTGGTCGCAGACGGGAATGGGCTCGCCTCACTGAACGGCGCGCGCGAGCGGGCTTACGATCATGCCGCGCACCTCTGCCCAAACGGATTCGTGAAACAGGCGGAGGTCCCGGATGATTCCTTCAAGCCGACGTTCACGCTGGTTGTGACCTGCAAATGAAATTTGGAGCGGCCCTCGCGGTTCTCGCTCTGGTTTGCCTGCTGGCCTTTCTCTTTTCGATCAGCGTTTGGCTCGGCCTAGCGGCGTTGCTCGGAGGACTGGCCTGGATCATCCTGAGCGCGGGAATGCTGCTTTCGATCAGTTCAGCCGCTTCTCCACGCAGCGCTTCCACTTCCCCCAGACAGAAAAATTTCTAAGCGGGTGTCGTGCCTGCGTGGAAAGGCATGGAAGAGAAGAGAGTGGTATGGAATGGAAAGGCATGGAAGGGAATGGGGTCCAATTTGACCTCCGCGTCTTGTCACGGAGATCGCTTAAGAATTCGACACGCATAAAGCGGTCGGATATAGAGGTTTTTTGCGCGCTTTTCGAGAAAATTTTCGTCAGTTGAGACGTTTCTCAACGCACTTTTCGACTCTCACGCGCCGGAAAACTTCTTCAATTCTATTGATCGCGTTAGGGTCGATTTGAATCAGGCGCTTCATGAGGGCGCGGATCTCGTCCGCGATCGCCGTCGCCTCGCCGAGCCCGGAATCGACTTCGGCTTTCTTGCCCCCTGCGTCCATGCCTTATTATACTCGGAATGGATAGAAAACGCACCGCGCGCGCGGTCAGCGCCGGCGGCGCGGGCGCGCGACGAGCGTATCGAGCTTCATCCCGAGGACCGCAAGTTGCGTCTGAATCTTGAAAATGCTCACGGTCACGAAAACGACCCAGGGGACGCCGATCGCGCCGACCAGGATCTCCATACCGATCGTGAGCTGCTCGGAGCTCATTTGGCGCACCCGGCTTCTGCGGCCGCGAGCCGGTCGCGCCACGCGAGATCGTCTTCGGGCGAGTAGCACCGATAACCCTGGGCATCGGTGAAGGCCTTCGTCTCATCGACCTGGCCGGCGTGATGGCGGAGGCCCGTGGGCATGATCAGCCACGTCTTCACGCTTTCGGCGGGCGCCTTGCCCGCGGTTGCGCATCCAGTGAGCCCCGCGAGGATGAGGAGAAGGGAGTACTTCATGGCAGCTTGTCCAGATTGCTCACGTCGTTTCCGCTCTTCGGATCGTCCGCCGCCGCCTCGGCCTGCGCGTTCTGAGCCTGCGCCTGGCGGGCGAGCTCGCCGGGACTCGGGATAAGCCAGCCCAAGAGCGCCGCGATCAGGGGCGCCAGGGCTGGCTTCAAGAGTGCGAAGAGCGCCGCGAGGGTCATTGACCGTCAACGTCCTTTGCGCCAAGCGACTTCAGGCCGGTGATCGCGGCCTTCAGGATGCCGCCGGCGTTCGGGAACAGGAAGGCCAGAAGCTCAGAAATGGTGAGGGCCGCGGTGAGGATCGCGGTCGAGTGCGAAGCGATGAACTGCATGTAAGACTCCGAAGGATCAAATTCGTCGCTTCAGTTGAGAGGTCGCTTCGCTACGCGGTCAGGAAAAGCGCCCGTTCGGCTTGCCGCCGGCGGGTCAGCCCATCCACTACTTTACCAGCTTCGTGGTTCCATTTCAGGAGCTCGTCGGCCGCGACCGATAAGTCCCCTTGTTGCAAGTACTTGAGGAGGTGCGAGGTCTGGAACTGGCCCGTGCCCACGTTATAGGCGAACGAGACGATCGCCGCGAACTGGTTGTCGGAGAGCCCTGGGACGAGCTCATCGACAATCCTTTCCGGATCCTGAAGGTCCTCAAGGAACCAGGCTTCCGCCTGCTCGGGCGTGCAGGTATCGCCCTCCTTCACGCCCCGGGTATGCCCCCAGCCGATCGTCCACTTGTCGGGCTTCCCGTTGTAGATCTTCTGGTAGGCCTGAAGCCGGAGCTCCTCGAATCCCTTGATCAGAGTCGCCCCGGCCTCGTTGATCGTTCTCATGCAACCATCTGAGCGGAGATCGTGGCCGTGACCGAGGGGCCCGTGCCGCCGACAACCCATTTCAGGTTCCAGTTCGGGGGAAGGACGTCGTTTGCGACTGTGTTCGCGGCCGCAGTGAGGGCCGGATACACGGTCAGGACCGTTGTCCCCGTCGCGGTCAGAGCCGCACTGGCCAGAATCGTCCAGTACTGCCCGGACGTGGGATCCTTTCCTTGGATGGTCACGGTGAGGGTCGGGCTCGTTCCGCTGATCGCCGTGATGTTGATCACGACTTTGACCCCGCGTCCGTACCCGTTCACGTAGTCGGTACTCCCGTTTCCAGCGCCCTGAGTAGTGAGCGTGGTTACCTTCGGGTTCTGCTCGTTTCCAAAAAAACGCATGACTCAGAACCTCCGCATCCGAAGCGCGCGCGCGAACGCCGACCGTTGCTTCCCGGCCCTGGGCTCGGGACTCTCGATGCCCGCCCTCGGCCCCGGAAGACCACGCTCAGGCTCGCGCGAAAAGCGCGAATGCCTGATCATGGGCTCCTCTTCCCTGGGATGGGGGACCTCGCCGCCGTCGAACATGTACTCCATGTCCCCGTGCTCTTCCTCGAGGTCGTCGTCCGTATGGGGCTCGCCGGTCGAGTCTTGAGCCTCCTTGAGGCCATAGGGGTTCTCTTCAGGCTCGTCTTCCTGCTTGGGCAGGCTTCCGCGCTCCTCGAGCCATTTCTGGTAGCGCTTTCTCATCAAAGCCATTTTGGCCTCCGACTGAAATTATACACATCGCTACGATAATCCTTCTAGCCTTCGCCTGTTCGCTGGGAGGAAGCCTGCATCGGGGTGAGCGCGCGCTCGGCGGCCGTGAGATGGCCCAGGCCCGATTGGGAAACCTTAAGCTTGTTCTGCGCTTGGTTGCCGGCCTGCTGAAGGCCCGGGGTCGCCAAGGTCTGCTGATTCGCGAGAAGAGATTGCGGGCTCAGGCTCCCGTCGAGGTCCTGGCCGAGAAAAGTGCCGAGCGCAAGACGAGTGGAATATGGCACCGCCTTCTTCTTGCCCGCGTGATTCGTGAGTTCCTCGAGGACCGCGTTCTGCATGTCGGAAAAGAGCTTCGGGTACACGGTCCTGACCGCGGCGACCTCATCGGACGTGACCCGCCCGTCCTTCACGCGCGAAAGGATCGACACGGGGTCCTCAAGAAGATCATGGAAGCGCTGAAACTGCGCGGCCTCCATGTCCGAGAGCTTGGCCTTCGGAGCCAGCGGGGCGTTCATGGGCTGCTGGGGAAGCTGGGCCGCAAGCACCTGGACCGCGCGCGCCATGGCCTGATGGAACGAGCCCGTGATCTCGGGCGCGATCGCGTAGAGGTCCTTCGTCTTCGCATCGAGATCCTGGATCAACTTCGCCGGGTCGTTTGCGTACTCGTGAATGTCGGCGACCCGCTCCTCGAGCTTCTGCTTCTTGTCCGCCCTGGAAGCCGCGGCGTAGGCCACGACGGGGGGAACGACGTCGCCCGAGAAGCGAAAGAGCGCCTTGGCTCCCTTGGAGATCTGGTTGGCGGTCTGCGCCCCGATGCGCTCGAGCGTCGCGAGTCCCGAGATCTTCGTTCCCTCCACCTGGACGGAGGCCTTCACAAGCCCGAGGGCCGCCTTGTTGACGGCCCAAGTCCCAAGAGACGTGAACGGATGCTCGAAGAAGCGCCGATAGGCTTCCATCGTGCTCGTGCCGCTCGGGTTGAAGTTCTTCGGGAAGGCCTCGAGGTAGGTCCTCGCGGCCTCGATCCGGTCGAGCTCTTCGGGGTCAAACAGGATCTTCTTCACCTCTGGCGAGAGCTTGTCGAGCGCCTTAAAGATCTTCTTCGGGTCGATCGCGCCGTTTGTCGTCGCGGCATCGCGGATCGCCGAGCGCTGGTACTGAGAGATCACGTCGGTCGCCTCAGGCATCTCGCGATCGAGCCATTGCAGGAACTCGGAGTTGTCCTTCGCGAAAAGGCGCTTGGCGAACTTCTCGGGGGTCTGCTCTTCGACCGCGTTCAGGAAGTCCTCTGGCCCATAGATCTTCGAGCGTCCGAGCACGGTCTTTCCGAGGCGGCCCATGTCATCGCGGAGAGCGCTGTATCCCGACTTCGCCTGCTCGATTTGATCAAGAAGTCCCAGGATTTTGTCCTTCGCCCCGGGTGTCTTCATCGTCTCGGCAAAGCGCCGGATCGCGTTCTGCTCGAGGTTGTCGAGCTTCTCCTTGATGAGCCCGGAAACGAAGCGCGTCTCGGGCCCAGTCGCGCGGCCGAGGGCGGTTCGGAATTTCTTCAACTGCGCCAGGTTCTCGACTTGGTCGAGGCCGTCGGCGAAGGTGCCCACGAAGCTATGCTCGAGCGTGCCCTGGATCAGGCTCTGCTCGTCGATGATCTTTCGGATGTTCCGCGAGATCGCGCCCGTGCTGGCATCGCTCACGGGGATCGCCGGCGCGTACTCCTCGATCTGGTTGTAGAGGTCCTTGATCGGGCCGGCCTTGCGCTCAAAGGCATCGCTCACGACCTGCTTCAAGCGGTTGCCGGCCTCGGCCGCGGTCATATCGTCGCCGGCGCCCAGGGCATCGGTCACGGCGCCCGTCGCCCGCTCATAGCCCCTCTTGTACAGGGCCGCGCGCTCGATCCCGACCGGGGTCGGGGAGTTCCTGAGCATGTCCTCGATCTTCTGGATGTGTTCGCTGTCGCTGAGAAGCCCCTCGGGAAGGGGGGCGTCGAGCCTGCGCGCGGCCTCCTCGATCTCGGAAGCGTTCGGCTTGAGATCAGAGAGCCCGTCCAAAATCCCCTTCTGGCTCTCGGGCGCAAGCTCGTTAAACTCGACCGAATCGCGAAGCGTGGGCTGGCCCGAAGGCGTCCCCGGAGCGCCAAAGCGTGCGGTCTGCTCGAGGTCGGTGGGCGGCGGGGCGGGGCTTAGCCCGGCGTCCTCAAGGGCCTGGGCGGGCGTGACCTCGGCGGGCGATTCCGCCCCCTCGGCAAAGCCCTCCCGTGCTCCGGAGGCAGCCCCAAAGAGCGATCCCAGGGTCCCCGCAAAGAGCGCGCTGTAGCCCACGTTCGAGAGGAGCTTCTCCCCCATCGCGTCCGGATCGCCGAGCGCGCTCTCATCGACCGAGCGGCCGAGCCCGTAGGCCGCGCCTTCCACGGCGGATCCGGCTCCGGAGGCAGCCGCGCGCGCCAGGATCTGGTTGATCACCGGGTGGGTCGCCGGGTTTGCGACGACGCCGGCGGCCTGCTCGGCGAGCGGAGCCGCGGCTTCGGTCACGGCCTTTCCGGCCGTACTGACCAGCGAGGTCGGGGCGAGATTGGCGAGCTCGGCCCCTGTCGCCTGAGTACCGAGCTCGCCAGCGGCCGCCGCACCCGCCTCTTCAGGGGCCGTGGCCCCCGCACTCAAGAGCGCCGGAAGAGCTGCACCGATCACGGTTCCAACTCCCCGCGCAATCGGATGAAACTTCGCCCGGGCGGCCATTCCTTCCGGAACGTGCTGAATCGCCTCCTCCCAGGTCTTGGCGTCGCCGGCGTCGGCTAGGCGCTCGAGCCACGTCGAGGCACCGAAGGTGAGCCCGCTCCCAACGCCCTCGCCGAGGGCCTTGGCGCCCTCGAGCGCCCCCCCGTACTGGGTTTTCAGGGCAGCATCGCGGACCTGCTCAGGCGTCGCGAGCTTGTACCCCATCCCGAGCGCGTCTTCGAGCTCGGACGAGTCGATCGTCTCCGGATCCCCGTAGGGGTTGAAGACTTTGACCGGGGCCGAATTATTGGCCATCCCAGCCCTGCTTTCTGCTCTTGAGCGAGTCGAGCCCGCGGTATCCAACGAGCCGTGTCTTATAGTTACTCTCCATGTCCTCGTTCAAGTTCTTGATGAACTGATCGTTCACTGTGCCGTTGGTGATGAACTTTCGAATGCTCGTAGGATCTCCAATTTGATCCTGCATTAGCTTCACGTCTTCCTCGGAGAGACGGTTCAGGCCGTGCATTTTATTAAGCATCGGGACCAAGCGTGCTCGAATGGCGACTGCGACATCGTGGTTGTCGCCTCCAGGAAGAATTGAGGACGGAGGAAGCGAGCTAAGGTGATTGACCAAATTCCGCACGGGCTCATATTCGGCCTGAAGATTGCGGAGGTCCTCGGCGTCCTTGTCGCTTGCGGCCTGATAGGCACGGTTTCCGACGACGATTCGATTTTTCCGATACTTCTCGTCCTGAAGCAGGTAGGTCGGCTCCTGGCCGACGGGAAGGCCGCCGCTCCCCTTGCCCGAGCCCGAGCCATAGAGTTGCGCGTCTGTCTGCATCTTGGCGAAGCTCTGGATGAGCGGGATCTGCTGCTGTTTGAGTTGCCCGAGCAGCATTTGCGCCTGGGCCTGAGCGAAGGGACTCCCCGCCCGCGCGGCGGCCTGCTGAACCTTGGCCTGCAGCATCGTGTTCATCTGAAGCCTCGTCGCCGCGTCGGCCTGGTTCTCGTTCTGGTAGCGCTGCATGTTCATCGAGTAGAGGTTCTGCTTCTTGCCCAGGTCGGCCTTCTGCGACTCGATGTCACGCTCGATCGCGTTCTGCAGGACCTGCAGGGCCTGGTTCGGGCCGTGGGTCAGGCCCGCGCCGATCCCGCCCAGGATCACGCCGATCGAGGCCGCGACCTTTCCTCCGGTCGTGAGGTTCGACCAGTAGCGGTCCGGGTCGACCTTCCCATTCTGGACCTGTTGAAAGAGTTGCTCCTGCTCCTGGTTGAGTTTGTCGATGTTCTGCTGGTGGAACTTGGCCTGCGCTTCGATCTGCGCCTGGTACTGTTCAAGCGCCTTAGACTGGGCGTCGGCCATCTGCTCTTGAGCCTTGGCCTGACCCTGGATCCCCGCGGCCTGCTGACCGTAGGCCTGAGCCATGAAGCCCATGGGGTTCTGAGCTCCGGCGAGAAGCGGGTTCGCAGGAGCGGCCGGAGCCGCGGGCGTCTCGGGCGAGCTCGCGGGAGCTTCCGGCGTCTCTTCCTCCTCGTCGCCTGAAGCAGAGGAGGCCGTCGGCACCGGGGGAAGACTCGTGATCTTTACGTGCGTATCGTCCGAAAGGCCGTCCTTCGCTACCGGGAACGTCGAGCCATCTGCGCCCTGAATCAGGTAATGGTCATCGTTGTTCGCGGCCAGCATGTAAGCCGGCGGGGTGCTCTGATCCTGTTCGGGATCGAAATCATCATCAGCCATCTTTGCGCTTCTCCTCGAGGGCCTTCCGCTTGCGCTTCGCCTGGACGACCTTTCCGAAGCCCTCGGCATCGGAGCCGCCCTTTTTCTTCATGATGTGCTTCACGAACTCCTTGGCCTTCTCGGGATCCGAGGCCTTCGAGCGAGGGATCACGATCTCGCCCGGGGATGCCATGATCGGGACGGTGTCATTCGCCGGGGAATCCCCTGGCACGGTGGCTTTGCCGGGGATCCGGCCGCCCTTCGCCTTTCCCTTGCCTCCGCCTCCACTGAGGACGCTTCCAACACCACCAAAAATGCCGCCTAGGAGCCCGCCGGTGCTCTGAGCCGAACTCGTCGCAAGCGAAGTATTCATCTGGTCCGCGTTCAAAGCGCCCTGCAGATCGCTCTGCGCGGCCTGAAGGCCCAGGCCCTGATAGCCCTGCCCGAGTTGCTGCGATCCCAGGCCGAGTTGCCCGTAGAGGCCGGCGTTCGAGATGTCCTGCGAGCGCTGGGTTCCGAGAAGCTGTGATAGGAGCCCCTGGGACTGAAGCTGCTGCTGAAGTCCAGCCTGCGCGCTCTGCTGCGCGATCGCCTGGGCGTTGTTCGCGTTCTGAGTCATCGCCGTTCGGGCCGCAAGCGCGGGGTTCATCCCGTTCTGCGAGGCCATGAGCGCGTTCGTCTGCGCGGCCGACTGATCTCCGGCCTGCTTCAGGAGCGCCCCGGCGAGCCCGGGGTTTTGACCCGTCGACTGCGCCATGAGCGCCTGGGCGAGCGCGCTTTGCTGAGCGGCCGTCTGGTTCTGCGCCCCAGGGTTCGCAAGCGCGAGGTAGCCCGTCCCCTGATTCGTGAGCGCGTTCCCCTGCTGCTGATACCCTTGCGTGAAGGGGTTCTGCTGCAGGCCCGGGGACTGGACGACGTTTTGGTACTGGTTATTGGCGTTCGTGCCGAGCAGGTTTCCGACGAAACTCACTTAAAGCCTCAGAGTGATCAGAGTCAGGCGCTCGGGCCGGGCTACAAACCCAAGCCGCTTCGCTCGCTCGACCACTCCGGGGATGAAGGTGGAACCCCAAAGGAATTCGAAGCCGAGGCGCCTAGCCTCTTCTGCGATCGCAAGGACGCAGAGATCTATCGCTTCGGAAGAAACACCCGGATTCGCGTCCGGGTTCGAAATCAGGTTCTCGATGAAGCCGACCCGGGAGTCGGTCTTATAGAGAAACGCGGCGGCCACACCGGGAACGATCCGCCCAGTAGATGGTAGCAAAAAAAGGGGCGGCTTGGCCATGTGGCGCTTCTCGGCCCATTGGCAAAGCATTTCGTAGTGATCCGCGGGGATGAAGGGAACTGCCTCGATCATACTTGCTGAGCAGCGGGGAGCCGCATTCCTCCTTTCTTGAGCCCGACCTCGAGCTGAAGATCAGAGATGCTATAGCTGGGCCCAGTAATGGGGTTCTGGATGTCATCAAATTGAAACTGAATGGCCTGGCAGCGGTGCTGGGCCAGGTTGAGTCGGAACTGATACGCCGAAGTGGACACACCCCCGTAGGGGCTCTCGCTCCCATAGGTCGTGCCCGACTGGCCGTAGTACTCCGAGCCGAGGAGGTTCGTGGCGTTGAAGAGGTGCTGCTCGGAGAAATAGTCGTTGTAGTCGTAGGCGACCTGGACGCGGAGCTGGTGCACGGAGAGATAGTCGCCCAGGAACCAGCCCTTCTTCACGCGCTGGAAGCCCTGCAAGCTGTTGAGCTTGATCCACGCCGTTTGAATCACGAGCGCGAAAGGCAAGCTTGCATCGAGGTAAGTGCTCGAGTCCTCCTGGTAGACCTGGCCATTCGAGCGCGCGTAGACGTAGGTCGTGCCCTTCCAGAGTCCGGCGTCGGTACCCGTGTGATTCGTAAAGGTCGACCACTGGCCGAAGTAGTAGTCGTAAACGAGGGTCACGCCCGAGCTCACCAGGAAGCGCACCTGGTTTTTGTCCTCGATCAGCGTCGCGGCCGTGATCGTCTGCGAGTTGTAAGCCTCGACGTCGGCGCCGATGTAGCTCACCTGAAGCGAGCGCTCGAGCAGGTAAATCCCCTTGGCCGTCTGGAACATGAGCCCCTGGGGCGTGAGCACGCAGCTCTTCGGGTTCACGCATCCAACGTCCGTCGTGACCAGAATCGGTTGCGTGAACGTGTTGTTGTTTCCCGTGTTATCCGGGCCATCGCCCGAGACGAAAAAAATGTAGGAGTTCTTGAAGAAGACGATCTTGTCGTCCATGAACTTCACGGCCGTGATCGGCCCCCCGAGGGGGTCCATGCGGCTGATGAAGTAGGAACTGAAGGCGATCCCCGAGCCCTGTTGGGATTGCTGGGAGTAGCCCCAGGAAAGCGGGTCCTCGAGCCCAGCGATCACGCAGCGGTTCTTGTTCACGTCGAGCAGATAGGCCGAGGGAGGGGCATCGTTTCCGAGCACGTTGCCCGTCGTGTAGAGGATCGTGTTCGCCGTGATGCTCGAGTCGGCGTTCGTATCCGTGAACGCGACCGTGTCAGACGTCGTCGAGTTCATGGTCGGAGAAGAGAACGAGGTCACGAGGTAGGCCGTGGTTCCGCTTGCGGTTGTCCGGTAGACCTCGATCATGACGCCCGACTTTGCGGTCACCCGGAGAGTCGGAAGCGAGAAGGCGACCGACCCGGTTGACCCGCTCGCGATAACCGCCTGAATGGCGACCGAGGGGGTCGATCGGTGCATCTGTCCCCACCGATCCTGCCACGCATAGACGACGTAGTAGGCATAGGTCCCAGCGGCCATGCTTCCGCCCGTGGTGGACGGGGTCGCCGTGATGTTCTCGGGGAAAAAGTGAAACCCAAGTTCGACGGGATTCGAACCATCGTAGGCCTGGACATAGCCGCCGGCGATGAGGAGGTTCTGGCTGATCTCGCGAGAGATGTAAGGCGAGCTTGGGCTGAACGCGATCGTCTCAAGAGAAATGCCCTTCAGGAAGAAGGTCGTGTTTCCGTTCGAGACAAACTTCGTTTTGATCTGCGCTGGGAAGTAGACGTTGTTCGAGGAATCGACCGTGACCGAGGGAAGGACCTGCTTGGCCGGAAGGCCCCCCGCCTGGCCGGGCATCATCTTGGAAACGACGATCCCATTCGAGTTGATGACGAAGAACGTGCCCTGAAGGGTCGAGTCGTGAACCACGCAGACGAGCGTGTCGGTTCCCACCACGAACGCCTTCGAAGCGAGCCCCACTGAGCGCATCAGCGTACCCACGCCGAAGAACGAGTTGTAGGGCCAGATGACCGAGAAGCTTCCGCCTCCGATCACGATGTGGTCGTAGGCGTTGCCTGAAGAGGTCGCCTTTTCCCAGTAGGCGCCGAGTTGGATCCCGCTTAGGCCCTGTGCTGCGACCTGGGCGGGCGTAAGGAAATACGGAGCAACGCGAATCGCCGGCGTCGTCGTGTCGGAGTCGAGCATTACGGAGGCCTGGGCGACCGAGAAATCGAAGTTGAGCGCCGTATACATGAGGCCGCCCGTCGTGATCGTGAGAGATCCGCCAGTCGTGGTTCCGGTCGCGTTGTTGTTCAGCGTGATCGTTGTTCCGCTGATCGCGATGATCCTCGAGCCCACCTGGATGTTCGTTCCGCTGACCGGATCGTTGATTGAAAGGCCAGCGGTGGATGCGAGGTTCGTGACCGTCGGCTGTCCGTTCGTCGTGTTGCCCGTCGTGGAGAGGCTCGAGCTGTTTCCGTAGAAGACGGCGATCAGCCCGGTCGTCGGATAGATCGCGAGCCCCAGGCAGTTCGTGCAGGTCTGAGAGATGACCGCTGTATTGGGATAGCCGTTCGAAACGGATCCAACCGTGCCCGTGGGAAGAACGTAGGCGACCTTGATCTCGTTCGTGTTGGCGCTCGAGCAGTAGGCCACGATCATGTTTTGGCTGAGCGCGCCGACGTCGAAGAATTTGTAGGTCCCGTGAACGTCTGTGAAAACGTTGGTCGCGTTTCCGATCAGGGAAGGGGTCTGAGGATTGAAGATCCTGAGCGCGAGGTTAGTCCCGGTGATGTACCAGACGAAAATCTGGTTGCCGATCGCGATTGCCTTAGGGGTCACCCCACTTGCATCGAGCTGGACGTTGTTCTGGTGGACCGCTCCCGTTGCGGAGTCGATCACCGTCATGCAGACGCCGCCCTTGGACGTGTCCTCGTAGACGAAGACCTGGATGCCCTGGCAGATCGCGAGATCGGGGACGCTCTGAACGCCCTGGTTCCTCACGACCGTCTGGTTGGAGTTCCGAACGGAGTAGCACTGGGTCTTTTGGGCCCAGGTGTTCGTCGACGGGCTCCAAGAGTACAGGTAGTTCGACGAGAACAGGAGCATCTCGTTCTCGAAGAACCCCATGGACTGGGACGAGGTGATCGTGGCCCCGTAGACTCCCTGGATCGTCGTCGAAAGGGCGTCGTAGCCATAGCGCTTCGTGATCTTCTTGCCCTTGGTGAAGACGCCGTTTTGGAGAGCAAGGAGCTTCCCTGGAAGCACTCGCTTCGGGTCAGTCTTTGAGTCGATGCCGCCTGCAAACGGAATCGAGATGGGTTGGAACTGAAGAGCCACGTCCATCCCCGAATTTCAGGGGCTGAACCCTTGCTACGCTGAAGAATTGCTATCTGAGGCCAAATACGATGAACGAGAAGGGCTCGTCGGTGAGCGACAAGTTCTTTGATGTCTCAACGACGAAGCTGCTGAATCCAATGGAGTAAGCCGAGATGGAGTAATAACCGCTGCTCGGGTCGAGCCCCTGAAAGCTCACCACGGGATAGGGAGTCACTCCGAACGAGTTGTTGAAGTTGATCGAGTAGCTCCCCGTGATCGTATGGGAAACCGTGAACCCCGATCCCGCAGTGATCGAGCCGTTGGCCGCAATCACACCGGCCAGGATGACTCCGATGTTCCCCGATCCCGCCGAATAGGCGTCCGTGACCACGGCCTCTTTGCCGTTGATCGCCGCCTTTCCAGGGATGGAGATGGCGCTTTGAAGCGAGGTTCCGCTGATCCCCCCGCTTGCGATCTGCGTATCCGAAAGGGTCCCGTTCGCGAGTTGGGAGCCCGTGATCCCTGCCGTGCCTGAAATCTGAGTCGAGGTGATCGTGCCGTTCGCGATCTGGCTTGCCGTGATGGTGTTGTTCGCGATCTGCGAGGCGGTGATCGTGTTGTTCGCGATCTGAGCGGCCGTGATCCCGTTGGCCTTCACCTGAAGAAGGTTCGAAGAGACGGCCAAGGTCGAGTTATCGACGTCGTAGGCGCAAGCCATCTGACCCGCCGAGGTGATCGTGCAGATCTTCGTGCCAGAGCCGGGGAGAGACGTCGGGAAAGTGATCGTGTACGCATTCGCCAAGGACGCAGGCGACTTCAGCGTGACCGGGTTGGCCGACGAGACGTCCTGGTAGAGGTTGTAAGAGCCGGCCGCGATGTCGGCCGTAACACCCGAGCTTTGCGTGAAGGTGAAGGTCTTCGTCGTGTTCGAGTACGTGACCGCGGCCGTCGTGGCGCCCATGCCGGAGATGTTTCCGGAGCCAGCCACGTTGACTGCGCTCCCGGAGGTCACCTGCACTGCCGTGCCGCTCGAGTTGTTGTACCAGAGGTCCCCGTTATAGACGTACACGTTGCTCTTGTCGTTCGTGCCCGAGAGCGTGCTCGTCTGGTTCGTGAACATGATCGAACGCGGGAGCGAGAGGTTATAGTTGTTGCAGGCTAAGTCCGCGTTGATGTTGATCCCCGCCGAAGGGACCTGGACGCCGGATCCGGGCGAGTGGTTGTGGGAGTCGACCACCCCGAGCGCGGTATTGAGCTCTTGCGCCCAGGCGGGCCCAGGCTCGGTTCCAGGGACCGGAAGGATGAGGCTCATGTTCGGAGTCGTGGTCGTCGAGGCGTCGGCCATCTCGCTTGCTGCGAGCAGGAGCCCCGCGGCGATCGCGAATCCCAGAAGGAAGGCCTGTCTCTTTTTGAACTTCATGAGCTACTCCTTAGGGCAGGTACTTGATGATCAGGTTCACGCAGAGGTAGGGCGGGAGCGTGTTGTGGCCCGTCCCGCTGCCCGCATTGTTCGTGCCCGTGATTCCGGTGCTGGCCGCGACGATGCCGCTATTCGAATCCACGTTGTTTCGAGTGACAACGTTGGATGCGCCTGCAGAGCTGGTGACCTGCGCGAATCTGTTATCACTTCCGCCGGTCGTGTTTCCGATGTGCGCATCGTGAAAGTGGGTTGGATCCGTGATCGTGTGCGAGTGAACTGCAAGCTCCCCGGTCGTAAGAGCATGAGTTTCTTCGCCGCCGGTCTGCCCTAGGGTATGGTTCGTCGCTCCATTCGCAGCCGACTGACCAGAAAAGAGAAAGACGCTTCCGTTTGCGTTCGGAAGCCTGAACCATCCGGCGGGATCGGTCGAGAGGTTGTACTGGTTCCCAATAACGGCGTAGAGCGCCGGATACTGGGTCTGCGAGAGAAGCTGGCCCTGACAGAGAAGCCATTTCAATGGAGGAGTAGGAGTGAACCAAGCGAGTGGAGTCCCAACGGGGATCCCATCGCCGGCGTTGAAACGCAGTAGTAGGGGCTTCAGCGCCGCCTTCACGTTGTCTTGGATCGTGTCCAAGATGCGGTTCCCGGTCTTTATGACCTTGAACTCGCCCGCCTGCGGGATCGGATTCGTCGCCACGGCTTACACCATCCCGCCATAGCCGTTCCCCGCCCCGTTCGGCCACCACATGTCCCCAGCCTGCGAATCCGCGACCGTCGCCGGCGAGCCGGCATCCCGGTTCTGAGCCATGTCCTCGAGCCTGGCCTTCATATCGGCCTTCTGCTTCATGAAGGCCGTGGCATCCGTCTCGTCCTTGTTCAACGCCTTGATGCAGGCATCGACGATCACGTACTCCTCCCAGCCAGCGATCCCATCCATCGTGTCCGTCAGGTTCACGAGGCTCGTCGGCTCGGGGACGTACCAGAGCTGCAACTGCTGGCCGCCCGTGGGGAGCGGGGTCAGCCAGATGTTCGATCCGTTGATCCGGTAGCGGAGGTTCGTGACCCCGTAGAAGCTCTGGAAGTTCGGGACCGAGTAGCGGTTACGCTCCGAGAACGTGAAGGGCTTGAGCGTGACCGGCGACTGCGCCGAGTTCCCGAGCATGAGATCGACGCCCAGGAGCTTGTAAAAGTCCGTGGGCAGCGGGAACAGTTGGTTCACGCCGTCCGTCGTGAACGAGTAGGTGCTCGCGAAGTAGTCGTTGCCATAAGCGCCGACCAGGAGATCGTAGAGCTCCTTCCAGGACCCGTTGATGTAGGTCGTCCACTCGGACGTCGTGATGAAGTTCGAGTTGACGAGGTCGGAGCGCTGCTGAGCCGCGGTGATCAGCGACTGCAGCGTCACCACGCTCGAGGTCGACATGGGTCACCCCTCAGGCGTATTCTCCGCCAGGCAAGGTCAGCGGGTTGACCGTCACGGTCGCGGCCGTGGGTACGGTCACGCTCCCGTCGGCTGTGTAGACGACGGCGTCGCAGGAGTAGGTCCCGGAGCCCTGACCGTTTGCGCCCGTGGAAGGCGCGGCAAACGTGTAGTCGAACGAGAACACCAGGCTCCCCGAGGCCGGGACCGAGACGTTCATCCCAGGCCCAAGGGCCGGAACGCCGATCGCCGCGCCGACCGGCTCCGGAGGGGAGCTTCCCGTCAGGTACGCGCGCGGCTGGATCCCGGTCACGTTGATGGCCGATCCGCCCGAGTTCGAAACCGTCAGAGTCGCGGTCGTCTTCTGCTGCTTCGAGATCGTGGTCGCCGAAAGAGAAATGGTCGCGGTAATTGCCATGGATCAAAGGTCCTTTCTAGAAGGCAGAAGAATTCGAGAGCACGATGTTGAAACGGATGTCCTCGCCGTTCGCGAGCTCGACGTTCGTTCCGGCCGCCGACTGGAACTGAATCACCAGGGTCGGAGCGCCTGCCGTGCTCACGGACTGAGAAATCAGGAAGCAGTTGATCGCCGCCGGGGTCGCGAAGACCGAGATCCAGTCGAAGTCGAAGAGATACGGGTAGGTGTCGGACAGGGTGATCGTGTACTTGCCGACCGCGTTTCTCACGATCGAGGCGATGCCCTTGGAATGCGAGGTGTCCATCGTCGGAGCGCCAGTCGCACCGACCGTGAAGCGCCCGAAGAGGTTGACGCAGTTTTTCTCGAGCGCGAGCCCGAACTGGTTAAACCAACGATTTGCCATGCTGACCTTTCGACCCGGTTCTTGCCGGGAGGGCGGTTCTACGACTCAAGGTCTGCCCCCAGCCTGAGAAGCGGGCCCGGACTCCGCGAGGAAGCCCGGGCCCGAGTGGGAGTGGGACTAGACAGCGAGCTTGACGTTCGAGGACCAGCCGGGGGCGTTCGTCCGCAGGTTGTAGTACGCCGCCACGCGGACCTCGCTCGCGTCCGCGTTGTAGACGCGGAGCATGTCGAGGCCATCGCCGTACCGGAGAATCTGCGGGACTTCGCCCAGGCCTTCGATCGCCCAGGTGTCCATCTGAAGCAGGAAGCAGGTCTGAGTCGGGCAGGAGCGATCCGGGAGGACCGTGATGACCGAGTTGGCCCCGTTCACCTTGATCCCGCGGAAGCCGATCTCGCCGACCTTCAGGTCCGCATACTGAACCTTCGAGCCGAGCGCCTTCTCAAGCGCGCCGTAGCTCGCGAAGGGCATGAAAGCCATGTTGGGCTTTCCACCTTCACGGGCGTTCAGCGAAGAGGCGTCGATGAGCGCCTCCTCGATGGACTCGTTGGAGCCGTCGAACTTCACGCCGGCAAGCCTCGTGCGGTCAGCCGAGCGGTTGACGCCGTAGAAGTTGTCGGTCGAGCCCGGATCCGTGAAGGGCAGCCACGCCTGAAGGCCCGAGCACTTGGCGTTGTTGTCGCCCTGGACGAGCAGGAAGTCGTTGGCAGCCCAGGAAGTCGGGTTTCCAGCCGCTCCGCCCATGCCCGACGCCGAGACGGTCACGGTTCCCGCCGTGCGGTTGACCGCGGTCACGTAGCCGAGCGCCGCGCGCGGGGTTCCGCCGTCGGTCGAGTTGGCCTGAAGGACCATGTTCACTTCGAAGTTCACGACGTCGGCCGGGTTCGTGAGGGTGATCACGCCGGTCGAGATCGAGGTGATCTGACCGATCGAGCCCGTGCCGGAGCGGAATAGCGCGCCCGCGATCGAGTTCGTGACCGATCGGATCGCGCCGTCGATGACGAGCTTGGCGCCCTCGAGGAACGCCATTTTGTCCGTCTTCGAGGCGAGCATCGTCTGGTTGTCGATCGTGGCGATCGAGTAGTCCGAGACGCGGGTCAGGAGGAAGGACTGAACGTTGACCGGGCTCTGGTTGCCCTGGGCGTTCGAGAAGGTCGAAGACCGGCCCTGCGAGACGCCGATGATGATCGGGATCGGCTTGTACTTGCCGCCGAAGTCGGTGTTCTTCTTCAGCATGGCGAGCAGCGGGTTGTCGGCATAGACCAGGTTTTCGATCACCTGGCCGTCGTAAAGTTCTTTCAGGGCCGCATTCATTGCGGTCAGGTCTAAATAGGCACCCATGGGGATCCTCGGGAGCGCGAAAAGCGCGCTCGGAAAAAAAGAGTCGAGAGGATCGCTTCAGAATGAGGGATTGCTTCCTAAGCCCCGTTCACTGCGTGGGGCGAAAGGAGAAGGGTGCGTCGCTGCCTGAGCGGCCTAACGCTAGCCGCGGCGAGAGGACGTTGCTTCGATGTAGAGGGAGTTGCTTCGCGGGAAGGAATGCGCGGCCGCGCGGTCCATCACGGTTCTACAGACTCCCATTCTACAGAGTCTATTTACTTGCGCAAGGGGTCACGGCGCGGGCAGAGCACGTCGAGCGTCGAGACCATGCGTCCGGTTAGTCCGGCGTCGACCTGGATCTTCGATCCGTTCGCGAGCTCGACCCACTTTTTCTTCCGCTCGGGCTTCCCGTCGGGACCGCGCGCCTGCATGTAGCGCGGGAGAACTCCCTTGCGAATCAGGTTCTTGATCCGGCGGCGCTCTTTTTCTTCTTCGTGCCTGAGCGCATCCATCCCGGCGTTGTCGATCATCGGTCACTCCCCCGATAGCCTGGCCAACGCTCTCGCCATTCGGTCCTGCTCGGTCTTTGCGGGGAGGAGGCTCGGGGCCGCGCTACCGCTCATGTGGTTCGTGAGGGTGCGGGCCCCGGAAGGGTTCTGCGTATCGGAGGCTTCACCCTGATTATCTTTCGGCTTTGCTCCGAATTTCCCTGAGAGCTTCTTCGTTTGCGTCGCGGCCTTCTCAACTCTCTCGGTCAGGAACTGCTCGACCAGATCGGTCGCCTCCTTGACGGAGAGGATCTTCTTCGTCCTCTCGAAGTGCTCGGAAACCGTGTCGAAGATCATGTCGCGCATGTCCTGCGGGTCCTCAAGCGCGATGAGCTCGTACTCCGCCGTATGCTGAGAGAGGAATTCCGAGATCGAGCCCTTGAAGTCTTCGATCGCCTCCTGCTCCTCGCGCGCGGCCTGCGCCTGCTGCTCCTCCTGGCGCTTTCTTTCGCGCTCCTCGAGCGTCTTGTTCAACTTCTCGTCGAACTTCGTTTCCAGGTCCTTGAGTTGCCTCTCGGGCCCGGCTTTCTTGCCGTTGAGGACGTAGTTCGTGAGGTCCTCGTAGGTCCACCCGAGGAGCTTGAGCGCCGCGAGCGGATCTGACTGCGCCTTTCCGATCTCCTCGCGGATCCGCGCCTCGGCGGCCGCGACCTTACTTTCGCGCTCTTGGACCTGCACGAGTTGCGCTTTCACCTGCGACTGCTGCGTGACCAGAGCGCGCTCTTTCCGCGCCAATGCGGCGAAGCGCGGATCGAGCTCCTTATCTTTCTTCTCCTCGCCCGGTTTTTGGCCCTCAGAAGGGGCCCCAGGCTGAACACCTTGCGCTTTCGGGTCAGCCTGGGGCTTTGGAGCCGATTGGGGGGCTCCGGGGGGAACAGGGGTCGCGGAATTCTGAGGGGAAGCCGGGTTTCCTTGCGGTACTGACATCAATGCAACTCCTTAGCCTCGAAGCATCCTGAAGCTCCGGGGTGAAGAATGGAAAACTCGAAGCCGTGCTTGTTCGACACGACGAGCGCGATGTTGTGTTGCGCGAAAAGGCGCATGAGCGGCTCGTTCGCCTCGCAGAACTCCTTGAACTCGGACGAATCCATCGGCGTCGTCGGCCGAAGGAGCGCGACTGAGCCCGGCGAGAAGCCCTCGAGGGTGACCATCTGATCGCCAATCCGAATCTGCATCACGCGGCTCCTGCTACGGGGACGTTGGGAACGAGGTTGGAGGTCGGGGGAGGCGCTGGCTGCGCCTGGGGCGCGCCAGGAGCGCCCGGAGTGGGCGGAGGAGCCGCCTTGGCCTGCAGATCTCCAAGATCTCTCAGGAACGTGCGGAGCAGCTCGAGGCGATCCTCCTCGAGGCCGCCAAGTTTGCCCTGCGCGTAGTACTCGAGCGCCATCTCGCGCGCGAGCGCCAGGTCGTCGAAGGGCTCGGGCTTCGTGTAGATGCCCTCGTCGACCATTTTCTCGAAGATCTCGTGCAGGAAATCCTCTTCGGCGTTCTGCAGGTTCTCGATCTGCTCGATATCAGGAAAGTCCAGGAGCCGCCGTCCGACTCTCGGGCTGATGAAGCCCGCCTGCACGTACTCCTGGACCGTCTGAAGCCTTCCCGCCGGGTCGTTCGGCAAGGAAGACACAGGGAACGCCTTCATGAAGTACTCGTCGTCCTCGAGATTGACGTCCTTCCAGTCGATCGACTCGATGAACTTCTTGCCCGGAACGGTCACGGAGAACTTCTTCTCCTTCTCGTAAATGTCGCGCGCCTCTTCGATCGAAAGCTTGGCGAGATCGAGGAAGAATTTCTCGTAGGCCTGGCCCACGGTCTGGAAACGATCGCTCTCGATATCGTTGTACTCGCGAAGAGCCTTGCCGGAGTTGAGCCCCGCGGGCTTGACCGACGCGGCCGAGAGCATGGAGATCCCCGCATGCTCGAAAGCCGCGTTTTTCAGCGTCTGCAGGTGCTGGTAGATCTCCATCGGGACGATCGGAGGCACGACGTACTTGGGCTCGGTGCCCGTGTAGGTCACGATCGCGCCGATATCGTTGTTCAGGTGCTCCTTGACGACCTTCGAGCCGTTGGCGAGGAGCACCTTGAAGGATCCGGCCAGGTGGAAGGAGCGCTGAATGACCCAAAGGATCTTGTTGATCTCGAGCTGGATGTTCTGAATCTGCTCGGCAAGGCCCTGACCGAAGAACCCGTAGAGGCGCTTTGACCAGGAGAACTGCGCGAACGGGAAGTGGTCGCGGGTCCAGGGCTCCTCAAAGAGGTTCCCCTCCTCGAGGTTGATCGAGTGGAGCCCGTCCTTCGCCTCAGGCCCGGAGGGAAGCCGCCAACTCTCGACGACCGTGACCTGATCGGCCACGTTCTGGTTCGTCCCGATCTTATCGCCGGTTGCGGTCTTGGCCTGCTCGATGAGCTTGGCCTTTTCCGGGTAGAGATCCTTTAAGATCGCCTTATCGACGTTCTTCACCCGGTGCATCTGGAGCGGCTTGCCGTAGAAAGCCTCGACCCAGTCGACGTAGAGCTCGCCGGCCAGCACGCGCTCCCACTTCACGCGCCCGTGCTCGCGATAGACGTGAACGAAACCGTCGCCAAAGACGCATCCGTCGCGGAAGATGATCGGCCCAAGCGAGTAGGCCTCGTTCTCGTAGAAGATGCCCTCGACGAACTTGTCGAGCTTCTTGGCCTTGCGTTGAAGCTTCCAGTCCCCGCCCGAGGTGAGAAAGAGCGCGCGCGGCTTGTTCTTCGCGATCTTGGCCGTGACCGCGTCGCTTGCCGACTGCACGACGTTGTAGCTCATGCGGTCCTTCATCGCGGTCTGGGTCGCCTGGACTTTCGAGTACGAGAGCCCGTTGACCCCCATGAGCTGCGCGTTCCCGTAGAGGCGCGCTGAGATCTGGTACTGGGTCGAGCGCCTCGTGTCGTATTCCGCGAGCGCCTTTACGACGCCCGAGACGGCCTTCGCCCTGTCGGCCTTGGGGACGGCCCACCAGCGCTTGGAGATCGCGCCGGTTTGGTCGCCTTGAGTAAAACTGGTGTAATCAATCGCCATGAGAGCCCGCTCCACTTCGCGGGCGCTTGCTCATGTTTCGCTACGCTAGGGTTCGATCGCTCCGGACAGGGCTTTGGGGTCGGGTTCTTGCTTTCTGGGATCTTCGGGGGGCTTCGGCGCGGGCTTCTCGGGAGCCTCCCAGGGGGCGACCTCGGGGCGGATCTCGCCGCCCACTGAGGCGAACAGAAGCTCCTCGTTCGTCGGCATGGGGATGCCCGGGAAGTCGTTTAGCGGCAGGCCTGGGTTTACGTGTCCGCTGTTTAACCCTTCTCGCTGGGCACCCGCCGCACCGGCCGGAAGTTGAAATCTGACAAAGAACGCGCCGACGCCGAGCTCGCGGACCCCGAACTTTTTTGCAAGCTCGAGGTACTTCTCAACTGTCGAGACGTCTGGAATTTGGTTCATCCGAAATCTTCCATTCCTTGATCCCCCCAAATGTCCTCTTCGGGGGGCTGAGCTGCTCGCCTTGCTGCTTCTTCCATTTCCCGGGCTTGCTGCTCGAAGTAGGCGTTGGATCCCACTTCTGGAAGTTCGGTATGTGGCTCTGAGAGCCAGTGCAGGGACTCGCGGAACCCGTAGAGCACGGCGTCCGCAATGTCGGAGTGGAAGCTTTCAGCGACCTTCAAGGTCTTGGCTTCCAGGTCCCATTGTACACGGTAACTGTCGTCCGCGAAAACGGAGGTCTTCTTGGCGAAGAAGGCCCCCGTCCGCATGGCGTCGTTTAAGAGCTCGATGAATTCGAACTTCCTTTGTTTTTCAGCGGCTACGATCGGCATCCCGTGGCGTTGCTGAAGCTCATCGACGAGCTTCGTGCCCAGGCCGGCGGTGTCCATGACGATCTTCATGGGGTTGTAGCGCTCGACCATGCGGCTGATGTTGTTGATGAGCGGCGTGATCCCCTCCTGCGTGCCCAGTATCTCCTCGACCAGGTAGGCCCCGCGCCAGTGCGGGTGGAAGGCGATGACGCCGATTGCGTCCTTGTCGCGCTTGCCGCGGTTGGATCCCAGGTCGACCCCGATCACATGCTCCCAGGGGATATGCCGGATCGGATCGGGGAGCTTCGGAAGCTCGTCGTAGTGGTTCTTCTCGGGGTCGTACTTGAATACGAGGACGTCTCTATCAAGTACCCACATGCCGAAGTACTCGCGAAGGAGGGTCGGATGGTTGTCGGGCCATGCCTTCTTGGCCTTGAGCTTCTCAACGAAGCCGCGCGGATCCGGCATATACGGGTTATCGAAAAGCGTCCATTTGTGGAGCGAGTACCCGTGGAGAAGGCGGCCGGTGACCTCGTAGAAGTAGCCGTGGGGCACGGGCCCAGGCGTCCCCGATAGCCCGACCTGGCCCTCGGCTCCGAAGTCCGCAATCGAGGCGGTCAGAACGTCATCGACCAGGCTTTCGATGTGGGATCCGAACTCCTGCGCCTCATCGACGCCGGCGAGCGGCGTCTTGATGCCGCGGATCCTCTTGATGAAGTTCTTTTGGTCAGCGCCGAAGAGCTTGATCGAGGAGCCCCAGGGGAAGCGCGCGGTGAGCGAGGCCTCGAGGAACTTGATCCCGATCTTATGGCGCTCGTCGAACTCCTGAAGGATCGGCCACATGATGTTTTTGGCCGAGTCGCGGGTGAGCGCGATGTAGGGCATCATCACGCCCGGGAAGCGGACGCTCTTGTTGTGGTACTTGTACGCCCAGGCCGTGGACTTCCCCGCGCGCCTCGAGCAGAGCGATCCCACGAACTGGGAGGGATCGCGAATGAAGGCGTCTTGCTTGGCGAAGCTTGGGTCAAAGATCGGCTGAAGGGCCTGCGAGTAGCCCTTGCGGGCCGCGCGGCGGTTCAGCTCGGCGATGACGAATTGAAGGGCAACTGCTGACACTTCGTTCTTTGGACGCCCCCAGGCCCGAGCAGTAGGGGGGAGAGAGCTGGTTTAGGCCTGGGGGCGTAACCGGCGAGCTACGCGCGATCGCTCGCGGGCTTTGGAAAAGGCGCCGGGGAGCCGGTTTTCTCGCTTTCAGTCGCTTTTTCGTGAGGCGCGTGGCTGGCCGTATCACAGCCCTTTGGACTCGCGTGGCTCAGTACTCGACGGCTTATTCCCGAGGCCGACTCCCCCATTCAGCTTTTAAGACTTCGCTTCGTTCTTCTTCTCGGACTTCGCCTCGGGCTTGGCCTCGGCGGCGAGCCGGATCCGCTTGATCGTGTTGTAGGGGAGCAGGTCCTCGTTCCCCTTCTGCTTGAGCAGGATGCCCACGGGGTGAAGCTCGAGCTCGCACTTGTCCTTCTCGGCCGAGATCGTGTTCTTGGCTCCGCCGTTGATGATGTATCCCGCACTGTCCGTCTTCAGGTCGAAAAACTCGACCTTCCTTCCGCTCATCGCTTAGCTCCTTTCGACTTCTTGAGCTCGTGATCCTCGATCTCGCGCATACAGCGCACGCATCGGATCGTGATGCGCTCAAAGTTTCGGTAGACGGCCTTCTCGATCGTCCAGAAACGCTTCTGGTGAAACATCCTGCAGAACCAGTTCTTCATTTCGGATTCCTCTTTACGCCCCAGTTCCTCTCGCCTTCGGTATCGACCACGCGGACGTGGTGAACGACGCCGTTTCCGTCCTTCCAGGTCGTCTCGCCCTTGATCAGAAGATCGCGGCACTTCACGGGATCGTTCTTCCAGCGCGTCGTGGGCAGGATGTCCCTGAGGTTGCCGACGAACGGGCAGTAATCGACCCAGCGATCGTGGTCGGGGAACTCGACCGTGTACTGGAAGTATCGGACCTCGCCGACCGTATGCTCTTTGACCCTAGCCATAGCGCTCCTCAAGCCAGATGCAGAACACGAACGCGATCAGGAAAGAGAGGATCGGATGGTGCTCGATGAACATCAGCGGTCCCCCAGGAGGAGGGCCGCAATCACGACCCATACGCAGACGACCAGGAGGCCGACGAGATCGTTGAACTGCTGCTGAGAAAGAATCACCATCGCCTCAGATCCTGTAGGGGTTGTATTCAAGCGCCGTGTACTTTTTCAGGAGGCCTAGTTCATCGAGCGCCGAGGTGTAGTGCGTGAAGACGGCCCGATCGAGCGGGAGGCGCGAGGCCGCGATGAGCTTCGTCGCGATGCCCATGCGCCTGAAGTCGTCCTTCACGTAGACGTAGTGGATAACCGGGGTCCCGTCCTGGGCCTCGAGCACGGCGTAGCCCAAGATCGGCTCGCTCTCACCCTGCGGGGTCGCGATGAGAACGAGCGTGTTCGGGCGATCAAAGATCCGCTCGATCACGAGGTGATGCCACTTGAAGAACGTGGCGTTTTTGATTTTCCGCGCGAACTGGCTCGAGTGCTTGTAGTTCCTAAGCCAGGTTGCGAACACGAAGGAGAGCTGATCCTTCGTGGCCTGCCTGATCTCGATCGACTGCATCCGGGGGCTTCTATGCCCTTCCTGCGACTCCGACATTATGGATGCAGTGCGTTGCAATTTCAACGCCCAGCTAAGGTAAAGGCTTTGATCTTAAGTTCGATTCCCGTCGAACTACCGATTTTTCTTCAAGAACTCGAGGAAGGGATTCGGGCGCGAGATCAGGTTCCGAATGTACTCGGAGGCACGCCGCCGTCCCTCGGCTCGAAACTCCTCGGCGCGCGCAAGGTGCTTCGCCCCGATCTTCGCTCTGTAGCGCTCGACGAGATGACAGAAGGCATCGCCCTCCGGGGTCATCATACAGCCGTAGAGCTCGTTGAGCGCCCGAATGACATCGGCACTCTTCAGCTCTCTCTTTGGTCGCCGTGAACGAAGCGCGCGGTAATGCGCGTACCACTCCTCGCGAGTCACGCCGGAGCCCCGCAGTGCGGGCAGTCCTTCACGGGCTCGACGACGCTCCAACAATAGGAGCAGCGGCGTGACAGCGGCGGGGGCGTCCAGATCGGAGGCGAGTTGCGGTAGGGGATAATCGTCCCCGGCTGGTTCCGAAAGACTCGCTCCCCGTGGTAATCCTTCAGCGCCTGCGCGTAGTTCGCGGCATTCATCTGCTGCTGCGCCATCTGCGCCATCTGCGCAAGCGCAAGGTTCCCCTGGCTCTGCGCAATCGCCTGCTGAAGCCCTAGGCCGACTTGTCTCGCCAAGGCCTCTGGATCCTGACCCATGGCCTGCTCGTTCAGGTGATAACGGACCTGGCTTTGCTGCGCGAGGATCTCGAGTCCGGCCTGCTGGGGGAGGTGATGGATGTCGACGGGCTCGTCTAGGATGCGCTCGAGCGCCCTCGCTAGGCTTTCGACCGTGTTCGTCGTGCTGGATGGGAGGCCGTAAAGGCCCCCAAGGAACGGGCCCATCTCATCCCGCCTTCCTGAGTTTCTCCCGGGTCGCCTGATCCTCAGGGATCTCAAGCTTCGCGATCCGCTCAAGCGCGTCCCGCGCGCGCCGCCCGCGCTCGGCCGCGATCCTAAGCGGAGCCCCGAAGTGATCAAAGAGCGGCTGATCGTAGTGCCGCATGTTCGCGTAGAAAGCGAGATCCGCCTTCGCGCGGTTCAGTTCGGCCTCGAGCGAGAGGACCCAAGCTAAGAGTTGAGGCGCGTCCTGACGGATTGAGAGGACGAAAGAACGCGATGCCACGATCTCAGCCGGGTCCCCGCTCATGAGGAGGCGAAGCTTCTTGAACGAGGGCCCTATGCCATCTTTCTGCTCGCCCCAAGGCCCAGGGGTTGCCCGAAGAATCCTGGCCTTGATCTCGTCGATATCGGGTCGCTTCATGGCTTCACCGCCATCGGGCACCAGCTCGAGTGCCCCGGATGCCCGCAAGCCTGCGCTCCGCACTCGCAGCGGGGGCCTGAGACGGGCTTTGGCTCAAGCTTCGGCTTCGGCACGACAAAGGCCGTGTGGGGAGGGGCGCCCGCTTGCGCCTGGGCTTGAAGAGACACGCCCGATTGAAGGCCCTGAGGCCGAGTGGCGCGTGAGAAAGGCCTGCACTTCGCCAAGATGTATTTCTCGATCGTTCGGTCGTGCCAATTCGGTTTGCCTGGATCTATGACGATGATCTCCCATTCGGGCGAGTTTGAAAGGATAGCGCCAGTCAAGCGGACGAGTTCGACGTAGGCTCCGGGGTTGATGCCTCCCGCTCGAGAGGCGAGATGTTGCATCACTTCCCAGCGCTCGCCTGGATTGAGCGGAAAGACCTGCGCCGGAGCGCTTGGCTGCGGTTGAGCCGGAGCAAAAATGATCGTGTTCTGCTCGAGGTCGATCGCCGAAAACGTCGCAACGGGTCCTTTGAGAGTTATGAGTTCCCATGTGTCGGAGTTCCAGAAGTACTGTTTAGCGGTCGCGAGATCCGTAGCGCAAAAGTGGATCCCCTCAAGAGAATTCATGCAGCAGGTGAACTGGATCGTATCACCGACCTGCAGATTGAACCTCTTCGTGGCCTGCGTCTGAGGCACCTGAGGAGCCTGCCCAGAAGGACCGCCCATTTGTCCCGGAGGCTGCGCCATTACTTGGCCCTCCTGGACGGGAGCACGAGCGCCTGCCGCTCGAGGCTTCGGATCCTGCGCCTTAAGGCGTGAATCTCAAGCTCCTCCCAGACGAAGAGCACGATCACGAACATCGTAAAGAGATCAACTCGCATCTCCGCCATTTTCTGGCTTCCTCGCTTTCAGCCCCTCGACTAGCTTTTCGGCAAGTTCCGCCAATTCCTGATCGCTCAAGTCCTTAAGCTCGTCCATCTTCCGAAGCTCCTCCTCGAGGAGCTCGCCCCCCGGGCCCAGGTGGGCCACGGCGCGGCGCTTAGGAACGATATACTGGCAAGCAGCCACGGCTGCGGCTCTCCGGGCGGAAAGCCCGATCGGGCCCTTGGTTTTGAGCTTGAGCGCCTTCTTATCGCCGTTTGCGATGTGAAGCAGGATCTCAAACGGGTTCACCCCGAGCCTCTCGGCCGTCTCTTGGGCAAAGAGGGTCCGCTTATTCGGCGTCCCCTTCTTCCTGCCTCCTAGCTTCTTGTGTCCGGGCTTGAAGACCACGACGATCTACTTCAGGACTTCGACGCTCGTGACCTCACGCTGATGCCAGCAAAGCCGAAAGCGCTGGGTGTCGTAGGTGATCTTTACCGCCTGGCCCGAAGCCTGAGCCTGCTTTAGCGTCGCTTCCTGATCTGCGGTCTGAACCCTGACCCAAAGGTCCTCGGTCGACATGGAGCCCGTGCCGTTCCTGAGAAGGCCCATGCTGAGATCAAGGAGCGTCTGGCTCGGGCAAATGATCGGCGTCTCCTTCACGATCCGCTTAATCTGGCCAACTGCTTCGGTACCGACCTGAGAGCGCCCGCAGCCGGTGAGCAAGATCACCGCGAGGAGCGCGAAAACGATGAGACGTTTCATGGAGAGATCCTTTCGAATGGCTGGGCAGGCAGGAGTCAAAGTCCGCTGCTCTACCAACTGAGCTACCGCCCAAAAAAGGAGGGGCTTGGGAATCGAACCCAGGCCGGCCTCGGCCGGATCCCGGCGCTTTCGCACCGGATGCGTGTCACCTGTCACGCTAGACCCCTCGCCAAAGATGCGGGCCCAAGCACGTCCTGCGCGAGGGCCCGCCTGAAAAAGCTCAGCCGATGTTGGCGTTCGCGACGATCGTGCCGACCGCGGCCTGCTTCGCGATGAGCAGGTGCTCGAGCGCCATGGTCTTCAGCGGGCCGTTCGGAAGATCGTTCACGGCGCGAGCGAGGTTGCTGAACTCGCCCGAGATCTCCTTGATCGAGCCTACCGTCGTCTTGCCGAGCTCCGACGGGTCAACCGTACTGAAACCCTTCACGAGCCCCTTGTTGACGTAGGCGTTGTACTCACGTTCTTCCACTGTTTCGCTCCTTGGTTCTGTCTCTCTCCATCTCCAAGGATACGCGCGGGGGGCCGAAAAAGCACGATCCCCGGCCGCCATGGATCGGACGGAGTGTCCGTGGTGACCGGGGATCCCAGGGAGGATCAGCCGCTATTTTACCTTCTTCTTACCCTTTGCGGCGATCTTCTTCTTCGAGCGCTTTTTCACGCCTTTTCTTGGTGCCATGGCTAGGCCTCCTTCAATCGTTCGATAGTGCTCGAACTAATCTCAGTCGGCAACCCTTCTCACGACGCCGGCCATGTGATCCGCCTCTCGCACGATGCCGATCTCGTAGAGCCCGGGCGGGACAGTGACCGGGTGATGCTCCTCGTGCTTCACGGTCCACTCCTTATGCGCGCGGACGTAGAGCTTATTCAGGATCTTTAGGACCTCGACCGACGGGCTCGAGATCGTGGGGAGCGACTTCTCTTCGGTGGCGCCGGCGACCAGGTCGTCCCTCACGATCCGATGAGCGTGCCCAGTGACCTCGCCTTCGGCAAGAACCGCTGTCGAAAGCCGCTCGACATTTCCCGCGGGGAGCGCGTCGATCGCCTTGATCAGAACGTCGCCTTGCTGCCAGAACTTCTTTTCCTTCTTCTTTCCCATGAGATTCTCCTCCTTCGATTTTACATCAGGTGAGCACTTCGGGCGGCGAGTACTCCACCATCTCGTTTCGCCAGGCTAAAGCCTGCTCGCAGGTCGTGATCGACGTATCGACTCCGCCATTCGGAGTGCCGACACCCTCGACATGGAGCTCGCCCGTGCTCCGGTTCTTCATGACGAGGTAGGGTCCGATCCGTCGGCCCTCAAAGTTGATCGTGATGAGCTCGTAGTCATCCATTCGGTCGATGGTTTTGGCTTCGAGCTCCTTCAGCATCGCGCCCATGCCGACCTTTTTGATCCCTTCGGCCCTTTGCTGGGCGTTCTGAAGGCCCAGGATCTCGGCCGCCGTCAGGTCGTGCTTCGACTTGAGCGCAAGCCATTCGGGAATGAAAACGCCATTCAAAGCGGGGACGCCCCAGCCGTCGCGATACTCCAAGGCGAGTGCCCCGTCCTTGTGGAGCTGCTTTCGCTCGTTCAGGTAGATCGCCTTCGGCCGATCGACGATAAAGCAGACTCCGTCGAAGGGATAGATCATGTGGAGCGAAAGGCTTGCCTCGCAGAAGCGTTGGAAGACGAGGAAGTCCTTCCGCTTCTCGGGCATGAGCTCATTGAGCACGAAATCGTACCCGCCGATTCCAAGATAACCGTAGCTCCAGAGGTACCCAGTCCACCATGAGAAGTGCCAGTAGTTGCCCCAGTTCGCGCGAACCCACTCAGGGTTCGCGCGCGAGCCGAGCTGCGAGCTGAGCTGCGAGTAGAGCTGCGAGCCGAGCTGCGAGCCGAGCTGCGAGCCGAGCTGCGAGTAGAGCTGCGAGCGGAGCT
>Ga0070740_10001649_pt1 | contig 29504 bp, 21 predicted proteins | sample Coa_R2_FD_67286 | JGI IMG/M metagenome (GOLD analysis project Ga0070740, IMG submission 67286) | Surface soil microbial communities from Centralia Pennsylvania, which are recovering from an underground coalmine fire - Coalmine... | ecosystem: Environmental > Terrestrial > Soil > Unclassified ...
TCCTACGCATTTCAGGCGAAGGGGGAGGGCGTGGTGCATTCGATTACGGTGGCTGGAACCGTGTATCAATACGTGGAAGCGGCCGGCGAGACCGATTACAGCGTCGCCCAGCGCCTGACGGATGCGCTGGCGGCTTCGCCCTACGTTACCGCAACGCGCACCTTCAATCAGGTAGACATCACTGCCAAGACGACCGATGGACAGCCGTTTGAAGTCTCCTGTTCGGACTCCGCGGCGACGTACACGCTGGCTGGGACCAGCGCGGCAGGCGTCGCGGCAAACCTTGCCGCGCAGATCAATCGGGCGAACTGGGCTTCGGTAGACATGCCCATCCTCGCAACTGCGGACGGCGCAACCATCACGATTACGGCGGTGAAGCCCGGAGAAGACGGCAATGCGATCACGCTCTATGCCACTTCGAAGAACGATCGCCTGAAGACGGCAGAGCCCACGGTTACTCTGTCGGGCGGCTCCTCCGACGCGACCTGGCGCGTGACGCTGGATTTCACAGCGCTCGGCATTCCCTCCATCCGGCAGATGTGGCTCACCTTCGCGCCGCCGGTGGCGTCCGGTCGCGCCTTTGAGGCGACGGAATGGGAAGCGACCTTTTCAAACTGGACGCTGAGCGGGGAGGAGTCGAAGAAAGCGCTGCGCGTCGCCGGACCCGGGAGCATCCGGTTTGAGGACAATGACTCTGCGTGCGTATATCGGGGGGCGTGGGTCGTCGAATCGGGTTTCTACTCGCGCGGATACGCCCGGTGCGCCCGGGACGCAGGGGCGTCGGTAACCATCACCTACGATTGCGCGCAAACGCACGATCTGTACGTCGGAACTTCGCTGTATTCGGACCGCGGCGCGGCCGCCGTCGCGCTGGACGGCGTCGCCCAGCCGGCGCTGAGCGCGCGGCTCGCGGTCGATTCGGCCATCAATACGCGCCGGAAGATTGCTTCCTCGGTTCCTCCGGGGCGCCACACGGTCGCGCTGACCGCGGATGGGAGCGGTCCGTTCTACTTTGACTTTCTCGAAGCCGCCGTGCCGACGGACGCGCCGGATAACTTGCCGGCTCGCGCCAACATCTCGCCGGCGCTCGACTACAGTACGGACCACAGCTATAAATTGCCGCCTGCGCGGATCTTATGGATGTTCGATAAGCTCGGCTTCGCTGGACCCATGAATGAGTACATCGGCGTATTCTGGTGGAACCAGCGCTCGCGCGTTAACGCCGTCATTCCCACGGCGACAGTCACATTTAGTGGCGCGTTTGTCGATGGCGATCAGATATGGCTGAATATCAGCGGCTCGCAGATTGGCAAGAGCGTCTTTGCGACGGATACGAATGCGACCATCGCAGCGCACTTCGCCCATTTCATCAACGCGACGTTCGTCGGCGTGTGGGCGTCAGCGTCTGAGAATGTACTGACCATCACGTCGCATTCGCCCGCGCCCGAGTACCGGTTCACATTCACGAGCTCGATCATTCCGGCAGCGGGTTCGACCGGATCTCTGGAGGTGTACGACCGGCTCGGGACCGCCGATCCGGGCGTGTGGATGGTGGACCCGGCGCAAGCGCCGGCGCTCAACCGCGGAGCGCGCGAATGGCACGCGGATCTGTTCGCAGAATGCGCCAGGCGCAATCGCGAACTGGTGGTGGCGTCATCCATGGAGCTGGTGAACCCGCCGGACAGTCTGCCGGCGCGTTTTCCGGACGGAGCGCCGGCGGCGACCGACGTGGGATTTGGCTCTTTGAAATCGACGCACTGCGCCTTTAACGCGGCGATGCAGGCCTACCAGCAGCAGGTGTTCGATTGCATCGCGGGCCTGATGTCATCAGCGGGCCTCACGCCGAGAGTGCAATTTGGAGAATTCTGCTGGTGGTATTTTCCTTCCGGGGCGGGGATGGCCTTCTACGATTCCGACACCCAGGCGGCGGCGCAGGCCGCGCTCGGAAGGCCCCTGACGGTGTTTCAATCTCCGACGGACGATCCGAACAACCCCGACGCGCTGTTCCTGCGCAATCGTCTGCGCGACCATGTCGCCGGATTGATCTCATATCTTCAGGCTCGCCACCCGGACATCCAGTTCGAAGTGCTGTTTCCCTACGATGTTAACGGCCCGGCGCCCGCAGGCGTGCACAATCTGGGCGGCCGGCTGCTTCGGTTCATCAATTTTCCGGCCGAATGGGAGCATCCGGCGACGGCCGGATTTCAGCGGCTGAAAATGGAGGGCCTGGACTTCGGCGCAAGCTCGCGGGACTTGAATCTGGTGAAGCAGACGGTGCGATTTCCGTTGGACCTAGGCTGGCCAGTTGCGCAGGTCCGCTATATGATTCCGGTGTTCAACGGCGGGTGTCCGTCAGAGAGCGAATACCGGATGGCGCAGCGCTTCCGGATTCCCGCCGTCAACCTGTGGGCCTACGATCATGTCTGCATTTTCGGACTGCCGGTGCGGGAGCCGGGGCGGCGGGCAAGGGCCATGCGGGTGTGATCAGAAAATCCTGAGAGCGCCGGGCTGCGATCGACACTACTACCGTGTCCGGCACGGGAATATGTGGAAGATCGTCGCCGCTGTCGCGGTATGCGCGCTCATGGTCCGGTCGCAACCGGCCGACCCAGCCTATGCGCCGCTCGAAAAAGCGTACGATGCGCTGCGAAAGCGCAACTACGACGCGGCCATCGACAATTTCGAGAGGGCCATCGCCGCGGCGCCAAAACGCGCGGCGATCCGCAAAGATCTTGCCTACACGCTGTTGAAGATCGGGGAGAACGAGGCTGCGCGCGATCAGTTCCGCGAAGCCATGCAGCTGGACGGGACCGACTTCCATGCGGCGCTCGAATACGGCTTTCTGTGCTACGAAACGAAGCAGCGGGCCGAGGCCCGGCGCGTTTTCGACCGCGTGCGGAAGACGGGCGACGCGCAATCGCGCGCGACTGCGGAAGCGGCGTTTCAGAACATCGACGCCGCGCTGGCTGAAGGCATCGCCCGATGGTCCAAGGCCGTCGAGCTGGCGCCGGACAATTTCAGCGCGCATGAAGAGCTCGCGCGACTGGCCGAGGAACGAGATGAACTCGCGCTCGCGGCGGAACATTATGAAAAAGCGTGGCGCATCCGGCCCGGCGAGCGCTCGCTGCTGCTGGACCTCGGGCGGGTGTGGAAGGCGCTCGGGCGCGCCGAGGACGCCAATGCCGCTCTGTTGGCGGCGTCGCGCGGCGCGCAGCCGCGAGTCGCCGAGCGCGCCAAAGAATTGAGTCCGCCGCGATATCCGTACCTGTACGAATTCCAGAAGGCCCTCGATCTCGACCCGGACAACATCGAGCTGCGGCGCGAGCTGGCCTACCTGCTGCTGGCGATGGATCGCAAGGCCGACGCCGAAGCGCAATTCGCGATCCTTGTCGAGCGGTCTCCAGAAGACCTCCTTTCCGCGGCACAGCTCGGATTTCTTCTCTTGGCGCGGAATGATCGGGAGAAGGCGATGCCGTATCTCAACCGGGTGCTTCAGGGCGGCGACGAGGAGCTCGCCGATCGGGTGCGAGCGGCGTTGAAGATGCCGCGCGCACTCCGGGAGCGCACGGAAACGCCAAAGGACCGCGCCGGCGCCGAGGCGCGGCAAATGGCCGACAAGAGCCTGGAAAAAGGCTATCTCAAAGACGCGTTGAAATATCTGACCATCGCGCACGAGGCCGACCCGGTGGACTTCAACGTAATGCTGAAGCTGGGGTGGACCTATAACATCCTCAAACAGGACGACGAAGCGGTGAAATGGTTCAACCTGGCGCGGAAGAGTTCAGACCCGTTGGTGGCCTCCGAGGCGGAGAAGGCGTACAAAAATCTGCACAGCGGGCTTGCGCCGTTGCGGACCACGGCCTGGGTTTTTCCCTTTTTCTCCACGCGCTGGCACGATCTGTTCACGTACGGTCAGGTGAAGACCGAGCTGCGGCTGGGAAAGCTGCCGTTGCGCCCCTATATTTCCACGCGCTTCATTGGGGACACGCGCGGGACCGTAAATCCGCGCGTGGTGGAGGCACCGCAATACCTTTCGGAAAGCTCGTTCATTGTGGGGGCGGGTGTCGCAACGGCCAACTGGCGCGGCGCGATGGCCTGGTTTGAAGCCGGCGAGCAGATGCGCTATCGCGAGCAGAAAGGGGTCACCGGGCGCATGCTGCCGGATTATCGCGGCGGGCTGGCATTCACGCGCGGCATTGGACGCCTGCTGACGCCGGAATCGCAGGGCTGGTTCGCCGAGACCAGCGATGACGCGATCTTCGTGAGCCGTTTTCAAAACGACTTCATTCTGTATTCACAGAATCGCACTGGTTATACGCTTGCCGGCCGCATGCAGTTCCTATGGAACTGGAACGTTACCGCGGACGTGAAGCGGCAATATTGGGCGAATTATGTGGAATACGGGCCAGGCGTCCGGTTTCGATTTGCCGCGCTGCCGCCGGGCGTATTGTTCAGCGTCAGCGCGCTGCGGGGAAATTACCTAATTGAGGAGGGGAACCCTCGCGGGCCGGTGTTTTATGACCTGCGAGTAGGGTTCTGGTATGCGTTCACTCATTAGAGCGCTTGCTGGCGCGGCGATCCTGGCGGCCGGGGCGACCGCCGGCCCGACCTTTTCGTATCACATTGTCGGCGAGCATTCCGGGCCCTGGCCGGACATTCTTTCCAGCATCGGCCTGGTCTCCTCGCCGACCGGCTTGTCGAGCGTATTTGTCGTGCGAGGGATTTCGGCGCTCAGCGCCGCGCAATGGCTGAGCCGGGTGGAGCAGGGCGCCTTTGTCATCGTCGAAGGCGACTCCGCGCTCGCATCGACGCTGGGCTTCAGAGCGACCGCCAGGCGCGCGGCAGTGCGTGGAATCGAAGACGCGCATGCGCCGAAACTTTCCATTGTGTGGGAGCACCCGCTCGAGCTGCCCGTCTACGAGATACCGCAGAACGCGCGCGTGTTTACGAAGGAGCGATGGAGCGGCGCCCCCCTCGCCGCCGGCTTCCGGAAGGGATCCGGCGGGGTTTTATGGATTGCAGTCTCGCCGGGCGAGCGCGGACACGAGCGCTTCCCCTACCTTGCGCAGGCCCTGGCGGATTTGGGGTTCGAAGCGCCATTCCGGTCAGGGCGGCTGTGGGCCTTCTTTGATTCATCCTACCGCTCGCGCGTCGATCTCGATTACTTCGCCGAGCGGTGGCGCAAGGCGGGCATCGCCGCCCTGCACGTGGCCGCGTGGCACTACTACGACGCCGATCCGGAGCGCGACGCCTATCTGCGCCGGTTGATCGAGGCCTGTCACAAGCGAGCGATTCTCGTCTACGCCTGGCTGGAGCTGCCGCATGTCAGCGACAAGTTCTGGAACGACCATCCGGAATGGCGCGAGAAGACGGCGCTCTTACAGGACGCCCAACTCGACTGGCGGAAGCTCATGAACTTGAGCAATCCCGCGGCTTCGAAAGCGATTGCTGAGGGAATACGCAGCCTGATCGGCCGCTTCGACTGGGACGGCGTCAACCTCGCCGAGCTATATTTTGAATCTCTGGAGGGCTACCTCAATCCCGCCCGGTTTACGCCAATGAACGACGACGTGAGGCGCGAATTCCGGTCCTCGCATGGCTTTGATCCTATCGAGCTATTCGATCCGGCCTCGCCGCGCAGCGCCGCAAAGGATGCGAGCGGAATGCGCGAATTTCTGGAGTTCCGCGCCGCACTTGCGCAGCGCTATCAGGAACGCTGGATCGGCGAACTCGACGCGCTCCGGCGTTCGCAGCGCCGCCTGGATCTCGTGCTTACGCACGTCGATGACCGGTTTGATGCGCGGATACGCGACCTGATCGGAGCCGACGCAAGCCGCATCCTGCCGGCCGCCGTCAGCCGCAACCTGACATTTCTGATCGAGGACCCCGCCACCATCTGGAATCTGGGCCCGCAGAGATATGCGCGCATCGCCAAGGCGTATGAGTCGCTGACGCCGGCGCGCCAGAGGCTGGCGATCGATATCAACATTGTCGAGCGCTATCAGGACGTGTATCCCACCAAACAACAGACCGGCATCGAATTGTTTGAGCTCGTACATCTGTCCTCTCTGGCCTTCCCGCGCGTGGCGCTGTATTTCGAGAATTCAATTCTGCCCGTGGACCGGCCCCTGCTGGCGTCCGCGGCAAGCGCCGTCACGCGGGTAGAGCAGCTCGGGCCGAAGCTCCTGGTTGATTCCAAATACGGCGTGGGCGTGCCGTGGTCGGGGCCGGCGATGGTGGATGGAAAGCCGTGGCCCGTGCGCGATGACGCAGTGGTGTGGCTGCCCGCCGGCGCGCACTCCATCGAAGCGGGCTTCCACGACGCGGGAGCGCGCATTTTAGATTTCAACGGAGAACTGAAGGCTGCGTCGGCGACGGCGTCCGGCGTGGAGATCGCCTATCAGAGCAATTCGAGAGCGCTGGCGTACATGAGCAAACGTCCGGCGCGGCTTGAGATCGACGGGGCGCCAGCGAACATCTTGATGTTTGGAAACACCCTGGCGCTTCCGAACGGCCAGCACCTGGCCCGGATCGACTTCTGACAGACCGGTCGCGCTCTGGGGCGCCGGATCGGCTATACTCACGAGAGTTGGCGGCCGAGGAGTATGTCTGAGCTTCGATTAGGCGACGTGATCGACGACTATTGCGTGAAATGCCGGCGCATTACGAATCATTCGATCGTGTCGATCATGAACGGCGAGGCGGCAAAAGTGCGGTGCCGGACGTGTTATCACGATCACGATTACCGACATGAACAAGCGCCGCCATCCAAGAAAGATTTAAAAAAAGCGGAATTGTTTAACGAGGTGCTTTCCACAGTGGCGCAGCCGGCCGAAACCGCCGCGGCGCCCGTGGAACCCGCCGAGACGGAAATCCCGGTTCTGGCGGAGCCCAAGAAAAAGCCGGCGCGGAGAGTGGCAAGAAAGTAGCCCCTCTCAACGATGCCGGCTTATTCGTGCCGCAACTCCCGTTTCAAATCCTCGATCACGCTGGTACGTCCGTCGCCGTCCAGTTCCCGTTCTAGGCGCCGCAAGGCCACGCCGACGACGTCGCGGTGATGCAGCCTGGCGCCGATAGACTCATCTTCGGTGAGGCGCAGCCATAATTCGTGAAGCCGGTCAACATCCTCCGGCCAGAGGCGCGGCGGATGCGGACCCAGGTTCACAAAGGTCGAGGGCCGGTCCGGGCTGATGATTTCCAGCGAGAATGGATGCCGCGGTTCGGGCAGCCGTTCCCAAGCCAGTCCGATCAGCCGCGCAAGTTCTTCGGAACTCATGCGGGGAGAGACGCCGGTCACCAGACGCGACGCCTTCAGATTCGCCGCCGTCTGGACCATTGCGTCGAAGGGGTCCACGGCGGGGACAACCAGCAGTTCGACCGTCTTGCCTTCCTTCTCCGCCATCTCGACCACATGGCTGAACAGCTCTTTCTCGTAGTCGGCGAAGATCTGCCTTTCCGACAGATCGTACTCGCCGGCGCCGGTTGACACCGGCCGCACGGTCATTACGACAATATCGTGCCGGCGCAGGTTTGTTTTCTGGAGCACCTTTTTGAGGTGGTCCATGTGATTATAGTCGCGGACTGCGACAAGCACGCAGCCCGGGCGCGCGTGAATGGCGGACGGATTCACCTCGGGTTGATGATCGAGATTGAATTCCTCGAGCGCCCTTTCGCCTTTCCGTTTTCGCGCGTTTACGTGTTCGGAGACGGTGAAGATGACGAAAAGGATAATCGTGAAGGCTACGCCGTAGATAGTCGCAATCTTCTTCGAGAACAGGTTCGCCACGGCCACCAGACCGAGCACCGTGGTCGTGGCGCCCAGCCCGATGGGGAGCTCCAGGCGCCCAATCCGCACATTCAGCGGGAACTTATATTCCTGGTCGCTGCGCTGAAACCGCAGCGCGAGCACGCCCAGCGATTTGAAGAAAAAGCTCCACACCACGCCGAACGCATAGGCCTCGCCGAGCAGATAGACGTCGCCGCGACTGAAGATGATCGTAGCCAGCTGGAGCGCGACGATGAGATTGATGATGCGATAGGTGGTGCCATATCGGCGCTGTGGCTTTCGAAACCAGCCAAGCAGCACGCCATCTTCAGCCACGCGATTCAGAACGCCGTTTGCGCCAATGATTGAGGTATTGACTGCTCCGGAAAGGATCAGAACGCCGACAATCACCACGAAGACATGGAAAATGAGGCGCATCAGATACGGACCGGCGAGGTTCATGGCGAGTCCGCCCAGGAGATTGTCCACGTACTGTTTCCGCAGGTCGTCCGGAATGATGTAGCCGGCAAACAGCGTGATGACGCCGGTGCAGAAGACCGCGTACCAGCACACAATGTTGCTGGTCAACTTGAGATTCTTCAGCTTGGGATACGCGAGTTCCCGATAGACCTGAGCGAGCGTTTCGAAACCGCTCATGGACAGCAGCGCGTGCCCAAAGGCGACAATCATGGCGATGGCCGGGATCTGAATCCAGAAGGTGTCCTTCAGCCACCCGAGCGAAGTGTCGTTGAAGTGGAGATTGGAAGGCGTGGGGGGAAGGGGCGCGCTGGCAGGCCCTCGGATCAGCAGAGTGAGCGGACACCATAAGAGCAGAATCACCACCATGACAGTCGTGATCTGCATAATGCGCAGCGCTTTCCCGCTCGATTCGTGGATTCCCTTGATATTGGTCCACCAGAAATACAGCGTAAATATGACCGCAAATACGGCCGCGAAATAGTTCGGATTCAGGCGGTACGGCTGGTGGGCCATTTCGCTGATTTCGTTCAGCAGCCGGCCCAGATATTGACCTGCGGTGACAATGCTGATCGGGCCGGTCAGGATGTAGTCGAACACCAGCGCCGATACCGAGACGCGCGCCAGGAACGGCCCCATGCTGTCGCGGACGACGACATAGACGCCGCCCCGGACGAACATGCCGCAGCTTTCCATGTACACGGAGCGCACGGCAAAGCTGAACAGCATGACGCCGAGCACAAACCAGGGCGCGGATTTTCCAATGGCCTGCTCGGCGATGCCCCCGGCGTAGAAGGCCGAGGACGCGAGATCGCTGAGCACGATCGCGGCGCCGCGCCAGAAGCTGATAAATGACAGGGCTACGGTAGTTGCGACGACTACTTTCGGGGACATGCCAGCCCGGGGAGCGGCATTGACCGACCCCTGGTTCTCAGCGATCGAAGACATTTTCAGGAAAACGTTTAAGCCCGCTTCCATTCTACGATCATTGAGGATGGACGAAAGCAAGGCGGCAGACCTGGCCCGCCGCATCGCCGGCGCGCTCCAGGCAGCCGGTTACCAGGCTTACTACGTGGGCGGTTGCGTCCGGGATCTCTTGCTGAACCGCGCTCCGAAGGACTACGACGTCGCGACGGACGCCACGCCGGACCGGGTGTCAGAACTGTTCCCGAATGCGCGCCGCGTCGGTGCGCATTTCGGCGTCGTGCTGGTCTCAGAAGGCGACGCCCAGGTGGAAGTGGCCACCTTTCGCAGCGATCATGCGTATGAGGATGGCCGCCGGCCGGGGCGAGTCAAGTTCGAAACCGATCCTCGCGAGGACGTAGTGCGGCGCGATTTCACGATCAATGCGCTGCTGATGGAGCCTTCGACGGGCGAGGTGCTCGATTTCGTCGGCGGCCGCCGCGATCTCGAGCAAGGAGTCATCCGGGCTATCGGCGACCCTGAGCGCCGATTCAGCGAAGATCATCTGCGCATGCTGCGCGCAGTGCGCTTCGCAGCCCGGTTCGGCTTCGATATCGAGGCCGAGACGTTCAGCGCGATTCAAAGACTTCACGCGCTGATTCGCCGCGTATCCGCCGAACGGGTCCGGGACGAGCTGACGCGCATCCTGGTAGAAGGGGGGGCCCGGCGCGGGTTCGAGCTTCTCGATCAATCCGGGCTGCTGAATGACGTACTGCCGGAAGTCGCCGCGATGAAAGGCGTCGAGCAGCCGCCGGAATTCCATCCCGAAGGCGACGTGTGGACGCATACGCTGTTGATGCTCGAGGGACTGGATCATCCAACGGCGACGCTCGCCTGGGGAGTGCTGCTGCACGACGTGGGGAAGCCGGGCGCATTCCGGGTCGGTCCGGACCGCATCCGTTTCGACGGCCATGTGGAGTTGGGGGTGAAGCTGGCGAAAAACATTATGCGGCGCTTGCGTTTCAGCAACTCCGACTGCGAGCAGGTGATCGCTCTGATCGCTAATCACATGCGGTTCAAGGATGCGCCCTCGATGAAAGAGAGCACGATCAAGCGCTTTCTCCGCATGGACCGGTTCCGGGAGCATCTCGAGCTGCACCGGCTCGACTGCCTGAACAGCAACGGCCATCTCGAGACCTACGAGATGATGCGTGCGAAGCTGAACGAGACGCCGCCAGAGGAGTTGAAGCCTGCGCGTCTTCTCACCGGGCGGGATTTAATCGCGGCCGGCTACGCGCCGGGACCGCGATTCAAAGAGATGCTCCAGGCGGTGGAAGACGCGCAGCTTGAAGGAATGGTGCACACGCGGGAAGAAGCGCTGGCGCTGGTGCGGCGCCGGTTCGGGGCGGCGTGAGCGGCTAGATGCGCGCCTCGCGCAGCGTTCGTCCGATCAGCTTCAACATGCGGCGGTAATGCGAACCCTTCCAGTACACGCGGCCGCAAGACGGACACAGATGGAAATCCTGGAAACGCTCGGCCGCGTGCGGCGGCAGGCGCGATTCCATGGCGCATTTCTCCACGCGTTCCAGTCTGGCGTTGCACACCAGGCAGCGGGTGAACAGATCCACTCGCGGCGCCAGGTCGAACCGGCGCAGCGTTTCCACCAGTTGTTTGCGCGGCTCTGAGTGGCGGATCCAATATCCATAGATCACTTCATTGCGCTTCAGCAGGCCGCGGTCCCGCGTAAGCACGATGCGCCGCTCCCTCGCTGCGGCGGCGGCGACCTCGGCGTCCGTGAGGTCGTTCCGATACATCGCATCGAAGCCCAGCAGGCGGATATACGCCGCGAGCCGCCCGAGGTGAACGTCGAGAACGAATCGCGGCTCTCCTTGCCGTTCCGGCCGCAATCGTGGAACTGACCCCAGCTCAATGGAATGAAATGCCGGGTAGACGCTGACGAAATCGCCGCTCTTCAGCGGGTAGGAGAAGTCAACCGGCTGCGAATTCACGACTACCAGTTCGACCTCGGGGTGCGGGACGCCAATGCTCTCGATCGCCTCCTTGACCGAGGGGCTCACATCGAACCTGTGGACAATGAGCCGGCCGCGGCGATGCGGGGGCAGGAAATCGTTCAGCTCGCCGTAGAAGCGTAGGAACGCTGCGCTTCCGCCGAGCGTGACCTTGAATCTCAGTTTCGGTTCCGAAATCCGTCCTCCGCAGCCTGCCCTGATACTGGGACGCGCGAGACCAGCGCCCGTTTCATCGACCGGCGGCCGCGCGGATCTGCGCAGCCGCGCGCTCCGCGCTCCGCATGGCGCCGTGAACCGTGCCCCAGTGTCCGTCCGGATCTGACGCTTCGCCGGCGAAAAAGAGCGAGCCGTCGACCGGGCGCGTAAGCGCCTCGATGGCGTCAAGAGCGCCGGCGGGGACATAGCTGTAGGCGCCGCGCGAGAACGGATCGTTCCGCCAGTCGTGATAGCGCCATGCCGCAAGTTCGTCTGCGAGGGCGCGCCGGTCGGTCTGAAACGCCCGCGACATGCAGTCCAGCGCGGTCGAGATCACCGCCTCCGGTCCGCAGAGGGCGAACTTCGCCGCAGTGGGCCCGCCGGTCCAGGCCGTGACCACGGGAACGCGCACCGGCGCTTGCGTCCACCAGGTGGGAAATTCCTCGTCAGGCGCGTGCAGAAAGCTGACGTTCTTCAGCTCCGGCCGGTCCTCCCAGAACGGCCGCCGAAAGCGCAGCGTGACGCGGACGGCATCGCCCATGGCAAGCTGATGGATGGCGCGGCGGACCGCGGGCGGGTCAGGATCAAATTGAATCGCGCCGCTTTGAAGAACGCCGAGAGGCGCGGTTATTGCGCAAAATCGGGCCGAGACCGCCAGATCCGTTCCCAAAGACCGCGCACGAATGCGCACCCAGCCGCGACGCCACTCGATCCGCTCGACGACCGTGTTCAACCGCAACACGCCTGGCTCGCGCAAAGACCGCAACAGGAGCAGCGGAACGGCGTCGTACCCGTCCACGATCCGAAACACCTGGCCGCCATCGATGTCATGTTCAGCCCGCTGCTGGCGAACCAAGCCCAACACGCCGATTGAGTCCAGCGACGCCGCATTGAATCCTTCGATATATCCGGCCACAGCGCGCTTCGCCGCAGGGCTCAATTGCGTTCGTTCCAGGAAGCGGCGGAAAGGCTCGTCCATCTGCGGGGCGGCTTCGCTGAGCAGACGATCGGCGGTTTCGATGGCATCGGCCGCTTCCGACGCTTCGCCCGAACTGCGGTAGATATTGTCGCCTTCCACTTTGACGGCGCGCAGGCGCCCGGCCTCGATGTGGCGCCACAACTCGGGAGGGCGGCCGTGCACGAATTCGGCGCCGAGTTCGAGGGGAACGGGCGAGAGGGGGTCGTGGAGCGTATACACGCGCCCGCCGACGCGATCCCGCGCCTCCAGCAGGACAATCGTAAAGGCGGCGTCTTCGAGAAGCGAGGCCAGCCTCAGACCTGCAACGCCCGCGCCTACGATCGCCACATCGACGGCTGTTTCGGCCACGTCCTGTGGACGCGAAATTGGGTGCGGCGTTACCAGGTGGATGGACGAGCTCGGCGGGCGCTTGGATCTCACGGAAGGCCTCGTTCAACAGCGCGGTCCTGCGGCGGAGCGGTCCGAATCCGGCTTGCGCACTGGAGTTCAATGCGCATGACCGGCTGGGCTGAGCGCGCTATGATCCCGCCGGCGCTTCGCCTTTGTCATTCGAGCGGCGGGACCTCCACCCAGGCGCGCTTCTTCCAGGATTCGATGCCCTTCTCCGCCAACTGGACGCCTTTGGCGCCCTCCAGCAGATTCCAGCGAAACGGTTCGTCTTTGGCTACGTGGCGCAGAAACAGCTCCCACTGAACCTTGAAGGCGTTATCAAAATCCTGCTGCGCGGGCACCTGCTGCCACCCGTCGGAATATCGGAGCGGGCTTTCGATGTCAGGATTCCACACAGGCCGCGGCGTTGCGCCATAGGGCTGAATCCAGCATTCCCGCAGCCCCGCAACCGCGGACCCCTTGGTTCCATCCACCTGGATGGTCAACAGGTCATCGCGGCGCACGCGCACGCACCAGGAAGAGTTGAAGTGCGCGACAATTCCACCGTCCAGCTCAAAAGTGGCGTATGCGGAATCATCGGCCGTGCAGTCGTAGGGGCGTCCGGACTCGTCCCAGCGTCGCTCGATATGCGTGGCGCCAAGGCAGGAGACGGCTTTCACATTGCCGAACAGATTATCGAGGACGTAGCGCCAGTGGCAGAGCATATCGAGAATGATGCCGCCGCCTTCCTCTTTTTTATAATTCCAGGACGGACGCTGCGGCGGGATGACATCGCCCTCAAACACCCAATATCCGAATTCGCCCCGCACGGAAAGGATCCGGCCGAAGAACCCGCTGTCGCGCAGCGTTCGAAGTTTTAGAAGGCCGGGCAGCCACAGTTTGTCCTGTACAACGCCGTGCTTGACGCCCGCTTCCCGCGCCAGCTCATACAGCTCACAGGCGACCGGGAGCGACCCGGCGACCGGTTTTTCACAATACACGTGCTTGCCGGCCGCGATGGCTTTGCGGATGGCGTCCGCCCGGCGGTCGGTCGTCTGCGCATCAAAGTAGACGGCGTAGTCCGGACTGGCAAGGGCCGCTTCAAGATCGGTCGACCAGGGAAGGCCGTCCAACTCGTTGGAAATCGCTTCAAGCTTGGCGGGATTGCGGCCGACGAGCAGCGGTCTGGGCATGATGGTTTCGCTGTCGCTGATGCGCACGCCGCCTTGCCGAATAATGGCGGCTATCGAGCGCCGCAGGTGCTGGTTGAGCCCCATGCGTCCGGTCACGCCGTTCATGATGATGCCGATGTTATGGATCGTCTTCACTCGATCTCCTCCGTTGTTTCATCTGCGGGCGACACAGATCGGATAAACCCCCGCAATTCAAAGCGAGGGCTCATCGGCGGCCTCGGGTTTTTCCGTGCATTGCGGTCGCGCGCCTTCGGGCAGCGGGGGCGCCTCGATGCCTGCGCGCGGCAGCGTTCCTTCAAGCTCCTGGCGCCAGTGCGCCACATCGCCGGCCGGACCGTAACAATAAAGCATTCGCAGCGGTTTTGATCCGATATTGGTCAGTTGATGGAAGACGCCCGGCGGTATATACACGGCCTGTCCGGCGCTGAGGCGCTGGCGCTCTTCGCCGAGGCACATTTCCGCTTCGCCTTCAATGATGAAATAGACTTCTTCCTGCTCCTGGTTGTGCCAGGGCACTTGCCCCCCGTCCGGCTCCAACGTAACGTGTCCCATCGAAAAATTTTTAGCCTGGATGGGGCTTGCGCCGCCCACGAGGTTTTGCGTGCGGCGGCGGGCCGGATAAGTCCGGCCGGTGATTTTTCCCAGATCCGCGATGATCATGAACGATCGCTCCAGAATGTAAGATACGGCTGGTCTGCGCCGACCCGCAGCAGGTACAGGGCCAGCTCGCGCGCGTGATAGTCGCCCCACATGCTGGCCTCGCCGCATGGTATGCGCCGGTTGGGCGGGATAAAATCCCATCCGTTGGGGCGGTGATAAACCGAGTGCAGCAGCAAGCCTTGATGCGCAGCGTCGTCGCTCAAATAGGGCTCCTCGAAGACAGCGGCGGCGACGGTGAGACCCGCTCTCCAGTATCGGTCGCTCTTGAGCCGCCGACCCAGGCGCAGCAATCCTTGCGCAGCGATCGCCGCCGCCGAGCTGTCCACCGGCTCATGCTCATTGAAGGGGTCTGCTGGACGGGCTCGCCAGTCGCCGAGCTGCGCAAGACCGGGCGCGCCGGTATCCCAGTAGGGAACGCCGTCAGAGGCGGTATTTTCGATATAGAAGTCGCAGGTCGCTGCGGCGGCTTCGCGCAGCATGGCGGCGACGGCGTCCCGGCCGCCGTACGGCTCGAGTTCGGGGCTGCTCACCGCATCAATAAACTCGAGCTGCTCGGCAAAGCCGCACATCGCCCAGGCGAGCCCGCGCGTCCACGTCGTAAACGGTGAATAGCCTTGCTGCGAATTCGGGCAGCGATAATTGCCGTCATTGATGTTGAATATGCTTTCGTGCGCCGTTCTTCCGCGCACATCGTATGCGTCGCGGCCGCGCCCGTAATAGATCGAATATTGCGCGGTGGCGCGGGCGTGCTGTATCAGCCGATCGAGGAGCGAAATGCGGCGGTCGTTTTCACCCATCAGCGCGTGGCCCAGCCGGTGCGCAATCCCCAGCGCGCGCAGCGACCGGATGGTATCGACAAATAATGAGTGCGGGCCATTAAAGGAATAAATGTAGCCGCCGCCATCCGCGGTGCGAGACCACCGCGCCGCCTGCACGGCGCCAGAACATTTCAGCGCGAGTTCGTAGAGCTTGCGCTCGTGGCGATTCTCGGCGATGCGGCCCTCATTCATGAGCCGGAGCAGGTTGCCGTACGTACTCACGTTGTTAAAGCCATGATCGTGCACGCCCATGTGCGAGATATGCGGGGCCATGAAGTCCACGGTCCGCTGGCGGCCGATCTCGAGGAATTCGCGGTCGTCGGTGGCGTCGAATTGCAGAATCGCCGCACCGAACTGGAAGCCCTGCGTCCACTCCGTCCAGCCACGGCTGGTATACCGTCCCTGCACAGTGAACACGGGGGCGCCGGCGGCGGGATCCCACGCGCTCTCGATAGCGCGGATTTTTTGCGCCGAGATTTCAAACAGTCGCCGCGCTTTCGGTCTCAGATCGGCGGCGCTCAAGTCCGAGCGGATGATCATGCGGAAACTTCCAGCGTATCGCGTCAGGCAAGGACAAGCGGGCGCGGTCCGGAGGCCGTTTCTGTTGAGGATCCGAACGAGCGGCGCTGGTATGCTGGTGATTCAAATGGGCGATCGAGTGGTGGTTTTCGGCAGCGGCGGGCAGCTCGGCGTCGAGCTGTGTCGTGAGTTTCGAGCGCGCGGCTACGAGGTCAAGGGGTTTGAGCGCGCGGACGTCGATATTACAGACCGGACTGCGGTGGAGCGCGCCATCGCCGAGTTCAATCCCGAGGTCGTCGTGAACTCGGCGGCGTACAACCAGGTGGACGTAGCCGAGAGCGAGCCGCAGGCCGCCTTTCTGGTCAACGGCCTGGCAGTGCGGAACCTGGCGCTCGCCGCGCGGCAGGCGGACGCGCGCCTGGTCCATTTCTCGACGGACTACGTCTTCGATGGCCGCGCCGGGCGCGCATACACGGAGGCGGACCGCCCGCATCCGCTGGGCGCGTACGCCGTGTCCAAGCTGGCGGGCGAACTCTACGCCCAGGCCTACCTGAACGATCCCTTGATCATTCGCACCTCCGGCGTCTTCGGGCCCGCGGGACGTCACACCAACCGCGGCAACTTCGTGGAATTGATGCTGCGGCTGGCGGCCTCCTCAAATCCGATTCGCGTCGTCGAGGATCATGTCGCATCGCCGACCTACGCTCCCGCGCTTGCGGCGCGAACGGTGGAACTGGTGTCACGGAAACAAGGCGGGCTGTTTCATATCGGCGGCGGCGCGCCCATCTCCTGGTATGACTTCGCGTCGAAGATCTTCAAAGCGGCGGGACTGAATCCGCAACTGCGGCCGACAAACGAAAGAGAATACCGGACGGCCGCGACGCGGCCCAAGTATTCCGCTCTCGCCAATTCGCGCCTGGAGCAGCTCGGCATTGCTCCTATGCCGCCGCTGGATCAGGCGATTCAGGAGTATCTGAAGGCGACGGGACGTTTGTGAAATCCACTCCCCATGCGCACAAGCCACAGGTTGCGCGGCGAGCAGACTTGAACGGCAGCCCTGCTGGCGTCGTCGCCGTCATCGCGCCGCTTGCGGCGCGCAGGGCAGCTGCGCGCAATTAGCCATGCAGCCGTCGCCGCGGCGCCCCGATGCCGGCCCCGCGCTTCCGCGCGAACTCGGCTTTCGGGATCTGACGCTATTCGCGTTGCTGGGCGTATCGGGGACCCGCGGCGCCGCGCTGGCCGCGCAGACGGGATTCAGCTCGATAGCGCTCTGGGCCGCGGCGGCGGTGTTCTTCTTCATCCCCTCAGCCTTCGCCATCGCACGCCTGTCTGCGCGTTTTCCCGACGAGGGCGGGTTGTACATATGGACTCGCCAGTGCTTCGGCGAGTGGCATGGATTTCTTTGTTTTTGGGTGTACTGGCTAAGCATTGCTTTCTTCTTCCCGAGCGCGCTGATGGCCTCCTCCAGCATGGCTGCGTACGCGTTTGGGCCCGCCCACGTTCATTTGGCGAATGAAAAGAGCTATGTGTTTACGGCTTCCATCATCGCGCTCGCGGTCATCACCGCGGTGAACCTCATCGGTTTGAAATTCGGCAAGTGGCTGGATAACGCCGGCGCTGTGGCGACGTACCTGGTTTGCGCCGCCATGGCTGTAACGGCGGCCATTGTTTGGACGCATCGGGGGAGCGCGACTCCGCTTCAGCTTGCGCCGAAATTGCGGTGGTCGGAGGCAACGTTCTTTACGCAGATGGTATATGCGCTTACAGGACTCGAGCTTGCGCCGATTCTCGGCGGCGAGATTAAAAATCCGGAGACGAGCCTGCCGCGAGCCTCGCTCGCCGTTGCGCCGCTCGCGGCGGCTTACTACATGCTCTCCACAACCTCGCTCCTGGTGATCCTGCCGGCGTCGGATGTCAGTCCGCTGAACGGCATCGCGCAAAGCGCATTCGCGGCGGGGCGCCTTGTTGGATGGAGCTCAATCGCGCCCTTGACGGCGGCGCTGCTCACGCTGGGCGCCGTTGGACAGTTAGCCGTGATCGGCGCTGCGACGTCCCGACTGCCGTACGCGCTGGGCGTCGATGGGCTGCTCCCGCCGGCTCTGTCGCGCCTGCATCCCCGATGGCGGACGCCTCATGTATCCATTCTCTTATTTGGAGCTCTCGCAGCCGGCGTCCTCGCGCTCGCCCAACTCGGCGACACCCTCGGCGGGGCGTTCCAGGTTCTGCTCGATGCGATGGCGATCTCCGGGCTCGGACCGTTCCTGTACATTTTCGCGGCGGCCTGGAAATGCGGCGCCCGCTGGAGCGCGGCGTCCGGACTGACGGTCACGGCTGTCGCCATCCTGATGTCGCTTGCGCCCACCGCGGACGCGGCGTCGATCTGGCTGTTCGAATCGAAAGTCCTGGGCCTCGCCGCGTGCCTGGTCATCTCGGCGAGAATACTCTACAGCCGAGGCAGGCGAATTCATTGATGAACTATCCGGAATCCGTTCGGTTCCTGTATGCGCTGGGGAACGAAATCAAGACGGCCAAATTCGGTCTGGAGCGCATGCGCCAATTGTGCGATGCGCTCGGAAATCCAGAGCGCGCGTGCAGGCTGGTCCACGTCGCGGGCACAAATGGCAAGGGATCGACCTGCGCCATGATCGAAGCGGGACTGCGGGCGGCCGGTCTCCGCACCGGCCTGTACACATCGCCGCATCTGGTTGAGCCGACCGAGCGGATTCAGGTCGCAGGCGCTCCGGTTTCGCACGAACAGTTTGCGGCGGCATTCGACCACGTCCATGAAACAGCCGAGCGACTGCTTCAAGACGGCCGGATTGATCTGCATCCGACCTACTTCGAAACCGTGACGGCGATGGCGTTCGTTCTGTTCCGCGAACTGAAATGCGAGATTGTTGTGCTCGAAGTAGGACTTGGAGGACGCCTGGACGCGACGAACGTAGTCATGCCGGAGCTGTGCGTCATTACGCCAATCGACTACGATCATGAGCAGTACCTGGGCCGCACGATCGAGGCGATTGCCGGCGAGAAGGCCGGCATTCTGAAGCGCGGAACGCCAGCCATCTTTGCCCGGCAGCGTTCGGAAGCGGAGTGCGTACTGATCAACCGGGCGCGGAAACTCGATATCCAGTTCGATCGCGTCGCAGACCACCGTCTGGAGCGCATCCGCGTGGAGGCCCACGGCAGCGAGTTCGAATTGGACGGGCGCGCGGTGACGTGTCCGCTCGCCGGCGAGCACCAGATTGAAAACGCAGCGACTGCCGCGCTCGCCCTGTCGCATTTGCAGGCCCCCGTTGCAGGCCTTGCCCGAACCGTGTGGCCGGGACGACTGGAGCGCCTGGCGGAGGATCCGGAAATCATCCTCGATGGCGCGCACAATCCGGCGGGAGCGCGCGCGCTCGCTGCCTACATCGAACGGTTCTATCGCCGCCGCCGGATCTGGCTGATCTACGGCTCAATGCGGGACAAGGCGGTGGAGGAGATTGAAGGCGCGCTGTTTCCGCTCGCGCACTGCGTCATCGCGACGGCGCCGCGGTTTGCGCGCGCGCTGCGACCGGAAGCGATCCGCGATTTGTGGCCCGAAGGCAACGTGCTCGTAGCTGACACCATCGACCGCGCGATCGCCATAGCCCGCGATAGAGCGACGCCTGGCGACGCCATCTTCATCACCGGATCGCTGTTTCTGGTGGGAGAAGCGCGGGCGCTGCTCTTACAATGAGATTTCTCATGTTTGTACTGCGTGCGCTGATGGTGGCGCTTGCCACGATCTTCTATGGGTCGGTGAGCCTTGCCGTTTCGTTTTTCGATCGTCACGGCCGGCGCCAGAACAGCGTCGCCAGGGCGTGGGCGCGGGCGCTGCTGTGGACAAGCGGCGTGAGAGTGCGGGTGGAGGGCATAGAACGGATTCTGCCCGAAGCCAGCTACGTCATCGCCTCCAATCACGCCAGCTATATGGATACGCCGGTAGTCCTCGCCAGCATTCCGGTGCAGTTCCGATTTTTAGCCAAGCGCGGCCTGTTCAAGATCCCGTTTCTCGGCACGCATCTTGCTCGCGCAGGCCACATCCCGGTTCCGCGCGAGGATCCGCGCGCGGCGGTCAAAACCATGACGCTGGCGGCGCAAATTATTCGCGAACGGGGCATTTCCATGCTGATCTTCCCGGAGGGCGGACGGTCGCGCCGCGGCGAGCTGCGCCCATTTAAGGAGGGCGCCGCATACATCGGCATCAAGGCCGGAGCGCCCATTGTACCGATTGCGCTTATTGGCACGCGCGCAGTGCTTCCCTTCGGCTCGGGCTGCATTCGGCCCGGAGTGGTCACTCTCAAAGTCGGCGAACCGATCGACACGACAAAATTCACGCTGCGCGACCGCGGCAAAGTCACCGAAGACATTCGAGCGCAGATTATCGCCATGCTGGGGGAGTCCGTCACCGTCGCGCAATCCTAGCCTTTGCCGCTCGGATGTTAGCTTAGATTCATGCGCGCAATACTGTCCATCCTCCTTGCGCCCTGCCTGTTTGCCGGCCTGGAGGACGTTCGAACGCACACGCTCCAGAACGGAATGAAGATCATCGTCCAGGAAGATCACAGCATCCCAAACGTGGCGATGTACTTCTTTTATCGCATCGGCTCGCGAAACGAACGTCCGGGCGTGACAGGCATCTCGCATTTTTTCGAGCACATGATGTTCAACGGCGCGAAGAAATACGGCCCCAAGCAGTTCGACATTCAGATGGAGAGGAATGGCGGCGCCAACAACGCTTATACTTCGCACGACCTGACGGTCTACACCGATTGGTTCCCCAGTTCTGCGCTCGAGCTGATGTTTGACATGGAAGCGGATCGAATTCGCGACCTCGCCTTTGATCCCAAGATGATTGAATCTGAACGCGGCGTCGTCTACTCCGAGCGGAGACTGTCGGTGGATAACAGCCCCTATGGCGCGCTGAACGAACTGGCGATGGCTGCTGCATTCATGGCGCACCCCTACCAATGGCCGGTGGTCGGCTGGGCATCCGATATCGAATCGTGGACGATCGACGACCTGAAGAGCCACTTCCGCATGGGCTACGCTCCGAACAACTGCACGCTGGTGGTGGTCGGCGACGTCTCATACGACCACGTGTTGACGCTGGCCGCCAAGTATCTGGAGTCCATCCCCCGACACGATCCGCCGCCGCCGGTCCGCACCAAGGAGCCCGAGCAGCGCGGCGAACGCCGCGTCGTGTTGAACAAACAGGCCCAGCTTCCGCTGCAAATGGTTCTGTATCACATACCGAATTCGCGAGATCCGGACCAGCCGGCGCTCGAGGTTCTCCAGGCGATTCTCGCGCGCGGCCAGAGTTCGCGGCTGTACAGGCGGCTGGTCGATGGTGATCAGATCGCCATCAACGTCAACGCCAACCGCCGGCCGGGCCTGGACCCGATGGTATTCACGTTCACCATCCAGCCGCGCTCCGGCATCGACCCCGCGCAGACGGAACGGGCGCTGTTTGAAGAGCTCGACAAGCTTCAATCCACGCCGGTTGCTGAGCATGAATTGCGCAAAGCCAAGAACCAGCTTCTCGCGGAGCATTACCGTGAGCTGAAAACGATCGCTGGTCGGGCCAACGCTCTCGGCGACTATGAAATCTATCTCGGCGATTACTCGCGACTCTTTACGTTCGATAAAGAAATCGAGGCCGTAACGGCCGCTGATATCCAGCGGGTCGCGCGCAAGTATTTCCTAGCGAAGAACCGGACCATTGCGACGCTCATTCCCGAACGACAGGAGGGGAAGCCATGAGAGCCGCGGTTGTCGTTTTCCTTTTGTGCGCGTCGCTTTATGGCGAGGTGCGCCTTCCGGCGTACGCGCGCGATACGCTGGCAAACGGCGCCGTGGTTTATCTTGTGCCGAAGCCGGGTCTTCCGCTGGTCGACTTCCGGGTCGTCGTGAAGGGCGGAATGGAATCGGAGCCAGCGGAACTGCCGGGGATCGCTTCGATCACGGCTTCCCTGTTGCGCCGCGGCACATCTCGGCGCACGCCGGACCAGTTTGCCGAGCAGTTGGATTTTCTGGGCGGTCAGTTCAATGACTACGTCGACGAGCAATGCACCGCGATCACAGCCGAGTTTTTGAAGAAAGATTTCGACGCCGGCCTGGAACTGCTGGCGGATGCGGTTCTCCATCCGGCGTTTCCTCCCGCGGAAGTCAAGAAGCTGCTCGCCCGCCGCGCGGATTCGATTCGCGCCGCCAAGGACAACCCGCAGATGGCGATCCTGTCCTTCTATCGAAGCTTCTTCTTCGGCCCCTCGCACCCGTACGGGCGCATCGCGGATGAAACGTCTCTCGACCGCATCCGGCGGGAGGACATTGAGGCCTACCATCGCCGCCTGTACACAGGTCCCAACATGGTGCTCATCGTGGCGGGCGAGTTCGACTCCACGACGGCCAAAGCCGCCGTTGCGCGCGCGTTTGGATCTGCGCCCAAGGGCCCGGCCTACGTCTGGACGGAGAGTCCCCTGCACGCCGCGTCCGGACGCCTGCTTCTGATTGACAAGCCGGACGCAACACAAACATATTTCGTCATTGCGCAGCCCGGCATAAGCCGCCGGAACCCGGACCGCATACCGGTGATGCTCGTCAACACATTATTTGGCGGACGCTTCACTTCCATGCTGAACCAGGCGCTGCGCGTCGACAGCGGTCTGACCTATGGCGCGCACTCTGCGGTCCAACAATCGCGTCTGACCGGATCATTGACCATCAGCACCTTTACCAAGACTGAGACGACGGCGCAGGCCATCGACATGGCGCTCAGCGTCCTGAAGCGCATTCGCGAGCACGGGATCACAGCGGAGCAGCTCGCATCGGCGAAGGCCTATATGAAGGGGATCTACCCGACGCAACGGCTCGAAACCGCCGACCAGCTGGCAAGCGTCATCGGGGAAATGGAGTTGTTTGGTCTGGGGCGGGAGGAGGTCGATCAGCTCTTTTCGCGAATCGATGCGGTCACACTGGCGCAGGCGAACGAGGTTGTGCGCCGGTATTACCGCAGCGACAACCTCACCTTCGTCGTGCTAGGCAATGCAGCCAAAATCCGGACTGCCGTGGCGGCCTACGCGCCGACGATCATCGAGCGTTCGATCCGGCAGCCCGGTTGGTCCAGCGCTGCCGGGCTCACGACTCCTTCTGAAAATCGAGCGCGGCCGAATTGATGCAGTAGCGCAAACCAGTCGGAGGCGGCCCGTCCTCAAAGAGGTGCCCCAGATGCGCCCCGCAGCGGCTGCAGGTGATCTCGGTGCGGATCATCCCGAAGCTGGGGTCGGTCGATTCGGCAACGGCGCTGTCATGAGCCGGCGCGACAAAGCTCGGCCATCCGGAGCCGGAATCGAATTTCGCGTCAGAGCGGAAGAGCTCCGCGCCGCAGCAGACGCATTTGTAGGTTCCACGTTCGTGATGATCCCAATACTTGCCGGTGAACGGCGGCTCGGTGCCTTTCTCGCGCGTGATGTGATACTGCTGGGGCGTCAACTGACGCCGCCACTCGGTTTCAGGCTTGTCAATTTTTTCTATCATCTTGAGTTGGATGCGCGGCAGGTCGGTTAGGCTTCGCCGGCGCGAGCACCTTTACCCCAGGACTTTGGCGCCCCTGACATAATGTAGGCGGGGGGGACAAGGATGCTTGTCGAGACGCCGCAGCTCCAGGAAAATGAAACGAATCCGTGGCTATCGGCCGAGGCGCGATTTGATCAAGCCGCCGACCACCTCGGCATCGAAGACGGCATGCGGAAAGTCCTGCGGTCGCCAGCCCGCGAAGTTACGGTGCACATCCCCGTGCAACTGGACGACGGACGCATCGAGGTTTTTACCGGTTTCCGGGTCCAGCATTCTATCGCGCGAGGTCCGTCGAAAGGCGGCGTTCGCTACGCGCCCGACGTAACGCTCGACGAAGTGCGCGCTCTTGCCGCCTGGATGACGTGGAAGTGCGCCGTGGTGAATATCCCGTTCGGGGGCGGCAAGGGCGGCGTGATCTGCGATCCGGCGGTGTTATCGCAAGGCGAACTGGAGCGAATCACCAGGCGCTACACAGCAGAGATTATTGATTTCATTGGTCCGGAGCGCGACGTTCCCGCGCCGGACATGAATACCAATGAACAGACCATGGCATGGATCATGGATACCTATTCCATGCATATGCGGCGCACAACCACGGCCGTCGTCACCGGAAAACCGCTCAACCTCGGCGGGTCGCGCGGGCGTGCTGAGGCCACCGGACGCGGATGCATGATTGTCACGCAGCAGGCGCTGCGCCGGTTCGGTCTGGAGCCGTCTGAAACGCGCGTCGTGATCCAGGGATTCGGCAACGTCGGCGGAATGGCCGCCAAACTGATGGCCCGGGCCGGCTTCAGAATCGTATGCGTCATTGAGGTGGACGGCGCAGTCTATAATCCCCGCGGTTTGGATGTTCTGGCGCTCATGAAGCACCGCCGCGAGACCGGCTCGATTCTCGGCTTCCCCGAGGCCGAAGACATGGATCGCGATGAAGCGCTGTTCCTGGATTGCGACGTCCTGCTCCCGGCGGCCAAGGAGAACGTCATTACATCGGTCAATGCGGACCGGCTCCGCTGCAAAATCCTGTGCGAAGGCGCCAACGGGCCCACGACGCATATCGCCGATTCGATTCTTCAGGAAAAACGCATCTTCGTGATACCGGATATTCTGGCGAATGCGGGCGGCGTGACCGTGTCTTACTTCGAGTGGGTGCAGGACCGGCAGGGCTTCTTCTGGAACGAGCAGCTCGTCAACGGAAGACTTGAAGAGATTATGGTCAACAGTTTCCGCGATGTCGTGAGCTATGCGGACGCGCACAAGGTGAACAACCGGATTGCGGCCTACATGCTGGCGCTCGACCGCGTTCAGTTTGCGATCAAGCTGCGCGGCCTGTATGCGTGATTCGCGTCAATTTTCGGCTGAAACTCTGTCAGGCGCCTGTTCCACCGACGGCCGCTGGCCGGCTTCGATGACCGCTCTGCGCAGTCTGTGGAACCTTGACAAAATGGAATTGGCTTTCGACAAAACGGCGATGCGTTCGGCGAACGCCTCCAGGCGAGCGCCCGGAATCGCAAACAGAGGCATGTCTTCGGTCAGCACATCCAGGTAAGCGCTGCAACAGGCTGAGAGCTGCTCCGCTGGCGTTAACCGCGTGGGGAATGATTGCGCAGGCCAGCTCCGGACGTACCCAGCTGAGCTCGCAAAGATCTTCAGCGCCGCGCCAAGTTCGTTCCGCACAACCGACGGCGATTCAGATGATGTGTGTACGCGCCGAGTGCGGATCATTCGTGATCGGCGGCCGAGGTCGCAAACAGCCCCGTCCTCGGTTTGAATTCTTCCCTTTTCCGTGATGCCGCGTCGCGCGGCCTGCGCGCTGTATTCTGAAAGATCAGACGCGATGTCGCAGGACCCCTCGACGCCGCTGATGCGGCAGTATCACGCCATCAAACAGCAAGTTCCCCATGCGCTGCTCATGTTTCGCCTGGGAGACTTTTACGAGCTGTTCTACGAGGATGCGATAACGGCTTCGCGCGAGCTTGAAATTACCCTGACGTCGCGCAACAAGGAAAAAGGCCAAGCGATCCCGATGTGCGGCGTCCCGTTTCATGCAGCGGAGAATTACATTGCGCGCCTCATCCAGAAGGGGTATCGCGTCGCGCTCTGCGACCAGGTAGAGGATCCTCGATTCGCCAAGAAGCTGGTGAAGCGCGAGATCACGCGCGTTGTCACGCCTGGCACTGCGACGGAGTCGAGCGTGCTGCGCTCGCACGAGAACAATTACCTTGCCGCTGTCCTGCCGGATGGCGCGCGCGCCGGACTGGCGCATGTGGATGTTTCGACGGGCGAGTTTCGCGCCACCGAAATTGACGCTGGCGAAATCGCGACGGCGCTCGAAGGCCTGAATGCGCGCGAAGTCCTGGTTCCGGGCGGATCCGCGGTGAACGCGCGGTGTCTGCAAACCGAACTGGAAGCCTGGACGTTTGACATCGACTACGCGCGACGAAATCTGCTGGACCACTTCCGCCTGTTATCGCTGGATGGATGCGGCCTGGAAACAAGGCCGCTTGCCGCGGGCGCGGCGGGCGCCATTCTGCATTACTTGCGCGACACGCAGAAATCAGCCCTCGACCATCTGGAGAGGCCGGCCTTCTACGATCGCGCCGACTCGCTGGTACTCGACCCGGTCACGGTCCGGAATCTCGAGCTAGTGGAACCGCTGTTTGCCGGCGAAAGCAAGGACTCGACGCTGTTTTCCGTGATCAATGCGACCTCCACAGGAATGGGCAGCCGCCTGTTGCGGCGGCGTCTGCTGCGACCATCCATCGATGCAGCCGAAATCGAAGCCCGCCTGGATGCCGTCGAGGAGTTGCTTGGGGCGATCATTACCCGTTCGGAAATTCGCAAACTGCTCGGCGGCATTCTGGATATCGAACGGCTGCTCGCAAAGATCGTGATCGGAACCTCTGGTCCGCGCGACCTTCTTGCGCTAGGGCGGTCGCTCGAAATCGTGCCTGGCTTGAAACAGAGGATCGCCGAGGCGAACTCGCGACGGCTGAAAGAGCTTCACGCCCGTCTCGATGAACTTGCGGACGTCCGGGACCGCATTCTCACGAGCATTTCCGATGAGCCCCCGGCGAATATTGCGGATGGCGGAGCGATCCGCGACGGCGCAAACGCGGAGCTCGACCGCTTGCGCGACCTCAGCCGCAACAGCCGCCAGTATATTGCGCAGATCGAGGCGCGCGAGCGGTCGCGGACTGGAATACAGTCGCTGAAGGTGCGTTTCAACAATGTCTTCGGCTACTACATCGAAATTTCGAAGGCGAACCTGCGCCTGACGCCAGCCGACTATGAGCGCAAGCAGACGCTGGTCAACGCGGAGCGTTTCACGACGCCAGAGCTGAAAGAGCTCGAGGCGACGATACTTGACGCCGAGGAGAGGATCATCGCGACTGAACGCGAGATTTTCAACGAGATCCGCGCTTACACGGCGTCGCGCGCCGCCGCAATTCGGGCGGTGGCGAGCGCCATCGCCGAGCTGGATGTAACAGCCGCGCTCGCGCACATCGCCGCGGAAGGGCGTTACGTCCGGCCGCGTTTCTCCAATTGCGGGGAAATGCAGATCGTCGCGGGCCGACATCCGGTGATCGAAAAACTGGCCGGGCGCGACGCGGCGCGGTTTATTCCGAACGACGTGTATCTGTCCGACTCGGAGTTCATCGCCGTGATCACCGGCCCGAACATGGGCGGCAAATCGACTTACCTGCGGCAATGCGCGCTGATCACAATTCTGGCCCAGACAGGATCGTTTGTGCCCGCGGAATCGGCGCTGTTGCCCATGGTGGATCGCGTGTTCACGCGGATCGGCGCAGCCGACAACCTGGCGCGCGGCCGGTCGACGTTTATGGTCGAGATGACGGAAACGGCCGTGATTCTCAATTCGGCCACTGAGCATAGCCTGATTATTCTTGACGAGATCGGCCGCGGCACGGCAACCTACGACGGCCTGGCCCTGGCATGGGCCATCATTGAGCACATTCATCAGCGCATTCGCGCCAAGACGCTGTTTGCGACGCATTATCACGAGTTGACCGAACTGGCGGATCAGCTCGAGGGCGTGCGCAATCTGCGCGTGTCGGTCAAGGAAGCAGGCGACCAGATCATTTTCTTGCGCAAGGTAGAGCCCGGTCCCGCGGATCGCAGTTATGGCATCGAGGTCGCCCGGCTCGCCGCGCTGCCCTTGTCGGTAATCGAGCGGGCCAAAGAGATCCTGGCTTTACACGAGAAAACGGAACATCAAGTCACCGAGGAACTCACACCCACGCGCCGGCGCATGTCGTCGCCTGTGCAGATCCAGATGTTCGAGCCGGTGAACTATGAGATCGCCGACCGCATTCGCGCTCTGGATTTAGACCACCTGCGGCCCATTGAGGCGCTCAAAATTCTTGCCGAGCTGCAACAGGAGCTCGGGCGAAAGTGAGAGTCGCGGGTCTGATCAGCGGGACCTCGGTCGACGGCATCGACGTCGCGATTGTTGATATCGGGGAACAGATACGAACGGTTGCGCATGAGACGATTGCCTATCCGCCCGCAGTCCGGTCCGCCATTTTGTCGGTCTCGAACGCGTACACGCAGACGGCCGATATCGCGCGGCTGAACTTCCTCGTCGGCGAACTCTTTGCCGAGGCGCTGGCCGCCGTCTGCGCCGCGCACAGCGTAGATTCAATTGAGCTGATCGGTTCGCACGGACAGACGATTTTTCACGAAGGCGACGCGGTCGACTACGCGGGGCGCCGCGTCGCGAGCACGCTTCAGATCGGCGAAGGCGCGGTGATCGCAGAGCGCACCGGCATTCCGACCATATCCGATTTTCGAGTGGCCGATATTGCTGCGGGAGGCAAAGGGGCGCCGCTTGCTCCGTTCCTCGATTACCGGCTGTTTCGCTCGGACGCAATCGGTCGGATTGCACTGAACATCGGCGGCATCGCGAACATCACAGTGATTCCAGCCGGCGCCGCGCCCGACCAGGTCGTTGCATTCGATACGGGCCCGGGGAATATGATCATGGATGCCTTGACGCCTCCCTTTGACCGCGATGGCGAAAAGGCGCGCGCCGGGCGCGTCAACGAAGCGCTGCTCGAGCAATTGCTGGCAGATCCGTTTTTTCGGCGGCGTCCTCCGAAAACCGCAGGTCGTGAGCAGTATGGCGCGGAGTTCATCAAGCGCACTGGCATCGACATCACCACGGCTGCTGAACTGACGGCGCGGACGATCGCCCTGGCGGTCTCGCGCTTCAGCGGCATCGACGAGGTGATTGTCTCTGGCGGCGGCGCGCACAATCGCTATCTCATGGAACGGCTTCGGGCGCTGCTGAAACAGCGCGTCGTCACCTCAGCGGAGTACGGCGTGGACGTCGATGCCAAGGAGGCGGTGCTGTTTGCCGTGCTGGCATACGAGAGCTTTCACGGACGCCCCTGTAATCTTCCATCCGCTACGGGCGCACGCCGGGCGGTCGCACTGGGCAAATTATCCCGCCCGTAATGGAACCACGCCGCGCCGCCTTTCGTATCCACAGGCGGGAGCGAAATATGTATTGCACCCAGTGCGGCCTGAAGCTCGATGATCGCGCCCGGTTCTGCTCCGAGTGCGGAACGGCGACGGGCGCGGGCATGCAGCAAGCGCCAGGAACGGTGTACAACAGGCTGAGCCGTCCGCGCGAAGAGCGTAAACTCGCGGGCGTCTGCGCGGGGATCGCCCGCTATTTCGGGGTGGATGTCACGCTGGTTCGCATTTTGACGGTTGTGCTGGCAATATGGCCGGTGGGCGTTGGACTGATCTTTTACATCGTGTGCTGGATCGTGATGCCGAACGATCCCTTGATGCTGCCGGCTCCTCCGGCTCAGCAGACGCTGACATAAATGAAGAAGCCCCGGGGGTTAGCCGGGGCATTCGTGAGTTAAATTGGGCGACGTCCTACTCTCCCACGCACTTGCGCGCGCAGTACCATCGGGGCTGAGGGGCTTAACTGCCGTGTTCGGGATGGGAACGGGTGTGACCCCC
>Ga0070740_10001650_pt1 | contig 29488 bp, 26 predicted proteins | sample Coa_R2_FD_67286 | JGI IMG/M metagenome (GOLD analysis project Ga0070740, IMG submission 67286) | Surface soil microbial communities from Centralia Pennsylvania, which are recovering from an underground coalmine fire - Coalmine... | ecosystem: Environmental > Terrestrial > Soil > Unclassified ...
GGTCTTCCCTTCAGCCGGACCGGCGCTGCACAGCGCGATCACCTGCGGCTGAATCCCGTTGTGCCCGGAAAACAGAATGGAGGTGAGCGTGTCATGGAAGGATTCCGCCAGCAGCGACGGCCGGCGGTGGTAGGTGGCCAGAGCGACATCCTGCAAATCGTTGTGAGGGCTGGGAATCAATCCTTGCCGGCCGCCGTAGAGTTTCGCGGCGGAGCCCGCCCGGTCCGATGGGATCACGCCCAGCTCCGGTACGTTTAAGTACAGAGTCGCGTCGCCGGGCTGCTGGAGGCTGCGGTCGGCGCGCTCGCGGACCAGCACGAATAAGACGCCCACTACCAGGCCGGCGAGCGAGCCCAACGCGGAGCTCTGGCTGATATTGGGTTTATACGGCAACCTGGGCGCCGTGGCGGGATCGATAATGCGGTAATTGCTCTCCCGCATCGCGGCCGCGATGCCCGCCTCCTTCACTTTCTGGAGCATCGCTTCATAGATTTGGTGATTCGTATCGGCTTCGCGCTTGAGAATGTCGTAATGCACCGTCTGAGACGCCTGATCGTTCACCAGCTTGAGCTGCCCGTTATAAGCGGACTCGATCAGCTTTTCGCGGCGCAGGGCTGCATCGTAATCGTTTCTGATCCGGCTGACCACATTCTGCCGCTCTTTTTCGAACGCTTTCTCAACTTCGTCGATTTGAAGCTGGATTTTGACGACCTTGGGATTTTCCGGAGTGAAAGACACCCGTAGCTCGGCAAGCTGGCGCCGCAGGTCGGCGAGTTTGTTCTGGTAGTCGCGCAGATTGGCATCATCCACCACTTCCGGCAAGGAGTCCAGCGGCGCCGACGAAACCAGTTCGTACTTGGACTGAGCTTTCACCCGCTCGGCTTGCGCGCTCAATAGCTCGGTTTGCAGCGCGCGCAGCTTGGCGGTGGTGACGTTTTCGGCGTGATCTTCCTTGCCGCCCTCACCTCCGTCGGTCATCTGGAGTCCGACGGCCGAAGCGTATGCCTGCAGTTGATCTTCGGATTTTTCAAGCTTGATCTTCAGTTCGTCCAGTTGCCGCGAAAGCCATTGGCTGGTCAGCGTACTGGAAGTCAACCGGCTCTCCAGGTCTTGCTCGATAAATTCGCTGGCCAGGGCATTGACGAAATCTGCCGCCGCATTCGGCGCGGCGGAGTCCGCGGAAATATCGATAATGCGCGTGTTTCCCGTTGCTCGCACGGCCAGGCTCGCCTGGGCCATCCCCAGCGCGCTCTCCCACGTCAAAGAATGAGAATGGTCCAACTGAAGCGCCTGTTTCCAGGCGAGAATCCGGTTTCCAGGCAGCGGCGCGGTGTTCACCGGTGACGGATGTTCCTTCAGCTTGGCCAGCGTTCGTTCCCGCAAGGACTGGCTCTCCAGAAGCTTGACTTGGGTCGAGATGTCGGCGACGGGATCGAGCGTAATGCCCGAAGTAGGCGTAACATCCTTCAGGTTAAGAAAATCATGGTTTAGCCCCTGTACTTCCAGGGTGGTGTGGGCCCGGTAGATGGGGGTTTGCGGCAAGGTCGACAGGAACCCGGCCAGGCCGCCCAAAACCAGAAGCACGATGACCGTCCCTTTGTGCCGGACGATAATCCGCCAATATTCAATGAGGCCGCCGCCCCCGCCGGCTTCCAGAAAAGAACTGGCCGGCTCGAGTGCGTGAGGAGAGAGGACCTCGATGGGCGTGATGGCCTTTTCGGCGCCGTTGCCATTGGCGTTGGCGGCCCCGCTTTGGATCTGCGGTCTTCTCGGCGTTTCCATGGGATCGCTCATTAAGGCACCCGGTAAATTACCGTCGTTATTCCCGCACCGGACAGCGCTTCCAATGTCCTCAGGCCGACGTCTTTCTTCAGGCTATTCGGCACGTAAAGAATATCCTCGGCCTGAAGCGGCACGTCGTTCGTTTTGCCTGCCAAAATCAGCTTCAAATTCACCGCAATTTCGGTTCGCGCCGATGACCCCGGTGTAACTCGAAGTATCTTCGTCTCTGTGGATTTTGCCGTTTTGCTGAGTCCCGAGGCGAGCGAAATGGCCTGGAGCACAGTGACAGTCTTTTGTTCGCCCAAGACAATATTTCCGGGCTTGAGCACCTCGCCGATCACATACACCATCTGAGCCTTCGGCACATTGATCAAATCGTTGGGCTTGAGAACGATATTCGCGGCTGGATCGCGGGCATCCATGATTGCCGCCAGATTCACATCCGCGATGCTATAAGCGCCCGTGTCATCGACATGCGCGCCCGGCAGAGGCAAGTCGCCGAAGATCCTCTGGCGCGTGATTCGGATACTGTAGCCCGCCTCATCCGCCGGCCCTCCCGCCGCGGCAAGGATTTCCACCAGCGTCTTGCGGCCTTGCAGTTGAATCACACCCGGGTTCTTCACCGAGCCAGTGACCGTGACGGGTTGGCTATGAGTTTCCACCAGGCTCACGGCCACATCCGGACTCACAATCAGCCGCTTCAGCCGGTTAACAACTTCCGTTTGAACTTCCTCGACAGTGAGCCCGGCGGCTTTGATTCGGCCTACCGTGGGCAAGTTGATGAACCCGTCCTCGCCGATCTTGATCTGTTTATCCGAGATCTCCTCCGCGTCGACGGCTCGAATCGAGATCACATCGTCCGGCCCCAGACGGAACGCCGGGTCGGAGGAATCGTTCGCCGGTGCGGCCTGGCCGTTCACCGCCCACGCGCCCGCCAACCACATTGCCAGCAGTACCGTGCCGAGAAACCTAGGCATTCGCATTGCATTGTCCTGCGCGCTTCGCTTCTGGTTCGCCTACTGCCAGGGCCAGCCTCTTCACTTGCCGATCGAGCATATCCACGCGCCCCACTAACTCCTGAAGCACGGACTCGATCGAGGAACTCGCTTGCTTGCGAACCAGGCGGTGCACTGCATCCCGCGCGAAATCCGAGACGCTGCGAACCCCTTCGTTCTCGCATACGCTTCTCAGGTTTGCGTATTCTTCTTCCGACAGCCGGAAACTGATCATTTTGCTCTTGCGTTTTAATACTGCCAAAGGGATCCTCCCTTCTAAGACCGGGCCCAGAACGGGCTTGCGACCGCGCCCGTTACTCTGCGCTTGTCAAATTTAGCTTCTTGAAATGCGTGCTAGTTGCGGAGCCAGGAGCGCAGAGGCGTGACCCACTCGCGTTGCACGCGCACGGCAACCGAGCGCTGAAGGAGTGTCACAGAAACCACCAGATGGTCGTCGCGCTCCGTGCTCAGAAGGATGCCTTCGACGCTGCGTAGCGGACCCTCGTCCACACGGACCCGATCGCCGTCCCGCAAAAACGGCCACGGCTTCGCCGGAGTTCCGGCGTTCACCAACTTCTGTACGGCCTCGATCTCGCTGGGCTCGACCGGAACCGGCGTCTTTCCAATTCCTACAAATTGTATGACACCTGGAGTCGTCAGAATCGGCAGCTTCGCGCTCAAATCAGCCTGGCAGAAAACGTATCCGTCAAACAACGGAAGTTCCAGTTCTTTCACCCGGTCCGACCATCTCCGTCTGGCCCTATAGACCGGGAGAAACACTTTAACGCCCTTTGATTCAACCGATTGAGCGACCTGGCGCTCATAACGGGGCCGCACCCGCAACGCGTACCAATGATTTTCGCCGGGCATAATTTGAACAGGCTACCGCCCTCAGAGTCACATCCGGCAGCTTGGCAAGATTCCTCCGATCAGGCTGGCTGAAATCAATACTGCTCCAGACGCTGACAAATGTCAAGTTATAAGAAGACAAAAAAATCAGTTTTAGCAGTACCGAACATACATGATGAATTCAGAATCCCGAGCCATGAGTCTTTCGTGTAATGTCCTTTTAACTTCCACTTTATAGTGAATTTGTTTGAAACAGTCTGACTTCGCCTTTTATCGTGTTTGTCTCGCGAACTATCGTGCCTGAGCCGTTGTGCAAAATCTTGTGTTGATCTTTCTGCGAACCCATGTTATGGTCTGGAAACGGAGGAGGCGGTGCTACGCCTATCGGAGGAAACCTGGATCGTAGCGTCGAAACAACAGGTTTCGTGCGGCCTGTCGGGCGAAGCTGCGATTCTAAATCTAAGAAATGGCGTCTATTATGGCCTCGATCCGGTCGGCGCCCGCATTTGGAACCTCATTCAGGAGCCCAGGACTTTCGCCCAAGTGCGCGATATTGTCCTGCGCGAATACGAAGTGGAGGCCCCGCGGCTCGAATCGGACATGCACGAGCTGTTCGCTCAACTCGCTGCCCATCAACTCATCGAATTTTCCACATGAAGCTGTTCCGCAGATTAGCCGGGCTCAATTCATTGGAGCGTAAGCTCCTTATCCATGCAACCATGACGGTCGCTGCCTTTCGCCTGGCTCTATGGCTTCTTCCGGGCAGCGCATGTTTCCGTTTGGCCCAACCTGGGCCGGGCAGCGATAGTTTTTCTCCAGCCTGCCTTGCCTGGGCGGTCCGCACGGTGTCCCGCCATATCCCCGGAGCTACCTGTCTCACGCAGGCTCTGGCCCTTCGCTGGCTCCTTTCAAGATCCGGCCACGTCTCGGTGGTAAGAATCGGCGTCGCGAAACAACAAGGTCGCTTCCATGCCCATGCCTGGGTCGAACATGCCGGCGCTCCGCTGCTCAGCACACCCGCTGAGGTCGCCGCCTATGCGCCCCTCGCCGTTTGGGAATCCGCCGTATGACAACGACGTTTTCATACGGTGTCTACGGCATTGAATTGCACAGCGAAATCCGCCTCAACCTGCCGGAGGCGGCCAGTCATCAAGGAGCCGGTAAACTCGAACTGCGCTGCGCATCCGCGGATACATTTTCGACCGCCATCGCGGGCTCCGAACTCGTTCCTTGCACCGATTGGTACCAGTACACACAGCTCGCGGACGGCACTTGCTACGTCCGCTGGCAGGGCGTCGGCGAATTTTTGGTCTCCCCGAACGGCGCCCGCATTCTTTGCCGCCAGTTTCCCGGCGCCCATCCCGAGTCGTTCCAAGTCTATCTGCTCAGCCAGGCCCTTGGTTTCGCGCTGGTGAAGGCTGGATTCGAGCCGCTGCATGGCACGACGGTCGCGCACGAATCCGATGCCATCGCCTTTCTCGGGGATTGCGGATTCGGTAAGAGCACCCTGGCTGCGAGCTTGATCGCGGCCGGATTTCGTCTGCTTACTGACGATCTTCTTTTGCTCCGCCCGGCCGCCGGCGGCTTGGACGCCTGTCCCGGCCCGCCGCGCATCAAGCTGTTTCCCGAAGTCACGGAACACTTCTTCGGCAATCCGGCAGCCGCCAGGCCGATGAATCATCTGGCGAAAAAGCAGATCATCCCACTCGCTTCCCCGCAAACCTGTTCGTGTCCGGTGCCGCTTCGCGCAATGTACGTTCTCGAACCTCCTGGCAAAGCTTCGGACGCCAACGGCATCCGAATTTCCTCGATTTCCGGCCGCGACGCGTTCATGGCTCTGGTGGAAAACACCTTCGTCACTCGCATCGACGATTCGGCGCGCCTTCATCGGCAATTCCTGAACGCGGCCCGTATCGTTCAGACCGTCCCCGTGCGCAAACTTTCTTATCCCCGGTCCCTTGCCTGCCTTCGCGAAGTCCGCGAAGCGATTCTGTCGGACACTTGCGATTTCGGGTGCAGACTCGTATGAGCGGCATCGTTGGCATTTGGAATCGGGATGGAACACCGGCCGAGTCCTCTTTGCTTGGCCGCCTCAGCGGCACGCTCGCGCATCGCGGCCCCGATGGCCAGGGGATCTGGATCTCAAAATCTGTCGGAGTTGCCGCCCGGCTCCTCCGCGTCACGCCTGAATCGGCTCGCGAGGTCCAGCCTCTGGCCGCCTCCAACGGCCCGGTGCTGGTTTGGGATGGGCGCCTGGATAATCGGGCGGAGCTCCTGGAACAATTGGACGAACCTCTCCGGATTTCGCTCGAATCGCCCGATCCCGAGCTCGTTTTGGCCGCCTACAACCAATTCGGGGGCGACTTCGCCGGCCGCATCATGGGAGATTTCGCGCTCGCCGTTTTCGACCCTGCAAATCAGGAGCTCATCCTCGCGCGGGACGGCCTCGGCATCCGGCCCCTGTATTACACCTGGGCGGGCGAAACATTTCTCTTCGCCTCCGAGATCAAGGCCCTGCTTGCCCATCCGGGCGTCCATTTCAAGCCGAACCAGGACATGCTGGCCGAGATGATCCTCCAGGCGCCCACCTGGGGAAATTGGGAGCAGACTTTCTTCGAAGGCATCCAACGCCTGCCGCGAGGTCACCTCGCCATCGTCACGCCGGAAAACTTCACGCTCCGGAAATACTGGGATTTCGATCCCCACCATCGGACCCGGTTCGCATCCGTGGAGGAGTACGCGGAGGCCTTCCGCCACCATTTCACTCGCGCCGTTCAGCGCCGCCTCCGGAGCAGTTCGCCGGTGGCCATCGGGGTGAGTGGAGGACTCGATTCGTCATCGATTTTCTGCGTTGCGGATCGGATCCACAAATCCGATCCCCTACACTACGCCCCCCTCCGCGGGTTCCACCAGACTTACAAACCCGGGAGTCCCGCCGATGAAGAGAGTTATATCCGCGATATCGAGGAGTCGACCGGGCAGTCCGTCGATCGGTTTCCTCATATCCAAGGCTTCATGGAGGGAGTCGAGCGCGAAGTCCTGCACACCGAGAGTCCGCTTTTGAATTTTGCGTGGAATTCAGCCGTGAAGCTGATGGCTGAAGTCAAACAGCGCGGCTGCCGCACGCTCCTGACCGGCGGATGGGGCGATGTGGTCCTGTTTCAGCACACATACGTTGCGGATCTGTTCCGGCGATTCCGCTGGAGGACCGCCTGGCGGCACACCAACGAATTTCACGCATGGAACTTGGATTGTCGAGCCTCCGTTTTCCGGCGTGAGTCTCTTGAACAGGCCCTGCGATACCTGCTGCCGGGTTTCCTCGTATCCGCGATGCGGAAACTTCGAGGCGCCCAAAATGTTCGCTTCTGCGGTCGCCATGCCGCCTGGTACAACGATGACTTTCGCCGGCGCGCCCACTTCGTCTCCACCCGGCCGAAAAGTCTAAACGGCTTTCCGTCTGTTTATACCAAGGATTTATACGATCGCCTCACCAGCAGATACTACCAGTTTCTGTTGGAATGGGCCAATAAATCCGCCGCACTGAGCGAAGTGGAACTCGCCTTCCCCTTTCTGGATCGGGATCTGCTTACCTATATGATGTCCATCCCCGGCGAAATGCACTGTCCGAACGGAATACCGAAGGGCATTCTCCGGCTCGGACTCCGGGGCGTCGTGCCTTCTTCGATTCTCGAACGGCGGTGGAAGGCCGACTTCACCGAAGATACACGGGATGGAATTCAGCGGGATATAGACCAGGTTCGCGAATTGTTCTTGAACGAGTCTGCCGCAGTCGAGAGCGGTTTCGTCGATCGGATTCGAGCGCTTCGCGGCCTCAACGAGTTGTCCGGTCAACTTCAAGAGTCTCTCCCCATTTACACCTGGAGCACGATTTACCTGGCAGGCTTAGAAACCTGGCTCCGTCTTTTCCGCCCCTCCCGATACACCCCGCCCGAGCACAAGGAGGAATACAACTATGTCTGAGCATTTCAACGAAGAAGACCGCACCGTCAATGACACCAAGGCCCCCTACCAGTCCCCGGAACTCAAGGTTTATGGGACGCTTCGGGATTTGACGGCGGGTACCCACGGGAATGGGAGCGACCACAACATTGGAAGCAACAGCACGAAGAACTAGAGAGACGAGGGGGAGAAGGCGGGCGAAATCTCGAATCCGGCCCCGGGACGAGTCCACTACGCCTGCGCCATCCAATTTCGCGGCTCGGTCAAAGCCCGATTGCCGCCCTGAGCCCGAGTTTCTCCTCGAATGTGCGCGCGCGTTCCTCAGACCGGCCGCACTGCCCTCGATTCCGGACGCCTTGGAGTGGCCTCGGTTCGTCTCTCTTTGCGAAAAGCACTCCGTAGGGCCGTTGGTCTGCTCGGCGCTCCAGGACCGGGCCCCCGCAGCATTGCGGGACAGCCTCCGCCGAACCGCGGCGTGCAGCCTCGCGCTCAGCGCCGAACTCGGCCGCTTGCTGGAGGTTTTCCAGCGCGAGCGGATCCCCATCATCCCTCTGAAGGGTCCCGCGCTGGCCGTAGCGCTGTATGGGAATCTTGCGCTGCGCGCGTTTTCGGATCTGGATCTGCTGGCGCGCCCGGAGGACGTTCTCCCGGCCAAGCGAATCCTCGAAAACCACGGATATAGGCTCGCCTCCACGCTGCACTGGCCCTGCGATTCGGCCTGCTTTCGCGCGCGCGAAAGCCAGCTCTGCTTTGCGAACGGGAATGCCATCGCCGTCGATTTGCATTGGCATCTCTGGCCGGATTATTTTCCGCCCGTTTTCCAGGAAGAACACATTTGGAAGCGCGCGCGCGAAATTCCGTTCGCCGGCCGGACCGCCGCGACTCTCTGCTCCGAACACCAGGCCCTGTTTTTGAGCGCCCACGGGGCCAAGCACATCTGGGAACGGCTCGGCTGGCTCTGCGACTTCGCCCGGCTGATTCAGATGGAAACCAGCCTCGACTGGGATTATGTCTTCGGCCAGGCCCGTCAAACCGGCACGCTGCGCATGGTCGCTCTGGCGCTATCGCTCGCGCGGGATATGCTCGGCGTGGAGCTCCCGGCCGCGGCTCAGCGATTCCCCGCCGGCGGCGCCACGCGGGCGCTGGTGAACCTCGTCCGCCGACGGTTTCTGGAAGACGCCCCCATTCCCGCTCCCGCACTCGAATCCACGCGGTTCAGTATGCGGGCGTTCCAGCGCACCGCGCACCGCCTCCGGTATCTTTGCGGATCGTTGACCGGCCCGTCGGAGGCCGAATACCGCACCCTTCGCCTGCCCCCGCGCCTGCACTGGCTTTATTATTCTTTTCGGCCTCTTCGGATCGCAGTGAAATATGCGCGGGATATCGTCTAACAGTGGCCGCGGATTCGACGGCCGTGCCGGGCAGCGCGACGATCGCCCGCCTCTGGCAGGTGCGCACCGGCTTCGCGTGGGGAATCGCGAGCCGCGCCTGAAAGTTCTAATGCCGCCGGCGAATCAACGCCAATAAACATCCGGTATCATTCCAGAACTATAAATTCTTGTTCACCGCCGCGAAGATCTGATACACCTGGGAACCGGACATGCGGGCCAAGGAAAACTGCGCCCGGCACAACGCCGGCCTATCCCGAAGTCTTCTGTATCCGTTTCAGCTGGCGGATGAACCTGCCCAGGATGGGCTGCACCGCGCCGCTGCGCCACAGTCCGATCAGATCGGCGTAAGCGGCATTACCCGCGAGGTCGCGATACACGCAGCCGCGAATTTTCAAGTGGTTTCGAAAGGACTCGGGGACAAGCGCCACACCCAGGTGTCCCGCGGCCAGAAAGACGGCCGTTTGCAGCAGTCGGATCGGCTGAAGGCGCGGCGCGGGGATCCCCCGCAAGCGCAGCGTTTCGAGCACCACCTCGTGAAAGCCCGGCACCGGCTGCTGCCGCGGGATCAGAAAAGTTTCGTTTTCCAGATCGCTGAGCCGGATCTTGTCCGCGCCGGCGGCCGGGTGTCCGGCCGGAAGAGCCAGAATCAGACGCTCCCTCGAAACCACCAGAGAGTCGAAAGCCGCGTCCTGAATCGCCAGGAACAAAAGGCCGATGTCGATGGCCTCCCGGCGCAAGGCCTCCACCTGCTCGGCCGGTTCCATCTCGCGAATATCGATGGAGACGTTCGGAGCTTCCCTCCGGATGCCGCGCAGAAGCTCGGGCAAAACGCTGCACACCGCGGTGCTGACGGCGCCGACCACGAGCGATCCGGCGTCGCCCTGCCCGACACGCGCCGTTTCCCGCGCGGCCTGGTCGAGCTGTTCGAGGATGCGCGCCGCCCGGCCGCGAAACAGTTCCCCGGCGGCAGTGAGGCGGACGCGCCGGTTGCTCCGTTCCATCAGTTGCGTGCCCAACTCGCGTTCCAGTTGCTTCATCTGGCGGCTGAGCGCGGGTTGCGCCACATTCAGCAACAGGGCGGCTTTCGTGAAATGGAGTTGCTCCGCCAGCACGCAGAAATACCGCAGATGCCGTATTTCCACAGCGGTCACCCCGCGCAGCCGGTTCCGGTGCGAGTCATTCGTTCCGTCCCATATTCTATCCATCACCACATGGGGAATCCTCTCGGGTTCTCCGGCAGGAAAGCCGCTGACGATGCCGATTTACGAATATCTCTGTAAGCAGTGCGGGAATCAATTTGAATACCTTCTTCTGCGTTCCTCGGCGCCGGCGAGGTGTCCGAACTGCGAATCCGCCGGGTTGGAGCAGTTGATCTCCCACTGCGCGGTCCATTCCGAGAGTACAACGCAGGCCCATTTGAGCGCCGCGCATCGCCAGGCCGCCGCGGCCCGTAACCATCGCCTGCGCGAGGAGCATCAGAGCCTTCACGAGCATTTCGAAGATCAGGCCACCGGCGCTCATCCGCCACCCGCCAAGGATGGCGACGGCGGGAGCGGGTAGGGGATGATGCCGGCGGAACGGAGGCGTAGAATTACTCAAGATATACGGGAGGCATTGAGGTTTTGAACAAGAAGCCGAGTCTGAAAATCACCGGCCCGGGCGGCTCGCTCATTTTCGTCCTCTGCTTGCTGCACAGTCCGGCAGGGGGGCAAAATGTTCCGGCGAAAGCGCCGGGCGCTGCGCCTGGTTCGGCCGCAGAGCAGCGGGCGCTGCTCGACCGGTACTGCGTTACCTGCCATAACGACAAGGCGAAGACGGCGAATCTGTCGCTTCAGAATCTGGATCTGGCCGCCGCGGGGGATCAGCCCGAAATCTGGGAGCGAGTGATCCGCAAACTGCGCGCCGGCATGATGCCTCCGCCCGGGATGCCCCGCCCGCCGCTGGAAAAATACGAAGGGTTGCGGGACTGGCTGGAAGCGGAGATCGACCGCAAAGCGGCCCTCCATCCGAATCCGGGATCGGTGGTGTTGCACCGTTTGAATCGCACCGAGTACGCCAACGCGATTCGCGACCTGTTGGATCTTCGCGTGGATGTCAGCACCCTGCTGCCGCCGGACGATTCGGCGCGAGGCTTTGATAATGTGGCGGGCTCGCTGACCATCTCACCGACGCTGCTGGAGGCCTACACCACCGCGGCGACCCGCATCGCCCGCATGGCCGTGGGCTATTGGAAGTCGCCGGCCGCGGCCGCTTACATCGCGCCGCCCGACTCCTCCCAAAATGAACACATCGAGGGTCTGCCGTTCGGCACCCGCGGCGGAATGGCCGTGCGCCACACCTTCCCATCCGACGGCGAATATAAATTCTCCGTCCAGAACCTCGGCATCGGCAGGTTCATTCCGGGCGAAAAGCTGGAGTTTTTGATCGATAACGAGCTCGTCGCGATGCGGGACTACAAAGGCGTCGGCTTGAGCGCCAACAATTCCTCGGATCACGACGGCTCCATCGACGTTTCTTTGCACGTCAAGGCCGGCGACCATCTGGTCGGCGTCACGTTCCTGGCGGCGAATTATCGCCCGTCGCTGGATTTCATCCGGCAATACGAGCGCAAATCGCTCGAAGACAATCCCATTCCGCAGTTGGAGTATTATCCGGCGATCGGAATTTTGAGGATCCAGGGGCCGTTCAATCCTACTGAACCGCAAGACTCCCCGTCTCTGCGCAGAGTCTTCACCTGCCATCCCGCCAGTCCGGCGCAGGAGAGCGCGTGCGCCAGGGAGATCCTGACCACGCTGATGCGCCGCGCCTACCGGCGCCCGGTGACCCCCGCTGATTGGGAATGGGTGCAGGCCTTCTATCTGGAGGGCCGGCGCGAAGGCACGTTTCGGAACGGAATCGAACTGGGCCTGCGCCGGATTCTCGCCAGCCCGCCCTTCCTGATCCGCGCAGAACGCGAGCCCGCCAACCTGCCCCCCGGCCAGCCCTACCGGATCACCGACCTGGAACTGGCTTCCCGCTTATCGTTCCTCATCTGGAGCAGCATTCCGGACGACGAGCTGATTCAACTCGCAAGCCAGAACAGGCTGCATCTCCCTGAGGTGCTGGAGCGGCAGGTGCACCGCATGCTGGCCGATCCCAAGGCGGACGCCCTGGTGAACAACTTCGGCGACCAGTTGTTGTACTTGCGCAATCTTCCGGCGACGTCTCCCGACGGCGTCTACTATCCCGATTGGGACGACGAGCTCCGCCAGAGCTTCCGCCGCGAGACAGAATTATTGTTCCAGAGCATTATTAAGGAAGACCGCAATGTGGTCGATCTTTTGACCGCCGACTATACCTTCCTGAACGAACGGCTCGCCAAGCATTACGGCATCCCCAATATCTACGGCTCGCAGTTCCGGCGGGTGACGCTCGGACCGGACCTTGCTTACCGGCGGGGTCTGTTAGGCCAGGGGAGTGTGCTCTCGCTCACCTGGGTGCAGAATTTCCGCACCTCGCCGGTCAAACGCGGCGTGTGGGTGCTGGAGAACATCCTCGGCACGCCGCCCCCAGAGCCGCCTCCAAATGTGCCGCCGCTCGAGGATACCAAGGGCGACGGCAAGATCATGACCCTTCGGGAACAGATGACGCTGCATCGGAAGATGGAGCCTTGCGCGAGCTGCCACAAGCTCATGGACCCGATCGGATTCGCTCTCGAAAATTTCGACGCCGATGGGAAGTGGAGGACCAAGCAGGGCGGCGAAGACGGAGTTCCGCTGGATACCTCGGCGGTGCTGTGGGACGGCACAAGAGTCGACGGCCCGGTCGAACTCCGGCAGGCGCTCCTGCGCTATTCGCCGCAGTTTGTCCGGATGATCACCGAAAAGTTGATGACGTTCGCTTTGGGCCGCGGAGTCGAGTACGAGGATCTGCCGGTGATCCGGTCGATCGTGCGGGAAGCGGATCGCAATAACGACCGGTTTACGTCGATTCTGATGGGCATTATCAAGAGCGCTCCCTTCCAGATGCGAACCAAAGAAATCGACGAGGCGGCGGCTCTTTCCGGCAGCGGCCCTAGGGGCGCGATGGTTGCAAAGGAGACCAAATGAACTTTATCGAAAAGAAATTTATCCCTCGGCGCACGTTCATTCGGGGCGCCGGAGTGGTTCTCGGCCTGCCCTTGCTGGACTCCATGGTCCCCGCGCAGACTCCTTTGAACAAGACCGCCGCGGCGCCCGTCCGGCGATTCCTCGGGATCTGGCATCCGCACGGCGCCGCCCCTGGCTACTGGAGCCCGCTCCAGGAAGGCGCAGACTTCGAGTTTTCATTTATCACCAAGCCACTGGAGCCGTTCCGCAAGTACGTAACGCTGATATCCGGGCTGGACATGCCGGAGGCGATGGCCACCACGGAAGAGCCCGGCGGCGACCACGCGCGCGGCGCCGTGTTACTCTCCGGAGCCCGCCCGCGCCGAAACGCGGTGAGCCCCTACCTGGGCGTGACCATGGACCAGCTCATCGCCAAGCGGTACGGCCGCGATACGATTCTCGAATCCATCCAGCTCGGAGTCGAGCAGGATGGCAACTACGGCAATTGCAACTGGGGCTACAGTTGCGCGTATACGAACTCGATCTCGTGGACCTCGCCGGTGCAGCCGCTGCCCACCGAAGTGAATCCTCGGGTCGCCTTCGAGCGGCTGTTCGGTGATGGGACCAGCCCTGAGGAGCGTAAACTCGGGCGCCAACAAAACGCCAGCATCCTGGACTCCGTGGCCCAGCAGATTGCTTCCTTTAAGAAGCCCTTGGGCGCGGTAGATCAGGCCCGCCTGGACACGTATCTCGAAAACATCCGTGAGATCGAGCGGCGCATCCGCATCGCCGCCGAGCGGTCCGTCAAAGAGCCTTCGGAAGAAATCCCCTTCGGGCTCCCGGAAAACAAGCATGTGCATTACCGGCTGATGTACGATCTTCTGGCGTTAGCGTTCCAAGGCGATCTGACACGCTCGGCCACGTATATGCTTGGCAAGGATCTTTCGGGCGCCAGCTTCCCCGAATCCGGTTTCAATGGCGGATGGCACGGATCCTCCCATCACGGCGATAAGCCGGACAACATCGCCAACTACGCGAAGATGAATCGCTATCACGTTCAGAATCTCGCTTACTTTGCGGAGAAGCTGAGCAAGACACCTGATGGCGACGGCACCCTGCTGGATCACATCCTGATCTACAAAGGCAGCAACATGGGCAATTCGCACCGGCACGCGCATGTCAAGGTGCCGGTGATCCTGCTGGGCGGGCTGGACGGCACGTTCAAAGGAAACCGCCACATCGTGTTCCCCGATAATACGGAGCGTACCTCGAACATGCTGCTGGCGTTGCTGCACAAGTACGGCATCGAAGAATTCCCCAAGTACGACGTGGGCGGCCGGCAGGTGGGCCTCACCCGAAGCTTCGGCTCCAGCACCAAGCCCTTATCGCTATGAGGCGGCAGCGAACCGCGCAATTTGTGTTCGGGACCTTGGCGATGCTGCTGGGGTTCGCCAGCCCGGGCGCGGCGCAGCTCCGCCGCATGACGAGGCCTAAAGTCGAGCGCCCCGACGGGCCGGTCTGGGAGGTGATCCGCCAGCACTGCACCGCCTGCCACGGCATCGACGATTACGCGTTTTATGCCCTGGACCGGGCAGCCTGGCAAAAGCTGATCGCGGACAAGCACAGATCCGGGGAAGCCGATCTTTCGGAGAAGGATCGAAATCTGCTGTTGGACTGGCTGGTATCGAAGTTCGGACCCAGCACGAAGCCTTTCCCACGAACCTACATCCCGCCTGAGATCACCACCTTCTTCTCGGATCCGGAAGCCACCAGGCTGCTGAATCGCGCTTGCACCAAATGCCACGGGCTGGAGCGCGTGGAGACCGCCAGGAAGCCGGCGGACGCCTGGCGCGTCACGCTGGTGGACATGAGAGAAAGAGGCGCGCAGCTTTCCGACCAGGAGCTCGAGCAGTTAGTGGAGTGGCTCGGAAGAGTGTGGGGGACAAACCAGGACAAATGAGGACCATCGCGTTTACCTTTTTATTGGCTTCGGGCATGGCCGCCGCCGCTTCGAGCGAGATCGCCGACGCCGCCATGCGGGGCGACACCCCCGCGGTCCGTTCGCTGCTCGAACAAAAAGCCGACGTGAATGCGCCGCAAATCGACGGCGCCACGGCGCTGCACTGGGCCGTGCGGGCGAACAACCTGGAACTAACGGATCTGCTCCTGCGGGCGCACGCGGGGGCTTCGATCGCGAACAAATCGGGTGCAACGCCGATGCTACTCGCCGCGATGAACGGAAACGCCGCGATCATCGAACGCCTCCTTCAGGCGGGCGCGGACCCCAACGCTCCTTTATCCCCGACGGGCGATACCGCCCTTATGATGGCGGCCCGGACAGGCAAAGTCGAGGCGGTGAGGGTGCTGCTGGATCACGGAGCCAGAGTGAACACGAAGGAAACCTGGGGCGGCACCACAGCCCTCATGTGGGCGGTTTCCGAACGCCATCCCGAGGTCACCCGGCTATTGGTAGAACGGGGCGCCGACGTGAACGCCAAATCGAACTTCGTGCCCTCAGCCTCTGGGAGAGGCTTCGAAGGAACTGCTCCTGTCGCGGCGAAGCCGAACCAGGCGATCGAAGAGTTTGCCAGCGGCTGGATGACGCCGCTCATGTTCGCCGCGCGGGAGGACGATCTCGAATCGGCCCGCATCCTCATCCAGGCGGGGGCCGACGTGAATGCGGTGGGAGGCGACGGAAAGGATGCCCTGGGCCTGGCTCTGTTTAATGGCAGCTACGATGTCGCCTCGCTGCTGGTGGACGCCCACGCCAACGTGAACCACCCCGATGCGCAGCGGTTCACGCCTCTGTTCTGGGCGGTGGACCGGCGCAACATGGAAACGGCTCCGAACTTTCCCTGGATGGTCACGGCCGATCCGCTGCCGCTGATCCGGAAGCTCCTGGACGCCGGAGCGGACCCGAATGCCGTGGTGAACAATACGCCCCGGGCGCGCATGCGCGAAGGTTCGCCGCGGATTGTATTCGCGACCGCCTTGATGCGGGCCGCCTTCGCCGGCGATCTCGAACTGGTCAAGCTGCTGCTGGCCCACGGCGCCGACCCGCACATTCCATCCAGCGACCGCGAGACAACCTTGATGGCGGCCTGCGGGCTCGCGTTCATTAACGGCTATCACCGGCAAAAGCCGCCCGCCGAGAGACTGGAAGTCGTGAAACTGATGGTGGAGCTTGGCGAGGACGTCAACCATGCCGATAGCTACGGCATTACGCCCCTGATGGCCGCCGCGAATCTGGGGGATATCAACATCGTCCGCTATCTGATCGAGAAAGGAGCCGACCTCGGCGCGCACGATCTCGGGAAGAAAAACGACGGCAACTTTGGTTCGAGCATAGAACCGCTGATGCCCATCGATTACGCGATCGGCGTGGGGACATTCGTGCCCAACAATGCGGTGATCATGCATGAGGGTGTGGTGAAGCTGATGAGCGAGGAGATGAAAAAGCGCGGCATCCGGCACACGACCTCCGAATGCACCTTACGAGGATTCACGTGCAGCATCGCGAATGTGGATCCGAAAACCGCTACTCCCGCGGAAATCGCCAAAATCCGGAAAATCCAAACCGGGTATCAAGTGGATGGCATCACGGGCGGCCTGGCCGTCAAAGATCAACAGAAGCAGAAGTAAGCGGCACAAGACGGAGCGCCAGCCTCAACCGGCCATTCAAGACGCGGATGGATCGCGGCCTTGAACGCGGTTTAGCTCAAAAATAGCGCGGGCCGAGCCCAACGGGTCAAGTTGCGAAGCGGCGCCAATCCGCCATACTGTGTGGAAGGGACTATATTGTGACCATACTCAACCTCAGAAGGACTGCCTTGTGTGCCTCGGGCCTCCTCGCCAGCTTCACTCTCATTTCCACGATCATCGCCCAGCCGCCGCGCGCGGTTGACGCGAAAGTTCTCAGAACCGCCGGCACCGCCAAGGACGTTCTGGCGGGCACCTGGCTCACTTACGGCCTCTCCCAAACCGAACAGCGCTACAGCCAGTTGAAGCAGATCGATGAATCGAACGTCGGCAAGCTGGGCCTGGCCTGGTCGGCCCCGCTCACGGCGCCGGGAGCCCGCGGCGGCACTGAAGGCACGCCTCTGATGTGGAACAACACCATCTATCAAACGATGGACAACAGCATTGTCTACGCCCTGGACGCGCGCACCGGCGAACAGAAGTGGGTGTACGACGCCAAAATCGATCCCATCACGCCGAGCCATATGTGCTGCGGCACGCACAACCGCGGGCTCGCGCTTTCCGATGGCAAACTCATTCTGGCTTCCAATGACGCCCGCCTGATCGCACTCGACCCCATGAGCGGCAAAGAGATCTGGCAGACCAAGGTCGCCGACATCAACCGGTACTACTCGATGACCATCGCGCCGCGCATCGCCGGCGACAAGGTGGTCATCGGCGTGGGAGGGGGCGAGTACTTCATTCGCGGCTTCTTCGCGGCGTACTACCTCAAAGATGGATCGCTCGCGTGGAAGTTCCACACGGTTCCTCCGGGTCCCGGCCAGCCGTTTGAGGACGCCGCGCAAGAGAGGGCCGCCAAGACCTGGGTCGGCGACTGGGCCAAGTACGGCGGCGGCGGCTCGGTATGGGACGGCCTGGTGTATGACCCCGAGACCAATCTGGTGATCGCCGGTACGGGGAATGCGGAACCCTGGCCGCAGGAAATGCGCGGCATCCCGAAATCGGAGTGGGGCAAGTGGGATAACCTCTATACCTGCTCGATCGTGGCCGTGGATGCCAACACCGGCAAGCTGAAGTGGTATTACCAGACGGTCCCGACCGACAGTTGGGACTTCGACTCGGTGGGCGGCTTCATCATGGCCGATATTCCGATCGAAGGCAGGACGCGCAAGGTGATCATGCAGGCCCCCAAGAGCGGTGTGTTCTACATTCTGGACCGCACCAACGGGCAGTTTATCTCGGCCGAGCCCTTCGTCCCGATCAACTGGGCGACCGGCTTCGACAAGAAGAACAACGGCAAGCCGATTATCAACCAGGACGCCTACTACGATCAGACGAATTCGGTGGTGATTTATCCGGGCGGCGGCGGCGCGCACAACTGGGCGCCGATGTCCTACAACCCGAACACCGGCTTGGTTTACCTTCCCTACTCCGCTGGCAGCTACATTTTTAACGCTGCCGCGGAGCCGGATCCGAAAGCGGGCGGCGGCGCGCATGGTTTGGGCCGGGGCGGTCAGGATAAGAGATCCACGCCGATGCCGATCTGGGGGCCGGACAATGTGGGGCGCAGCGGACTTCAGGCTCGCGACCCAAGGACGAACCAGATCAAGTGGGTGAAGCCTGGCAGGGGCAGTTCGATCGGCGGCGGCACCCTGACCACGGCCAGCAATCTCTTGTTCCAGGTAGCCGGAACCACGCTGTACGTCTACAAGGCGGATACCGGCGACGAATTGCTGGCGCTGCCGTTCAACCTCGGTGGAGCGGCTCCCCCGATCACCTACATGGCCGAGAACACGCAATACATCGGATTTGCGACTCGCACCCACTTCCTGGCGCTGAAGGTCGGCGGCACGGCGAAAATGCCGGAAGCTCCTGCCGGCGGTTTGGGGTTCGGACGCGGCAAGGGAGCCCCGAAGGGCCCGCCCGCTCCTTCTCCCGCCGACGCCGGCAAACAACTTCACGGCCAGGATAAGCAGTGATCTGAATCGTCCATGCCGTGAAACGCGCAACCCATTCGATGGGCGGTGCCCGGCGTATCATCGGCCTGCACCCTCCCAATCGCGCAGCGGTTTTGCGGACGCTTGGAGTCAGGAAACCGGCTCTGCCCGGGCGCGTTCCCATGCAGCGTTAAACTCACATCCGAACAGAGTCGCGACTGCGAGAACATACATCCATACCAGCAGGGCGAGCCCCGCGCCAACGCTGCCGTAAAGCACGTTGTAGTTCGTTACGTGCCGGATGTACCAACTCACCGCCAGCGTCGCGATCAGCCAGAGAATCGTCGCCAAAATCGCTCCCGGAAACACGAGTGCGAATGACTGTTTCCGGTTCGGCCCGAGGTAGTAGAGCAGGGCGGTCACCAGCACGAAGCCTCCGAAAGCCACGACGAAGCGGAGCGCCTCGCCCGCCAGCAGGACCCATCCGCTCAGTTCCGCTCCCTCCGGGACGCGAGGAAGCCAGGAAACCAGGGCGCGCTCGGCGCGGTTGCCGAAGACAATGGCGGCCGAAGAAACCCAAACTGGAACGGCCGAAACAAACACCAGCAGCACAGCCGTGCCGCGCTCCCGCAGGAAGGAGCGGCCCTGGGGGATGCCATAGGCGGCCCGGAAGCCTTCCAGCAGGCTCATCATGGCTCCGGATGCAGCCCAAGCCGCCAGGGCGACGGCCACCACCAGCAGGTATTTCGGGCGCTGGCCGTGAACCACAAAAAGGTTGCGCACGACTTCCTCAGCACCGGGCGGCACGACCTCATAAAGCAGCGAAGAAATGGTGCGCGCGACGGCATCGGCTCGAGCCTGCACCAGCAGCGCCGCCACCGTAGTCAGCACCGGGAAAAAGGACAGCAGCGCTGAATACGCCACTCCCTTTGCGATGCCGAAGCAGTTATCGCGATAAGCGCTCTTGCCGGCGGATTGGAGCAGCCGCCAAAACTGCTCCGGGCCCGATGCGCGGCTCAGGTGGAAACGAATAGACAAAGCAGGCTCGTCATTACGTTAGCGCACCGCGATGCCGCCACGGAACCGGCCGGCGGTAAAGGCAACCGGCAGCGCCGGTACAAGGATCGCGCCCGGGCGCCGGTTCACGAAAGACCCAATTTCTCGCGCCTTCGGTTTGCTATACTGCGCACGGAGCGCGCACGGCCGGTCACGGACGCCGTGCGCGAGGAAGGATTTGAGCAATATTTCCGTTGACAGCATCGGCGCAACTCCCGCCGGAACCGTCCGCGACCACCGAACCCTCCTGGGCCATCCGGCCGGTCTTTTCGTCCTGTTTTTCACGGAAATGTGGGAGCGCTTCTCCTATTACGGCATGCGGGCGCTGCTGGTGCTGTACATGGTCAATTTCCTGATCCCCGGCGTGCGCAACGGAACGCTGCACGTGCTGGGGTTCGGGTTCTTCGACAACCTGTACGGCCACGAGAACGTCCAACCTCTGTCATCCCATATGTACGGGCTCTACACCGGGTTCGTATATTTCACGCCGTTTTTCGGAGGCATGCTGGCGGATCGAGTTCTGGGGCAGCGGAAAACGGTAGTGATCGGCGGGGTGCTGATCGCGATCGGCCAGTTTCTGCTGATGAGTCCCGCGCTGTTCATCCCCGGACTGCTGGTGTTGATCCTGGGGAACGGCTGCTTCAAACCCAATATCTCCACCCAGGTGGGCGGCCTGTATCCGCAGGGCGATCCGCGCCGCGACCGGGCGTTCACGATCTTTTACATGGGGATTAATCTGGGCGCGTTCTTTTCGCCGTTGATTTGCGGCACGCTCGGGCAGGTATACGGATGGCAGTACGGATTCGGCGCGGCGGGGGTCGGCATGGCGGGCGGATTGACCGTCTATCTGTGGGGCCAGCGATTCCTGGCGCAGGACCAGTTGAGCCGGGCGAAGGAAGAGCATAAAGACAAAGCTCCTTTGCCCGCGAACCAGTGGAAGGCGATTGTCGGACTGATCACGCTGTGCGTGTTGAACATCGTGTTCTGGGCGGTGTATGAGCAGCAGGGCAACACGATTCAGCTTTTCGCCGACCGCAACACGGACTGGCACATTTTCGGCTTCGAGATGCCCTCCACCTGGTTCCAGGCGTTCAACCCGATGTACATCTTCCTGCTGACGCCGTTCCTGAACATGTTCTGGAGCTGGCAATCGGCGCGCGGCAAGGAGCCGGGCAGCGTGATCAAGATGGGCATGGGCTGCATCCTGTTGGGCCTGGGATTCCTGCCGCTGATGTACGTGGCCTCGTACATGGGGGCGGATCAAAAGATCAGTTTCCTGTGGCTGGCATTGTCGACGCTGGTGTACACGATGGGCGAGCTGTACCTTTCCCCCATCGGGCTCTCTCTGGTGACAAAAGTGGCGCCCACGCAGATCGTGAGCATGATGATGGGCGTGTGGTTCCTGGCCAATGCGTTTGCGAATTACCTCACGGGCTACCTGGGTACGTTCTACGAGAAGATGTCGCACGAATCGTTCTTCGCGATGCTGGCCGCCCTGGCGGTGGCCGCCGGGTTGGCGATTCTGGCGCTCTCAAGGCCCCTGAAGAACGCAGTGGGGCACAACAACTAAGCCCCCAGGCAGCCGGGTTGTCCGCGCTACCTTGACGTCCAGCTTGCGCGAAGGAAATCGCCGTTCATCCGGGCGATCACTTCCAGCCGGATTCCTTTGGGGCATACGGCCTCGCATTCTCCGATATTCGTGCACTGGCCGAATCCCTCGCGATTCATCTGGCCGATCATCCGGAGGGCGCGCGCGGCGCGCTCCGGCTGGCCTTGGGGCAGCAAGCCGAGGTGGGTAATTTTAGCTCCCGTGAATAGGGACGCAGACGCATTGGGGCAGGCCGCGACGCAGCCTCCGCAGCCGATACAGGCCGCCGCATCCATGGCACGTTCCGCCGCGGGTTTGGGGACTAGAATCGTGTTGCCATCCGGCGCGCTGCCAGCCGGAACCGAGATATAGCCTCCGGCGGCGATAATCCGGTCGAAGGCGCTGCGGTCCACCATCAGATCGCGCAAGACCGGAAAGGCTCGCGACCGCCAGGGCTCGAGCACCAGCTCCTGGCCGTCGCGGAAATGCCGCAGCGTAAGCTGGCACACGGTCGTCCGGGCGAGCGGGCCGTGCGCGATGCCGTTGATCATGAAGCCGCAGGAACCGCAGATGCCTTCGCGGCAATCGTGCTCGAAGGCCACGGGATCTTCGCCGCGCTGGATCAGCTCTTCGTTCAGGACATCCAGCGCTTCCAGCATCGACATGTCCGGATTGAACGCGCTCGATTCATAGCGGACCAGGCGTCCCTGCGATTTGGAGTTCTTCTGCCGCCAGATTTGGAAGATCAGCTTCATGCGATCAGGCAGCCAGCAAGATTGGCTGCGCTACTTGTAGCTCCTTTGCGAGGGGTGTACATACTCGAAGTGCAGCGGCTCCTTATGTAGAATCGCCGGATATTCCCAGGCGGCGACGTAGCTGAAATCTTCGTCATTGCGCAGAGCCTCGCCGTCCGGGGTTTGGTATTCCTCGCGGAAATGGCCGCCGCAGGACTCCTCCCGGTGCAGCGCGTCGATGCACATCAGTTCCGCGAGCTCGAAGAAATCCGCGACGCGCCCGGCCTTTTCGAGCGACTGATTGATCTCCTCGCCCGTGCCCAGGACCTTCACGCCGCGCCAGTATTCTTCCCGCAGCTCGCGAATTTTGCCGATGGCGCTTTCCAGCCCCGCCCGGTTCCGCGCCATGCCGCATTCGTCCCACACGATCTTGCCCAGCTCGCGATGGAAGGAGTCCACCGAGCGGGAGCCCTTGGCCTCCAGCAGATTCTTGACGCGCGCGGCGACTTCGGCCTGGACGGCCCCAAACTCCGGGTGGCTGATATCGACTTTATCCGGCCGGTGGGTGGCCAGATAATCGCCCATGGTGTACGGAATGATGAAGTAGCCATCGGAGAGACCTTGCATCAGCGCGCTGGCGCCCAGCCGGTTCGCGCCGTGATCGGAAAAATTGGCCTCGCCGATGACGAACAGGCCGGGAATGGTGGACATGAGGCGGTAATCCACCCACAATCCGCCCATCGTGTAATGGATGGCCGGGTAGATCCGCATGGGGACTTTGTAGGGGTTCTCGCCGGTGATGCGCTCGTACATCTCGAACAGATTTCCATAGCGCTCCCGGATGCGGGCCTCTCCAAGCCTGCGAATCGCCTCGCTGAAGTCGAGATACACGCCGTGGCCGGTCTCGCCGACGCCGCGGCCCTCGTCGCAAACCGCCTTGGCGTTGCGCGAGGCGACGTCGCGGGGAACCAAGTTGCCGAAACTGGGGTAGCGGCGCTCCAGGTAGTAGTCACGCTCGGCTTCGGGGATCTGGTTCGGCGGGCGCTTATCGCCTTTGTTTAAGGGGACCCAGATGCGCCCGTCATTGCGGAGCGACTCGCTCATCAACGTGAGCTTGGATTGATAGTGCCCCGAGACCGGAATGCAGGTGGGATGAATCTGCGTGAAGCAGGGATTGGCGAAGGCGGCGCCGCGGCGGTGCGCCCGCCAGATGGCGGTGCAGTTCGAGCCCTTGGCGTTGGTTGAAAGATAGTACACGTTGCCGTAGCCGCCAGTGCCGAGCACGACGGCGTCGGCGGCGTGGCAGTCGATCGCGCCGGTGACCAGGTTGCGAGTCACAATCCCGCGGGCGCGCCCGTCGATCACCACCAGATCGAGCATCTCCGTGCGGGGAAACATTTTGACGCGGCCCGCATCCACCTGGCGCTCCAGAGCCTGGTAGGCGCCCAGCAGCAACTGCTGGCCGGTCTGCCCGCGCGCATAAAACGTTCGCGATACCTGCGCGCCGCCGAAGCTGCGGTTCGCCAGCGTGCCGCCGTATTCGCGGGCAAAGGGCACTCCCTGCGCCACGCATTGGTCGATGATGTTGACGCTGATCTGCGCCAGCCGATACACGTTGGCCTCGCGCGCGCGGAAATCGCCGCCCTTGATGGTGTCATAGAACAGGCGGTAGACACTATCGCCGTCGTTCTGGTAATTCTTGGCGGCGTTGATGCCGCCCTGGGCCGCGATGGAGTGGGCGCGGCGGGGCGAATCCTGGAAACAGAAGCACTTGATGTTGTAGCCGAGCTCACCCAGAGTGGCCGCGGCCGACGCACCCGCCAGCCCCGATCCGACCACGATGATTTCGTACTTCCGCTTGTTGGCCGGATTCACCAGCTTCATCTCGAAGCGGGCCTTGTCCCAGGCTTTTTCGATGGGACCGCTGGGAATGCGCGCGTCGAGTTGCATCAACCGGCTCCCCACTTGCGGCTCAACGTCATATCAGGTCGTTGTCCGGGATCACGCGCGCCAGCACGGCCACGGGAATCGAAACAAATCCGATGAAAATAATCAGGGCGATCACGAGCGCCGCCACCTGCATCCGCGGCATGTATCGGGGATGATGGAACCCGAGCGATTGGAAAAGACTCCATAATCCGTGACGCAGGTGCAGGCACAGCAGCGCCATCGCCAGTATGTAGAAGCCCGAAATCACCGGGTTCCGAAATCCGGCGATCACGTTTCCATAGGCGTCGCCTTCGGCGAAGCGCGTTCCGCCGACGCCAAAAGTGAACTGCATCAGGTGGTAAATGACGAAGGCCGCGATGATCGGCCCGCTCATATACATCGTGCGCGAGGCATAGCTGGAGTGCGCCGGAGAATAGGCCGCGTACTTCACGGGCCGCGCGTCGCTCTTCACCACCGAGAGCTGTACCGTGCTCCAGATGTGCAAGCCCACCATGACGAGCAGCACGGCCCGCGCCAGCCACAGCAGCTCGGGAATCGCCCGGAGCGCGCGAGCGTAGCCATTGAAGCGCTCCGGACCGAGGAAGATTTGCAGATTCCCGGCCAGGTGCAGCACCACGAACGCGGCCAGAATCACGCCGCTCACGGCCATCACACACTTTTTTCCAACTGTCGTATTCCAGAAGCGCAGAGCACGGGCGCTCCCGGACCCAAGGGCGGGTACGTTCATTTCGGCGATCTAACTTTTATAATAGCCCCGTGGACCCGGCCGCGCCCCCGCAGGCCGCCGCCGGCCGCCAAGTACACTGCTTCGTATGCGCGCCGTGGTCCAGCGGGTCACTCGAGCCAGCGTCGAAGTCGACGGATCCATCGTGGGGGAGATCGGGCCGGGCCTGCTGGTTCTTCTCGGCGTTGCGAAGCCCGATAGGCCCGCGGACGCCGCGTTTCTGGCGGAAAAAATCTCCGGCCTGCGGGTTTTTCCGGATGAGGCCGGCAAAATGAACCGCAGCGTGACGGACATTGGGGGCTCGCTGCTGGTGGTCTCGCAATTCACGCTGTACGGCGACACTCGCAAAGGCCGCCGCCCGAGTTTCGACGGGGCGGCTCCGGCGGAGCAGGCCCGCGAGCTATACGAGTGTTTCGTCGCGGCGGCGCGCCGCGGCGGGCTTCGCGTGGAAACCGGAGTGTTTCAGGCGCACATGGCGGTGTCGCTGGTCAATGACGGCCCGGTGACCTTGATCGTCGAAAGCCCGAACGGGTAACGGGCTTGCGCGTGCAGGTGGGACCCGCTCGAAACGGCCCGGTGTTCGCCGGCGTCTGATTTGTTATAGTGCGACCATGAAGTTCCTACGTGTACTCGCCGTACTGTCCGCCGGTTGCCTCGGATTCGTCCTGTTCTCCGAAGCGCAGCAGGGACCAAACAACTCCGGTAGCGAGACGGTGGCGCGTCCGCGGAAGGGAGGCTCCGCCGCGCCCGAGCCCGACCAACAGAAGATTCCTTCGAAGTTTTCTAAGAAAGAGGCCACTCCCGAGGGGACGCCGGTTTTCACCACGAACGCCACGACAGTGACGGTGGAAGCTTCCGTACTGGACAATAAAGGCCACTTCATCCCGAAAATCCCGCAAGGGAACTTCCGCATCCTGGAAGACAACGTACCGCAGCAGATCAAGACCTTCTCTGTCGGCGAAGCTCCGATGACCATCGCCATGCTGATCGAGTTTTCCAACCGATACCAGCAGTTCTACAGCGAAACATGGTTCCAGACTCTGGCCGCCGCTTACGGCTTCGTGCAAACGTTGAAACCGGAGGATTACGTCGCGATTATCGCTTACGATCTCAAACCCGAGATTCTGTCCGACTTCAGTACGGATCGCCAGCAGACTTACGATGCCCTCCAGCGGTTGCGCTTTGCCGGCTTCTCCGAGTCGAATCTATTCGATGCAGTGGTCGATACCGCGCAGCGCATGCAGGATATCGAAGGACGGAAGGCCATCCTGCTGATCTCCTCCGGCGTGGATACATTCAGCAAGCTGACCTACGACAAGGCCCGGCGGGCGATCCAGGAGGCCGGCGTGCCCATCTACGCCTTCGGGCTGATGCAATCTGTTCGCGATATCGCGGAAAGCATGGGGTTGTTGGGCCCGCTCGGCGAAATCAATTTCCTCCAGGCCGACGTACAGTTGAAAACGTTCGCTAGCGAAAGCGGCGGAATGGCGTTCTTCCCGCACTTCTACGGCGAGTTCGCGGGCATTTTTCAAACCATCTCCCAGGCGCTGCGGAGCCAGTACGTGATGACCTACACGCCCTCCAATCAGGCGCACGACGGGAAGTTCCGCAGGATCAAAGTTGAGCTTGTGGACCCGGAGACAAACCAGCCCTTGAAGGTGGTGGACGAGAAAAAGAAGCCCATCAAATATTCGATCATCGCAAAGCAGGGCTACACCGCGCCGCGCCCGGTCGAATAACTTTGGCCCGATTTGTTTCAGGCTCAAAGTCAACAACTGAATCTTTCCGGTTTTCAGTTTCTTACAAAACTGTTTGACAGAAATGTTGCGCTGTTGTTAACTTCACGTTGTTCCACACCACAACATGGCTTCCCGAAAGAGTTCAGAGGTGAACACTCAGGCTAGAATTCTCCTGGTCGATGACAACACGAACGGGCTGAAGGCTCGCAAGACGCTCCTGGAAGAGATGGGTTACCGGATCGCCACCGGCTCCAACGGCGAAGACGCGCTGGATCACTTCGCAAAGCAGAAATTTGAGCTGGTCATCACGGACTACAAAATGCCGCGCATGGACGGCCTGGAGCTGATCGCGCAGCTCCGCAAAAGAGCGCCCGAGGTTCCGATTATTCTGATCTCGGGTTACGTGGATACCCTGGGGCTGAACGAAGACAACACGGGCGCCGACGCCGTGATCCAGAAGAGCGCGAATGAGGTTTCACACCTGACGCGCGCCGTGGCCCGGCTGCTGCGTCCTAAGGCCCCGCGTAAGCCGGCTGCGTCGCACACCGCTCCGCTCAAAGCCCGGAGGACCTCGGTTTAGGCCGGAATCGCCGGATCGCTGGCACTACCCTGTAGGAATGAAGCTTTCCGATCTCGCCCTGGCGCTGGGCTGCGAGCTCCAGGGCGATGGGTCTATCGAAATCACGGGCGTAGCAGGCATAGAGCACGCGGCCCCCTCGGAGCTGACCTTCCTGGCAAATCCGAAGTACGCGCCGCGCGTCAGGAACACGCGCGCGGCGGCAGTGCTGGTCCCGGCGGCGATCGAGGGCTTGAAGGCCGCGCAACTGGTTTCCTCGAATCCTTATCTCGATTTTGCGCGGGCCCTCGCTTTGTTCTATCAGCCGCCACGGCCCGCTCCCGGCATTCATCCGCTGGCCTGCGTGGCGGCGTCGGCGGCGCTCGGGGAAAACGCGTGCATCGGGCCTTTCGCCGTCGTGGGCGAGAACGTCGTGCTGGGCGATAACGCCGTGCTGCATCCGCACGTGGTGATCTATGAGGGCGCACAGATCGGCAACGATTTTCTGGCGCACTCGCATGCCGTCGTGAGGGAATACTGCCGGATCGGAAACCGGGTCACGCTGCAAAACGGTGTGGTGGTGGGCGGCGACGGCTTCGGATTCGCCAAGCGCGCCGACGGAACCCACGCCAAGATCGTGCAGAGCGGTATCACCGTCATCGAAGACGACGTGGAAATTCAATCGCTCACCTCAGTGGACCGGGCGACAGTGGGCGAAACCCGGGTCAAGCGCGGCGCCAAGATCGACAGCCTGGTGCAGGTAGGCCACGCATGCGTGGTCGGCGAAGACAACATCATTTGCGCCCAGACGGGGCTCGCGGGGTCGAGCATTCTTGGCAAGAGCGTTCTTCTCGCCGGCCAGGTGGGCGTCTCCGGACACTTAACGATTCACGATGGCGCGACCGTGTACGCGCAGAGCGGCATCGGCGGCGATGTCGCCGCCGGGACTATCGTGAGCGGCTCGCCCGCGTTCGATTACCGGGACTGGCTGCGGGCGGTCACGGCGTTTCCCCATCTGCCCGAGATGTTGAAAGCCGTCCGGCGTTTGGAAAAGCGCGTTTCCGGGCTGGAGAAAGGGCCGCCGGCCGCGGGATAACGGCCCAAGCTTGGCGATTATAAATCCACTCCGTTAATCTCCAGATGAAACTTCGCTCCCAGCAGTTCCGCTGCTTTCCGGCACATCACCATGCGGGCAATGAAGATCTCGAAGTATTCCATGACGGTGGCTTCCCGGGTATTGACGCTGAGCTCGAGCCGGATGACCTTTCCCGGCGTGCGATTCTCCGTCAGGTCCGCGGCCTCGGCCGCGCTGTGCGGAATCCGCGGGCGGTCATCGACCCGCAGGCTGGATTTGCGAACCGCATGGTTGACGCGATCGTGAATATCGTACGTGTTCGGGTCGGGATTCTGAACGCGGCTGATGTGCACGTCGGATTTATCGGCCAGAATGACTACGGCCGAGGTCACCGAAACCGGAATGCCATCGGATTCCTCATGGTTTCCGATGGCGCCGGCAATCGTCCCAATCTCTATGGGATCCATGCCCATCTGATCCAGCAGGCGGATGGCGATGGTCGCGCCGATTTGAGGGTGCATGCCGCGATGCACCATGTTGCCGATATCGTGCAGATAGCCGGCGATCGCCGCGATTTCCGCCTCGCGCGCGCTGCGCCCCATCTCCAGGCAGAGCGACCGGGCAATCGCGGCGACGATCGACGCGTGCCGCCGCCCGTGTTCGGTGTACCCGATGACCGCCATCTGTTCATTGGCCTTTTCGATATAAGCGTCCACGCTGGGGTTCGCGCGCACCTGCGCAAGCGTGATGGCGCCCGGGGGCTGCGGACCCGGCGGAAGGACCACGGACCCTTCATGACGGCCATTCGTCACCAATGCTCCGGGGCCTGCAAGTTCTTCTTTATTCATGCCATCCCCAATCTAGCATCCCGGCCCGGAAAGGCGCCTTCAGGCGTCATATGCGCTCGGGTATGATGAGACTGCACCCGCGGTGGACCCCATCTCTCCAGTGACCCGGCGCACACCTGTAACCGGCTGGCCCTGCGCTTCGGAAACCGATGAGCGGCCAGCCACGCCCGCCGGCCACGGTGCACGGAAGCATGCCCAACGTTAAAACCGTAGTCGAATGGCTGGGCCGCATCGGGGTTGCCTTTCTGGTCCTGCTGCTGGTTTATATCGCGCTGGGCTACCTGGCGCCGCAGAACCCGCTGCGCGTGGCGGATACCATCGGGCTCTTCGTCACGGGCATCTGGCTGCTGGTGCGGGTGTGCCGGCGCGCGGCCAGACAGTCCATCTGGCGGCTCCGCAACCGGCTGATGGTGACTTATCTGTTTATTTCCATTGTGCCGATTCTGCTGGTGGCCGCTCTGGCGGTGCTCGGCGGCTATTCGCTCGTCAGCCAGCTCGCGGTTTACCTGGTCACCAGCGAACTGGATCGCCGTATCGA
>Ga0070740_10001655_pt1 | contig 29468 bp, 30 predicted proteins | sample Coa_R2_FD_67286 | JGI IMG/M metagenome (GOLD analysis project Ga0070740, IMG submission 67286) | Surface soil microbial communities from Centralia Pennsylvania, which are recovering from an underground coalmine fire - Coalmine... | ecosystem: Environmental > Terrestrial > Soil > Unclassified ...
CCGCAATCACATCGGCCAGAAGCGGAATGTGCTCGCCGTCAACCGGCTCAAGGCGGGGATGCTCGCGCGCGTATCGCGTGCCCGGCCTGCAGCGGCCGATGTCGAATGTGCGCAGCTCGGCCAGCGCAAGGTCCTTGATGCAGGGCGCGCGCGGCGCAATCCAGGCGCCGGCGGAATCGCGCGTGATCTCCGCCTTCAGGCGGAAATCATGATAGACGACAACCTGCCCGTCGCGCGAAAGCTGAACATCGAGCTCGGCGCCGTCGCAGCCCAGCGCGACCGCATTGCGAAAGGCCGCGAGCGTGTTTTCGGGCCTCAAGCCCGCGCCGCCACGATGTGCGATGTTCAAGACCACGGCCAGTCCCGCTTCGGCGGAACCTGTCTAGCCAATGGCGCCGTCAGTTGAAATAGAAAACGCCCGCCAGAATCCAGCGTTCGGTGCGGCCGGCGTTCCAGACGGGCAGAACCGCGATTTCCAGCCGCCGCTCGGTCACTCTGCCGCGCCGCAATTCGGAACGCAGGATGAGCGGCACGCTTTCGTCCAGCACCTGGTTGGTGCGGATGAGGTGTTGCGCGAAATCCTCTTCCGGGAAGAGCTCCGAAAGAAGCATGCCGGTGGGGTTGACGCCGAAGCGCATGTTCAGCGTGTCGCCGGCAATCCGCACGCGCATGTCTTTCACGCGGCCGCCTTCGACGATCGGTTGCAGCAGCATCAGATTGTGCATGACGCGCGCGATCCGGCGCGAAGGCACGTCACGGCCGATCACGAAGCCGTCCTCGCCTTCCCGCTCGCTCCACAGGTCGGCCAGGAGGCGCGTGCCAAAATGTTTCGGCTCGGAGACGGAATCGAGAACTTCGTGCAAAGGTTCCAGATCGTCTTCATTGAACTGCATGTTTTGCATTGCTGTCATGAATGGGGCCTCGATTTCGGCGGCGAAAATAAAACGGCCATCCCGGCCAGGAAAATGCGGAGCTTTACTTATGAAAATCCGCGCCAGACACCCCCGATTGCCCTGTTTCGGGACAGGACCATAAGGAAGAGCCCTTATGCGCGTGCAGTTCCGCCGCTGCGTGGGAAAGCCGCAACATCGATCGGCGATTGCGCTTGCCCGAGTTGACAGGCTCAAACGGCGGGCGTAGCACCAGCGTCCCGCACTGGCATGGGGCCAATCGGGGTTCGCGAGGCGCCGATGAGCATTTTCATCAGCAAATACCGTTCGGACACGCCGGCCGCCCTTTTGGGCGCCGTGTGCGCCGCACCGGCTCGCGAGGAGATTTCGCCTTAAGGTTCATTCCCGGCGTAATCGCGTTTCACCCCTCCCGGGCCCGGAAAGCTTCGGAGGGGATTTTTGTATCTGCACCTTGGCTTTCCGGATCCGGGCACGAAATTGAAGAACCCGTGTCATGTCAGAGATTGCAGAACTGGAATTTGCCGCCGTCGAAACGGCGCCCGTCACCGGCCACGGCCTTAAGGCCTGGATGCAGGAAGCCCGCGAGCTGATCAGGCTCGCGGGCCCGCTCGTGTTCACCCAGCTTGCACAGATGGCGGTGCTCACCACCGACGTGGTGATGGTGGGCCGCCTTGGGAGCACGCCGCTGGCGCAGGCCGCGCTCGGCAATACCGTCTTCTTTTTCACCTGGCTGATCGGCTGCGGGCCGGTGGCCGCGGTGGCGCCGATGATCGCCCACATCCTGGGCGCCCGGCCGAACGATCGCGCGGGCGTGCGCGCGGTCGTGCGCATGGGCTTCTGGGCGGTTCTGATCCTGTCGCTGCCATTGATGGGCCTGCTGCTGTTCACGCGGGCCATCCTGCTGGCGCTTGACCAGACAGACGTCCTGGCGGCGGGCGCGGGATTGTTCACGGGCATCATCTGCCTGGGCCTGCCCGGCTCGCTCGCCTTCCAGGTGTTGCGCAACTTCGCCACCGCGATGGGCCGGCCGCAATCGGCGCTGTGGGTGATGGGAGCAACGGTGCTCTTCAATGCGATCGGCGATTACAGCCTGATCTTCGGGCATTTCGGCGCGCCCAGGCTCGGCCTGGCCGGCGCGGCGATGGCCAGCGCCTGTTCCTACACCTTCAGCTTCGTCGCGATGCTGGCCGTCGTCTATGCCACGCCGGCGCTGCGGGCGGTGCGGATTTTCCGGCGCTTCCAGCGCGTGCACTGGGAGAAACTGGCCGAGATATTCCGTCTTGGCATGCCGATCGGCCTGACCATGATCTTCGAAGCCATGCTGTTCAATTCGGCGACGCTTCTGATGGGAACATTCGGCACGGCCTATGTCGCGGCTCACCAGATCGCGATCAACGTGCCCTCGATCACCTTCATGGTGCCGCTGGGAATCGGCATGGGCGCGACCGTGCGCGTGGGTCTTGCGGCCGGCGCCGGCGACGGAGAAGGCGTTCGCCGCGCAGGCCTGACCGCGCTCGTATTGGGCGCAGGCTTCATGTGCCTCACGGGCATCTTCCTGTGCCTGTTCCCGCACGCGATTGCTTCGCTCTATTTTGCCGACCCGAAGGCCAATGCGCAGGTGATTGCGCTGGCGGCGTCGTTCCTCTACGTCGCCGCCGCGTTCCAGGTATTCGATGGGCTACAGGTGGTGGGCGCCATGTCCCTGCGCGGGCTGAAGGATGCGCGTGCGCCGATGTGGATCGCGGGCGCAAGCTATTGGCTTGTAGGCTTTCCCACCTGTTTCGCGCTCGGCTTTTGGGCGGGCATGAAGGGCTTCGGCATCTGGATCGGGCTGGCTGTTGCGTTGCTGGTCGCCGCATCCGCCATGTGCTGCCGCTTCTGGTATCTGGCGAGCAGACGGTAGCGGGCGCTAAGCTCCCGACAGGATACCGGGAGCACGTCCATGTCCGTCCTGCCGCGGCTGAAGTCGCTGGCCGATATTCCGCGGGTGCATGCGGAAGAACGGCCCAACGCCATCGCGCTCGATTACAACAATCGCACCACGACCTATGCCCAGCTGGACGAGCGCTCAAGCCGCGTGGCGCAAGGCTTGATCGGCCTTGGCCAGAAGCCCGATGCGCGGGTGGCTTTTCTCGGCAAGAACAGCGACCGCTATTTTGAAGTGCTGCTTGGCGCGCTGAAATCCAACGCGGTGATTGTGGGCGTGAACTGGCGTCTTGCGCCGCCGGAAATTGCCTATGTGCTGAACGATGCCGGCTGCGAAGTGCTGTTCGTCGGCAAGGATTATTACGGGGCAATCGAGAAGATCCTGGCCGATTGCCCGAGGCTCAAACAAATCATCGCCATGGATGGCGGCCACCCGCTGTGGCCTGATTACGAACGCTGGCGCGACAGCCATCCGGCGGTGGACCCCATGCTGCCGGTTGCGCCGCAGGATGACGTGATCCAACTCTATACCTCCGGCACCACCGGCCATCCCAAGGGCGTGCAGCTCACCAACGCGAACTATCTCGCGATCCTGAAATGCGCCTCCGACGTGCAGCTCGCCGACTACCGGCCCGAAGACGTCGTCCTTGTCGCCATGCCGGTATTCCATGTGGCGGGCGTGAACATCGGGCTTCTGTGCCTGGCCGCCGGCGCGAAAGGAATCGTTCTGGGCGACATTGATCCGCAGACCATCCTTCAGCTGATCCAGACGAAGCGAATCACCTACGCGTTCCTCGTTCCGGCCGTCATCCTGTTCCTGATCTCCCAGCCGAACGTCCGGGAAATCGATTTTTCGTCCCTGAAAAACGTCTCCTATGGCGCTTCGCCCATTTCGGACGATGTGCTTTTGCGCGCGCAGGACCTTTTCGGCTGCCAGTTCCTTCAGGTGTACGGTCTGACGGAAACGACCGGCGGCGGCACCTTTCTGCCGCCGGAGGATCATGCGCCGGCGCGCGGAAAGTTGCGTTCCTGCGGCAAGCCGGCGCCGGGGCATGACATCCGTGTGGTGGATTCCGGCGGAAAACCGCTTGCGCCGCGCCAGGTGGGCGAGATCGTGATTCGCGCGCCGAACGTGATGAAGGGTTACTGGAACAGGCCGGATGCCACCCACAGTTCGATCGTCAACGAATGGTTCCACACCGGAGATGCGGGATATTTCGACGAGGATGGGTATTTGTACATCCACGACCGGGTGAAGGACATGATCGTGTCCGGTGGCGAAAACATCTATCCGGCAGAGGTCGAAAACGCGATTTTCGGCTGTCCCGGCGTTGCCGACGTGGCGGTGATTGGCGTGCCCGATCCCCGATGGGGCGAGGCAGTAAGGGCGGTCGTGGTAAAAAAACCGGGTGCGAATCCCTCGCCCGCCGAGATCATCGCCTGGGCCCGGGAGCGCATCGCGGGCTACAAATTGCCTAAATCCATTGATTTTATCGACGCCCTGCCCCGCAACCCGACCGGCAAGGTGCTGCGCCGCGAACTGCGCAAACCCTATTGGGAAGGCCGGGACAGGCAGGTAAACTAGAGTTCGCTTCGCCCTGGGGAGAGGGAAAGCCGATGAGACACTGGAGCCTTGTTTTGGCGGCCTGCGCGCTGGGCGCAAGCCTGCCGGCTTTGGCGCAAACCGGAGAGCAGCAACTGGCCCCCGGCGATTCCACCTATGCGGTGGACGAGATGCAATCGCACAATCCCACGCCCTATGTCGCGCGCGGCGATCAGATCGCCATCGCCTGCGAACCGCTGAACAGCGCGACCTCGATGGACGTGCGGGTGGTGATGCAGCTGTCGCCGACGCTGGGCGACCTCGACACCGGCTTCAAGAAAGTGCTGGCGACGGATGAAACCGTTGAAAGCGGCGCCGTGCATGTGCGCGTTCCGGACGTTCCGGAGCTCGCCAACCAGACCGTGCATGTGCAGGTGTATGTGCTCGGCGCGGGCGGGCAGCGAAGCTGCGACGCCGGCAACATCCGGGTCGTCTAAAGTCCGATCATTCCCAAAGCAACAAGGCCGAGCGCGCCGGCGGCGATCCAGATCGCCGCGCGCGTATAGCGGCTGCGTTGAGCCTGCGCTTCGGCGATCTGGCGCACGGTTTCCGGGTGCAGCCGCAATCCCCCACCCGCCAGCATGGCCGAAATGACCTCCGCGTTCTGCAGAAGCTGCGGCAGGTCGCGCGCAAGTCTCGCCAGCGCGTTCACGCCCTCACCCATATCGCGCAGCCGCGCTTCGGGCCCGACCTGCGCGATCATCCATTGCTCGATCACCGGCCGCGATGCCTCCCAGATGTCGAAATCGGGATCGAGGCTGCGCGCCACGCCTTCCACCACCACCATCGTCTTCTGCAAAAGCACCAGCTGCGGCTGCAGCGGCATGTCGAAACGGCGGGTGGTTTCGAACAGCTGCTGCAACAGCTTCGCCATTGAAACATCGCGCGCCGCGCGGCCGAAGATCGGCTCGCCGATGGCGCGCAGCGCCTGCGCAAATGTGTCCATCGGATGTTGCGCCGGCACAAAGCCCGCATCGTAATGCACCTGCGCCACGCGGCGGTAATCGCGCGCAAGAAACCCGCCGAGCGTTTCCGCCATGAAGCGGCGCATGGCCGGATCCAGCCGCCCCATGATGCCGAAATCCACCGCCACAAGACGGCCGTCCGCGTCCACGAACAGGTTTCCCTGATGCATGTCGGCGTGGAAGAAGCCGTCGCGCAGCGCCTGGGTGAGGAATTCGCGAATGATCAGGACCGCGATCCGTTTGGGATCGTGGCCCGCCGCCGCAAGCGCCGCGGGTTCCCGGATGGGCGTGCCGTCGATCCATTCGGTCGTGAGCACGCGCGCCGACGTGCGATCCCAGTCGATCGCCGGCACGCGGAAATCCCGGTCGCTTTTCGTGCGCTCGGCAAGTTCCGATGCCGCGGCCGCCTCCATGCGCAAATCGAGCTCCAGCGCCACCGATGCCGCCAGCGTGTCCACCAGCGCGATGAAGCGCAATCGCCGCGCTTCGGCGGACACGCGTTCCGCCATTCGCGCGGCGAAGGCGAATGCTGAAAGATCGCGGGCAAACTCGGCCTCCACCCTGGGCCTCAGCACCTTCACTGCCACGCGCCGCGGCGTTTCCTCGCGCGTTTCGGCCATGTGCACCTGCGCGATGGAGGCCGCGGCCACGGCATCGCCCAGGCTTGCGAACAGGCCGTCGGCCGGCTTTGCAAATTCGCTTTCGATCACGGCGATGGCATCGGTCTTCGGGAAAGGCGGCAGGCGGTCCTGCAGCGTTTGCAGCGCCCCGGCAATGTCGTCGCCCACGATGTCGGGCCGCGTCGCGAGAATCTGGCCGAGCTTCACATAGGCGGGACCAAGGCTCTCCAGCGCACGCGCCAGCCTGGCCCCCGGCGGCAGCGAAAGATCGCCGGCCCCGGCGCCGAGGCCAAGAATGCTGCGGGCGAATTTCGCGCTCGCCGGCATCCTGTCCAGATATTCCCGCGGCACCAGCGCATCGTGCTTCGCCAGCACGCGCGCGGCATGCAGCAGACGGCGGATATTCGAAAACGCACTCATATCTTCCACGCCGAATGTATGGCCGCGATCCCGCCCATCAGGTTGCGCACCTTCACCCGCGCAAGCCCCGCCTTCCCGATCATCTTCGCAAAGGCGTTCTGGGGCGGAAAGCGGCGGATGCTTTCGGCAAGATAGCGGTAGGCGTCTTCATCGTCCGCAACCAGCTTGCCCAGCCGCGGCAGGACGCTGAAGGAATAGCGGTCATAGAGCGCATCCAGGCCCGGCGCTTCCACGCGCGAAAATTCCAGACACAGAAACCGCCCGCCCGGCTTCAGCACGCGCGCCGCTTCCGAAAGCGCCGCGTCGATGTGCGTGACATTGCGGATGCCGAACGCGATCGTATAGGCGTCCATGCTTGCGTCCGGCACGGGCAGCTTCTCCGCATCGCCGCAAACCCAGGCGATGCCATGCTCGCCCTTTTCCGCCGCCCGCCGCACGCCCTCGGCCAGCATGTCGGGATTGATGTCGCAGACCGTGATCGCCGCCTCGCCGCCGCGGGCGCGCGCCATCCCGGCGACGCGGAAGGCAATGTCGCCCGTGCCGCCCGCCACATCCAGCACCTGCCAGCCGGGCTGCGGATTGAGCCATTCGACGAACACATCCTTCCACAGCCGGTGCACCCCGCCGCTCATCAGATCGTTCATCAGGTCGTAGCGCTTCGCCACCGAGGAAAAGACCTCGCGCACGAGGCCCTGTTTCTCTTCCTCGGCCACATCGCGGAAGCCGAAGCTCGCAGTCTTGGCGCCGTTGCTCATTGCGCGGGAACATACAATAAGGAGCGCCATGCCAGAACTGCCCGAAGTCGAAACCGTGCGCATGGGGCTTCAGCCCGTGCTGGAGGGCCGCAGATTCACCCATGTCGAAACCCGCCGCGGCGATTTGCGCGTGCCCTTCCCGCGCGGTTTCGCCGGGCGGCTCACCGGGCGGCGCGTGGTGCGACTGTGGCGGCGAGCCAAATATCTGATGGCCGATCTGGATGACGGCGAAACGCTGGTCATCCATCTGGGCATGAGCGGCAGCATGAGCGTTTTCGCGCAAGGCGCGACCCGCAAGCTTGGCCGCTATTATTATGACCGCGCGCCGGAAGAAGCCGGCCACGGCAAGCACGATCATGTGGTGTTCGAAACCGATGCGCCGGCCAGGATTGTGTTCAGCGATCACCGCCGCTTTGGCCTGATGACGCTGGTGAAGACCGCCAGCATCGAGCGCGACAAGCTGTTTCTCGGGCTGGGCATCGAACCCCTGTCGGAGGAATTCGACGCCGCCGGTCTGGCCAGGGCGCTGAAGGGCAAAAACACGCCCATCAAATCCGCCCTGCTCGATCAGCGCGTGATCGCCGGCCTGGGCAACATCTATGTCTGCGAGGCATTGTGGCGTGCTTTTGTTTCGCCAAAGCGCAAGGCGAAGAATGTGAAGCCCGAACAGATCGAAAAGCTTCTGCCGGCGATCAAGGCGGTGCTCCGCGAAGCCATCGCAGCAGGCGGCTCATCCTTGCGCGATCACAGGCGGGTTGATGGCGAGCTCGGCAATTTCCAGCACCATTTTGCGGTGTACGGCCGCGAAGGAAAGATGTGCCAGCACAGGGACGGGGGCACGATCAAACGCATCGTGCAATCCGGCCGCTCGACCTTCTTCTGCCCGAAGTGCCAGAAGTAAGAAGTGCCAGAAGTAAAGGGTGTCGTCCAGCACCCGGCCGGCCGCCGCGATGAAGAAATTTGGACGAAAGACACTGCGGCGCCGCGCGAAGCCCTACTTCGGCTCCCACAATTCGATCTTGGTTCCGTCCGGATCGAGGATCCAGGCGAACTTGCCGTTGGGATCGGTTTGCATCTTGCCGACGGGCTTCACGCCCTTGGCCTCGATCTGCGCAAGATAGGCGTCCAGATTGTCAACGGCGAAATTGATCATCACCTCGCGCGTCGAAGGCACGAAATATTGGGTGCCCTCCTCGAACGCGCTCCACACCGCCTGCGGCGGCGATTTCGGGCCCTGCCGGAAAATCGCGCCGCCCCAGGTTTCAAGCGCAATGCCCAGCACATCGCGATACCACGCACTCAGTGCCTTGGGATCGCGGCTCCTGATAAAGATACCGCCGATCCCGGTGATGCCCGCCATGTGCCCCCCGAGGCCTGATTGACCGGCAACAATACCCCAAAACGGCTGTCGCACCAGCCGGACAACCTGACCAAGGCCGCCGACGGTGCGAGCAACCGTCTCTGCTCAGGCATGGGCCTTTTCGGCCACGCTGCGCGTGTCGCCAAGCGCCTTTCCGGTTTCCAACCAGGACTTGAGGCTCGAAAGTACGCGCGGCCAGCCGCCGGACACGGCCTGGATGAGCTGCGAATTCTCCTTCTCGATCGTGTGCGCGATGCTGAGTCTGGTCAGATCGTTCTCGGTCGAAAGCTCGATCACACAGCGGGACCAGCCTTCCTCTTTCAGATGCGGCCGGAATTCATTGCGCCATTTGATGACAAGGCGGTTGGGCGGATCGCTTTCCAGAATCTCGCCCGAATCGGTCAGGCCGTGCTGCGGCATGAACATCTTCCAGGACGAACCCTTTTTCCATTCGCTCTCCTGATGGCCGCCGAACCAGTAGATCTTCTGGAATTCCGGTCTGGTCAGCGCATCCCACACCTTCTGCTGCGGCGCGCGGATGTAGGCGACGTAAATGAAGGAGCTGCTGGTCATGGTCATTACCCTTCCTTGTTTTTGGTGAGCCAGATGTTTTCGCTCCTGCCGGTTTCCAGGAACGATTTGAGATTGGAAAGAACTTTCGGCCATCCGCCGGCGATGCTCGCGGCCATGCCGGGATCGTGCTCGAGCTGATCGTGCGTGACGGTCAGGCAAACAAGGCCCGGATTGTATTCGGCGATGTCGAAAGTCACGCGCGAGGGCTCTTTCGAGTGATCGGGCCGCGCCCAGGTGATCACGAGCTTGCGCGGCGGATCGGATTCCAGAACGGTGCCGTCGATCATGACGGTTCCGGAATCGTCGCCCTTCCTGTGCTCCCAGCGCGAGCCCTTTTTCCAGTCCGAAACGTTGTAGTGCAGCCAGTATTTTCGCGCGAATTCGGGCCTGGTGATGGCATCCCACACTTTCTGCGGTGTGGCGTAGATGTAAGTGACATAGACGAATGCGCTCATGCGCCTTGCTCCTTCATGTAGTCGATCATGGCCTTCGGAAGCGTCGGCGGCGCGATCTTCGGCACCACCGCGCACGATCCTGGTGACCTATCCTGTTTCACCGGGAATTTGGGTCGCCCGCATAAAGCGGGCGATGACGAAAACGGGGTAGGAGAACACTTCCGCATCACACGCCTCGCTCCGCGACTCCGCGCGAATCCTTTTTCTCACCGGGAGCCGCGGAAAACGCGGAGGTGATAGTCGTGAAGAATCCGGCGGTACGGCCTCCGTTTGTGGGCCATGACATTTGCAGACGATGGAAGGAATGTGCGCGCATCATTCCTCCTCCAGCGCCTTCTTGAGATCGCTCAGCGCGCGCAGCCGCCCGCGCTCGAATTTCCCGATCCAGCGGTCAGCGATGTCGAAGATCGGAACCGGATTGAGGAAATGCAGTTTCTCGCGGCCCTTCCATTGCGTGGCCACGAGATTGGCCCCTTCCAGGATGTTCAGATGCTTGGTGACCGCCTGGCGGCTCATCGCAAGTCCCTCACACAATTCGCCCAACGTCTGACCGTTCTTTTCGCGGAGCCGGTCCAGCAACTGGCGGCGGCTTTCATCCGCCAACGCCCGGAACACAGCATCCATGCTCATGCTCCTAATATGCAACCTTTTGGTTGCCTGTCAATGGGGAAAAGTAGTCCTATCATCAGGCTTGATTTCCGCCGAGATGTTCGATATATGTTCTTCCGTGGAACGCAGGCAAAGGAGAGGAGAAATGCAGCAGCGACAGGGCGGCGAAGAAGGGCCGGGGGAGGATGCAAAAAAATCGAAAACGAGTCCTAGTACGGCGGCCGCAACATCTTGTGTGCGCCGGCGCCGCGGCGCGCAGCCCGGGAACCAGCTTGCGCTCAAGACCGGCGTTCACACCCGGCGCATCCGGGAGCTCAATGCGCAAGTTCGCGACTGGCGAAAAAACACCAAGCTTCTGCTCGCCTGGACGCGCACCATTCTCGCGCAACGCGCCATGGACGGCGGGCGAACAAGGCGAGCGATCCCGAAGCCATGAGCAGGCTTGTCATCCTTCCCGAGATTGCCATCGATGATGGCGAGCTTGAGGAACATTTCATCCTGTCAAGCGGCGCCGGCGGCCAGAATGTCAACAAGGTCGCAAGCGCGGTGCAGCTGCGTTTCAACGTGCGGCGGTCCACTTCCCTGCCCGACGAGGTGAAACGCAGGCTTGCGGCGCTCGCCGGCCATCGCATGACGAAGGATGGCGTGCTGGTGATCACTGCGCGCCAATCGCGCGATCAGCAGCGCAACCGGGCCGATGCCCGGGCCCGGCTGTTCGACCTCGTCCGCCGCGCGGCGGTTGCGCCCAAAAAGCGCAAGCCAACCAGGCCTACCAGGGCCAGCAAGGAGCGCCGCATCGAACAGAAGAAGGCGCGCTCCCGGCTGAAAAAGCTGCGCAGCCGCCGCATGGGCGATTAGCTATTGCCTTTCGGTCCGCCGCGCGCGAGGAAGCGCTCGAAACGGAGCAATTTCCATGACCTATCAGAACATTCTTGTGAAGACCGAAGGGCCTGTCGGGCTGATCACGCTCAATCGGCCCAAGTCCCTGAATGCGCTCAACGCCGAGCTGCTCGGCGAGCTGATCGATCAGCTTGAGACATGGGATGTCGCCGACGCCATACGTTGCATTGTCATCACCGGATCCGACCGCGCCTTTGCCGCGGGCGCCGACATCAAGGAGATGCAGCCCCAGTCCTATATGGACATGTACAAGTCCAATTTCTTCGGCCAGGTGAATGACCGTATCAGCGCGATCCGCAAGCCCATCATCGCCGCAGTCGCCGGCTGGGCGCTGGGCGGCGGCTGCGAGCTTGCCATGTTGTGCGACTTCATCATTGCCGCCGACACCGCGAAGTTCGGTCAGCCCGAAATCAATCTCGGCGTCATGCCCGGCATCGGCGGAACGCAGCGGCTGACCCGTTTCGTGGGCAAGTCCAAGGCCATGGAGATGTGCCTGACGGGCCGCAACATGGATGCTGCCGAAGCAGAACGATCGGGGCTCGTCTCCCGCGTGGTGCCGGCGGCCGAGCTGATGGCCGAAGCCATGAAGGCGGCTCAGGCGATCGCGGAAAAATCTCTGCCGATCGTCATGATGACCAAGGAGACCATCAACCGCGCTTATGAGACCACGCTCTCTGAGGGCGTGCGCTTCGAGCGGCGGGTGTTCCATTCCATGTTCGCAACGGAAGACCAGAAGGAAGGAATGGCGGCCTTCTCCGAAAAGCGGAAAGCCGGCTTCAGGGACCGCTAGCCTGCATTGACCCCCGGCCCCCGCGCGGGCTAAAAGCCCCGCCTCTCGAAGGAATTTGAACGACCCATGCCCAATATCGCCTCGGCCAAGAAGCGCGTTCGCACGATTGCCAAGCGCACGGCCATCAATCACTCGCGCAAGACACGCATTCGCTCTTTCGTCCGCAAAGTCGAAGAAGCCATCGCAGCCGGTGACAAAAATGCCGCACTGGCGGCCCTCAAGGCGGCCGAACCGGAGCTTATGCGGGGGGTTACAAAGGGAGTCATCCACAAGAATGCGGGTAGCCGGAAGGTGTCCCGCCTCGCCAGGCGCGTCGCCAGGCTCGGCAAGTAAGCTACGGCGAATACTTGAAAAACGCCGGAATCCGGCGGCTGTAGGCAGGATTCAAGGCCGGTTTTATTTCATCAGCCTACGGAGCGTATCGCTCCCGCAACAAAACCGCAAAGATCGGGTCTTGGCCAGTTCCGCCGAAAGGGTGTTGCAGCGTAAGTCATTGTTCCTTCAAACAATCAAAATTCAGTATGCTGCACATAGGTTTAAGGCAGGTCGCAGAACTGCCAAAAAAGTTAAAAATTTGCTTCCGGGACGATTTTTTCTCTTGCCCTCCCCGAATCGTTGGCCTAGGTTAACGGCGATGGTTGGGGACTGGAAGAAATGCCGAAAACAACTGAAAATCCTGTTCCAGTAAAAACGGCAGCCTTCCATTCACACGCCGCATTCGGCAAATCCAGTAGATAGCGAATACTGTAACTTTACTTGCTGCGGGTGCATGCGCGCCCGCCGGCGGAGCTGTGTCTTGGAGGTCGAAAAGGGGATGAACTGGGGCTGTTCGGACAGACACCGTGTCAGGGCGTCCCGTATGCGGGCCAGGAACGAGCGGGCCACGCATAGAAAATGCGGCGCTGCGCACCGACGAGGGCGTGGGCACATCTGACGGAAGAACGTGGGGAACAAGAAAAGCGCGGGCGGGCACAGACCGTCCGCGAGAGGTGAGGTGTTGCTATGGCTCAGCTGAAAAGAATTGAACCGCCGGATTGGTCAGGCCTGTGGCTTGCGGCGCGCGAGCGCTTGCGGCGGGAACTGGGAGACGCGGTGTTCGACGCCTGGATCGCGCCGCTTTCGCTGATCTCCGACGAAAGCGAAGCCAGGAGCGGAAGCCCCGAAATCCGCATTGGCGCACCCAAGCCTTTCGTGCGCAACTGGGTGGCCAATCACTATGTGATGCGCATTGAGCGGGCCTTGCGCGCCGAAGGCCTGGATTTTGCCTCCATCTCCATCGTTCTCGCCGAACCCAAGCCCGCGATCGGCGCGGGCCTGCCCCACGACGCGGCACCCCCTGCAGCGGCGATGCGCCCCGAAGCCGACGATGAGAACCGTCCGCGCCGCAGCCTTTGGGACCGGATGCTGCACTCCGCCCAGAGTTTCGAGACATTCGTCCCGGGGCCGCAGAGCGAATTTGCGTTCCGCGCCGCGCAGGCCTTCGCCGAAAGTGACGGCGGGGACGTCTCCCTGCTCTTCATCCACGGCGGCTTCGGCTATGGAAAAACCCATCTCCTGAACGCCACCGCCCTGGAAGCGAAGAAACGCGGCAAGCGCGTCCTGTTCCTCGGCGCCGAAGATTTCATGCGCCACTTCCTGGGCGCGCTGCACCGCAAGGAAACGCTGGCATTCAAGGACGATCTGCGCGGAGCCGATCTCCTGATCATCGACGATCTTCAGCACATCTGCGGCCGTGCCACGATGAGCGAATTTCTCCACTCCATGAACGCGCTGATCGAGCACCGCCGCAAGGTGATGATTGCCGCCGACAAGCCGCCGATGCGGCTGGAAGGACTGAGCGAGGATGTCCGTTCGCGCCTGGCCGGCGGGCTCGTCATTGGCGTCGCCAAGCCCGATCGCGCGACGCGGTTTGAAATCCTGAAACGCCGCGCCGCGGAGTTCTGCCGTCATCGCCCGGATGCGGCGCTGCCCGATGCCGTGCTCGACCGGATTGCCGCCATCGACGACATCTCGCCGCGAGAGATGATCGGCATGTTCGTGAAGCTGGCCACTTATGCCGATCTCACCAAGAAGCCGGTGACTCTGGAGATGGTGGAAGAAGGCCTCAGCCAGCGGGGCCAGCCGCAGCGCAAGCTGACGATCGAAGAAATCCAGAAGAAGGCCGCCGAATATTACAAGCTTGACGTGCGCGATTTTCATTCGGCGGGCCGGGCGCGGCGCATCGCGCGGCCAAGACAGGTTGCGATGTATCTTGCCCGCCAACTCACTATGCGCTCGTTGCCGGAAATCGGCAGGCGGTTCGGCGGGCGCGATCACACGACCGTGCTCCATGCATGCCGGCGGATTGCCGCGCTCTGCGAAGACGATCCGCTGTTCAAGCAGGAGATCGAGTTCCTGCTTCAGGTGCTTTCCCGCATGCAGTGACCACCCTGGCAGCCGGGTGTCGCAGAACAGCTTCGACACCCGGCTTCCGCAATGAATCCTGTTCACTTTTCCCCCTGCCTGATATACTCCCTTGCTTGAGTCGATCCCCTTAGAATCTCTCAAGCAAATCAAGGGCTTGCCGGATGGCTGACAGTGGCCGGCAAGGGGCCGAAAACGACCGGAAAAGCGAACGAAAAAACGATGAAGATCAACGTCGAACGCGGCGCCTTTTTGAAGGCGCTTTCCCATGTGCAGAGCGTCGTGGAACGGCGCAACACGATCCCGATTCTTTCGAATGTGATGGTGGAGGCGGGCAAGGGCCAGGTGAAGCTCACGGCCACCGACCTCGACATCGAGATCAAGGAGGCCACCGCCGCGGACGTGTTGCGCAACGGCGCGGCCACCGCGCCCGCACACATGCTTTACGACATCGTGCGCAAGCTGCCCGAAGGGGCGCAGATCCAGGTGGAGCTGCTCTCCAGCGAAGGCGGCCGGCTTGCCGTATCGGCCGGGTCGTCGCGATTCGAGCTGGCCTGCCTGCCGAAGGAAGACTTCCCGCAAATGACGGCGGGCGCTCTTCCCCACAAATTTCGGCTGGACACCGACGACCTCAAGCGGCTGATCGCCAAGACGCGGTTTGCGATTTCGACGGAGGAGACCCGTTTCTACCTGAACGGCATCTATCTCCATGCCGCAAAGGACGGAAAAACGCGGATGCTGCGCGCCGTGGCGACCGACGGCCACAGACTGGCGCGCTTCGAGCTTGATTTGCCGGACGGCGCTTCCGACATGCCCGGCGTGATCGTTCCCCGCAAGACGGTGAGCGAGCTGCAGCGGCTTCTGGACGACGCGGAAGGCGCGATCGAAGTCTCTCTCTCTGATACGAAGATACAGTTCAATTTCGGCGGCATCGAACTGACATCGAAGCTGATCGACGGAACCTTCCCGGACTATCAGCGCGTCATCCCGAGCGGCAACGACAAAGTGCTTTCGCTGGACAGCAAGGAATTCGCCGCCAGCGTGGACCGCGTCTCCACCATATCGGCGGACAAGACGCGTGCTGTGAAGCTGAACCTGGCCAAGGACAAGGTGACGCTTTCGGTTGTGAATCCGGAGTCCGGAACGGCGACGGAAGAGCTCGCCGCAACCTACAATGCGCCTGCTCTCGAGATCGGGTTCAATGCGCGCTACCTGCTCGACATCACCGGCCAGATCGAGGGCAAGGATGTGCGCTTCCTGCTTTCGGACGCCGGTTCTCCCACGATCGTGGAAGATGTGGATGACAAGCGCACGCTTTACGTCCTGATGCCAATGCGGGTGTGAATTGATCGGCACGAGCAACCCGCGCGCCTTAGGCGCGCCATCCGCCATTTCCGTTCCGCACCTTGCGGTGATGCGGCTGACGTTGACCAATTTCCGTTCTTATGCCCGCTGCGAAATCCGCGCGAGCGGCCGCCCGGTGGTACTGGCGGGGCCCAATGGCGCGGGCAAGACGAATGTTCTGGACGCGATTTCGCTGTTGTCGCCCGGCCGCGGCCTGCGCGGCGCAAGACTGTCGGAACACACACGCAGAGCGCCGTCTGCGCAGGCCGGCGGCCTTTGGGGCGTGGCGGCGACGATCGCTTGCGGCAGCGAAGGCTACGACGTCGGAACAGGACTGGTCATCGGCCCGAACGGCAGCGAAAGACGGCAGGTGCATCTGAATGGCGCTCCCGCCGCCAATGCCGCAGACATCGCCGAGATCGTGCAAATGGCCTGGCTGACCCCCGCCATGGACCGGCTGTTCATCGAAGGTGCAAGCGGCCGCAGGCGGTTTCTGGACCGTCTGGTGTTCGGTTTTCTGCCCGCCCATGCGCGCGCGGTCACGCGATATGAGACCGCCATGCGCGAACGTGCGCGCCTCCTGAAATTCGGTCCGCGCGATCCGGCATGGCTTGACGCGCTGGAACAGGAAATGACCGAAGCGGGCATCCCGTTGTCGATTGGTCGCGCGCAAACCGTGGCGCGTCTCAATCGGGCGCTTGCCGAGCGCGGCGCGGCGGGCGCCTTCCCCTGCGCGGAGCTGGAACTTGCAAGCGAAGCCGATGCCCTGGTCGCGGAGCATGGCGAAGGCGCCGCTTCGCATTTCCGCGAGCGGTTTGCGCGGCTCAGGATGCGCGATGCCGAATCCGGCCGCACAAATTTCGGCCCCCATCTGTCCGACCTGGCCGTCCGTCACACAAGGAAGCGCGCGGCGGCCGCCGAATGTTCCACGGGCGAACAGAAGGCGATGCTCGTGTCCATCGTGCTTGCGCATGCGTGGGAAAATGCCCATATGAGAGACGGGCGTGCCCCCATTCTGCTGCTCGATGAAATCGTGGCCCATCTGGACGCCTATCGGCGCGCGGCCCTGTTCGACGAAGTTCTTTCGCTCGGCGCCCAGGCCTGGATGACGGGCACGGACATCGAAGTGTTTTCGCCGCTGAAAGGCGGCGCGGATTTGTTTGCGGTCGCGGATTCGCAGACCCAGCTGGTATCAGAGTGAGTTACATGGTCTCGTCGCATCCTCTTCCCAACCCGAACGAATATGGCGCCGACAGCATCAAGGTGCTGAAAGGGCTCGATGCCGTGCGCAAGCGGCCGGGCATGTACATCGGCGACACCGATGACGGGTCGGGCCTTCACCACATGGTGCAGGAGGTGGTGGACAACTCCATCGATGAGGCGCTTGCCGGATATGCCGACCGCATCGATGTGACCTTGAACGCCGACGGCTCGTGCACCGTGCGCGACAACGGCCGCGGAATCCCGACCGACATTCACGCGACCGAGGGCGTCTCGGCCGCGGAAGTGATCATGACGCAGCTTCATGCCGGCGGGAAATTCGAGCAGAACGCCTACAAGGTTTCGGGCGGCCTTCATGGCGTCGGCGTATCGGTAGTCAACGCGCTGTCCGAATGGCTCGATCTGCGCATCTGGCGCGACGGCAAGGAATTCTACATGCGCTTCCGGGACGGCGAGCCGGAAGCGCCGCTCAAGGCGGTGGGGGAAGCGAAAGGCAAACGCGGCACGGAAGTGACGTTCCTGCCCTCGCCCCGCACCTTCACCCAGACGGAATTCGACTACGCGACGCTGGAGCATCGCCTGCGCGAACTGGCGTTCCTGAACTCCGGCGTGACCATCGTGCTGGCGGACCTGCGCGGCGTGGAGAAGAAGGAAACCACGCTGCACTACGAAGGCGGCCTTCAGGCCTTCGTGAAATATCTCGACCGTGCCAAGAACGCGCTGATCCCCGCGCCGATCATGATCAGCGCCGAGCGCGAAGGCATCAGCGTGGAAGCTGCGCTTACCTGGAACGACAGCTATCACGAAAGCATGCTGTGCTTCACCAACAACATTCCGCAGCGCGACGGCGGAACGCATCTGGCGGGCTTCCGCGCGGCGCTGACGCGCGTGGTGACGAAATATGCCGACGAGAGTGCGCTGCAGAAAAAGGAAAAGGTGCCGCTGACCGGCGATGACTGCCGCGAAGGGCTGACCTGCGTGCTTTCGGTCAAGGTGCCCGACCCGAAATTCTCGTCGCAGACGAAGGACAAGCTTGTGTCCTCCGAAGTGCGGCCGGTGGTCGAAGGCGTGCTGCTGGATCAGCTCGGCCACTGGCTCGAAGAGCATCCCGCCGAAGCAAAGGCGATCGTGGGAAAGGTTGTCGAAGCGGCGGCCGCGCGCGAAGCCGCCCGCAAGGCCCGCGAACTGACGCGCCGCAAGGGGGCGCTCGACGGCGCGTCGCTGCCCGGCAAGCTGGCCGATTGCCAGGAGCGCGATCCCGCCAAATGCGAGCTTTTCATCGTTGAAGGCAACTCGGCCGGCGGGAGCGCCAAGCAGGGCCGCAACCGCGACAACCAGGCGGTCCTTCCGCTGCGCGGCAAGGTGCTGAATGTCGAGCGTGCGCGCTTCGACAAGATGCTTTCGAGCGTGGAAATCGCTACGCTCATCACCGCACTAGGCACCGGGATCGGACCGGAGGAATTCAACCCGGACAAGCTGCGCTATCACAAGATCATCATCATGACGGATGCCGACGTGGATGGCGCACACATCCGCACGTTGCTGCTGACCTTCTTTTTCCGGCAGATGCCCGAACTGATCGAGCGCGGGCACATCTATATCGCGCAGCCGCCGCTCTACAAGGCCACGCGCGGCAAGAGCGAGCGCTACCTGAAGGACGAGCATGAGCTGCAGGATTACCTGATCAGCGAGGGCTCCGCCGGCGCGGTTTTCACGCTGCATACCGGCGAAGAGGTTTCCGGCGCCGACCTGGATGCGCTGATCGGAAAGGCGCGAAGCGCAAAGGCGGCGCTCGAAGGATTCCCGCGGCACTACCCGCGCTTTGTGCTGGAGCAGGCCGCGATCGCCGGCGCGCTCAATCCGGACATCCTGAACGACCGCGCAAAGGCGGAGGCGGCGGCAACATACATCGCCTCGCGCCTGGATCTGTTGTCGGATGAAGTCGAGCGCGGCTGGCATGGCGAACCCACGCCGGACGGCGGGCTGAAATTCTGGCGCGAAGTGCGCGGCGTGCGCGAGGCGGTGGCCATCGACGGCGCGCTGATCGGCAGCGCGGACGCCCGCAAGCTGGACAAGCTCGCCCCCGAACTCCAGGCCGCATACCTGAAGGCCGGAACGCTGCGCCGCAAGGACGAAACACGCGAGGTGCGCTCGCCCACCCAGCTGCTGGACGCCATCTTTGAATGGGGCCGCAAGGGCCTTGTGCTGCAGCGCTACAAGGGCCTTGGCGAAATGAACGCCGAACAGCTGTTTGAAACGACGCTGGACGAGAACGCGCGCACGCTGTTGAAAGTGAAAGTGGAGCACGCCGACGAAGCCGACGACCTGTTCGCCAAATTGATGGGCGAAGTGGTGGAACCACGGCGGGAATTCATCCAGGACAACGCGCTCTACGCGTCTCTGGATATTTAGACGTTATGGGCGCGTGGTTGCTCCAAACCGTTAAGTCACCGGAAGTAATTTCAGTATTTTTGACTGCACTTGCGGCTATTATTGCCAACTTTTTAAGCCCTCGCGCCCACAAGCCAGCAGGCGGCGGGTGGCGCAATGCCTTCCGCCGTTTTGAATTTCGCCAGCGCGCCTTTGGCAGCCGCGCGCAGCTTTTCGCGCAAGGCTTCATCCAGCTCGCGCGCGGCATAGGCGAGCGGGCCCACGTTGAGCGCTTGCGCGGCCGCCTCTTCCGCGTCTGCGCCCATGTAAAGCGTGCTGTCCAGTTTCTCGAGGCGAATGTCGCGATAACCCGCCTTTGACAGAATGTCTCTTACGCGTCTGGGATCGGCGAACGCATAAGGTCCCGGCGCCAGCGGATCGGAAGGCTTCTGCGGCGGCAGCAAATGCAAGGCCGCGTCATAGGGCGCCGAGGCCCAGAGATTTTCCTTCACGTCGCGCCAGCAGACGAAAGCGAGCCGCCCATGCGGCGCAAGCGCATGCCTGATGTTGGCAAACGCCGCGGCCGGATCGGCGAAGAACATCACCCCGAAGCGCGAGAAAACAAGATCGTGCGTGGGATGAAACCGATGCACCGAGGCATCGGCTTCGATGAAGTTCACGCCCGGCCCGCGCGAGCGCGCATAGGCAAGCATGGGCCTGGAGACATCCACACCGGTGACATCGCCGCCGCCGCCGACCGCTTTCGCCAGTTCGTACGTGGCCGTGCCGCAGCCGCAGCCGATATCGAGCACACGTTCGCCGGGCTTTGCCGCGGCAAAGGCGAGCGCGGCGCCGGAAATCTTCGAAAGCGCGCGGTCCAGCTCGGCATTCAGCCGCACCCAGCGCTCGCCCACCGCGCCATTCCAGTATTCGATCATGTCGTCGTTGGATGCGGTCATCTGCGGTTCCTGTTGCGCATGGCGAGCGTGCGAAGCCTGAGCGCGTTGAGCTTGATGAAGCCGGCGGCGTCTTTCTGGTCGTAGGCGCCCCTGTCGTCCTCGAATGTCACGAGATCCTGCGAATAGAGCGAATAGGGCGACCGGCGGCCGGTGACAATGACATTGCCCTTGTAGAGCTTCAGCATGACCGAACCGCTGACGAATTCCTGGCTCCTGTCGATCGCGGCCTGCAGCATCTCGCGTTCCGGCGAGAACCAGAAGCCGTTGTAGATCAGCTCCGCATAGCGGGGCATCAGCTCGTCTTTCAGATGCGCGGCGCCGCGGTCCAGCGTGATCGATTCCATCGCGCGGTGCGCCGCGAGCAGAATGGTTCCGCCGGGCGTTTCATAGACGCCGCGCGATTTCATGCCGACAAAACGGTTCTCGACAAGATCCACGCGGCCGATGCCGTTGGCGCGGCCGAGCTCGTTCAGCCTTGCGAGCAGCGCGGCCGGCGAAAGACGTTCTCCCCCCTTCGCTTCGCTGCGCTTAGCACCTCCTCCGTAAACGGGGGAGGAAAGGGATATGGGATCGCCGCGCTCGAAACCGATTTCGACGACAGTTGGCGTGTCAGGCGCATCTTCCGGGCTGAGCGTGCGCTGGTAAACGATGCTGTCCGGCTCGACCGCCGGGTCCTCCAGCACCTTTCCTTCCGACGAGGAATGAAGAAGGTTCGCATCCACCGAGAACGGCGCCTCGCCGCGCCTGTCTTTCGCGATCGGAATCTGATGCGCCTGCGCAAACTCGATCAGCTTCGTGCGGCTGGTCAGCTCCCATTCCCGCCATGGCGCGATCACGCGGATGTCGGGCTTGAGCGCATAGTAGGACAGCTCGAAGCGCACCTGATCGTTGCCCTTGCCCGTGGCCCCATGCGCCACGGCGTCGGCGCCGACCTTCTCGGCAATCTCGATCTGGCGTTTGGCGATCAGCGGCCGGGCGATGGAGGTGCCGAGCAGATAGACGCCCTCATACAGCGCATTGGCGCGAAACATTGGGAAGACGTAATCGCGGACGAATTCTTCCCGCAGGTCTTCGACGAAAATGTTTTCCGGCCGGATGCCCAGCAGCCGCGCCTTTTCGCGCGCGGGCTCGATCTCGCCGCCCTGGCCGAGATCGGCGGTGAACGTCACCACCTCCGCGCCGTAAGCCGTTTGCAGCCATTTCAGGATGACGGAGGTGTCGAGCCCGCCCGAATAGGCCAGCACGACTTTCTTCACGTTAGGGGGCAATTTGCGGTGTCCTTCAGGTCAATATTCCCATATGTTGTGTCCCCGGTTCTATCCATTGTAGTTGTTTTTCAAAATTCCTGTACCCCCTCCTCCCTCTCTTCTTCCCCCTTTTCGTTATCATTTTCAGCAGGCAAAAGGCCACCGCCCGGCCGGAGCACAAGGGCTCGCCGGTCTCGAACGGCTGGCAGAACATTATAGGAACCTGTGGCGCGGCTGTCAAGAGGAAAGATGCTAGTTTTCCTATGATGGGTCGGCCGAATTTCTAGCCACGGGCGGCCCCCTCACCCGGCGCGCTTCGCGCGCCGCCCTCTCCCACAAGGGGAGAGGGAAATTTGATGCCCTCTCCCACGACGGGGAGAGGGAAAGTGCAAATCCGTGCTTCATGGCCCCCTCACCCGGCGCGCTTTGCGCGCCGCCCTCTCCCACGAAGGGGAGAGGGAAAGACGATCCGCATACCCTTTCCCACGGAGGGGAGAGGGAAAGACGATCCGCATGCCCTCTCCCCTTGTGGGAGAGGGCGCCGAACCGAAGGTTCGGCGGGTGAGGGGCTAGGGCTTCCGGCGCACATACCGTGACGGGCGAAACTCCCGTTTTTCGACCGGCCGAACGACCGGCGACGTTGGCTCGCCCAAATCACGCCAAATCTGCGTAAGCACACCTTCGAAATTGTCTATAAGTTCGCGGTTCCAGAACCGGCGAATACGGAAGCCATCTTGCGCAAGCCGCCGGGTTCTCGCGAGGTCAGACGCTTTGCTCTCACTTTCGCCATGCTGGCTGCCATCCAGCTCAATCACGTATCTGGCTTCGAAGCAGACAAAATCGGGAATGTATGGCCCGACCGGCTGCTGGCGGCGAAATTTGAACCCGTGAAACTGTCGCCCGCGAAGCGCATTCCAGAGCTTGCGCTCGACTTCCGTCTGGTCGCGGCGAAGCTTTTTTGCAAAATCGTGTTTCATGGCCCCTCACCCGGCGCGCTTTGCGCGCCGCCCTCTCCCACGAAGGGGAGAGGGCAATTCTAGCCCGGCATGCGCGCCAGTTCGGCGGAGCGGAGTTCGGCGTGGCGGGCGGATGCGCGTTCCTTCCGGCTTGCGCTCTTGAGCTGGCCGCAGGCGGCCATGATGTCGCGCCCGCGCGGCGTGCGCACGGGGCTGGCATAGCCCGCGCGGTTCACGATTTCCGCAAACTTCTCGATCTGCGCCCAGTCCGAACATTCATACGGCGCGCCGGGCCAGGGATTGAACGGAATGAGATTGATCTTGGCGGGGATGCCCCTGATCAGCTTTACCAGCGCGCGCGCATCGGCGAGGGAATCGTTCACGCCCTTCAGCATCACATATTCGAAGGTGATGCGCCGCGCATTCGACACGCCGGGATATTCGCGGCAGGCGGCAAGCAGCTCGGCGATCGGGTATTTCCTGTTCAGGGGCACGATCACATCGCGCACCTCGTCGCGCGCGGCGTGCAGCGAAATGGCGAGCGCGGAGCCGATTTCGTCCCCCGCCCGCCGGATCATCGGCACAACGCCTGCGGTTGAGAGCGTGATGCGGCGCCGGGAGAGCGCCAGCCCGTCGCCATCGGCCACGATGGCGAGCGCGGCCTTCACATTGTCGAAATTGTAGAGCGGCTCGCCCATGCCCATCATCACGACATTGGTGAGGCGGCGGCCCGGCGCGGTCGAGGGCCAGTCGTTCAACGCATCGCGCGCGATCATCACCTGGCCCACGATTTCGGCCGGGGTGAGATTGCGCACCAGCTTCTGCGTGCCGGTGTGGCAGAAGCGGCAGTTGAGCGTGCAGCCGACCTGGGAGGAAACGCAGAGCGTGCCGCGGCCGGGTTCGGGAATGAACACGGTTTCGAATTCCACCCCGCCCGCCCCGCGCAAGAGCCATTTGCGCGTGCCGTCCCGCGAAATCTGTTCGGTGACGATCTCCGGCCGGGCGAGCGAAAATGTTTCCGCCATCCGCCCGCGAAAATCCTTCGCCAGACTGGTCATGCTGGCGAAATCGCGCGCGCCGTGGACATAGATCCAGTTCCACAGCTGGCGCGCGCGCATGGGGGCGGCTTTGGGCTCCACGCCGGATTCGATCAGCGCGGATTTCAGCGCGTCCGAAGAGAGGCCAAGGAGGTTTTTCAGTCCGGTCATTGCATCCAATATAGGCGAAGGTCTTGCGTTTTCCTGCCCCGTTCTGCGGGGGAAGCGCCCGGCGAGCGATCGTCACGAGCAAAGCGCAGGTGGCGGCAAACGGGACGGGTTCCGCAGGCCCCCATGGTTTGCCTGACATTGCTCCGCGAACCACGTCCCCCGCAACGGCGGGGAGGGCAGCACAAATCACATTCCGCAGGCGGCGTGAATCTTGTCGAGCGCGTCCGAAATGCCGGCGAGCGAATAGGTATCGCGCGTGAGCGTGCCGCGGCTGGAGGTGCCGGTCACGACCACCTGCTGCCCGCCGCGCATGGCTTCGACCAGCCGCTGCTCGTCGGCCGTGTCCTTGATCCATGCGTCGCCGTCGCCGTTGTCGCCGTCGTTTTTGGTGAAGAAGGTGAACTTGTCGGCGCCGACCTCGGCTGTCACCGTGCTGCCGTCGCGATAGGGATAGCCGGGAACGATTTCAGGCTCGGCCTTGGCCTTCCTGGCCGGCCAGTCGCTGATCAGGAAGAAGATCGGGTCCCGTTTGGCCTTTTTCGGCTCGCTGGAAACCGGCTTGGACAGGACATAGCAAACCTGGCTTGCGCCGGAACCGTTCTGGAAGGCCGACCAGTCCCGGAACGTGCCCAGAAGCTGCGGCGCGGCGAAAGCGGGAACGGCCACGATGGCGCTTGCGAACAACAGGCTTGCGGTCAATCCAATGCTTCGTCCGATCATGATTGCAATGAACCTCGCTATTGGGGCTTTTTTTGGAAGGCCACGGGGGCATGGCCGCTGCGCCGGAGAATAGGGGGCCGGTCCCGCCCCGTCCACCCGTCAGGCCGCGGATTTCCGCGTTAAGATTTCCTCTTCCACATCGCGCAGGCGATCTTTGCCGAAGAAGATTTCGTTCTCCACGAAGAAGGTGGGAATGCCGAACGCGCCGCGGTTAACCGCCTCTTCGGTCGCATTCATCAGCGCCTGCTTGATCTCCGGCGCCTGTGCGGCCGTGAGCAGATCGTCGGCCGGCAGCCCCGCCGCATCCAGCGTTGCGCGGATGACTTCGGCGTCATCCATCTTGCGGCCGTCTTCCCACATGGCGCGGAACATGGCTTCGGCATAGGCGGGAAGGAATCCGCCCCGGAGCGCTGCGACCGCCATGCGCATGATGGTGAGCGTGTTGACGGGGAAATGCGGATTGAATTTGAACTGCCCGAGATTGTGCCTGGCGATGAAGCGGCGGATTTCCAGCATCTCGTAATCCATCTTGTTGCGGATGCCGCCGAACGCCACCATCGGTGGCCGGTTGTTGGTGAGCTTGAAAATGCCGCCGAGCAGCACCGGAACATAATCGAATGGCACGCCGGTGCGCTTTTCAATGGCCGGGATCACGCGGTGCGCAAACCACGCATTGGGGCTGCCGAAATCGAACAGGAATTCCACGCGCATCACCAGCGCTCCCGGAAAGGCCGCAGGTCGAGCTCGAAGGTCCATGCATCCTTCGGTTGGGTGTGCAGATACCAATAGGCGTTCGCCACCGATTGCGGATTCATCAATGTGTCGGGCGGAAGCGAATCCGGATCCGTGCCGCGCTCGCGGATGCGTTCGCGCACAAAGGCGGTATCCACGCCCGCGTCAATAATCAGGTGCGCGACGTGGATGTTCTTCGGACCAAGCTCGCGCGCCATGCTTTGCGCCACCGCGCGCAGGCCGAATTTGGCCGAGGCGAACGCCGCATAGCCCACGCCGCCGCGCAGCGACGCCGTGGCGCCGGTAAACAGGATCGTGCCCTTCCCGCGCGCCAGCATGTGGCGCGCGGCTTCGCGGCCGGTGAGGAAACCGGCATAGCACGCCATTTCCCACACCTTGCGGAACACGCGCTCGGTCGTTTCCAGAATCGGGAAATTCACATTGGCGCCGGGATTGAAGATGCAGACGTCCAGGGGTGCGGCGCTGTCGGCTTCGTTGAGGAAAGCCGTGATGTCTTCCTCTTTCCGCGCATCCAGCCCGCGCGCGAAGCATTTTCCGCCGGCGGCTTCGATTTCCGCCTTCAGCGGCATGAGCTTTTCGGCCGTGCGCCGGCCAGCGAAGACGGCGTAGCCTTCGGCGGCGAATTTCTTCGCGATGGCGGAGCCGATGAAATCGCCCGCGCCGATCACGGCACAGGTGGCGTTGCGGAGAGGTTTGCTGCTCACCGGGCACTCCTGCATGGACGATCTGACAATACAACCGGACCCTCCCCTTGGGGGAGGGTCGAAATCTTTTCGAGCGGTTGCGAGAAAAGATTTCGGGGAGGGGACAATGGCTCTTTCGGTCCCCTCCCGAAAAATTCGTTCGCTAACGCTCTCGAATTTTCTGCCCTCCCCCAAGGGGAGGGCCTGACGGACGCGAAATCTTCGCGATCGTCTTTGCGGAGATGCCGACCTACTCTCGCAGCCCGTAGCCCACCGCGTAAAGCCGCCAGACGATCAGGAGCAGCACGGCGGACAGGCCGAGCGTGACGGCAACGCCGAGCGGCAAGGCTTCCGCCCAGTCGCTGTAGCCGATCATGGAATGGCGCACGCCGTTGGCGAAATAGAAGAAGGGGTTGGCGTAGGCGAGCCATTTCAGCCAGCCCGGCAGCATGTTCACGGTGTTGAACACCCCGCCCACCATCGAGAGCGGGGTGATGAAAAAGACGTTGAGCATGGTGAGCTGCTCGAAATTGTTGGACCACAGGCCCACGATGATGCCGAGCAGGCCGAAGATCACCGACACGCCAACCACCCAGAACAGGAATTCCGGAACGCTGTCCACGGTGGTGGCGCCGAAGGCCACGCCGATGGCCAGAATGCCCAGCGCGGTGATAACGGTGCGCACGATCGTCATGGCGAGCGAGCCCACGATCATCTCAATATAGGAGAGCGGCGCCACCAGCGTTTCCTCGATGTAGCGCAGGAAGCGCTGGAAATAGGTCTGCGAGGTGGATTGCAGGAAGGCCGCGTTGACGATGTTGAGCATCAGCACGCCGGGCAGCACGAATTCGATGTAGCGGTGGCCGCCGATGGGCGGGAACCGCTTGCCGACCACAAAGCCGAAAATGAAGATGAACAGCAGCGCGGAAATCCACGGCGCAAGGAACGCCTGGATCGGCACGCGCATGATGCGCGAGAATTCGCGGCGGATGATCGTCCACAGGCCGACCCAGTTGATGCTCATCGGCCCGCTCCCGCGGCCGGCGCCGCCACATGATCGGGCTCGGCGCCCGTGGCGCGCAGATAGACCGCTTCCAGCCCGCCCGGCTCGCGCACGATTTCATCCTTGGTGCCCTGGCGCACGATCTGGCCCCTGGCGATGATGGCGATGGTCTTGCAGAGGCGCTCGACTTCCTCGAGATAGTGCGAGGTGAGCAGGATCGTCTTGCCGTCGCGGTTGAGCTCCTGAAGATAGCGCCAGAGATCGCGGCGCAGCTCGACGTCCACGCCGGCCGTCGGCTCGTCCAGAATGAGCAGCTTGGGATCGTGCACCAGCGCGCGGCACAGGATCACCCGCCGCATCAATCCGCCGGAAAGCTCGCGGAAGCGCTTGTCGGCATGGTCCCTGAGCCCGAAGCGTTCGATCAGCTCGTCGGTGCGGCGCTTGCGGTCGGCGGCCGTCATCCCGAAATAGCCGCCCATCCAGTCTATGATCTGGCGCGGCGTGGCGAAGGGATCCACGTTGAACATCTGCGGCGAAAGGCCGATCAGCCTGCGCGCCTCCCGATAATCCTTCACCGCATCCACGCCGAACACGCGGATCGTGCCGGAGGTGACGGTGGCGATGCCGGTGACGCAATGGATGGTCGTGGATTTGCCCGCGCCGTTCGGGCCGAGGAATCCGAAGAAATCGCCCGGCGCGATCTCCATGGAAAGATCGTCCACCGCGACGAGGCCGCCACGATATACCTTGCGCAGATGGGAAATGGACAGAGCGGGTGTTGTCATGTGTGCTGGGCGATTTGGGCGGCACTATACAGATGGAGACGTGCTTGTCACCGCCGCCTGCGCATGACCGGCGCGCCCCACTTATGCACCGGCGGAATGTCATCGGGCTTTCCGCCGGCGCGAACCGGACGCGGACCGTATCCCCCAAGACTTGTGAGCCTATCGTACAGGACGATGGCGCCGGCCATGCCGACATTGATGGAGAATTTCGTGGGGATTTTCACCACGAACTCGCAGCGCGCCAGAACGTCGGGCGAAAGCGACATGCGCTCGGCGCCGAACACATAGGCCGCACGCAAGGGATGGCGGAAGCGCGGAAGCTCCACGGCATCGTCGGTGATCTCCACGCCCACCAGGCGGCAGCCCAGCGGCAGGCGGAAATCTTCCGCATTGCGAAACTGATACAGGGGCAGATGGCCCGCGGCATGCGACGTATCGGACTGCTGCACGTCGGAAAGCCGCGCCTGCGCATTGATCGTGAAGAAAAAACTGGCGTCGAACGCATGCGCGATGCGCATCAGGTTGCCGAGATTCATCGGCTTGTGGATGCCGTCCACGCCCGCTGCGAAATATCCGCGCATGCCGCCCCATCTTGCCATTCCGCCGCCCTCATGCTTCGACAAGCTCAGCATGAGGACTTATTCATAGGCCCTCATCCTGAGCTTGTCGAAGGATGAGCTTGTCGAAGGATGAGCTTGTCGAAGGATGAAGGGACAACTGCATGGCCGCGTCCTCATGCTCCGACGGGCGCAGCATGAGGACTTATTCATAGGCCATCATCCTGAGCCTGTCGAAGGATGAGGGGAAAACAGCATGGCCAATCCCGTTCTTGTGGAAATTACCCGGGGAGACCTGGTGGAGAGTGTGCATCGCGGGGCGGTTGCGATCTCCGACGCGCGCGGGCACATCACCTTCTCGCTGGGCGATATCGGCTGTCCGGTCTATCCGCGCTCGTCGCTGAAGCCCATTCAGGCCCTGCCGCTGCTGGAATCGGGCGCAGCCGATGCCTTCGGACTCTCGAGCGAAGAAATCGCGCTGGCCTGCGCATCCCATTCCGGCGAGCCGATGCACACGACGCGCGTTGCCGCCTGGCTCCAGAAAATCGGCTGCAGCGAAGACGACCTGAATTGCGGGCCGCATCCCATCCGCTACGAGCCGGTGGCGGAAGAGATGGTCATTGCCGGCCTGAAACCCACGCGCATCCACAACAACTGTTCGGGAAAGCATACCGGCTTTCTCAGCGTGGCGCGCCACTGGAACGTGGCGACCAAAGGCTACCAGCGCATCGATCATCCCGTGCAGCAGGCGGTGGGCAAGACGCTGGCCGAACTTTCCGGCGAAAGCGAAATGCCCTGGGGTGCGGACGGCTGCACCGCGCCCAATTTCGCGCTGCCCCTGTCATCGCTGGCCCGGGCGCTGGCGCTGATGGCCGCGCCCGACAGCCTGCCGGACATGCGGCAACGCGCCGTGCGCCGCATTGTCGAAGCCATGCAAAAGCATCCGGAGCTGGTTGGCGGCACCGGCCGTTCCGACACGATCCTGATGCGCGCGGCGCAGAGGCCGCTCGTCACCAAGGCCGGCGCGGAAGGCTTTTATGCCGCGATCGTTCCGGATCTGGGGCTTGGAGTAGCGCTGAAGATCGACGACGGCGCAAGCCGCGCAGCAGAAACCGCCATGGCCACGATCCTCCACAAAATGGGGCTGCTCCGCGACGACAGGGCGGCGATGGAACTCGTGCGAGCGCCCATTCTGAACACGCGCGACGAAACGGTGGGCGAGCGCCGCGCCGCGCCGATGCTGGCCACAAATTCGCTGGGCAGCCTGATCGAATAGCGCGGCCGCCCTGTCCCCTCCCCGAAGCGCGTTCCGCGCTTCGACCCTCCCCCAAGGGGAGGGTTAGATTTGGCACGCCGTGCACATCAGGCGCTT
>Ga0070740_10001656_pt1 | contig 29462 bp, 17 predicted proteins | sample Coa_R2_FD_67286 | JGI IMG/M metagenome (GOLD analysis project Ga0070740, IMG submission 67286) | Surface soil microbial communities from Centralia Pennsylvania, which are recovering from an underground coalmine fire - Coalmine... | ecosystem: Environmental > Terrestrial > Soil > Unclassified ...
GGCGGTTGTGGGAAGGCCTGGCCAAGCATCTCTTGCGCAAGGCCAGAAGCCTCCACACCGGCGAAGACCTCGGCTTGGAGTTGGAAAACACAATCTATGCGCTGGACTCCACGACCATCAATCTGTCACTCACGCTCTTTCCGTTGGCCGAATTCCGTCGCACCAATGCAGGCATCAAACTGCACACCCCAGTCGATTTGCGCGGCCCCATTCCCACCTGCATTCACATCACCGCTGCCCGCCAGCACGACGTGCGCTGGCTCGACGAACTTCTCTTCGAAGCAGGTGCCTTTTACCTGATCGTTCGTGGCTGCATGGATTTCAAACGGCTGGACTTGATCGCCCGGGCCGGCGCGTTCTTCATCACGCGGGCCAAGGACAACCTGCGCTTTTCCCGGCAGCAATCGCTGCCGGTGACTGCCACCGCTGTGCGCAGCGACCAAATTGGCAAACCAACATTGCCCAACGCCCGAAAGGACTTTCCCTGGCTTCTGCGACGCGTTTGCGGCTTCGGCGCCGAGACGGAAAGTACTTTGATCTTTCTGACCAATCACCTCGATATGCCGGCACTGACCGTGGCGCTGATTTACCGTCTGCGATGGCGCCTCGAGTTGTTCTTTCGTTGGATCAAAGGCCATCGCCGAATCAAACACTACTACGGCACCAGTCCCAATGCGGTGAAAACCCAAATCTGGATTGCCATCACTGTTTACCTGATGGTCGCCATCCTGCACAAGCAGTTGAGCCTGCCCGGAACACGGCACCGAACTATGCAGCTTTTGAACGTTCATCCCTTTGAAAAAGTGCCTTTGCATGAGCTGGTTACAGAAGCCGAGTTCAAACTGCCGCCAGCCAATAATGCCAACCAGCTACTGCTGTTGGACTTATAGCCGGACACGCGTGATTGATTTTCATATTTTTTATGTCTTGGTCTTTTGTTTAACATTAATTAGTATCTTATTCCGCTTGAAATCTTTTAGAGCAGATTCTTTATTTTGAACAATACTCACGTTCGTGTTGTCCATCAGGTCCAAATTTATTGTAACGTATTTTAACTCTTCTTCGTTTTTCGAATAATACCCGTGTTCGTGGGTATGCCTTCCGTTAAATTAACAGATTTGCAGCGGTCTTTTTAGTCCAAAGGCGTATCGCGAGTGCCGTCCGTGAATGAAGGTTATGCTGCTTGAAGGTAATTTTCAGATAGGAGCCCACCGTGTTTTCCGATAGCCTCCAACGCACGGCGATTTCGCAGTCGCTTAACCCTTCTTCAGCCATCAATTTCGCCACGGCGGCGGGCTGTCGAGGAAGCGGCGGCGGGAGGCCGGCGGGGTTGGGATGGGGCGCGATAGGAGAAAGGTCGTGTCGGGCCTTTTCTCCACTACCCGTAAGCGATCGTTCGTGTGAGCGGGATTTTTATGGTGAACGTAAATCTCACCCAATTCAGGCGCAAAACAGTTTAATGAACGTTGCCTTGTCACCGCCAACTTGCAATCGCATTTTACGGTGACGAATTCAATTCATAATTTTGCGAGGCGAAAAGATTTATTTTCTAACGGGAACTCGTAAGACGGTGAATGAGTTGCCGGGGAAAATCCGGTGAAAATCCGGCCCGGTCACGTCAAAGGTTTCCGTCTTCGGTGCGACGTGCAGCGGATCGTCAATGGAATTTTCATCGCGCGGGCTGGCCGAGGTCAACACGATGGCTGTGGCGGGGCTGTAGATTTTCTCGACGCCGTCGAGGGCGATTTCTGCTTCCACCGGCTGCGCATCGGCGTTGACCACTTTCAAAATCACTTCGCCGTTCCGGTCATCGCGCGTGGCGCTGGCGTAAATCTGCCGGATGTTCAGCGGCGGTTTTTGGACGTCGTGGATGAGCTGTCCATCGAGCCAGCATCGGACGTTGTTGCCTTGAACGGTGATTTTGATGTCGTACCAGTGGTTGGTTTCGATGAAGCCGGGTTTGCCATCCACGGGGCCGCTGCCGAATTCGAGGGCATCCTGGGTGTTATCCCAGCCGCCGAGGTTCCACCAGACGCGGTCTTCGTCGTCCATGATGTGGAACAGGATCAAAAAGCCTTCGCGTCCGGAGAGCTTGCGTGCTTTGAGTTCGAGGGTGTAATCGGTCCACGACTTGTCGCCGGCCAGGGCGCGGATGAAGGGGCGCTCGGCCGTCTGCCGCAACGCGCCATCGGCCACGCGCCAGTGCGCGCCGTCACCCAGCAGTTTCCAGCCGTCGGCGTTTTGTGAAAAGTCGGAGGTGAACAAAACTTTTCCGTTCGGCGCAGTTACCCGGATGTCCTTGAATTCGGCGGCGGTGTTCCAGGTGCCTACGCCAATTTCGCCGGCGGGCATGGGTTGCGCTACTTCCGCGGTGTCCACTTTGATGGGCAGGGTGACGTCGCCGCGATTGTTGCTGAACATTTCCTGGACGTAGTAACTGGGGATGCCGTACCAGCGCGAGCTGTCGAAGTTGATGAGGTCGGGATTCCACGCGCGATGATTCAGGTTGACGAAGAGGGGGGCGTAGCTGGCCATGATGACGACGTCGGAGTTGCGTTCCATGCCGGTCATGAAGGCCGCCTCGCCGATAGCGGCGCGGAGGTTGCCTTTGCCGGCGTTTTGGGTGACGGCGTATTCGCCGACGAAAATTTTCGGACCATTCCGGTCATAATGATCGTATTGATCGGCGCGGCGCATGAAGGATTCCGGCGATTCGTAGTAATGCTCGTCCACGATGTCCGGTCTGGGATTCGTCGGGTGGCTGCCGTCCTGGAGGCTGGTGGTGGCGATGAGTTTGATGTCGGGATATTTCGCGCGGATGGCGTTGACCATCAAGGCCCAGCGTGCGGCGTAGTCTGGTCCGCCATTTTCGTTGCCGATTTCCATGTATTTCAGATGGAAGGGCGCCGGATGGCCGGCTTGAGCGCGAAGGGCGCCCCAGACGGAATTGGTCGGGCCGTTGGCGTATTGAATCGCGTCCAGCGCGTCCTGGACCCACTGGCCCATCCGGCTCATGGGCACGGCTTTGCCGCCGAGAGCCAGGCCGCAGTTGATGCCGAAGACCGGTTCGGCGCCGAGGTCTTCGCACAGTTGCAGATACTCGTAAAAGCCGAGGCCCTGGGTGGTGTTGTAGCCCCAGGTGTTCCAGAGCGGCGTCCGTGCGTCAATGTTGCCAATCGTGTCCTTCCAGTGATACATGTGCGCGATGTCGTCGCCTTCAATCCAGTTGCCGCCGGGAAAACGCATGAACGAGGGATGCAATGCGTCGAGCGCTTCACACAAATCCACGCGCAAGCCGTGATTCTTCCAGGTCCGGTCGGGCATGAGCGAAACCATGTCCAGACACAACGCTCCGTGGCCGTCGCCGGAAAGTTCCAGATGTCCTCGGGGATCGCCGCCGTTGGCGGTCAGGTGCAGGGTGTGATAACGCCAGTTGCGGCCGAAACCGGAAATTTCGCCGCGGGCCAGCACGGTGCCGCTGGCGCCGACGATTTGGACCGTGAGGGGGCCGTTGAAGTTTTCGCCGCGCGCCGCCGCCCGGAAGGTGTAAGTGGCGCCGGACACGATGTTCATGCCCCAGTAACCGTCGTTCTCCAGCGTGAAAGCGCCGTTGGCTTCCACGCGCAGGTAATGGGGGTTGAACGTGTTGAGCGGCCGCGCCGTGTCCACGGCCATGGTTGTGGGACCGGCCGCGTGCAGTTGCCAGTGGTCCGGCTGGTTTGAATCTTCAAATGACCGGTTGCGGACCAATTCGGGATAGATCCCGCCGTCAGCCGAGAGATTGATGTCCTCGAAGAAAATCCCCCAAAGCAGGGGAGACACGGCGTGCGCCGGGTGGGCGGCATCCACGGTGATTTTTGAAAATTGAGCGTGAGCGCTCCACACTCCCGCCAGGATAAAGCCGGCGAGCCAGCGATTTAACAACGCTTTTTTCATGCGAAAAAGTTTTCCGGTTGACACGGTGAGGGAAATCATCGGGCCGGCGCGGTGCGGGGGCAACGCCAATTTGCGTCCAAAAACCGCCAAAATGCGTCACCGCCTTTCCTGCCGTTTCGACGGCAATTTCTGAAGCCGCGACGGGCGGCCCGGCGCCCGCCGCCGGAGATTCGCCGGGGTTTCAGCCGGGCAAAGTTTTTTGTTCTTCTGCCAGGACAAAACCCGCGTTTGCGGTTCGGGAACGTTGGCCACCCGTGAACAGTTTTCCAACGGCGCCGGCGAATCTGGCGCGGGGATCAGGATTGAATTTTGAACGGAGACAACCAGTTGCCTTTCTGCGTTATTGCCTTGCGGAAAATCTCTGTTAAACTGTCTGGCCCGTGACTGAAGAACGTTCCCAACGTCCGTGGCGCGTGGGCCTGGTTTCGCTCGGCTGCGCCAAGAATCTGGTGGATGCCGAGATCATGCTCGGTTCGCTGCTCCAGGCCGGCCTGATCATTACCAACGACGCCGCCGGCGCCGACGCCGTCATCATCAACACGTGTTCCTTCATTGACGCCGCGCAGGAAGAAAGTGTGGAGGCCATTTTGGAATCAGTCGCCGTGCGCGAGGCGAAAAACCGCGGCCAGGCCGTCATTGTGGCCGGCTGTCTGCCCCAACGTTTCCGGGAGGAACTGCCCAAACTGCTGCCGGAGGTGGACGCCTTTCTGGGCATTGACCAGGTCACGCAGGTGGGCGAAATCGTGGGCAGGGCCATTGCCGGCCGCGCTTCTAAAATCTCGAATCCTCAGCCCCGGCTCTCCAGGCGAACGGTGGTTTCGCGCTTGAATGAATTGGAGAAATCCTCGGCCGCGTCAGGGCAGGAAAAGCCGCGATCGCTGCCGGGCATGGGGAAATCCGGCGGGAACCGGATGGTTCATGCGCCGCCGGCGCCACCCGCAACAGGTCGTTCGCCCGCGCCGGCCGCGCCGATTTGGGAAGTGCATGCGCGTCCGACGTTCATCCCCGATTTTGCCACGCCGCGTTTCCGCCTCACGCCGCGGCATTTTGCCTATGTCAAGATTGCTGAGGGCTGCAATCATCCGTGCAGCTTCTGCACCATTCCGCGCATGCGCGGTTCACACCGCAGCCGGCCGCAGGCGGACATTGTGGCCGAGGCGAAGGCCCTCATTGCCGAGGGCGTAAAGGAGCTCAACCTCATTTCACAGGATTCCACCTATTACGGTTTGGATTTGCGTCCGAAGCCGCAGCGATCGGCCGGCGGCGCCATTTTCTCGCCGGAGAAATTTTCCGCCGCGGTTAAATCTTTGCCTGCCGATGCCCCCACCCTTTGCACGCTGCTGCGTGAACTGGATGCGCTGGAGGGCGATTTCTGGATTCGCCTGCTTTACACCCATCCGGCCCATTGGACGGAGGAATTGATTGAGACGATGGCCGGCTGCAAAAAAGTGGCGCGTTACGTGGATATCCCCCTGCAGCACATTCACGAAAACATGCTCGAACGGATGCGGCGCGAAACCTCGCGGAAGTACATTGTGGATTTGATTCGGAAAATCCGCGCCGGAATTCCGGGCATCGCTTTGCGCACCACGTTCATCGTCGGCTTTCCCGGCGAAACGGAAGCCATTTTCGAGGAGCTGCTGGATTTCATCCGGGAAACAAAATTCGAGCGGCTGGGGGTGTTCACCTATTCGCCGGAAGCCGGCACGCGCGCCGCCGCCATGAGCGGGCAGGTTCCCGATGCGGTGAAGCAACACCGCCGCGACCGGGCCATGGCGGTGCAACGCCAAATCGCGCGGGAAATTTCGCGATCCTTTGTGGGCCGCCAGATCAAAGTTCTCGTGGAAGGCCGGGTCGAGGCGCCACCACAGCGGACCTTCAACGGAAGCTCATGGGAGCATGGATGGCTGCGCGGCGGTGATTCAGTCCCGCCACCGAAACTCAAATCTGAAGGCCGATGGTATCTGACCGCCCGCAGCGAAGCCGACGCGCCGGACATTGACGGCCACGTCCTGATTCGCGGCAAATTGCCCCTCGGCGAATTCGCCCGCGTCAAAATTATCGGCCACGGTGATTACGATTTGCTCGGCGAGGCCGTGTGAGGCCGCACGGCCGGTACGTGCCCGGAATGCGTTCGCCCTCCGGACAGCCGAATGGCCCCGCAGCGCAAATCCGCGCGGCAGCATTTCAAAGAGTCCTCCTCCGGATTCGGCTTTTCGGCTCTTTTGGTTTTGCCTACGCTGACGCCATGTTCACACCGGCGGATTTATTTGACCTGAGCCAGACCGAGCACCCGGCGATTTTTGACGGATGTCATTTTGCCTGGGAGGCGCTTGGTAAAATCGAAGCGTATCTCGCCGCCCGGCTTAAACCGGCGTGGCACCACCGTTGCGAAGGCCACGCGTTTATCGGCAAGGACGTGTTTATCGGCGAAGGCACGGTCGTCGAGGATGGCGTGATGATCAAAGGGCCGGCCTTCATCGGCTGCCATTGTCAGATTCGCCACGGCGCCTATCTCCGTGAAAATGTCATCGTGGGTGACCACTGTGTGATCGGCAATGCCACGGAAATCAAAAACGCCCTGCTTTTTAACGGGGCGCAGGCGCCGCATTATAATTACATTGGCGACTCGATTCTCGGCCACAAGGCGCATCTGGGCGCTGGCGCCAAAATTTCCAACGTCAAGCTCCTGCCCGGCAACGTGATGGTGGAAGTGGACGGCACGCCGTTCGACACCGGTCTGCGCAAATTCGGCGCGTTGCTGGGCGACGGCGCGGAAGTAGGCTGTAACGCCGTGCTGAACCCCGGCAGTATCCTCGGTCGCGGGGCGGTGATTTACCCCAACGTCTTCTGGCGCGGCATCCTGCCCGCCAGCATGATTGCCAAAAACAAGGCCGAAATCGAAGTCGTCGTCAAACGGCCGCGGGACGGCTGAGACCCGCCCGAAACGATTTTTCTCCCCGAGCGGTCGGGGCACGGAAAACTTAAACCGGCGCCGCCGCCCTCCAAAGCAACAGACGAGCGATGCCCTTCACAAGCCGGTTAAAAATCCTGACTGCGCCCCTTCCGGGTGAAGCCGGTCAAGGCAGTCATTGGCTCAAGCTGTTTTTACCGCCCCTCGCTTGACAGCCGCCGCAGGCGGATTATTTTGCTTTTATCATTCTGTTTGTCAAGCAGTTTGAGTTTGACTTCAAGGAGAAAGGAGAGCGTATGAAAACATTTCGTGAGAGCCGATTCGGCAGGCGCGGGCTGGCTTGGGGGCTGGCCATTTTGAGTTGTGGAGTGTCGGTTTTCGCCCAAACTACCGATTCCAATCTTGTTCCCGTCGTGACCGTCCTGGCCACGCAGCCGTTTGCCACCACCAATCATCCGGGTGTTTTCACCGTGTTTCGCCACGGCAACACGAACGCGACGCTGAATGTGTGGTATGACCTCGGCGGCACGGCCTCCAACGGAGTGGATTACGCGATGATTCCGCCGCATGAGGTGGAAATTGCCGCCGGCGCCACATCCAACACCGTGGTCATCGTGCCATTGACCAATCCGCCATCGCTCAGTGCCTTCCCAACCGTGGTGTTGACGTTGACCAATTCCCCGCTGATGACGCCCGTCAATTATGAAATCGGTTCGCCCAGCCGGGCGACGGTGTATCTGGAACCGGTCCGTCCGCCGCTGGTGAAAATCACAGTTCCGGCCAGCGGCACGGTATTCTTTGCGCCGACCAACATCCTGATGGCAGCCGGGACCTTTGATCTCTTCCCGGTCACCAACGTGGCGTTTTTCGCCGGAACGAATTTTCTGGGCTTTGGCAAGCCGCTTCCCATCGTGGTTGAACCCGCCAACGATCCCATCGAACGGGAACAGGAATGGACGCTGGTGTGGAGCAATCCGCCGCCGGGCGGTTACGCTCTGACTGCCGTCGCCACGGACGCCGGCGGCCTCACCGCCACGTCCGCTGCGGTGACCATCACGGTGCAGGAAAGTCTCCCGCCGACCAATCTGCCGCCGATCGTGCGGCTGGTCAGCCCGCCCAACGGCAAAGTCTTTTTTGCCCCGGTCAACATTCCTCTTTACGCCTTTGCCCGCGACCCGGACGGCTCGATCGCGTCGGTCGAATTTTTTGCCGACACGAACCGTCTCGGCCTTGGCCGGCCGGTGCCGGTCCCGGTCGCGCCGGCGGATGGTTTTCATTGGCCCATCATTTATCCGAATTTTTATCTGATCTGGAGCAACGCGCCTGTCGGCACCTGGACGCTCACGGCTCAGGCCACGGATAACGGCGGGGCAGTCGGCGTGTCGGTTCCGGTGAACATTACCGTTCTGCCCTCGCCGCCGCCGCCCACCAATCATCCGCCGCTGGTGAGCATTGTGGCCAGCGATCCGGTGGCGGTGGAGGGCACCAATGGCTGGATCCGGCCAGGCGAAACCAATCCGGTTCCCACTTGGAGCGCCTGGCCACCGCGGCCGATCTGCTTTTTCACTAATTACGGGCCGAACACCGCCACCTTCACCGTCCGTCGTTACGGCGATTTGAGCAACGATTTGACCGTGCCCTACGGTATCGGCGGCACCGCCAGCAATGGCGTGGATTACGTGGCGTTGCCCGGCGCCGTGACGATTCCCGCCGGCGAACGACGCGCTTTCATCACCATCGTGCCAATAGATGACGGCCCGCCTGACGTGAACAAGACGGTGGTGCTCACCCTGGAGCCGTCCACCAACACACCGCCGGATTACCGCCTGGGATTCCCGCGCCGCGCCGCGGCCGTTATTCTGGATCCCGGCGCGCCCTGGCCGGAAACCGAAGTCCTGCCGGGCGGATATTTCCATCTGGCTCAGGCCGGCCCGGACGCCGCGTGGTTTTGCATTGAGACCTCGACGAATCTGACCGACTGGACGCCCGTTTGCACCAACCAGGTGGTCCACGGCTCAATTGATTTTGTGGACCCCGACGCGGCGGCGCACGCGGCGCGCTTCTATCGCGTGGTGCCGTTGGCTCATCCGCCGGCGGAATAAATGCGGTCTCTGGACAATCCGGTTTGAATTCCGCGGTTCCCGCGCGTCTCCGAACCGGCGCTTCAATTTTCGTCGTGAACCCGGTGGTTTTCGACTAGATTGCCGCGTGCATCTGGCTCGTTTGCGGCTGCGGGATTTTCGGAATTACGCGCGGCTGGACGCGGAATTCGCGCCCGGCTTTCATCTGTTGCTGGGGGACAACGCCCAGGGCAAGACCAACATTCTGGAGGCGATTTATCTGATCGCCACCCTGCGCTCGTTTCGAGGCGTCGGCAGCGCCCAACTGGTCCGTCACGGCCAGCGGGGCTATTTTGTCGGCGGCTGCGTCGTCGGCATCGGCGAACACGAAATCAAAATCTACTGGTCCGCGCGCGAACGTCATCTGGCGCTCGATGGCCAGCCGGTGAAAAAACTGTCCGAGTACCTCGGCGTGCTGCGCGCCGTTGTTTTTTGCACGGAAGATTTGCAACTGGTCAAAGGGCCGGCGCGGGCGCGGCGCCGCTTTGTGGACCTGCTGCTGGCGCAAACCAACCCCCTCTATCTGCCCCTCCTTCAGCGTTATCTGCGCGCCGTCCGCGCCAGGAACGCCCTGCTCAAAAACCGTTCCGCCGACGAAGCGGCGCTCGACAGTTTTTCGCGCGAGCTGGTCAAACTCGGAAAGGAAATCATTCGCCTGCGCCGCGAGTTGATTCCCGCTTTTTGCCCCCTGGCGCGAGAGGCTTATCGTCGCATGGCTCCCGGCGCCGAAGAACTGCGCCTGGCCTATGCGCCCAGCGTCAAGCAGGATTTTGCCGTGGAGCTGGCGCAATCGCGCGCGCGCGAGCGGACGTATCGCTCCACGCTCGTCGGGCCGCACCGCGACGACCTGCAATTGCTGTTGAACGAAAAATCCGCCGCGCAATTCGGCAGCGAAGGTCAGAAACGCACGCTGGCCATCGCCCTCAAAATGGCGCAGGCGGAATTTCTGGCCGGCCTCCACGGCAGCCCGCCGGTGTTGCTGATTGACGATGTGATGGGCGAACTGGATGTGAAGCGGCGCAGCGGATTTTTACCGCTGCTGGAAGCGGCGCGCCGGACGAGCGGCCAGGTTTTCATGACCGCCACGGAGGAAAACTGGCCGCGGGAGCTGGGAAAGGATTTGCAGAAATGGAGCGTCGTCGGCGGAACGTTGCGGCCCGGCCGGGCCTGAATTCAAGCCCTTCCCGCGCTTTAACACTTCAACTGTCCGGCGCTTTGACATATCTTGCGGCCATGCGAATTTTATCCGGCATTCAGCCCAGCGGGGCGCTGCATCTGGGCAATTACTTCGGAATGATGCGGCCGGCCATTGAGCTGCAGGAAAAGGGCGAGGCGTTCTATTTTATCGCCGATTACCATTCAATGACCTCGCTGTTCGACGCCGCGCAGCGGCGCCAAAACACGCTGGAGGTGGCGCTGGATTTCCTGGCCTGCGGTCTGGACCCGAACCGGGCGGTGTTTTTCAAACAATCCGACGTGCCGGAAGTGTGCGAGCTGGCGTGGCTGCTTTCCACTGTCACACCCATGGGGCTGCTCGAACGCGCGCACAGTTACAAGGATAAAATCGCCAAGGGAATTTCTCCTCACCACGGATTGTTTGCCTATCCGGTGCTGATGGCGGCGGATATTTTAATTTACGATTCAAACGTTGTGCCCGTCGGCCGCGACCAGAAGCAGCATGTGGAAATGACCCGCGACATCGCCGCCAAATTCAACGAGCAGTACGGTCAGACCTTCGTCATTCCCGAAGCGCAAATACGGGAGGAAGTGGCCGTCGTCCCCGGCACCGACGGTCAGAAGATGAGCAAGAGTTACGGCAACACCATCGAAATTTTTGGCGATGAGAAATCGCTGCGCAAAAAAATCATGAGCATCGTCATGGACTCGCGCACGCCGCAGGAGCCCAAGCCGGATGCCGAAAAAAATCTGGCAATTCAACTGCTTAAACTCGTGGCCCCGGCGGAGGTTGCCGGGGAATTTGAGAACCGGCTGCGCGCCGGCGGCCTGGGCTACGGCGAGTTGAAGAACACGCTGTTCGAGCACTACTGGAACTATTTCGCCCGGGCGCGAAAAAAACGGGCCGAGCTGGCGGCGAATCCGGATTACGTGCGCCAGGTTTTGGCCGCGGGCGCGGCCAGGGCCCGAGCGCTGGCGCAAACCGTTTTGAAACGCGCGCGAAAAAATTGCGGACTGGATTGATCGTTGCGCCAGGAATGAATTTTACTTCCCGCGCGCCAGCGTCGGCACGGAGACGGTTTTCACGTCGTGGAGGGCGTGGTCGGCGGGCAGGTTTTCGCCGGACCAGAGTTTTTGTTGCGTCCAGCGGGCGGCCGGCGCGCTCCAGAATTCATCTTCCGGCGGCAGCCCCAGCGGGAGCAAACCGGTGGCGCACAAATACAGGCTGCCGGTGGAAATGTACCGTTCGGCCAGTGCCGGCTGGTGGCCGCAAAAGCCGATGCGCAGCCAGCCGCGCGGGTCGAAGGTGCCGGGGGCTTCCATCATTTTGCGAATGACCGCCGTCAGGGCGCAGCGCACCGCCGCCGCCGGCACGTGTTCCGGCAATTGGCGCTGCCAGGCGATTTGCGCCAGGAGGTGAAAAGCGCCGAACCGGTAGGTCGTGGAGCGGCCCAGCGAGGGAAACGTTCCATCCGGAGCGATGAGCCGTTCCTGAACGGCCGCGTAGCGCCGGGCGCGCTGTAAAACCACGGCGTACGCCGGAGCAAAACGCGCGTCGTGTTTCTTCAGAACGTTCAGCACGTCCAGCAGCATCGGCTGAATGACAAAACTGTTGTAGTAATCGAAATGAAAAAATTCGCCGTCGCCGTAGGCGCCGTCGCCGACATACCAGCCGAGCATTTCGCGGAGGCAATGCTCCAGGCGTTCTTCGAGCGTGGGCTGGCCGAATTCCAGCAGCGCCGCTTCGATCATGGCGGCGAACATGACCCAGTTGCTGCCTGTCGGCGTGCCGATTTTTCGCGAGGAGAGGAGAGCGGCGATGATTTGTTTCTGCACACGCGGCTCCAGCGGCTTCCACAAAACGTCCGGCGCGCGCAGAATGGCTTGCGCCAGAAACGCCGTGTCCACCAGCGGCTGGCTGCCGGAGGAAAAATTCATGAAATCGGGCGACTGTGGATCCGTGGCGGCGTCGAGCGACGTTTGCGCAAGCCGGAGAAATTCCTGTTGAAGCGTTCGTTCGCGTCCGGCGGGCAGATCCACTGCCAGCCAGGGGGCCAGGCCGCAGAGCAACCGGCCAAACGCTTCCAGATGCGTGTAGGATTCGCGTCCGGCGCCGGGCCATTGTTCCACCGGCATGTTTTTTTTCAATTGGCGCCGGGCCAGGTTTCCCAGTACGGGCCGGGCGAGGCGGTCGGCGATGCCCACCCAGTATAGGCGGTCGCCTTCAGGTTCAACGGCCGGATCCACGCTTTGGGACGCGGCAGGCAGAGGCCAGCCGACGGCGGTCAGTACACTGGCGGCGGCGGCGGATTTGAAGAATTCGCGGCGGGTCTTCATAAGACAATCATCAGGGACTCTGCATCTGGAGACACTCCCGCGATGGGAGCGGCTCCGGTTTTGGATTTTGCGGCGTTCATTCGTTTCCGTTGAATCCGTTGCGCCGTTCCCAGCGGCGCGGCGCGCGTTCGGGCAGGCTCGTATCCACCCTGGCGTAGTAGGTGCCTTTGCCGAAGCGCGCGTCAATTTCCTGTTGCAGGGCCAGCGAGGGCGTCACGCTGAAGCGCGCGTGGGTGTCCAGAAAAACCAGTTCGCCGCCGGGTTGGGCAAAACAGAGGATCAGCGGACACTTCCCAGCGTGCCGCGAGGTGATTTCGCAAAGGGCTTCCAGGTCTTCCGGCTTCAATTGGGCGGAGTGCAGGCGCAGAAGAACCCGCTGGGTGAATTTTTTCGGCGCCTCCTCCAGCGGCAGGATGTCCTGCGGAAAAATTTTCGGTTTGTCGTCGCCGGTGTTCACTTCGCCCACCACGAGGACAGCCCGGTTGACTTCCAGCAGGGGGCGAAACCGTTCGTAATTCTCGTTCATCACCAGCACCTGCACCGAACCGGTGAGGTCTTCCAGGGTGACCAGTGAATAGGGCTTGCCGGATTTTTTGGAGAAGCCGTGCTGCACGGCGGTGATTAATCCGCCGATGCGCGTGAGCGAGCGGTTGGGCAGTTGCGCCAGCGCCGCCACCGGGTGCAGGCAATACTTTTCCAGCAGCGGCACCAGAGGCGTCAGCGGATGGCCGGTGACGTAAAAGCCGAGCAGCTCCTTTTCGTAGGCGAGCAATTCATGTTGCGGCCATTCGGGCAGCGTTTTTTCCGGATCGGTTGATTGTGGCGCCGCTTCTTCCAGCATGCCGAACAGCGAACTTTGGCCTTTTTGCTTGTCGGCCTGGATGCCGGCGGCGCGGGCCAACGCGCGGTCAATTTGCGAAAACAGCGTGGCGCGCGTGAGGCCGAAGCTGTCGCACGCCCCGGCCTTGATCAACGCTTCGAGGATCTTGCGGTTGACAGTGCGGGTGTCCACCCGCTCGCACAAATCAAACAATGATTTGAAGCGGCCGCCTTCCCGACGCGCCTGCAGAATGCTTTGTACGGCAATCTCGCCGACGCCCTTGATGGCCGCCAGGCCGAAGCGGATTCGCCGCGGAACGGGTTTCCCGTGCGGGGGTTCCGGCGACTGACCGGATGCCGCCTCCGGCGGGGGGGACGCCTCCGTCTCCGCGCCTGGTTCGAAATAGACGCCGCTTTCGTTGACATCCGGCTGCAACACTTCGATGCCAAAGGCCCGCGCCTCGGCGATGTATTGGCTTAATTTTTCTGTATCCGCCATGTCGTTGGTCATCATGGCGCAGAAGAATTCCACCGGGAAATTGGCCTTCAGATAGGCGGTTTGATAGGCGACGACGGCGTAGGCGGCGGCGTGCGATTTGTTGAAGCCGTAGCCGGCAAATTTTTCGAGCAAATCAAAAATCTGATGGGCCTTGGCGGCGGGGATTTTGTTTTTCTCGGCGCAGCCCTTGACAAATTTCTCGCGCTGGGCCTGCATCTCCTCCACTTTTTTCTTGCCCATCGCGCGCCGCAAAATGTCCGCCTGGCCGAGCGTGTAACCGGCCAGCACCTGCGCGGCCTGCATGACCTGTTCCTGGTAAATCAAAATGCCGTAGGTCTCGCGGCAGATCGGTTCCAGCAGCGGGTGTTCATACTCAATCGTCACTTCGCCGTGGCGCCGTTTGATGAATTCCGGGATCAGGTCCATCGGCCCGGGACGGTACAGCGCCACCAGGGCGGTGATGTGTTCGAGGGAACTGATTTGGAACTTGCGGCACAAATCACGCATCCCGGCGGATTCCAGTTGAAAGACGCCGAGCGTCTCGGCGCGGTTGAGCAGGTCGTAGGTTTTTTTGTCGTCGAGCGGAATCCGGTCCATGTCCAGTTCAATTCCCTGGGTGCGCCGGACCATTTCGCAGGTGTTGCGGATGACGGTCAGCGTTTTCAGTCCGAGAAAATCCATTTTCAACAGGCCGAGATCGCCGACCGGTCCCATGGCGTACTGGGTCACCAGCGCGCCGTTTTCGTCCTGCTTGAGCGGCAGGAGGTTCACCAGGGGCTGATCGCCAATAACCACGCCGGCGGCGTGGACGCTGGCGTTGCGCGCGAGGTCTTCCAGCACCAGGGCCGTGTCAATCAGCTCGCGCGTGACCTCCTCGTTTTCGTAAGCGGCCTTGAGTTCCGGCGATTGCTTGAGCGCTTTTTCCAGCGTCATTTTCAAATCGGACGGAATCATCCTGGCCAGGCGGTCGCACTCGCTGTAGCTCAATCCCATTACCCGGCCGACATCGCGCACGACGGATTTGGCGCCCAGGGTGCCAAAGGTGATGATTTGCGCGACGGAATCGCGCCCGTATTTTTCGCGGACGTAGGCGATCACCTCACCGCGCCGGTCATCGGCAAAATCAATGTCAATGTCCGGGGGGTTGACGCGTTCGGGGTTCAGGAACCGCTCGAACAACAGGCCGTAGCGGAGGGGGTCCACGTTGGCGATTTCCAGCAGGTAAGTGACCAGCGAACCGGCGGCGCTGCCGCGCGCCACGCAGGAAACGCCCATTTGGCGGCCTTTGCGGACAAAATCGCCGACAATCAGGAAGTAGCTTGTGAAACCGGTTTTCTCAATGACGTTCAGTTCGTGCTGCAGCCGCTCCAGAACCACGCGCACCGCCGCGGCAACGGCCGGATCGTTCAGCGCAGCGGCGCCATTCCGCCGGCTTTTGGGATCGGAATTTTCCGTTGGGACAAGCGGCGCCGCCGGCGGGGCGGCGTAAGTCGGCAGTCGCGTGGGGTCTTCAATGCCTTCCACAACAAATTCTTTCCCCACCGCCTTCGCGCGAATGGTGTAGCGACGGAACAACCCTTCGGCCAGCAGATGGCGCAGGTAACCTTCGCGCGTAAAATGCTCCGGCGGCGTGAAGACCGGATAATGCAGTTTGCCAAATTCGATTTCCAGGTTGCATTGTTCGGCGATTTCCCGGGTGTTTCGTACCGCTTCGGGTGTTTCGGCGAAGCGGGCCTTCATTTCTTCCGCCGAGCGCAGGTAAAATTGCTCCGGCTCGTAGCGCATCCGCCGCGTGTCGGCCAGTTGCGTTTGCGTGCCGATGCAGATGAGGCAGTCATGGGCGCGCCAGTCGCTCCTGTTGAGATAATGCACGTCGTTAGTCGCCACCAGTTTCAGGCCGAATTCCCTGGCCCAGGAAATCAAATGGCGATTCACCCGGGCCTGCTCGGCAATGCCGTGGTTCTGCAATTCCAGATAAAAATTCTCCGCGCCGAAAATTTGCTTGAACCAGTCCACCGTCTCCCGCGCCTTGTCCAATTGATCCCTGAGAATGAGATCGGGGATTTCGCTGGCCAGACAGCCGGACAGCACGATGAGTCCGTTCTTGTGCGCCGCCAGGAGTTCCTTGTCAATCCGGGGTTTGTAGTAGTAGCCCTCCAAGTGCGCGGCGGTGACCAGGCGGATGAGATTTTTGTAGCCGATCTGGTCCTTGGCCAGGAGAACGAGATGATGATACACGTCGCGTCCGCCGCCGGCCTGGGTGGTTTTTTTTTCGAATCGCGAACCGGGCGCCACATAAACCTCGCAGCCGATGATGGGCTTGAGGCCTTTGGCGCGCGCGGCCTGGTAAAAGTCAATCGCGCCGTACAGCACGCCGTGATCGGTAATGGCCAGCGCCGGAAACTTCAGTTCATGCGCCTTGTCCATCAATTTGTCCAAACGGCAGGCGCCATCGAGCAACGAATACTCGGTGTGCAGATGCAAATGGACAAAGTCCGCGTGCGACATGCCGACAATTTAGCCTCTGGCGCCGGACGCACCAAGCCGCAAAGTTCCGCACCGCCCAAAGCCTCACGCCAGCGCTTCGTCGCGGGACGGTTTGTGCGCCCAACGGGTGTGCATCCGCATCAGCAGGTAATAAACCACCGGTGTGGCGATGAGCGACAGCAGCACAGAAACGAACAGGGCGCCAATGACGGCAATCCCCAGCGGCTGGAGCATTTGCGCGCCGGTGCCGGCGCCGCAGGCCAGCGGCAACATGCCCAGCGCCGCCGCCAGCGAGGTCATCAGCACCGGTCGCAACCGGCGGTGCCCCGCCCGCACCAGCGCCTCCACCAGTTCCACGCCCTGCGCCCGCAACTGCTGGAAATAATCGAGCACCAGGATCCCGTTTTTGGCCACGATGCCGACGCCGATGATAGCGCCGAGGTAGGAAATAATGTTCAACGAAACCCCCGTGAGCCACAATGCCATCAACGTGCCAAACAAGGCCAGCACCGAACCGAACACAATGGCGATCGGTTCGTAGAATGACCGAAACTCCGTTAACAACACGATGAAGACCAGCAAAATGGCCGAGAGCAGCACCGCCAGCAAATTGCGGAAGGATTTTTGTTGTTGCTGATACAATCCGCCGTATTCCACCGATCCGGGCGGCAGCCATTGGTCCTGACTCAACCGGGCCTTGATTTCGCGCATCGCCGTGCCCAAATCCACGCCTTCCAGGCGCGCCGAGACCATGTCCTCCTGCCGCAAGTCTTTGCGGTTCAATTCCGATTCGCTCGGAGCGACGCTCACGTCCGCCACTTGTTCCACCCGCACCACGGCGCCGCCGGGGGCGCGAATCGTCAGGTTGCGCAACTTGGCGATGGTGTCCACGCTGGAGGGATCGGCCCGCACGCGGATGTTCAACAGATGATCGCCGTCCAGGACGTAGGACGACACCTGGCCCAACAGCGCGGTGTTGAGTTCCTCGGCAATGTCCTGCGCTGTCAGGCCAAAACGCGCGGCATCGGCGGCCCGCACGCGCACATTCACCGACGGTCCGGTCTTGGTCAGGCCATCAAACGTGTCCACGATGCCGGGAATTTGTTTGATTTGCGCCTCGACGCGCGGGGCATTGGTCTCCAGCCACTTCAAGTCCGGCGAATACAAATAAATTTGAATCGGGTCCGGCTCCATTTGCAAATCGCCGATCAAATCTTCGAGGTAACCGTGGAAATCCCAGCGGATCATGGGGAAGCGCCGGTTGAAGTCGTGGCGGATGGCTTCCAGCACCTGCTCGGTGGTGTGCTTCCGGTTCGCCTTGAGTTTAATCAAATAATCGCCGCGATACGGCTCGGTGATAAACGGCCCCAGTTGCGTGCCGAGCCGCCGGGAGTAGCCTTCCACGTCGGCGTTGGTGCGGAGACTTTGTTCGGCTTCATCCAGCACCCGCGAGGCTTCCGTCAAACTCGTGCCCGGCGCGGCGTTGAAATCCATCACAAATCCGCCTTCGTCGAAGGACGGCAGAAACCCCGTTTCCAAATGACGATAGACAAAAATGCCGGCGGCAAAAATCACCGCGCAAGCCAGCAACGTCAGCCACGCATGACGCAAAGCCCAGCGCGCCGCGGCTTCGTAAATCTGCAACACCCGCCGCAGCACCCAGCCGGCTTCCTCTCCGGTCGAAGCTGCCCGGGTCCGACCGCGAATCAGCCACGCCGCCAGTGACGGCGTCAGGGTGACGGCCAGCAACAGGGACACCAGCAGCGCCACCACCATCGTCAGCCCCAGCGCGCGGAAAAACACGCCCGCCATGCCCCCCAAAAACGCCAGCGGCAAAAACACCACCACCGGCGTGAGCGTCGAGCCGATCAGTGCCGTCAGAATTTCACCCATCGCTTCGTGGATGCGTTGCAAGCGCGACCCGCCCGCCGCCAGCCGGTGACACATCGCTTCCACCACCACAATGGCATTGTCAATGATCAGTCCGATGGACGCCGCGATGCCTCCCAGCGTCATCATGTTGAAGCTCATGTTCAGAAGCTTCATCACCACGCAGGTGATCAGCACCGAGATGGGGATGGTGACGATGGCCGTCCAGACACTGCCCCAGTTTTTCAGGAAGAAATACAGGATGAACACCGACAGGATCAGGCCGAAAAGGATGGCGTCCCAGACGCTGCCCACCGAGTCGCGCACAAATTGCGATTGGTCGTAGAAAAAGGCCAGGTGCATGTCCGGCGGCAGTTGCCGGCGCAATTGGATCAGGTCCTGCTTCAAATCCGCGGCGATTTCCAGAATGCTGGCGCCGGGCTGGCTTTCAATGTTGAACAGGACCGCCGGTCGGCCCTGCGCCGTGATATCCATGTAAGCCGGTGCCGGGCCGCGCTCCACTGTCGCGAGGTCCCGAATGCGGATGGGATGACCGCCCGGGGCGGTGACGACCAGGTTTTTGATGTCCGCCGCCGAATGAACGCGCCCATCCACCGTCGTCAAATAAAGATGATAATTTTCCTCAATCAGACCGGCGGAAGCGACCAGGTTGTTTCCGGTGAGCGCGGCGCGCACGTCCGACAAGGTCAGGTGCGCCGCCTGCAGTTTCATCGGGTCCACCACCACGTGGTATTCCGGCTCGCGGCCGCCGAGGATTTCCACCGCCGCCACGCCGGGGATGCGCAGGAACATCGGTTTGATGGTGTAGGTCGCCTCATCCCACAAATCCATCTGATTGCGGGTGTCGCTGGTGAGGCTGATGCCGATGATGGGATAGCTCAGGGAAAAGGCCACGCGCGACACGTCGGTCTGCGCCGTGGGCGGCAGATCGCCGCGGATTTCCGACAGCCGCCCCATCACGTAAAGTTCCGCGCGGGGCATGTCCGTGCCCCAGTTGAAAATCACGTTGATGACCGCCGCGCCGCGCATGGTGGAGGATTGCACCGAGATCACCCCCGGAATGTTTTTCATCGCCTCTTCAATGGGCCGCGTGACGGTGGCCATCATCTCGTTGGCCGGCATGATGCCGTTGTTGACCATCACCACCACGCGCGGAAAATCGGTTTTCGGAAACACCGAGGACGGCGTGTGACGCGCGCAGAAAATTCCCGCCAGGCACAATACCACGGCTATGAAGGTGATGGAGAGGGCGTGCCGCGTGGCGAACTGACCCAGACGTGAGGAGGTGGTGGAAGTCATGGGAAATTATCGGGAAATGGAAACGGGCCGGAACTTTTCCAATTTAGTTCCCGCCAACGCGCCGGCATTTTGACGCGCGGCGGCCAGCGGGGCGTAACGCCGCTTTTGAAGGTCACAAAAATACTCCGCCCGCGCCACGTCCCAAAGCGGTGTGGTTGCCATTGCCGTCCCGGACGGTCCGCGTCTTTTAATGCCCGCATTCATTGTTCGCCACCGGGGTTGACAATTTTGATTTGGGTTTTCTCCGGCAAGCCGTAGGCGCCGACGGTTACGACGGTGTCGCCGGCCTGGAGTCCCTGGCCTTCGACTTCCACCCAGCCGTTTTCGCGAAAGCCAATTTGCACCGGCGTTTGAATCGCTTCGTCGCCTTGAACCAGCGAGATGACGCTGCGGCCGGCGACATCCGTCACCACGCTGGCTTCCGGTGCGGCGAGGCAGTTGGTGTGCACGGCCGTAACGATGCGCAACGGCACGAATTGTCCGGGCCGCAGGCCGCTGTCCGGCGGCAACGCGGCCCACACGCGCACGGTGCTGTTGTTCGTGTCCACCGTCGGGCTGATGAACGACAGCGGTGCCTCCACCGGCGGCTGCGTCAGCACCTGCACCGGCTGGCCGGGCTGGAGCTGATGGGCTTGTGATTCCGGCACCTCGGTTTTTACCGTGAGCCGGTGCAAATCCATCACTTCGGCCACCATCGTGCTGGCGTCCACCGCTGCACCGGGCTTGACGTTGAGACTCACGACGGTGCCGTCCAGCGGCGAGACGACGCGCAGCAAGGCCAGTTGCGTTTCGGCGGCCTGCAAATTTTTCAGTGACGTGTTGTGTTCGGCGTAAAGTTTTTTCTGTCGTTCCACTTCCGCCTCCGCGTAGGCTTCGGTCATGGCGCTGGAATTCAGGGTCATGAGCACCTGGCCTCGGCGCACGCGTTCGCCTTCAAAGACGTTGATGCGGTTAACAATCCCTGCGCTGGGTGCGGCCAAAGGCGCGTCGGCGGCGGGCGCGTCTGCCGTGGCGGGCGCCGGCGCCACCGTGCCGTAGGCGGTGAGGTAACGGTGCAGCGTCATGCGCCGCAGCGCGCCCACTTGAACCGAGACGACGGTCGGAACATTTTCACCTGCCGATTCTTCGTCGGAACCGGAAGCCGCGCCGCGCGATTGGATGAGAAAATAAACACCCACTCCGGCGCCCAGCACAACGAGGAGGGTGACAATGAGTTGCTTTGGTTTCATCGGTTAAAAAACAGCGTGTTTTCAGTCCGCGAATTGGGGAGCTGCCTCCGCCGGCGTGAAAACGCCGTGGAATGCGGCGGCGAAGACACGGTCAAGGGAAACCCGCCGCCCCTTCGAGGCGCTTGGTTCTTGCGCGCCCGCCAGCCCGGCAGATTGGCGTGGTGCTCCGGCGACCGCCGCACTCCAAAACCTGGCGGCCGGTCGGATGGCACGGGGATGGGACAAAGCCATTTCATTTGGCAACGGTGTTGTTTTCGGCCGCGCGCAGCGTGGCGAGCGGCAGGGTCAGCGGGCTTTGGACGGCATCTTCCAACTGGCCCAGCGCCTGCTGCGCCTGGATGAGCGCGTTGAGCCGGCTTTGGGCGCCGGCGTCAAATTCCGCTTCCGCGGCCGCCAGCGCCAGCGGTTCCGCTTCGCCGGCCCGGACCTGTGCGCGGACCGAGTCCAGCCGCCGCCGCAAATTTTTCAGCAGGGCGTCGGCGGCGGCGACCTGCCGTCGAGCCGTTTGGTAGTTGATTAATGCGCTTTCAATTTGGCTGATGGCCTGCGCCTGGACGGTGAGGAAATGCGCAGCCGCCAGTTGCCGGTTGGCCCGGGCCTCGGCGATGGGGCCTTGATTCTGATTCAAGATCGGCAGCGTCAGTGTCAGTCCCAGAGACCATTCGTTGTCGCCGGCGCTGCCGCTGTTCCAGGCGTAGCCGGGGCCGAGGTGAAGGTCGGGATATTGATTGGCAACTTCGAGCTGGAGTGCAGCCTGGCTGGCAGCGTAATGGGCCAACGCCGCCCGCACGTCAGCCCGGTTCCAGAGGGCCTGCCGCCGGATTTCCGGCCGGGTCAATTCACTCGGAAATTGTTCAAAGTCCGCAAAAGAAAATTTCACGCCGTCCAACGCCCGCAGCGGCACGCCGAGGGCGTCGGCGAGTTGGGCGCGCGCCTGGCGAACCTGGCCGGCGGCCTGCTGTTCCGCCAGCCGCGCGGTATCCAGCGCAATGCGAGCCTGAATGACTTCGTAACTGGACACATTGCCGGCGGCCAATTGCCCTTCCAGCAAACGCACCACATTGCTTTGCGCCGCCGCCTGTTGCACCAGCAGGGATTCGGTTTGGCGGGCGGCATAAAGATTCAGCAACGCTGCCCGTACCCCGCTGCGCACCTGCCAGACGGTGCCGACCAGATTCCAGCGGGCCGCCTCCGCCAGGTACCGCGCCTGCGCCAGCCGGTAACCGCGTTTGCCGGCGGTCTCAATGGGCACATCCACGCTCACCGGCACCACCCACGGACTGGGCGCGCCGGGAATCTGGCTGTCATAAGCCGGCGTGACGGAGAGGGACGGATTGGGACGCTGACCGGCGGTAATTTGCGCTGCCTGTGCCGCCAACAATTGGGCGCGCGCCTCCGCCAGCGCCGGCTGATAGTAAAACGCCGCCAGCGTGAGCTGTTTCAAATTCCACGCTTCGCCGCCGGCCGGCGCCGTCACGTGATTGGTCTCCAGAAACGCCCGCAGCCCCGGATCGTCCAAGGACCGCGCGTTGAAGGCCGCGGCCGTTTGCTGCGGCGAAATCGGTTGCGGATGGAACGTGGCGCAGCCGGCGATCAGCAGGAGAAGGGCCGACAGCCCTCCGAACGGCCGCCAGGTTTTGGCGTGCGACTGCCCGCGGGGCGCGATGCCGCTTTCGATGGCCGGCACATGAGGCGGGCGAAGGGCCAAGGCCTTCTTCAAGCGACGTCGCCACCGCATTCCCAGACGCTGGCGCGTTATGGCAAGCCTTTCTCCATTTGGGAACGCTTGTGCTGTGGGTTTCATTGCTTTTGCTCCAGCGGCAAACGAACGGTCACGGTGGTTAACTTGTCCGGTGTGGATTCAATTTGAATGGTTCCGTGATGCGCCGAGACAATCCATTGGGCAATGCTCAAGCCCAGGCCGCAGCCGTCCACCTCATTGCTGTGCGCCGGGTCGCCGCGGAAAAAACGGTCGAAAACGCGCGGCAACAGCTCCGCAGGAATGCCGGGGCCGGTATTGGTGATTTTGAATTCGGCGAAATGCCCCTCGTGCCGCAGGCTCATCATCACCCGGCCCTGGGGCTGGTTGTATTTGATGGCGTTGTCGGCCAGGTTGAGCAGCAGTTGTCGCAGCCGGTGCCGGTCGCCGTGGACGATTGTGGCGGGGCAATCGGTCAATTCAACCTGAATCCGTTGCGGTTCAGCGAGGATTTGCAGATCGGCAAACGTCTCATGGACCAGCTCGTCGAACCGAAGCGGTTCGAGTTTCAGCGCGACCTGGCCGGCGTCGGCCCTGGCCAGCAGCGTCAGGCCGTCCACGATGCGCGCCAGGCGGCGCAGTTCATCGAGCTGGCTGGCGGCGCGTTCGCGTTCGGCCGGGGCGAGCGATTCGTCGCGCAGCGCCGTTTCCATTTCGCCGCACAAAACGGTCAGCGGCGTTTTCAACTCGTGCGAGGCGTGCAACGTGAATTCGCGGATGCGATGGAAGGAGTCGTCCAGTCGCGCGAGGAGGGAGTTGAACACGTCGGTGAGGCGGTCCAATTCGTCGCCGTTGCCGGTGCGCGGGAGCGATTGGCGGAGGTTGCGTTCGTGGATTTTTTGGATGGCGTCGGTCAATCGGGCCAGCGGCGCCAGGGCGCGGCGAGTCAGCCACCAGCCGCCGAGCAGACCCAGCGCCACGGCCGGCAGGCCGATTTGAAAGATCATCTCGCTGGTTTCGTCGATGGCGTGTTCGGCGGGCGTGCGTTTGTGTTCGTGACGCAATTGCTCGTCAATTTCCCGGTAGGTGCCCAGGCCGATGACGAGCAGCGAGACCATCAAAATGCCGGCGTACCAAAGGGTGAGGCGCAGGCGAATGGTCATGCCGCCTCCTTCAGCACGTAGCCCGCGCCGCGCACGGTGTGCAGCAGCTTGGGCTCGAAGTTCGCGTCAATCTTCTCCCGCAGGCGCTTGATGTAAACATCCACCAGGTTGGTTCCCGGATCGAAGTCGTAGTCCCAGACCTTTTCGAGAATCATCATGCGTCCACACAGGCGGCCCGCCGAACGCATGAGGAATTCCAGCAACCGGTATTCGCGCGCGGTCAATTCGATTTTTTCACCGCCGCGCTGCGCCTCATGCGTCACCGTGTCCAGCGTCAAATCCGCCACGCGCAGCACGGTGGCCTTGTTTTCATGGTTGCGGCGCGCGAGGGCGCGGACACGGGCGACCAGTTCGGCCAGTTCGAACGGTTTGGGCAGGTAGTCATCGGCGCCGGCGTTGAGGCCTTCGACGCGCTCGTTGACTTCGCCGCGCGCCGAAAGCAGCAGCACCGGCGTGGCGTTGCGTTTTTCGCGCAACTGGCGCAGCACGCTCAGGCCGTCGCGCCCCGGCAACATGATGTCCAGCACGATGACGTCAAACGGTGTGGCTCGCGCCGCAGCCAGCGCGTCGTCGCCATGTCCACACACATCCACCGCGAAGCCTTCGGACTGGAGGGCCTTGCGGACAAATGAAGCCGTCTTTCTTTCGTCCTCAACGACTAGCACGCGCATGGCCTAAAAATCGTTGAAGCGCTGGAGCCTTGCAACGTCGAAGCGGGTGTAAGAAGGCGTTCCTCGCCGGTCATTTCTCCATCCCATAGACCAGAATCTTGAAGCTGCCCGGGACCATCGGCGGACGGCGGAAGCGGCGTTCGCCATTGGCGGCTTCCGGCGGCGCGCCAAATCGGGCGGTGGCCAGGTAAATCCGGTGCGTCGTCGGGTCCAGCGCCATCGTCCGCGCGCCGCGCTCGGTTTTTAATACCTGAACGACGGTCAATTTATCGCCGTCCTCCTTCGCAATGGTCGTCGTGCCGTCGCCGCAGGAGGCAAAGGCCAGTTGTGTGGCCGGATCAAACGCGCAGGCGTCCACTCCGTCGCCGATCGGTACGGACGCGAGCACGCGTCCGTTTGCGCTATCCATCATCACCATCAATTGATTGTGGCAGCCGAGAAACAGGCGGTGGTGCTGCACGTCAATCGCCATGCCGGAGGCGCTTTCGCCAGGCGCAATCGGCCAATCGGCGATGACGCGGTGTACCGCGGTGTCAATCACGGCCACTTCGTTTTTGTTTTCAAGATTGTCAAATACGCGTCCGGCTGGAGGATCGGCCTGGGCGAATTCGGGCCGGCCGCCGAGCGGAATGGTGGCAACTGCTTTCTGCGCTTTTACGTCCACGACGGTCGCGGCGTCGGCGCGGCCGCAGAAAAGATAAGCTTCCCGGCGGGCAGGATCGTAAGTGTAACCGTCCGGGCCTTCGGCGGTGTCCACCGTCGCCAGCGTTTGCAGTGTCTTCAAATCCACGATGCCGGCCTTGTTTTCGCGGCCGATGCTGGTTACGCCCAGGCCGAGGTTGTCGGCAATGGCGATGCCGTGAACGCCGGGCGTGTTGGTGATGGCGCCGATGATCTGGTCGTTGTTCAGGTCAATGACCACGATTTCGGTGCCGTGCGATACGTAAAGGCGGTGCGCCTCCGGGTCCACCGAGAGATAATCCCAAAAGCCGTTGCCGCCAACGGGGATTTCCTTGAGGAAATGGTAAAGTCCGTCAGCCGGAACAGTTAGAGCGACAAAAGCCAACGGGATTAGAAATAGAACTTTTTTCATGGTACGATTTTGCGTTGAAATCGAATTTTCGCTTTCCAGCCGGCAAGGTCAATTTCCAGGCACCGGCGCGTTTGGCGCGGCCCAGCCTGATGGTGGGAGTCCAAAAACAGATTAATCGTTATCCTTTTCTTTGGCGGCTTCTTTCATCTCGTCCGTGGCCGATTCCTTTTGCACGGAAATGACGGCGCCGGTCATGGCGTCCACGTTCACTTCGGTGATGTCCGTGGTGCCGGGCGTTGTCAGGTCAAACGACCAGATCAGTTTACCGTGTTCCTTTTCAATTTCCGCTTCCTTGACGGTGCCGTTGGGAACCCGGGCCAGCGCGGTTTGCTCGGCGGTTTCCTGGCTGATTTTGGCCCTGGCCGCCAGCTTGGCCTGATCCGCCGCCTGGTTGTGACGTTCGGCTTCGTCTTTTTCCGTGCAGCAACCGGCCAGCAACACCGCCGCCACGGCGGAAAAGACCGGCGTTTTGATTTTCATAAAGTTCATGGTTTCCATAAAGCTCATTTCGTTGTTTGGTTAAAACCGACGCGTCATTAAAGCCGGTGGAGATGAATCCCGGCTGAATGGCGTGTGACAATTTTGTCATTTGCCTGCAACTGACGTTTGACGCCGCCTCAGGAATTCATTAATGTCGGCCTCACCGTTGAACTGCAAAACCCGGCAAATTTATGGCCGCCAAAACCGAAAAAACCCTTGAAAAACCGGCCGCTGAAAATCGCGCCGCCGCGAGCCGCTCGCGCGAGCTGGAAGCCGCCATTTCCACTATCACCAAAACCTACGGCGAGGGGAGCATCATGCGCCTGGGCGAAGCGCACGCGCTCAAAAAAATTGAAGTCATTCCCACCGGCGCGCTGGCACTGGACCTGGCGCTGGGCGTGGGCGGCATTCCGCGCGGACGCGTCATCGAAATTTTCGGCCCGGAATCCTCCGGCAAAACCACCCTCATGCTCCATGTCATCGCCAACGCCCAAAAAGCCGGCGGCCTGGCGGCGTTCATTGACGCCGAACACGCGCTGGACCCGGCGTATGCCAAGCGGCTGGGCGTGAATCTGGACGATTTGCTGGTCTCGCAGCCCGATTCCGGCGAGGAGGCGCTGACCATTTGCGAGACGCTCGCCCGCTCGAATGCCCTGGACGTCGTTGTCATTGACTCCGTCGCCGCGCTGGTGCCCAAGGCCGAACTGGAAGGCGAAATGGGCATGGCCACCATGGGGATGCAGGCGCGACTGATGAGCCAGGCGTTGCGCAAGCTCACGGCCATTCTCGCCAAATCCCGCTGCGCCTGCATTTTCACCAATCAACTGCGCGAAAAGGTGGGCGTGATGTTTGGCAACCCCGAAACCACCCCCGGCGGCAAGGCGCTGAAATTCTACGCCAGCGTGCGCATTGACATCCGTCGCAAAGACACCATCAAGGACGCCGCCGGCAACGCGATCGGCAACCATGTGCGCGTCAAAATCGTCAAAAACAAAGTCGCTCCGCCCTTTGCCGAGGCGGAATTCGACATCCTGTACAATCACGGCATCAACCGCGAAGGCAGTATCCTGGATGTGGGCCTCGAAACCGGTGTGGTGGAAAAGAAAGGCGCCTGGCTGCAATTCGAGGGCGAACTGATCGGCCAGGGCAAGGACGCCGCGCAAAAGGCGCTGGCCGAAAAACCCGACTTAGCAAAAAAAATCGTGGACGCCATCCTGGCCCGGCGCGAAAATGCCGCATCGCCGGCGGAAAAATAAATTGCCGTATCGGTTGAATCGCCGACTCGTGACCAGGCTCGCATTGGCCGGAGAATGACCCGATTTGAAGCCTCGCAGCGGCGGATTTGGGAATTGCAGATTTGGGCGCCGGACGGTTTAGTGTTCAGTTGAACAAATGGTGTGGCAGGAAAACGATCCGCGGACGTCGCGCCTCCTGTCGTGACACGAGGTTTGCCCACGCGCCGGTTCAAAATGCAACCAAAACGAAAGGCTTCTATGCGCACACTGCCCTTGCGAAATTCATTCCGGCAGCCGGCTCCGACGAAACGTCTGCCGCGTGGCGGTCAATTTTCGGTTCCCGCTCTTTGGTGGCTGGTGACCGTGCTGGCCGGCGTGGCCCTCGCCCAGGAAACACCCATGCAACTCGGCTCCGGCTGGGTTTTGCAGGATGCTGCTAAAGTTCCGGAAAGCGGCGCGGTCATTTCGCAGCCGGATTATCAGCCGGCTGGCTGGCTTCAGGCCACCGTGCCGGGAACTGTCCTCACCAGCCTGGTCAACGACCGGCTTTATCCCGAGCCGCTCTATGGCATGAACAATCTGGCCATTCCCGACAGCCTCTGCCGCTCTTCCTATTGGTATCGGACGACTTTCACCGTGCCGGCTTCCTGGCAGGGCCGGCGGGTGTGGTTGAAGTTTTACGGCATCAATTACCTCGCCCGGGTCTGGGTAAACGGCCACGCCGTCGGCGACATCAAAGGCGCGTTCGCACGCGGGATTTTTGACATCACCGGCGACGTGACGGCGGGAAAACCGGCAGGGTTGGCGGTGCAGATTTTGCCGGAGCCGCATCCGGGCGAGCCACACCAAAAGGCCCTGGCCAGCGGCACCGGCCGCAACGGCGGTGTCACGGCGTCGGACGGGCCGACGTTTCTGTGCAGCATTGGCTGGGACTGGATTCCCACGATTCGCGACCGGAACATGGGCATCTGGCAAAAAGTCACCGTGTCTGCCACTGGACCGGTGGTGCTGGAAAATCCGTATGTGACTTCGAAGTTGCCGTTGCCGCGCACGGATTCAGCGGACCTGACCGTGCAGGTGACGGTGCGCAACGCGACCGACACCGCCCAATCGGGCACGCTGACAGGCCAGGCCGGAAGCAGCATTCATTTCCGGAGGAAAATCTCTCTGCAACCGGGCGAGACGCGCACGGTGACTCTGACGCCGGCAACGGAGCGCTCGCTGCACGTCAAGCAACCGCGGCTCTGGTGGCCGAATGGTTTCGGGCCGCAAAATTTGTATCATCTGCGTCTGCAATTCGTGGAGCACGGCGTGGTTTCGGATCAGCGGGAGGTGATGTTTGGCATCCGGCAGATTACCTATTCAGTGCCCGGCTCGGAGAATCTTACCCTATCGGTTAACGGTGTGCCCGTCGTGGCCAAGGGCGGTGACTGGGGCATGGACGAGGCGATGAAACGCATTCCGCGCGCGCGGCTGGCGGCTATGATCCGCATGCATCACCAGGCCCATTACACCATCATCCGCAACTGGGTCGGCCAGAGCACCAGCGAGGATTTTTACGAGTTGTGCGATCAATACGGCATCCTGGTGTGGGACGAATTTTTCCAGCCCAACCCTGCCGACGGCCCCAATCCGGATGACCCGGCGCTGTATCTGGCCAACGTGCGGGAAAAGATTCTCCGGTTTCGGAATCATCCCTGCATTACGCTCTGGTGCGCGCGGAACGAAGGCGACCCGCCGCCGGAAATCGGTGCCGGCATTCAAAAATTGATCAACGAGCTGGACCCCGACCGGCTCTACCAGCCCAGTTCGACTTCGGGCCGGGGCGTGCATTCCAGCGGGCCTTATCACTGGCGGCCGCCGCGCGATTTTTATCAGTTCAAATACGCTTTCAAGACCGAGATTGGTTCAATGTCCGTGCCGACGCTGGAGGCGATTCACGCCATGATGCCGGCGCAGGACTGGAACGTGATCAACGACGACTGGGCCGAACACGATTTTTGCAAGGGCGCACAGCAAGGCGACCGGTATCCGGGCATCTTGAGCCGCCGTTACGGGCCGATTTCGAGCCTGGCCGACTTTGTCCGCAAGGCACAGCTCGCGAACTACGAGGCGTTTCGCGCAATGTATGAAGGCCGGCTGTGCCAATTGTTTCATCCGGTCACCGGCGTCATCACCTGGATGAGCAACCCCGCCCAGCCGAGTTTCGTCTGGCAGCTCTACAGCCACGACCTGGAGCCAAACGCCTCGCTGTTTGCCGTGCGCAAGGCCTGCGAGCCAATCCACGTGATGCTGAACCAGGCCAACGGGCAGGTGATGGTCGTCAACAACACGCCCCGTACCCTGACCGGTCTGACGGTCAGGACAGAAGTGTTTGCCCCGGACGGAACGCTGCAATCCACCCACACGCGCACG
>Ga0070740_10001658_pt1 | contig 29436 bp, 33 predicted proteins | sample Coa_R2_FD_67286 | JGI IMG/M metagenome (GOLD analysis project Ga0070740, IMG submission 67286) | Surface soil microbial communities from Centralia Pennsylvania, which are recovering from an underground coalmine fire - Coalmine... | ecosystem: Environmental > Terrestrial > Soil > Unclassified ...
CTGGTGCAGTACAACAACGGGCTGACGGCGACGCTCAATTCGGCGAAAGACTACACGGACAGGAGCGCGGCACAGACGCTGAGCCAGGCGAACGATTATACCGACCAGCAGCTTGCCAGCCTTAAGCCAGGCACAAGCAATCTTCAGCGCAGCGCATTCAGCGGCATCGCCGCGGTCGCGGCGCTGGACGATCCGGGCATGCCCTCGGCCATTGGCAAGACCCGGGTTTCTGTTCAGGGCAGCATGTTTGAAAACTACGCGGGCGTGGGGCTTTCGTTTTCCCACCGGCTCGACACCGAGGTTCCGCTGAGTGTTGACGGCGGGTTTGCGCATGCGGCGAACGAGAATCTGGGCCGTGTCGGGTTTTCGGTGGAATTCTAGGGATGCCTGGACGAAAAATTTCAGGCGCTGCGAAGATCGGTTTTTTTGCGGTTGCCGTGTTTTTGTGCGGGGCGGCGGGTGCCGTTCCGCCGCCGGCCAAGCCGCCGCCGAAACCCGGCGTCCCGCTTTCGCGCATGCAGCTGCAGGCGCAGTTTGCCGGGCCCCTTCAGGACACCGTGATCCAGCGGTGGCGCGACCCGCAGACCGGGATCGTCTGCTACATCTATTTGCCCATTCTGGTCGCGCACGTGCCTTCCCCGATGGGCTTTGTGCAATACGGCGCCAACAGCATCGGTTCGATCAGCTGCGTGCGCTGAGCCGGAATCAGAACGCCGCGCGGACAAGCCGCATGTCGTTCAGGTTGTCGTTGATGCGGGCGCGCTCGGCATCGTCCTTGGCGGCGACCAGATCTTCCTCAAGGTCCTTGATGCGCTGATCGAGAACGGCGATATCGAACTCCGCCATCGGGATGGCCTCCTCGGCGAGCACGGTGATGTTCGTGGCGTTCACTTCGGCGAAGCCGCCACGGATGAAATAGCGCTCGTCCCCGTCTTCGCCGTTCTTCACATCGATCATGCCGGGGCGGAGCGTCGAGATCAGCGGCTCATGCCCCGCCATGGCGCCGAAATAGCCGTCCGCGCCCGGGACGGTGACCATTTCGGCATCTTCCGAAATGAGCAGCCGCTCCGGCGAAACGAGATCGAAATGGATTTTGTCAGCCATCAATAAAGCTCCTCACCCCGAGGTTGTCGAAGGGTGAGTCCTCATGGTTCGACAAGCTCACCATGAGGACGTTGTTCGTTACGCCGCTTCCGCCGCCAGCTTCTGCGCCTTCTTCACGGCGTCCTCGATGGTGCCGACCATGTAGAACGCGGCTTCCGGCAGGTGATCGTATTCGCCCTTCACCACGGCGGCGAAGCTGCGCACGGTGTCCTTCAGGTCCACGAAGATGCCGGGGAAGCCGGTGAACACCTCGGCCACATGGAAGGGCTGCGAGAGGAAGCGTTCGATCTTGCGGGCGCGGGCGACCGTCACCTTGTCCTCTTCCGAAAGCTCGTCCATGCCCAGGATGGCAATGATGTCCTGCAGCGATTTGTATTTCTGCAGGATTGCCTGCACGGCGCGGGCGGTCTCGTAGTGCTCCTGACCCACGACGCGCGGGTCCAGAATGCGCGAGGTGGAGTCCAGCGGGTCCACCGCCGGATAGATGCCCTTTTCCGAGATCGCGCGGTTCAACACGGTCGTCGCGTCCAGGTGCGCGAACGAAGTGGCCGGCGCCGGGTCGGTCAGGTCGTCAGCCGGCACGTAAATCGCCTGCACCGAGGTGATCGAGCCTTTGGTCGTGGTGGTGATGCGTTCCTGCAGCGCGCCCATGTCGGTGGCGAGCGTCGGCTGATAACCCACGGCCGAAGGAATGCGGCCGAGCAGGGCCGACACTTCGGAACCGGCCTGCGTGAAGCGGAAAATGTTGTCCACGAAGAACAGCACGTCCTGGCCCTGGTCGCGGAAATATTCGGCGACGGTGAGGCCCGTCAGGCCCACGCGCGCGCGCGCGCCTGGCGGCTCGTTCATCTGGCCATAGACGAGCGCGCATTTCGAACCTTCGGCGGAGCCCTTCTTCGGGTCCTTGTTCACGCCGGATTCGATCATTTCGTGATAGAGGTCGTTGCCTTCGCGGGTACGCTCGCCCACGCCGGCGAACACCGAATAGCCGCCGTGCTTCTTGGCGACATTGTTGATCAGCTCCTGGATGAGCACGGTCTTGCCCACGCCCGCGCCGCCAAACAGGCCGATCTTGCCGCCGCGCGCATAGGGAGCGAGCAGATCGATCACCTTGATGCCGGTAACAAGCACCTGCGCCTCGGTGGATTGCTCGGTAAAGGCGGGCGCGTCCTGATGGATGGCGCGCCTGGCCGCGGCCTTGATGGGGCCGGCTTCGTCCACCGGCTGGCCGATGACGTTCATGATGCGGCCAAGCGTGCCATCGCCGACCGGCACCGATATCGCCGCGCCCGTGTCCGTCACCTGCTGGCCGCGCACGAGGCCTTCGGTGGAGTCCATCGCCACCGTGCGCACGGTGCTTTCGCCCAGATGCTGGGCCACCTCGAGCACCAGCCGCTGGCCATGATTTTCCGTCTCCAGCGCGTTCAGGATTTCGGGCAGATGGCCGTCGAACTGCACGTCCACCACCGCGCCCATTACCTGGGTCACGCGGCCCAGTTTGTTGCTCTGCGTCATCGCATTCATCGCGTCTTCCTTCACAGTCTCAATCTGCGGCGCCGGCGGTTCCGCAATCGGCTCCGGCGGCGGCAATTCATCTTCACTCGGTCCCGGCCCGGCGGCCGGCGGCGGCAGCAGCACGGCGTTCAGCCGCGGGTGCCTGCCAAAGACACTCCGGAACAGTGCGGCAATTCTCGCCGCCATTTTGCGCCAATCCATTCTTGCCCCCCTTGCCGGCCGGCAAGGCTAGGGATGAGTGGTGACGCTTCGTTGAACCGTTCTCCCTTCGTGTCCGTCAGAGCGCTTCCGCGCCCGAAATGATTTCGATCAGTTCCTTGGTAATCATGGCCTGGCGCGTGCGGTTGTATTGCAGCGTCAGCTTGTCGATCACGTCGCCCGCATTTCGGGTGGCGCCGTCCATGGCGGTCATCTTGGCGCCCATTTCGCCGGCCGCGTTTTCAAGCAGCACGCGGAAAATCTGCACGCTCACGTTTCGCGGCAGGAGCGCGGAAAGGATTTCGCCCTCATCCGGCTCGTAATTGTAGGCCGAGGCGCCGGCGCCGGCGCTCTCCTCGATCGGTGCGGGGATCAACTGCTGGGCTGTCGGCACCTGGCTGATGACCGACTTGAATCGCGAATAGATGATGGTCGCCACGTCGAAGTCGCCGGCCTCGAACATGGCAAGCACGCGCTGACCGATGGGAAGGGCGTTGGCGAAGCCAAGCTGCTTGACGCCGGTGAATTCCGCATGATCCACGATCAGGTTGCCGTATTGCCGGCGCAACTGGTCGCGGCCCTTGCGGCCGACGCAGAAAAGCTTCACCTGCTTGCCGTCGCGCTGAAGCTCCGCGATGCGCTGTCTGGCGAGCCGCACAATGTTGGTGTTGAACGCGCCGCACAGCCCGCGGTCGGCGGTGGCGACGATCAGAAGATGCACATTGTCCTTGCCGGTGCCGGCGAGCAGACGAGGCGCGTTGAGGTTGCCTTTGGCGCCATTGGCCAGGCTTCCGATCACCGCGCGCATTTTTTCCGCATAAGGCCGCGCGGCCTCGGCGGCTTCCTGCGCGCGCCTGAGCTTCGAGGCCGCCACCATCTGCTGCGCCTTGGTGATCTTGCGGATCGCCTTGACGCTCGCGATGCGGTTGCGGAAGGACTTGAGGCTGGGCATCAGGCAAAGCTCTTCGCGAATTCGTCGATTGCAGCCTTCAGCTTGCCCTCGAGTTCCGGCGTAAGCTGTTTCTGCGTGCGGATTCCGTCGAGCACGTCCTTGTGCTTGCTGCGCATCGCGCCGAGAAGGCCGCTCTCGAACCGGCGCACGTCGCTCACCGCCAGGGGATCGAGATATCCGCGCACGCCGGCAAAAATCGCCACCACCTGTTCTTCCACCGGCATGGGCGAGAATTGCGGCTGCTTGAGGAGCTCGGTCAGGCGCGCGCCGCGGTTGAGCAGCCGCTGCGTCGCCGCGTCCAGATCGGAGCCGAATTGCGCGAATGCGGCCATTTCGCGGTACTGTGCGAGCTCCAGCTTGATGGAACCAGCCACCTGTTTCATCGCCTTGATCTGCGCCGACGAACCCACGCGCGACACCGAAATGCCCACGTTCACCGCCGGCCGGATGCCCTGATAGAACAGGTCGGTTTCCAGGAAGATCTGTCCGTCGGTGATCGAGATCACGTTGGTCGGAATGTAGGCCGACACGTCGTTGGCCTGCGTCTCAACCACCGGCAACGCCGTCAACGAGCCGCCCTTGTTGGCGTCGTTCAGCTTTGCGGCGCGCTCCAGAAGGCGTGAGTGCAGATAAAACACGTCGCCCGGATAGGCCTCGCGCCCCGGCGGGCGGCGCAGCAGCAGCGACATCTGGCGATAGGCCACCGCCTGCTTGGAGAGATCATCGTAGATGATCAGCGCGTGCATGCCGTTGTCGCGGAACCATTCGCCCATTGTGCAGCCGGCAAACGGCGCAAGATATTGCAGCGGCGCCGGATCGGACGCGGTGGCGGCGACCACCGTCGTGTATTCCATAGCGCCCGCGTCTTCGAGCGTCTTGACAATCTGCGCGACGGTGGAGCGCTTCTGGCCGATGGCGACATAGATGCAATAAAGCTTCTGCTTTTCGTCGCCGCTGGCGTTGATGCCCTTCTGGTTGATGATCGTGTCGATGGCGATGGCCGTCTTGCCGGTCTGGCGGTCGCCGATGATGAGCTCGCGCTGGCCGCGCCCGATAGGGATGAGCGAGTCAATCGCCTTCAGGCCCGTCTGCATCGGCTCGTTCACGCTCTTGCGCGGAATGATGCCGGGCGCTTTCACGTCCACGCGGCGGCGCTCCGCCACATTCCTGATCTCGCCCTTGCCGTCGATCGGCTGACCCAGCGGATCCACCACGCGGCCGAGCAGTCCTTTGCCCACCGGCACGTCCACGATGGAGCCGGTGCGCTTGACGATGTCGCCTTCCTTGATGTGGCTGTCGGAGCCGAAGATCACCACGCCCACGTTGTCGGATTCCAGGTTCAGCGCCATGCCCTTGATGGCGCCGGGAAACTCCACCATCTCGCCGGCCTGCACGTTGTCGAGGCCGTAAACGCGCGCGATGCCGTCGCCCACGGAAAGCACCTGGCCGACTTCGGAAACCTCCGCTTCGGCGCCGAAATTCTGGATCTCGCGCTTGAGGATTGCGGAAATTTCGGCAGGCTGAATCTTCATGTCACTGTCCTCTCATGGCCGCACGGATTCCATTCAGCTTCGTGCGCAACGATGTATCGATCATCCGCGAGCCGACCTTCACGACGAGACCGCCCAGAAGCGATGGCTCCACTTTCATTTCCAGCCGCGGGTCGCGGCCGAGCTTGGCCTTCAGCACGCGCTTCAGCTCCTCGACTTCATTGTCATGGAGCTTGCGCGCGCTGGCGACACTGGCGTCCACTTCGCCGCGCTGCTTCGCGACGAGGTTGCCGAAGGCGCGGATAATGTCGGTCAGCGCAAACAGGCGGCGCTTGGATGTGAGCATCAGCACAAAGCGGCGGGTGAGGGGCGCGGCCTCCATCCGGTGCAGCACCGCATTCATGCCCTTGGCCTGCTGTTCGCGGGAAAACACCGGCGCGCGCACCAGCCGCGCAAGGTCCGGCGTTTCGTCCACAAGGGCCTTCAGGGCGGCGAAATCCCGTTCCAGCGTTTCGATCGCGCGCTCTTCCTGCGCCAGCTCGAACACCGCCGTCGCATAGCGGGCCGCAAGTCCCTGATCGTGCGTTTCGTGAGCCACCGAACCCCGTTTCCGCTGGGCGCTCCGGGAGCCTTTTCCGGCCCGATTTTCGGCCCGCGCCAGCGATGCCAAGCTATTGAGATAGCTAGAAAAACCTCGCGTGGGCGAATCTTAACGCCCGCGCGCGAGGGCGTTTAGCATGGGGGTTACGCAGGTGCAATATTATTGCCGACGCCACGGTGTCGCGCGATGGCCGTCAGTTTCGGCGCCGCAGCGGCATCGAATTTCGCCTGCGCCTCGGCGATTTTTTTCTGATTGCGGATGGCCCAATCGGCCAGCGCCGTGACGGGTTCGAGCAGCGAGCGGCCGAGCGCCGTCAATTCGTAATCCACCCTGGGCGGGATCGTGGGGAACACGGTGCGGGTGATGAGCCCGTCCCGTTCCAGCCCACGCAGGGTAAGTGTCAGCATCCGCTGGGAAATACCGGCAATTTCGCGCCGGATCTCGCTGAATCGCATGGCCCGCCTGCCAAGGCGGGTGACGATCAGAACAGACCATTTGTCGCCCACCCGCGCCAGCACTCCGCTGACGGCGCGGCACCCCTCGGTTTCATGGATGTTTCCCTGTTTCATCGGCGTGCCTTCTTGCGCGTTTCCGGTCTGGACACCAGCTTAGTGCCAGTTACCTATTTAGTGTGAGTTACGGTCAATAACCACCCCCAAGGAGACCCTCATGGCCCCGCGTCTTCACACCGTCATCGTGTCCACCCGGCCCACGCGCATCGGTCCCTCAATCGCGCGATGGTTCCACGAATTCGCGAAAAGCCACGGCAAGTTCGACGCCCAGCTTGTGGATCTCGCGGATTTCAATCTGCCGCTGGTGGACGAGCCGCACCATCCCATGCGCCGGCAATACACGCAGGAGCACACGAAGAAATGGACGGCCAGCGTGAACGCAGCCGACGCATTTGTCTTCGTTACGCCGGAATACAACTACACCGAGCCGCCCTCACTTTCGAATGCGTTCGACTATGCCTATTGGGAATGGCAGTACAAGCCGGTGGCCTTCGTTTCGTATGGCGGGGTGTCGGGCGGATTGCGCTCGGCGCAGACGGCGCGCCTTCACGCATCCACGCTCAAGATGATGCCGATCCCGGAAGGCGTGGCGCTGCCCAATGTGTTCGCCCAGATCAAGGATGGCGTGTTCACGCCCAACAATCTGAACGAACAGGGCGCAACGGCCACGCTGAACGAGCTTCTGAAATGGACGAACGCGCTCGCCGGCTTGCGCGAGGAAATTCGCGCCGGAAAATAGGCGTCAGTTCACCGGCGTGAAGAACCGCGAAAGGCGCAGCGCGGAAAGCCAGTTGCTGACCGCCTGTTCGCCGAGCGGAAAATCCCACGAGCCGATCACGAATTCGGCGCGGCCCACCACGTTCTCCATCGGCAGGAAACCGACGCCGCCGTCTTTCGCCGCCACGCGGCTGTCCAGCGAATTGTCGCGGTCATCGCCCATCATGAAAAGATGATTGGGCGGCACGGTAAACACGCTGGTGTTGTCGAGCGGGCTTCCCCAGGGAAGCTTGTAGATGGGATGTGAAACCCCGCCCGGCAGCGTTTCGATGAAGGCGCGGGCGGCCACGCGCTCGCCATTCTCAAGCTCAACTTCGCCCGTGCCGCTGGGTTTCATCGGCACGATCTTGCCGTTGATGTAAAGCCGGCCCTGACGCATCTGAATGCGATCGCCCGGCAGCCCGATCACGCGCTTGATCCACACCTGGTCGGGATCGCGCGGCAGGCGGAACACCACCACATCGCCGCGCCTGGGCATCGAGCCGAGCCAGCGGTGCGCGGACTTCGGCCCCAGATCGAACGGCATCGAGTAGCGGCTGTAGCCATAGGCGTATTTCGCCGCGACGAACTCATCGCCGATCTGAAGGGTCGGTTCCATCGAGCCTGAGGGGACGTAATAGGGCGCGCCGATCGCGGTGCGCGAGGCCAGCACGATGGCGATGACAGCCAGCGGCTCCTTCGACCACTTCCATGCCCGATCCAGCGGGCCGTTGCGGCGCAACAGAATCCGCAACTGCGCCAATATTGCGCGCCAGCCCTGCGACACGGACATGCACGAACCCTCCGTCATCCTGTCAGATAGTATATTATCGGCCGGGCGCCAGCGGACGGAATGGAGAGAATCGATGAAACGTTTGTTAGCGATTGCGGCTTTCGCGGCATTCCTCGCGGCGCCGGCTTACGCCGCACTCAGCGTCGGCGCAAAGGCGCCGGATTTCACGCTGCAGGCTTCCATGGGCGGCAAGGAATTTACCTTCCGGCTTGCCGAGGCGCTGAAGAAGGGTCCGGTGGTGCTTTACTTCTATCCGGCGGCCTTCACGCATGGCTGCACGATCGAGGCGCACGACTTCGCCGATGCGATGGATCAGTATCACGCGCTTGGCGCCACGGTGATTGGCGTCAGCCATGACGACATCGCCAAGCTCAACCGTTTTTCGACATCGGAATGCCGCAGCAAATTCCCGGTGGCGGCCGACACCGATCAGAAGGTGATGAAGGCCTATGACGCCGTGCTGGCCAGGGCGCCGCAATATGCCAACCGCACGTCCTATGTGATCGCGCCGGACGGCCGGATTCTCTTCACCTACACCAATCTGGAGCCCGACAATCACGTTGCGCTCACTCTTCAGGCGCTGAAGGATTGGCGCGATACGCGCGGCCGTGCGCATCCCAAGCACGGCTGATGCTTGACGGCGGCGCCGGCGCCTGCCAAACGCCGCCGCCATGATCGAGCTGACGCAGGAATTCACCTTCGACGCGGCGCACCGGCTGGAGGCCGGCGCGGCGGAAAACCGCCGCCTGCACGGCCACTCCTTCTATGTGGAAGTGACGTTGCGGGGTGAGCCGGACGCGAAGACCGGGTTCCTGCGGGATTTCGGCGAGGTGAAGGACGCGCTGGAGCGCATCCGCGCGGAGCTCGATCATCAGCTGCTGAACGAGGTGGCGGAGCTGGGCGCGCCCACGCTCGAAAACATTGCCCGCTTCATTTACCGCCGCGCGAAGGCCGCGATGCCCAATGTCTGCCGCGTGCGCATTCGCCGCCCGACCTACGGACAGAGTTGCACATATGAAGGTGGCTGAGCTTTTTTCCTCCCCCGTTTACGGGGGAGGTGCTTCGCATAGCGAAGCGGAGGGGGCGTGATGGCAAAAAGGCGCCTTCAGCTCGGCCGGCCCGTGCTGCTGCCCCGATCGCCGGAGGCGGCAGAGCTCGATGCCGTGCCGAACCCGCATGCGGATTCCGACTATGTCGTGCGCTTCACGGCGCCGGAATTCACCTGCCTTTGCCCGATCACGGGCCAGCCCGATTTCGCGCATTTTGTGATCGACTACTGTCCGGCAAAAAGCATCCTCGAATCCAAGTCGCTCAAGCTTTATCTGGCGAGCTTCCGCAACACCGGCACGTTTCACGAGGATTGCACGATCGCCATCGGCAAGAAGATCGCCGCGGCGATCAAGCCGAAATTCCTGCGCATTGCCGGGTTCTGGTATCCGCGCGGTGGAATCCCGATTGACGTGTTCTGGCAGACGGGCAAGTTGCCGGCCGGCGTATCGCTTCCCGATCCGGGCGTATCGCCTTATCGCGGGCGCTGAAACAGCGGCAGCGCCAGGCCGTAGATGCTGATGGCGGCCCAGAAGATTTCCACCACCGCGGCCGGCAGATTCCACGCCCACAGCAGCGAAATGAAGATCAGCCCCGCGCCCGCAAGGTTGGTCAGGTAATAGGGCGCGCTGTTGGCCAAAATGCGCCCATGCGCCACGGCGAAATAGGCAACGATCACGATGGCCGATCCGATGAGGCCCAGAATGTTCGGCAGCGACATCAATGTTCCGCTTTCCCCAGCTTGGCGCATTCCGCGTGGCGGAAGCAGGTGGTCAGATGGTCATTGACCATGCCCACGGCCTGCGCGAAGGCATAAACGATCACCGGCCCCACAAAATTGAATCCGCGCTGTTTCAGGTCCTTTGACAAGGCTTCGCTCATTTTCGTTTGCGTAGGCGCAGGCTGGCCGGGCTTCCGCTGGTTCACGATCATCCGGCCGCCGGTATGCTTCCAGATGAATTCGGTGAACCCGCCGGGCTCTTCCTGGATGTCGAGCCAGGCCTGCGCGCCCTTGATCGCGGCCTCGATCTTCGCGCGGCTCCGGATGATGCCTTCGTCCTTCAGCAGCCGCGCAACGTCGCGCCGGCCATAGCGCGCGATCTTCTCGGGATTGAACCTGTCGAAGGCGCGGCGGAAATTCTCGCGCTTCCTCAGGATCGTGATCCAGCTGAGGCCGGCCTGGAACCCGTCGAGCACAAGCTTTTCATAGAGCGCGCGGGGATCATATTCCGGCACGCCCCATTCCTCGTCGTGATAGGCGACGTAGAGCCTGTCCTCGCCGGGCCATTCGCAGCGAACGATGTCGGCTTTCACCGGCGCTTTTTCTTTCCACCTTTGCGCCTGGCCGCTTTTGTGGCCTTTTTCTTGCCAGCCTTGCGGGCCGGCTTGGCGGCCGGCATGGCGGCAATGTAGGTCGCCTCGATCTTGTTGCCGTCGAGGTCATATACGAATGCGCCGTAATAGGACGGGCCGTAATCGGGGCGCGGGCCGGGCTCGCCATTATTGCTGCCGCCCTGGGCCAGCGCCGCGGCATGGAATTTGTTCACCGCCGCTTTCGACTTCGCCGCGAACGCCACATGCGTGCCGTTGCCGCCGCTGGGCAGCTTTTGATCGTGCGGCAGGCCGATCCAGAATTCCGGCTTGGCCTTGCTTTCGCCATAGGCGATCGCGCCCGGCGAATAATCCATCACGCGCTTGTAGCCCAGCGCCTTGAGCACGGGGTCATAAAACGTGGCCGCGCGGGCAACATCGCGCACGCCGACGGAAACATGATGCAGCATGAAAATCTCCCTTGAAGGAAAGGTCCGCGACTCTCACGCTCTGCGCGGCAAGGTCAAGCGGAAAGCCACGCAGGTTTTGCCACTTTCACGCTGATGCCGTTTGCGGCAAGCGCATGGCCTTTCGTTTCGTCCAGTCTGTCCAGCCGGATAAGCGCAAACCCGCGCGTGCCGTGCACGGATGTGATTTCGCCGATACCGGTTTGACCCGCCATGACGGCTGTGCCGGGCTGGGGCAGGGCGGCTTCTGCGGTCAACGACAACAGCCGCTTGCGGGCGGTTCCCCGGTGCTTCATGCGCGCAGTCAACTCCTGGCCGACATAGCAGCCCTTGTTGAAGGCCACGCCGTTGAGGTCTTCGAGATCGCCCTCGAGCGCAAATATCCTGTCGCTGCCGAAATCCGCGCCTTCGGGCACGCCAAGCGAAAGCCTGTGTGACAGATAATCGGCGCCGCCCTGCAGCTTCTCTTTCGGACCAATCATGCGCCAGCCGAGCGCAGAAAGCCGCGGATCGGGGAAAGCGCCCTGCGGTTTCGTTTCGCCCCAGCCCGCAACCACGGCCAGATCAGCGCGCGGTGCGATCTCCACCTTTGCCCGCAGCCGGTACATGGACAGCCGTTTCACCAGCGCCTCGCGCGCGCCGGCCACGCAATCAAGCAAAATTCCGCCCACGCCGTCGTCGGCGAGAATGAAGTCGAACAAAATCTTGCCTTGCGGCGTCAGCAGCGCGGCATAAAGCGGCACATCCGGCGCCAGCTTCTCGACGTTGTTGGTGATCAGCCCCTGAAGGAAGCCGCGCAGCTCCGGGCCCGAAAGCCCGATGACGGCGCGGTCTGGAAGCAGGCTTCGCATGTGCCGAACTCACCTGATCGTTTGCCAACCCGCAAGCCCCTGTTGTAGGTCCGGGTCGGCGCGGCTGGCATATCCTCATGTCCCTCAAGGTCATTACCGTTTGCGGAGTGTCAGCCCTTGGCGGTTCCGAAACCTTTTTCCTGACGCTGTCGCTGGCCCTCAAGCGCGCCGGCGTGGACGTCCGCGCCATCCTGAAGCGAAACGGGATCCGCGAGCAGGCCCTGAAGGCTGCGGCCGTCCCCTACGATGTCCTGCCATTTTGGGTGCGCTTTGATCCATTCACCGGTCCGGGAATTCGCCGGATTGCCGCGGCGTTCCGGCCGGACGCCGTGCTCACCATCACCGGCCGCGGCGCGGCCATGACGCCGCCCGGCAACTATGCGCTCATCGGCCGCCTGGGAGGCTACTACAATTACGACTACTTCCGGCGCTGCGATTACCTGGTCTGCAATACGCCCGACCTCGTGCGTTATGTGGAGCGCGGCGGGTGGGCGCGCGAGCGCGTATTCTACATCCCCAATTTTCCCCATATCGATGACGCGCCGGCCGTTGACCGGGCCACGCTGGGAACACCGGCCGATGTGCCGCTCGCGGTTGCGCTCGGCCGCCTGCACAGGAACAAGGCGCTGGACGTGTTGCTGAAGGCGGCGGCACAGATACCCGGCCTCTGGGTCTGGATAGCCGGCGAGGGTCCGGACAAGCACAAGCTGACAAAACTGGCGCGTGATCTGGGCGTCGAAAACCGCGTCCGTTTCCTTGGCTGGCGAACCGATCGGGGTGCGCTTCTCAGGGCAGCCGATGTCTGTGTGTTTCCCTCGCGGGAGGAGCCTTTCGGCAATGTTGTCGTGGAGGCATGGGCCTATGGCACGCCTCTCGTGGCCGCTGCGAGCACGGGGCCCGCATTTCTGACCCGTCCGGGCGAAGATGCGATACTGGTTCCGGTGGACGATGTCGCTGCGCTGGCCGCCGGAATCCGCGACGTTCTCGGGTCAAAGGAGCTGGCGGCCAGGCTCACGGCCAACGGCCGGGCAAGAGTCGAATCCGAATTCTCCGAGAAGGCCGTGATCGGGCAATACATGAGAATGTTCGAGCAAGTCCGTCCGAAGGGACGGTCCTGATGTGCGGAATTGCCGGCATCATGACGGCGGACGGCTCGGCGCCGGCGCGCAGCGCCGTGGACGCCATGCTCCTGGCGATTGCGCACCGCGGGCCCGATGGCGAGGGCCGCTATGAATCGAATGGCCTGGCGCTTGCCCAGAAGCGGCTTGCGATCATTGATCTGGCGACCGGCGACCAGCCGCTGTTCGGTCCCGGCGAAAGCGCGCTCGTCGCCAACGGAGAAATCTACAACTACGTCGAACTGAAACGGGAATTCGGCGGCGCCAATTTCACGACCCGTTCCGATTGCGAACTTCCGCTCTTCACATATGCGCGCGACGGCGGGCGCTTCGCGGAAGCGCTGCGGGGCATGTTCGCCATCGCGCTCGACGATCCAAAAGCGCCTGCGCTTTATCTTTCGCGCGACCCCTTTGGCATCAAGCCGCTCTATTATGTCGAGGGCACGTTCGGCTTGGCCTTCGCGTCCGAGCCGAAGGCCCTGATCAGGGCCGGCTTCGCCGGGGCGGACGTTGTCGCGGAAAAAGCGCAGGAGCTTTTTCAGCTCCAGTTCACGACCGGCCGGCAAACGATCTTCCCAACCGTTGAACGCGTGCTGCCCGGCGAAACGATTGCAATCCGCAAAGGCCGGATCGAAAGCCGCACATGCGAAGCTGCGCTTCCCGCCGGCCCTCCCGTTCACATGGACGAAGAGGCCGCCCTTGCGGAACTGGATCGCGTCCTGATGGACAGCGTCCTGGTGCACCAGCGGTCCGATGTGCCGTATGGAATGTTTCTCTCCGGTGGCATCGATTCGTCGGCGCTCCTCGCCTGCATGGCGAGGCTCAACGAACGGCCGGTGAAGGCATTCACAGCCGGCTTTCCCGACAGCGGCGTGCATGACGAGCGCGACCATGCCCGCGCCGTGGCGAAAGCGGCCGGCGCCGAGCACATCGAGATTGCGGTGACGGCGGAGGACTTCTGGCGCGAGCTTCCGGCCATCGTTGCCGCCATGGATGATCCGGCGGCCGATTACGCAATCGTGCCGACCTATATGCTGGCGCGGGCCGCGCGCCGCAGCCTGAAGGTCGTTCTCTGCGGCGAAGGGGGCGATGAGCTGTTCGCAGGTTACGGCCGTTACCGGTCCGCGATTCGGCTGCGGTGGCTCGGCGGCAGACCCATGCGCAACAAGGGGTTGCTCGACGGAACTGATGTGTTGCGTGAGAAAAACGCAGCCTGGCGCGATGGCATTGCGCTGGCAGAACGTGAAGCAATGGGCGGGGGGCGGACCAGGCTCCAGGCCGCGCAAGCCGTGGATTGCGCCGATTGGCTTCCGCACGATCTGCTCACCAAACTCGACCGCTGTCTCATGGCCCACGGGGTTGAGGGCCGCACGCCGTTTCTCGACCGGGCCGTGGCGAACTTCGCATTCCGCCTGCCCGACAATCTCAAGATCCGCAACGGGCTCGGCAAATATCTTTTGCGCCGCTGGCTTTCCCGCGCCCTGCCCGAATCGAAGCCGTTTGATCCCAAGCGCGGGTTCACGGTTCCGGTGGCCGAATGGATGGCGGGCCGGGCAGACCGGTTGGGGCCGCTGGTCGCAAGACAGGCCGGCGTTGCAGAGCTGTGCCGGCCGCGGGAGGTCGAAAGGCTCTTCCGCTCGCTTTCGACCAGCCGCCGGGCGGGAATGGCATGCTGGCAGCTTTTGTTCTATGCGCTCTGGCATGAAATTCACATCGCAGGCGCGCGGAGCGACCTGCCCGTGCTGGAAACACTGGAATCCCGATGACGCAGGCGTGTGACCTCCTGATACGCGGCGGCATGGTGGCCACGGCCGGCGGCATCGTGGAAGCCGACGTCGGGGTATCGGCCGGGCGCATCGCCGCCATCGGTGCGCTGTCCGGCGCAAGCGCTGCGGAGATTTTCGAGGCCAGAGGGCTGCATGTCCTTCCGGGCGTGATCGACACGCAAGTGCATTTCCGCGAGCCCGGCAACGAACACAAGGAAGATCTGGAAAGCGGCAGCCGCGCGGCGGTGCTGGGCGGCGTCACGGCGGTGTTCGAAATGCCCAACACGCAACCGCCGACAACGACGCGCGCGGCCATTGAAGACAAGCTCGCGCGCGCCAGAGGCCGCATGCATTGCGATTACGCCTTCTATGCCGGCGCAACGCCGCAGAATGTCGGCGCGCTCGCCGGCCTGGAGCGTCTGCCCGGCGTATGCGGCGTCAAGGCGTTTCTCGGTTCGTCCACCGGGTCGCTGCTTTTGTGCGAGGAAAGCGACATCCTGGCCGCGCTGCGGGCCGGCACGCGCCGCATGGCGGTTCATTCGGAAGACGAAGCCCGCCTTCGCGAGCGCAGATCGCTTGCCATGCGCGGCGATCCGCGAACGCATCCGTTCTGGCGCGACGCCGAAACCGCGCGGCTTTCGACCGAGCGCGTGCTGCGGCTTGCCCGCCGGGCCGGCCGGCGTCTGCATGTGCTTCACGTCACGACAGAAGAAGAGCTGCCGCTGCTCGCCGCCGCGCGCGATTTTGCAAGCGTCGAAACCACGCCGCAACATCTCACGCTTGCCGCGCCGCAATGCTACGAGCGGCTGGGCACCTATGCGCAGATGAATCCCCCCATTCGCGAATCCCGTCATCGCGAAGCCTTGTGGCGCGCGGTGCGCGAAGGGTTGATCGATGTCATCGGGTCCGATCATGCGCCGCACACGCGCGCCGAAAAGGACAAGACCTATCCCGACACGCCGTCCGGCATGCCCGGCGTTCAGACGCTCGTCACCCTTCTTCTGGATCACGTGAACGCGGGCCGGCTGACGCTGGAGCGCTTCGTTGATCTCACCTCCGCAGGCGCCGCGCGCCTCTTTGGCATCGCCGGCAAGGGGCGCATCGCCGCGGGTTTTGATGCGGATTTTACAGTCGTCGATCTGAAGAAAAAACAGAAGATCGAGAACAGCTGGATTGCGTCCAAATGCGGGTGGACGCCGTTCGACGGCATGGAGACAACCGGCTGGGCTGTGGCCACGGTCATCCGCGGCAGATTTGTCATGCGCGACGGCGCGCTCGCGTCCGGCGGGCAGGGCGCGCCGCTGCGTTTCGTGGAAACGCTGGCGGCTGAGGTTTGAGCCGCCTCAGTTCAGGCTGAATTCGCCTGCTGCCAGTTTCAATTCTGCCGGCGCAATCAGGCCGCGCGCCGCCACGCGCACGGAATGCAGCCTGCCGTCCAGATTGTGACTCCAGAAATGCAGAAACTTGTTGAGCACCGGAAATTTCGGCACCAGGTCGAATTCCTGCCAGATGAAGGTCTGCAACACGTCGGGGTGATCGGGCACATGATACAGGATCTCCGCCGTGGTCAGACTGTAGCCCCTCAACATCAACGCCAACTCACTCATTGTCTCCTCGTTTCTGCGGCTGCTCGCGAGCCTCCCTCCGCGACGTCCGAGCATGCCATTACTTTCTGAAGGAAAGCTTGGAGCGGCGCGCTTCCGCTGTCGAGCGGCAAAAGATGCGGGAACGCTTGACGGGCTTGCGCTTTTCGGTTGCGCTGCTGCTGGCAGCACTCTGGGTCGGACAGTGCCATGGTGAAAAATCGCTTTCGGGCCGTACTCATTCGCAAGGACGGCGATCGGCAAAGCGTCAATGAAGAAGAGATTGGCCTGGCCGATCTGATGGACGGCGATGTCGTGGTTGCGGTGTCCCACTCGACCGTGAACTACAAGGATGGTCTTGCGCTCACGGGCCGGGCGCCGGTGGTGCGCAAATTCCCGATGATTCCCGGGATTGATCTTGCCGGCACCGTGCAGGACTCCGTGCATCCGGATTTCAGGCCGGGCGACAAGGTGCTGCTCAACGGTTTCGGGTTGAGCGAAACCCATTACGGCGGCTATGCGGAAGTCGCACGCGTGAAGGGCGAATGGCTCATCCCGCTGCCGGATGCGTTCACGCCGGCGCAGGCCATGGCGATCGGGACAGCCGGTTACACGGCGATGCTTGCCGTCATGGCCCTTGAAGACGCCCACATTGTCCCCGCGAAGGGACCCGTCGTGGTTACCGGTGCATCGGGCGGCGTTGGCTCGGTTGCCGTCGCTCTGCTTGCAAAGCTCGGCTTTCATGTCATTGCGTCCACAGGCCGCATGCAGGAAGCCGCCTACCTGCAATCGCTGGGGGCGGCCGAAATCATTGCACGCGAAGAACTGTCCGGCGACCCGCGCCCGCTCGCGAAGGAACGCTGGACCGGCGCGGTGGACAGCGTGGGCTCAAGAACGCTCGCCAACGTGATTGCCAGCACCAGGTATGGCGGCGCGGTCGCGGCCTGCGGCCTTGCGCAGGGTATGGACTTGCCGGTCAGCGTGGCGCCGTTCATTCTGCGCGGCGTTTCGCTTCTGGGCATCGAATCCGTTTACATGCCGCGCGCCCGGCGGCTCATCGCCTGGGAGCGGCTTGCCCGCGACCTGGATATCGGGAAACTGGCCGCGATGACTCGCACGATTGGCCTGGGGGATGTGCGCCGTGCCGCAGAGGAGATTTTGGCCGGAAAAGTGCGCGGGCGACTTGTCGTCGATCTGTCGCAATAGCCCGTGAATTCCGGAATGGCAGCCTTCAGCCTCATTGTCCTGATCGTGTCTGGCGCGCTGATCGGCTTCTTCGTCGCGGTGCCCATCGGGCCGGTGAACATCATCTGCGTCCGGCGCACGCTGCATTACGGGCCGCTCAACGGATTCATCTCCGGGCTGGGCTCGGCGGTGGGGGATACGATATTCGCGTCGATCTCCGCCTTCGGGCTGACGGCGGTGCAGCACATCTTCGAGCGCTATTCCATGCCGCTGCAGATCATCTGCGCCGGCCTGCTGATCGTGTTCGGCATCAAGACCTATTTCTCCGATCCCATCGCCCGTCATGTGGAGGAGCGCAGGCCCGTGCAGGAAGGCGAGGCCGCCGATCTCGCCCATGCCATCGTGTCCACATTCGCGCTGACCATCACAAATCCCGCGCCGCTTTTCGGCTTCGCGGCGATTTTCGCGAGCCTGAGCGGCCTGTCGGCGCGCATGGTCAGCTTTGCAGACACAAGCATGGTGGTTGCCGGCGTGCTTGGCGGGGCCACGGCATGGTGGTTTCTATTGTCCACCGTGGTCGGGCTGCTGCATGCCAGGATTGACCGGCGCGCCATGCAATCCATCAACCACATCACGGGAATCGTGATCGGCCTTTTCGGGCTCGCCGTGCTGGGGCATCTGGCGTTTCAGCGCTTTGTATAAGTCTGCGCCATTTGCGCGATGATCTTTTCCGCGTCCGTTGCAATTTCGCGGACAATGCGGCCGGCGGCCTTGATCTCGTGAATGCCGCCCGCGCCCTGACCCATGGCGAAGGCGCTGCGGTTGCGGTCGGGTATGCCGCCGGTGCCGGACAAATCTCCCAGCACGCCTGCCTGTGCGGAGATCATGGCCTGCATGGGGAAGGGCTTGATGTCCTGCGGCCGCCGTTCCCAGTCCGCAATGTATTCGTTCTTCCGCGCGCGCAGCGGCTTACCGGTGAAGCAGCGCGTGATGACGGTGTCTTCGTCTGCCGCTTCCAGGATGACTTCGCGGTACATCTGGCTCGCATGGCTCTCGGGCGTCGCGATGAAGCGCGTGCCCATCCACACGCCTTGCGCGCCCAGCGCCAGCGCCGCCGCAAGCCCGCGGCCGTCCACGATCGCACCCGCCGCGATCACGGGTATGCGCACGGCATCCACGGCCTGCGGGATGAGCGCGAAATTCGCCACGCGTCCGGTATGGCCGCCGGCTTCGGTGCCCTGCACGATCACCGCATCCAGCCCGCCGGCTTCGGCCGCCTTTGCATGACGCACGGTGCCGGAGACGTTCATCACCTTCAGGCCCGCGGCATGAAAGCGGTCCACCAGGTGCTTTGGCGGAACGCCGAGCCCCGAGATGAAGGCGCTGGCGCCCTCTTCGATGATGATGTTGGCGGCGCGTTCCAGCGAATCCGGCACCGCAGCCAAAAGATCGACGCCGAACGGCTTGTCCGTGCGCTCGCGAACCTTGCGCATTTCGCTGCGGATTTCCTCCGGCGAGCGTCCGGCCATGCCCAGCGTGCCGAATCCGCCCGCTTCGGACACGGCGGCGCAAAGCTCGGCAAACGAAATGCCGCCCATGCCCGCCAGCATGACCGGATACTGGATGCCGAGCATGTCGCAGATCGGCGTGTGAATGGTCATGTTGCCTCCTGTCAGAACACGGCATATCCGCCGTCGATCACAAATGTGTCGCCGGAGTGATAGGCGGACGCGTCGCTTGCCAGATAGACCGCGATGCCTCCGAAATCTTCGGGCTTGCCCCAGCGGCGCATCGGCACGCGCGGCAGGACTTTTTCCTCGAACGCCCTGTTGCCCTGAAGGCCTGCCGTCATGTCGGTCGCAATCCAGCCCGGCGCGATGGTGTTGGCGCGAATACCGTAGCGCGCCAGCTCCACGGCGATGCCCCGCATCATGGAGATCACGGCGCCCTTGCTGGCGCCATAGTGCTGGTTGCGCCCGGCGCCTTCGATGCCGGCAAGGCTGGCGACGCCGACGAGCGATCCGCCCGGATCGCCCTTCCTGGCGCGCTCCACCATGTGCTTTGCGGCCTCGCGCAGCGTGAAAAACGCTCCTTCAACGTTGACCGACTGGATCCTGCGAAATGAGTCCGTCGCGATGTCAGTGAATGGCGCGCCGCCGCCGCCGATGCCGGCGTTGGCGATCGCAATATCGATGCGGCCCATTTGCGCAACCGCTCCGGCCATCGCGCGGACCACGTCGGCTTCACGCGATACATCCACCTGCTGCGCCAGCACGCGGCGGCCGATCTTTTTCAGGCCCGCGGCGGCCAGTTCATTTTTCGGCTGGTTCGTTCCCCAAATGATGACATCGGCTCCGGCCTCGGCCAGCGCCATGGCCATGCCAAGGCCGATGCCGCGGTTGCCTCCTGTCACAAGAGCGACTTTTCCCGTCAGGTCGAACGGCCGATACATGGTCCCGCATCCTGGAAAGCTTCATGCGGCGAGCCTAAAGCTTCGCGCAACAATCGCAAAATGCGGCCGCTGTCGTAACCAATTCGAGTGCTCGCTCTCCCAATCGGCAAGACCCTGTGACATCCTTTTCCGGGCCGCTGGGGACGGCCGGGTAACGGTGCCGGGGAATGACATCCGAAATCGCTGTGATGAATCAGCGGGCCGTGGCGCTCGCAGCCGACTCTGCGGTCACGCTGATTGACGGCGGGACCGTGGCCGTGCGCAACGGCCAGCGCAAGCTGTTCAATCTCGCCGATGGCGCCCCGGTCGGCCTCATGTTTTTCGGGGTGGCCGACATGATGGGCCACCCCTGGGAACAGCTCGTTGAGCACTACCAGAAGAAGCATCGTCCGGCGCGGTTCGCCGCGTTGCGCGATTATGCCGGCGCGTTTCTCGGCATGCTCGACCGCCTTGACGAATTCTTCCCGCCCGCACGCCAGCGCGACGATTACAAGCGGCTGGTCGCGTCCGTGTTCCGCTACATCTTTCGCCTGGCGCAATACATGCGCGACAGTGAGGAAGAGACGTTCGCCAGCGCCGATGACCGGACAGTCCTGGAATCGGCGATCGAAAGGCTGTGGCGCGAGTACCAGTTCCGCGATGATGGAACCCCGCGCGGCGATCTTGCCTGCTTTCCGGCCGATTTCAGCCGGGTGGTCGCGCGCGATTACAGCGCCATCGCTGAACAGGTGATCGCCTACGGTTTCAGCCAGTTCGCGCTGTCGAAGCCCGCGATCCAGCGGCTCCGCGAAATCGCAGTCTTCTGCGTGGTGAAGGACCTGTTTGTGGAGGATGTCACCGGCCTGGTATTTGCGGGGTACGGCAGCGAAGACCGGTATCCGCGCGTCGTGACATGGCTGAGCTCGGCCATGGTGGGCGGCATCGTCAAGCGCAATCAGGCAACCGATGACGCGATCGACGGCGACGTTCGTTCCAAAATCCGGGTGTTTGCCGACAGCGAGGTGACCAACGCCTTCATCCGGGGCATCGACTTCAACCTGGAGCGGCGGCTTTATGGCGGGTTCGGCATGATGCTGCATGCGCTGGTGGACCAGGTGGTGGACGCCCTGCCCGGGGGCGATCCGGCCCTGCGCGAAAGTACGCGCGCGCGCTTCCACGATGACGTGGTGCCGCGTTATTTCGAGGCCCTGCGGGGCATGATCGGCGAATATCAGCAGCAGGCCTTCATCAACCCCATCCTGCGGGTGCTCGAAATCGCCGGTCGCAGGGAGCTTGCGGAAACCGCGCGCGATCTTGTTGGCCTTAACGTCTTCAAAAAGCGTATCATGGCGCAGAAGGAAACGGTCGGCGGCGCCATCGATGTGGCCGTGATCAGCCGAGACGACGGGTTCCAGTGGCACACGCGCCAGAGTGGAGGTTAGACATGTCCCTCAAAGACGGATGGCGGCACAGGCCGCGCCGCAGCGCTCTTGACGACGCGGTTGCCCGGCTTGAGCAGCTTGAGCGCTCGCTCAGCGGCCGGCCCGTGGCCGAGACGCGGGGTGCGACGGGCGGGAATGAGCCGCGCGGATACCTGCCGAGCCCCGACGAAGAATGGTCGCGCAAGTTCATGAATCAGGGCATCGGGCCGCGACCCGAATTCCTGCCGCTGCGCAAATTCCAGCCCGGTCTCAGGCTGAACCTGTTGCGCAACAGCCCGGCTCCGAAAGCGCAAAAGATTGTCGAGCCGCCCATGGCCCAGCCGGGCCCGATCGGCCGCGTGGTCGGCAAACATGTGGAGCCAAGGCGTTCCCTCTTCGCGCGCCTGTTCGGTCGCCGCTAGAGGTTCAGATTCCAGGTCCGGCTGGCGCTCTGCCGGATAATGCGCGCCGTCTCCGGCCAGGAAACAAGCGCGATGGCCTCGCGCGGGGCAAGCCATCTGCAGGCGCTCGCATCCGTTGCGGCCACAGCCTCGCCCGAACGCCAATGCGCCGTGAAATCGGCAAGGACATAGTGAAAGGCAATCGCGCCCGCCGCATCCCGCGTGATCGATTCGACGACATCGATCAGCGGACCGATCTCGATCTCAAGCCCTGTCTCCTCGCGCACCTCGCGGGCCAGCGCCTGGCGCAGGCTTTCCCCGGGCTCAACACGCCCGCCGGGCAGGCTCCACTCGCCGGCGCGGGGCATGTTCCGCCGGCGGACAAGCAACAGGGCCGCGTCCCCGCGCCAGATCACGCCGCCCACCCCAAGCCGAGGCCAAATCCCGGTTGTCATGTGCCTTTCCCTCGTCACGGGCGCGCTTGAACGCCGGCGCCATCCCAATAAAGCACGTTTGGCATTAGCGCTTGCGATTCAAGCATCTAAACCGGAAAACCTGCGGCGCGCGAAGGCTCTGCTCCCGGCGGGGCGGGCGGCCCGAACGGCCCTGAATTGGCCACAACCGCTGCCTATGGCGCGTCGAAATGAGATGGAGCAAAAAGCCTCCGCCGGATTTATTGTGTCAATCCGGTGGGTGCAGAAACTGACCGGCCATCCCGACAGGGCAGGGCCACAGCCAAGGGGAGTATCCTGATGTTCCGGTTTGCCGCGGTTTTGGCCGCTAGCTTGCTGTTGGGGGCCGTACCGGCCGCGGCCGCGGATGCCAGCCTGAGCGCGCAGGCCAACGACTCCTTTTTGGCCGCCTATGCCGGCAAACCCGGCGTCGTGAAGCGGCCGAGCGGCCTGATGTACCGCATCATCCAGAACGGATTCGGTAAGTCGCCCAAGGCCACCGACAACGTGACGGTCTATTACAAGGGCACCCTCATCAACGGCACCGTCTTCGATTCCACCGAGCCCGGTCTGCCGGCGACCTTCCAGGCCAATCGCCTGATCGCGGGCTGGACCGAGGCCCTCCAGCTGATGCGCGAAGGCGACCATTGGGAAATCGTGCTACCGCCGAACCTGGCCTATGGGTCGCGCGGCGCCGGAAATGTGATCCCGCCGAACCAGACGCTGATCTTCGATCTGCAGCTTGTGAAAGTATCGACTCCGCCGCCAAGCCAGAACCCGTCAGACCAGGGCGGCAATTCCCAGCAATAGGGCAGGACAGTTCGTGAGCGGTCTGGAAAATTTGCGCGCGTTCTGGCGCAGCCCACGGGGCAGAACCGCCCGAATCGTGATTGCGCTGCTGCTGGTCGTCGGCGCCAGCGCGCTTTATTGGGCCAGCCGCGACTATGCCGTGATCGCGCCGGACTGGGACGGGCAGGTCCGCGGGCTGGCCTACAGCCCAAGCCATCTGTTCACGCGCAAGCAGTACAACCGGATCAGCCCCGAACATATCGATCAGGACATGCGGCAGATGTCGCAGCTGACCGATCACATCCGCACCTACACGGTGGCCAAGGGGCTCGATCGCGTGCCGGAGATCGCGGCGCGTTACGGGCTCACCGTGTCGCTCGGCATCTGGATCGGGCCGGACCTTGAACAGAATGAAAAGGAAATCGCCACCGCCATCCGCGTGGCGCGCGCCAACCGCCGCACCGTGGACCGCGTGTTCGTGGGCAACGAAACAATTCTGCGCGGCGATGTCACGCCCGATCAGCTCAATGAATACATCCGGCGGGTGCGCGCGGCGCTGCCCAATCGCATCAAGGTTTCGACGGCGGAAACCTGGTCAACATGGCTGCTTTATCCCGAGATCGGAAAATACTGCGATTTCATAACCGTGCACCTGCTTCCCTATTGGGAAGGCATCTCCATCGACGATTCGCTCGGCTTCCTTCAGCGCGCCTACGATCATGTTCAGCGGGAGTTTCCGGGCAAGCCGATCGTGATCGGTGAAACCGGCTGGCCTTCCGAAGGCCGCATGCGCCGCGCGGCGGCGGCTTCGCTGGCCAATGAAGCGTATTATGTGCGCGCGTTCGTACAGCTCGCGATGAACAAGGGCTACGACTATTACCTGATGGAAGCGTTTGACGGCCCGTGGAAGGGCGGCAACGAAGGGGCAGTCGGCGCCTACTGGGGCCTGTTCGACGCCAACGGCGTGCCGAAATTCGCCTTCACCGGCATGCTCCGCTCATTCCCCGAATGGCGCACCTATGCCGTGTTCGCCGCGATCCTCACGCTGGTGATGGGCCTGTTGATCCTGTTCCGGATGCCGCGCGTGCGCCAGCCGGGCTATTTCGTGATGGGCGCGCTGGTGGCGCTAGTGACGACCGGCCTGCTGATGCTCGTGGATGCCACCACGCTCGAATACATCGAACCGGGCGAAATTGCCGCGACATTGGCCATGGTACCGCTTGTGCTGCTGGCCGCGGCGGTGATCCTTACCGAAGGAATTGAACTCGCCGCAAGCCTCTGGCGGGTGGAGCGCCGCGCGCTCACGGCCGCCATTCCCGAATTGCCGCCGAAGGTTTCCATCCATCTGCCGTGCTACAACGAGCCGCCGGAGATGGTTGTGCAAACGCTGAACGCGCTTGCGCGGCTCGATTACGAAAACTTCGAGGTCATCGTACTGGACAACAACACCAAGGATCCCGCGGTCTGGCGTCCGGTGGAGGCCCATTGCGAAAAGCTCGGCCCGCGCTTCCGCTTTCATCATCTCGACGAGCTCAGGGGCTTCAAGGCCGGCGCGCTCAATCAGGCGCTGAAACTCACCGACCCGCAGGCCGCGTACATTGGCGTGATCGACAGCGATTATCAGGTCGAGCCGTTCTGGCTGCGGCGCGCATTGCCGTATTTTGCGTCTGCGCAGATCGCGCTGGTGCAGGGGCCGCAGGATTATCGCGACGGCCGCGAGAGCTTCTTCAAAGCCATGTGCTACGAGGAATATCGCGGCTTCTTCCATATCGGCATGGTGGAGCGCAACGAGCACGATGCCATCATCCAGCACGGCACCATGACCATCGTGCGCAAGGGCGCGCTGGAGGAAGTCGGCGGCTGGAGCGAATGGTGCATTACCGAAGACACCGAGCTTGGCCTGAAGCTGTTCGAACGCGGCTACAGCGCCGCCTACATCCCCCAGAGCATGGGCCGCGGGCTGACACCGGATACGCTGGCGGCCTTCATGAGCCAGCGGCACCGCTGGGTCTATGGCGCCATGCAGATCATGAAGCGCCATGCGCGCGCGATCTTCCTGGGCCAGACGAGGCTGACATGGGCCCAGCGCTATCAGTTCCTGTGCGGCTGGCTGCCGTGGATTTCCGACGGGCTCGGCCTTGTCGTCACCATGTTCGCGCTGTTCTGGACCCTGCTGATGACGGTTGCGCCGCGCTATTTCGACGTGCCGATGGCCGCGCTATCGGCAGCGGCATTGTCGCTGTTCGTCGCCAAGATGCTCAAGACGCTTCTGCTCTATCCGCAGAAGGTGCGTTCCGGCGTGAAAGGCGCCGTCATGGCTTCGATCGCCGGTCTTTCGCTCACCCACACGGTCGGCAAGGCGGTCATTGGCGGGCTGTTCACGTCGGGAAAGCCGTTCCTGCGCACGCCCAAGTGCGAAAACCCCGCGGACCTGCGGCTGGTGCTGCGCGTCATCTGGCAGGAACTCACGCTCCTGGGGTTCTGCTCCCTGGCCGTTCTGGCCATGATGTTCGATCGCGGGCTCGATGACCCGGCCGCAACCTTGTGGATGACCATGCTCGGCATCCAGGCGCTTCCCTATATGGCGACGCTGGTCACCGCCGTGCTCAGCGCCGTCGCCAATGCGCGGCGGATCGGCGCCGACGTGCTGCCGCTGCCGAAGGCAGCGGAACCGGCCGTGGAGCCTGTGCTTCCGAAAGCCGCCTAGGGCAGAAGCTTTCCCGGATTGAGGATGTTCTTCGGGTCGAGCGTGCGTTTCAGCGCACGCATGAGGTCGAGTTCCGGCCTGCTCTTGTAGCGCGCCATGTCCGCGCGTTTGAGCACCCCGATGCCATGCTCGGCGCTGTAAGATCCGCCCATGGCATGCACCATGTCGTGGACAATGTGTGCCATCGCCTCCCATTGGGCGAGGAATGCGGCCGCATCCGCACCCCTGGGCGCGCTGATGTTGAAGTGAATGTTGCCGTCGCCCAGATGGCCGAACGGGCAGGGGCGCGCGCCCGGAATTTTCGCCGTTACGGCCGCAGTTGCCTTTTCCAGAAATTCGGGAATGCGCGCGACGGGCAGCGAAATGTCATGCTTGATGGACGCGCCCTCCTTTTTTTGTGCCTCCGACAGGCTCTCGCGCAGTTTCCAGAGCGCCGCGCGTTGCGCTTCGCTTGCCGCAAACACGGCGTCGGCGACGAGTCCGTCGTCGGCGGCGCGCGACAGGCGGTCTTCGAACGCGCCGCGAAGGTCGAAACGCGCCGGTCCCGTGGCCTCGACCAGCAAGTACCACGGCGCGTGCGACCGCAGCGGATGGGCCGTGCCCGGAATATGCGCCAGCACAAGATCGAGCCCGAAACGGGCGATCACCTCGCAGGCCGAGATCAGGCCGCCGCTCGCCGCCTGCAGCCGTGAAAGCAGGGCGATGGCGGCCGCAGGATCGCTCACCCCCGCGAAAACCGTGACGGTGTTTTCCGGCTTCGGAAAAAGCGACAGCGCGGCGGCGGTGACGACGCCGAGCGTTCCTTCCGCGCCGATGAAGAGCTGCTTCAGGTCATAGCCCGTGTTGTCCTTGTGCAGGGTCCTGAGCATGTCGAGGACCGTGCCGTCGGCCAGCACGACTTGCAGCCCGAGCGCCAGATCGCGCGCCGTGCCGTAGCGAAGAACATTTTCGCCGCCCGCATTCGTGGACAGGTTGCCGCCGATCGTGCAGGAGCCTTCGGACGCAATGCGGAGCGGAAAGAGAAGCCCTGCGCCTTCCGCTGCGGCTTGCACATCGGCGAGGATCGCCCCGGCCTCCGCGACAAGATAGGCGCCTGCCGCATCCACATGGCGCACACGGTTCATGCGCGACAGGCTGAGCAGGACTTCCCCCGCGAAGGGGATCTGCCCCCCGACAAGGCCGGTGTTGCCGCCCTGCGGCACTACCGGTGTGCCGGTTTCGTGACAGATGGAAAGCACGGCCGATACCTCAGCGGTGCTGGAAGGCTTCAACATCAGCGGCGTGTGACCGTGGAACTTGCCGCGCCATTCTTCGACATGCGGCGCGATTTCATGCGGATCGTCCGTGTAGCCTTTCGGGCCGGCCGCGGCCTTGAGCCGTTCAATGACTTGCGGCGGCACGCTCATCCGAAGTTCCCGCGCGGCGCCGCGGCCCGGGTCAGCCGGTCATTGATCGCTTCGCCCAGTCCGTGGGCGGGAATGGGCATGACGGCAATACACGGCACGCCCGTCCTGTCGAGGGCCCGCAACATGGCGAACAGGTTGGCGGCGGCCGTATCGAGGTTGCTGTCGGGACTGAGATTGAGCGTCACGCCCGCGCCGGAGGGGACATCCGGCCCGAAGGCGAGCAGGGCCTCGTTGCGCTGCACATCCCGGGCGTTCAGGCGCAAACGCGCGCGCGGCGCATAGTGGCTCGCCAGTTGCCCGGGCGAGGAAGCCGGACCGGGCCGCGGCGCGCCAAGCGCGCCGGTCAGCTTCTCGATCTGCTCCCGCGCAATCGCGCCCGGCCGCAGCAGCACAGGTTTTCCGTTTTCAAACCCGATCACGGTGGATTCGATCCCGACAGGCGTTGCCCCGCCGTCGAGCACGATTTCGACCGTGTCGCCGAAACTCTCTTCGACATGCTCGGCCGTGGTTGCGCTTACACGCCCGGAAGGATTGGCGCTGGGGGCGGCGATCGGCGTGCCGGCGGCCTCCAGCAGCGCGCGCGCAACCGGATGGGACGGAACGCGCAGCGCAATCGTATCGAGCCCGGCGCTTGCCAGCGGCGACAATGCGCAGCCCTGCGCGCGCGGCAGGACAAGGGTCAGCGGGCCCGGCCAGAACGCTTGCGCCAGCGCGCGCGCCGGGTCGTTGAAGACTGCGTATGTTTCCGCCTCGGCCTGGCTGCGCAGATGCACGATCAGCGGATTGAACCGCGGCCGCCCTTTGGCGGCGTAGATCGCCGCCACAGCCCTGTCGCTTCGCGCATCGGCGCCCAGCCCGTAAACCGTTTCGGTCGGAAAGGCGACAAGTCCCCCGCGCTTCAAAATGCGCGCGGCGTCCTGGATGGCGGCCGCGTCGGCCGGCCGGACAGGTGAAACAAGCACGGTCATGCCTGACTGTAACGTGTTCGCCCTGTCAGGTCAGCCGTTCAGGGCGCGCGGGTGGCCTGAAGGTCCACAGTGACCGTGACAAGATGCGCAACCGGGTCCTCGCCGGCCCACATCCCGGTGCCCAACCCGAAGTCCGTGCGCATCACCCGGGCTTCACCCCGCATATGGGCGGTATCGCCATGAAAGGTCAGCGTGAAGGAGAGCCTGACCGGTCTTGTCACGCCGTGCAGCGAGAGCGTTCCGTCGGCGACATAACGGTCGGCGGCCTGGCGCAGGATCCGGCTGGTCACGAACTGCGCCTTCGGGAACTGCGCGATCTGGAATCCCTGCGCGCCCTTCAGCCCGTCGTCGAAATCCGGCTCGTCGGACGTTTCGCTTGAAAGGTCGATCGTGACCTGTGCGTGCGCATGGCCAGGATCGGCCGGATCGAAATCGATGTCGGCATCCCACGATTTGAACGTGGCGGTGAAGGGCTCACCGCTCCATTGCACGGCAAAGTCGAGCCGGCTTCTGGCGTGATCGACCGTCCAGTGCGCGGCATGCGCGGGCATGGCCAGCAGCATCGCCGCTGCCGCAAGCGGATTCCGGGCCTGCGTCACACCGGTTCCTTGATCCGGACGCCGGGGATCATGCGGCGCAGGACATTGTCGCGATAGACGAACTGGTGCAGCAGCGCCGCGCTCACATGGATGATGAGAAGCGCAATGAGCGAAAAAGCCAGGATTTCGTGGACTTCGCCAAAGGCCTGGCCGATGGGCCGCCGCTCCTCGCGCGTCATGTCGGCGAGGAACCAGATTTTCGGCCAGTCGAACAGCCCGAAATAGCGGATCGGAAGGCCGAGCGCCGAAGCCGATGTCATCGCCCATCCCGACAGCGGAATGGCCAGCATGAGCACGTAAAGCAGGAAATGCGACGTGCGCGCCAGGGCCTTCAGGATCGGCCCCATGGTGGCGGGCAGGGGCGGCACCCTGTTTGCGAAGCGCCACAGGATCCGCAAGACCGTCAGAACCAGAATGGTCAGACCGATGGACTTGTGAAGCTGGACCAGCGCGAACTGGTTGGGGTCGCTGCGCGGCAACTCGCCCATGTAAAGGCCGAGCCAGAGCTGGAAGATGATGACGGCGGCAATCACCCAGTGGAATGCTGCTGCGACGGTGCCGTATCGCAGGTCGTTGTTGCGCAGGGACATGCTCAGCTCTTCTTCTCGAACAGGGCTTCGATGGTAAGTTTGACGTCGTCGCCCACCATCGGCTCCCAGGGCATTCCCGTAATGCCGAAATCTGTCCGCTTTATGGTGGCGGTGGCGGAAAAGCCCAACTCATAGCCCTGGCCCAACGGGCTCTGACGCGCCCCGTTGAAGGTCACATCCAGAGTCACGGGCCTTGTCACGCCGTGCAGCGTCAGGTTGCCGGTGATTTTCCCGGTGGCCGGGCCGGTACGCGCCACGCTGGTTGATTGGAAGGTTGCCGTCGGATCGGCCGCGGCGTTGAACACATTCGGTCCGGCAAGTTCGCTGTTCAGGCGCTGGCTCGGGGTGTCCACGCTGGCCATGTCGATGGCGATCGTGACGGAGCTTTTTTCCAGCGCCTTGCCGTCGAAATTCAGGCTGCCG
>Ga0070740_10001659_pt1 | contig 29403 bp, 19 predicted proteins | sample Coa_R2_FD_67286 | JGI IMG/M metagenome (GOLD analysis project Ga0070740, IMG submission 67286) | Surface soil microbial communities from Centralia Pennsylvania, which are recovering from an underground coalmine fire - Coalmine... | ecosystem: Environmental > Terrestrial > Soil > Unclassified ...
GGCTGGTTAACCACAGCCTTTCCTCTTGCCATATGGTCTCTGAAACTACTCGCGAATACCGCGCGGGGGCAGCGGGCGAACCAGGGGACTCATCACCGGTAGATCCTTCTTACCGCGCGGCAGGCGCTGGCGCACCAGGTAGTTAGGAGCAACGGCCAGGTCGCCTTTCTCCAGCGTGACATCGGAGCCAAAGCGGTTGAAGAAGGAGAGCTCGAAGTTCGGCGTCTCGCCGAGCGCGCCGTGCGGGCAGACCTCCACGCAGTCGCCGCAGAAGATACAGCGATCGAGCGCGAAGGCATAGCGTTTGAGCGTGCGCTCGGCCATCATCAGCGAACCGGTCGGGCAAACCTGGACGCAGGCGCCGCAGGAAACGCAGTCGGTGTCGTGCAGGCTGACGTTGAAAGGCGTCGAGACAATCGTATCGAAGCCCTTCCCGAACATGCCGTAGCAATCGGGACCGATCACGTCGTGGCAGACGCGCACACATTGCGTGCAGTTGATGCACTTGTTCGGATCGCGCAGGATGAAGCTGTGCGAGAGATCGAGATCGTAATCGTGATAATCGCTCGGTTCTCCGTCGTGGAAGCGGTTATCGGCCAGGCCGTGCTCGATGCTGTACTTCTGCAGATCGCACTGGCCCGCCGCCGGGCAGGCGCACTGCAAGCAGCGAGCAGCCTCGCGCATGGCCTGCTCGCGCAGATAGCCCTCTTCGATCAGGCGGAAGTTGCGCCGCCGCTCCTCGTAGGGCAGCATTGGCATCTTCACCTTCGGCTCAACGGGCTTGTAGGGCACGATATCGAAGAGATCGGGTTTGCGCTCCTCCAGCTCCAGGCGGCGTGAAACCTCGGCCATGTCCTCGCCACGCAGGAACGCGTCGATCGCGCGCGCGCCCAGCTTGCCCTGGGCCACACACTCAATGATGGTCTTCGCGCCCAACTGCGCATCACCGCCCGCGAAGACGCCATAGCGATCGGTCATATAGTTGTGGGGATCGGTCTGGATGGTGGTCCATTTGGTCCATTTCACCCCCGACTTCTCGTCCAGCACGGCCTTATCGGGCTTCTGACCGTAGGCCGGGATAATCACATCGCAGTCGATGACATGCTCGGAACCTTCGATCGGCACCGGGCGGCGGCGGCCACTGGCATCCGGCTCGCCCAGCTTGTTCCTGATAAATTCCAGGCCGGCCACCTTCCCATCCTTCACGATTACCCTCGTAGCCTGCTCGTAGTAGAGAATCTCAGCCCCCTCGGCCTCAGCATCCTCCACCTCTTCGGCGGTCGCGGTCATCTCCTTGCGCGAGCGGCGATAGGCGGTATGCACTTTAGCGCCCAGGCGGCAGGAGGTGCGGGTGCAGTCAAACGTAGTGAAGCCGCCGCCCAGCACAACGACCTCGTTCCCTTCGCGCACAGGCACCGTCTTGCCCTCTACCTTCTCACCCAGGAAAGCGATGGCGTTCACCACGCCCTCCGCCTCCTCGCCGGGCGCGCCCAGCGGATTGCTGGTCCACGCGCCGATCGCCAGATACACCGCATCAAAGCCCTCGGCGAAGAGATCGTCGATAGTGAAGTCGCGGCCCAGCTTGACGTTGCACTGGAGGTCCACGCCCAGTTCAAAGACGTGGTTGAGTTCCTGGTCCATCTTATCTTTCGGCAGGCGATATTCGGGAATACCGTAGCGCAGCATGCCACCGGGCTGTGGCTGCATCTCAAAGACCTTGCAGTAGTGTCCTTTCTGCGCCAAGTAGTAGGCGCAGGTCAGACCGGCGGGACCGCTGCCAACGATCGCGACCTTCTTGCCAGTGGGCGGATCAACGGGATAGGGAATCGGCGGATCGAGCAAGCAGGTTTCGGCTGCATGCCCATGCATGCGGCAGATGGCGATCTCCTCATCAACCAGAGCACGCCGGCACGCGCTCTGGCAGGGCGCGGGACAGGTCAGGCCCAGGATATAGGGAAACGGCAGGACCTCTTTGACCAGGCGCGCGGCCTCCTTCATTTCGCCTTTGGCAATCAGTTCCAGGTAGCCAGGGATGTCGATATGCGTTGGGCAATCCACCTGGCAGGGCGGCTGGCAGTAGGCGTTGTGATCGGAAAGGATCATCTCCAGATTTGTGCGCCGGATATGGAACAGTTCGTCCGAGCGGGTGGTGACGACCATGCCGGGCCTGGCAGGCGTGGTGCAGGAGGGCAGGGGCCGAGGCTCTCCCTCGATATGCACCAGGCACATCCTGCAAGCGGCGGTCGGCTCCAGCTTCTCGTCGTTACACATGTTCGGAATATCGAGAATGCCAGCATCCTCTGCCGCGCTCAGAATCGTCTGATTCTCGTAAGCCTGCACAGTCTTGCCATCGATGGTGAGCGTGAAGCCAGGTTGCCCAACCTCGTTGCGCACCATCAACGCCTGCGCCTCTTTCGCTATGGGAGAGAAATTATCTCGGATTGATATAGCCATGAATTTCCTCTTCCGAGTTCTTACTCGCAAAGGGCGCAACCGCTGCGCCCGGATATATCTCTATGGTAAGACATGTTTGGTCACAAATCTATGTGCGCGCACAGGAATGCAGGTCCCCGTCGGGCACCTCTGCTCCTCGATGTGCGCGGTGAAATGATCGGGCCAGTAGCGTTTCGCCGTCTTCAGCGCGTTGGTAGCCTGAATGCCGAAGCCGCAGAGCGAGCCGTCCGGCACATACTGCGCAAACTCATCCAGCATATCCAGGTCCTTCTTCACCCCCAGATCGCTGACAATCCCTTCCAGTATCCCCGTGATACGCTTCATACCCAGACGACAGGGCACGCACTTGCCGCACGATTCATCGCTGAGATAGTGGCTGCGATCCATTGCCCAGGAGACCATGCAGGTGTTAGTAGGCAGGAGTTCGATCACGCCGGAGCCGACGATCGCGCCGGCCTGCTCAATCGGATCAAAATCAAACGGGGTATCCAGCAGCGAGGTTGGCAGCGCGCCGCCCTCGGCCCCACCCACGACGATCGCACGCAGTTCGCTCTCAGAACGGCTGTAGCCCGCGTGGCGCAGGATCTCGCGCAAGGTGGTACCAAACGGCACCTCGACCACCTTTGGCTCGCTGTCGGGCAGATAGTCATAGACGGTCAGCACCTTTGTGCCACCGGAGGTTGCGGACCCCACCTGGGCAAAAGCCGTCGCCCCACTACGGATAATCACCGGCACATTGGCCAACGTCTCCACCGAGTTCACGGCGGTAGGCTGGTCCCAGAGGCCAAACATGGCGGGATAGGGCGGGCGCTGTTCGGGCATACCACGGCGGCCCTTGATCGTGGCAATCTGCACCGTCTCCTCGCCACCGATAAAGCCGAGATCGACGCCAACGACGTTAATGGCGCAGCTAAACTCGGTGCCTAAAATATCGCGGCCAACCAGGCCGGCCTCCACCGCCTCCTGCAGCGCCTGCTGAATCGTCGCCAGCCCCTCCTCGTACAGACTACGGGTAAAAAGATAAGCCTCTTGAGCTCCCACCGCGTAGGCGGCCAACACGATCCCTTCAATCACCTGGTGGGGATTGCGCTCAAGCAATGCGCGCGCGGCCCACGAACGCGGATCGGCATCGTAGGCATTGCAAATGACATAGCGGGAGGGATTGTCCTGTGCCCGCACCACGCGCCACTTCTCTCCGGTCAGGCGACCCGCGCCGCCTCGTCCGCGCAAACGTGCGTCGAGAACCTGCTGGACGACCTGCTCTGGAGATTGTTCACGAATAGCTTTTTCTAAGGCGGAATAGCCGCCGGCACGGCGATAGGCATCCAGTGAGCGCACGTCTAGCTCACCGCGCCGCCGAATTACACGATACTCAATATCAGGCATTGGGCTGCCTCTCATGATTGATATTACCCCAGACGCCGCGTTTGTCGGGCGCCAGGCCGCGCGCGGGCTGATCGTCCCGCCGCACACCCTTAACCGCCGGGGCCGGCTTAAATTTCGGACTCATGGTCGCGATACCGAAAATGTCGCTCAGGTCCACGCCGCGCACCTGCACAATGCGTTTAGCCGCCTGGAGTGGCAGGTAGCCATAGAGATCCATCACCGCATCCAGCAGCGAGGGCAGCGCGCTGGCCTGGTCCGACCAGGTCTCTAACAGAGCATCGACCTTGCTCAGATCGATCTCCGGCTCCAGATCGTCCTTCACAGGCATGGCCACGCAGGGGGCAACGGGCTTGTTGTGATATTCTGTAGCGTACTCGGAGATACGCGCGATATAATATCCGGCTTTGGGCGCACCGGAGGCCGGGCGAAGTCTAACGGATGAGTATTTTTCAGCCCCCTCGCGAATATACGACGTATACCACTTCTTCTCGCGCCAGCGATGCATCGGCTCGTACTCGATTGTAATCGCGCGCGGCGGGCAGGCTTTTTCACATAACAGGCAAGCCTCGCACTTCAGATTATAATCTGTTTGCAGACCCTCCTCGGCAATCAGTTGAATCAGGCCGCGGCTGCGCGGGGGCAGCTTTGGCTTCTCATAGGGATACAGACGAGTCACCTTCGGGCGGAAAAGATGGCTGAAGGTCAGGCCCATGCCCTGCAGGATACCACGCATAACTACACCTCGATTTCCTTCTCGCCCCGCACTTTCAAACCCTGCTTATAGATCTTCTCGCGCAGCTTGAGGATGCCTTCGATCAGAGCCTCTGGACGCGGGGGACAGCCGGGAACATAGACATCCACCGGCACGATGGTATCCACGCCCTGCACGGTGTAGTAGCTATCGTAGAACTCGCCGCCCGAATTCGCGCACTGCCCCATGCTAATCACCCACTTAGGCTCGGGCATTTGCTCCCACAGCAGGCGCAAACGCGGCCCCATCTTGATCGAAACGGTGCCGGCCACGATCATCAGGTCGGCCTGGCGCGGACTCGAACGAAAGACCTCGGAGCCGAAGCGCGAGAGGTCGTAGTGCGCCTGGGCGCTGGCCATCATCTCAATCGCGCAGCAGGCCAGACCGTAACCCAGCGGCCAGACCGACTTCGAGCGCGCCCAGTTCTGCGCCCACTGGATCATATCCGCCAGGCTGGTAATCTGAACCGGCAGCTCCTGATCTCCTGGAATGTACTCATGGGGGCCTTTCGCCATAACAATTGGCACCGGCCTGCGCCTGGTCCCGCGGCCCGGCACAACCCCATTGTTTGTATGTTCGCTGCTCATAACTCTAAAAACTCCCCTGCAAAGGTTTAGCAGCACCTGTTGCTCGGTTTAGTAGTGTATTGTCAACAAAGAGACGTGTGTAATCCTATCTCTCGGCCTCTCCTATTATAGCACGTCCCCTCCCACGTGACCATAGACCACGAACGTGCTGTAGAGCTTTTCCATCCTCGCTTTCGATATTGCCCCTTCCCTAGCACAATCGCTGGCTGCTGGTTCCAGGAAAGCTCTTCCAAATAGCTGTCTATTGTAGACAACGCATAGGCATGTTATCATAACAAGAAAAGCGGGTAGGAGGGTATATCTCTTTTGGCAAAACGTAGAAAAAGCTCAGCAAATTGGAAAGGGCAGCCATACGATACAACACTGAAAACCTGGATTAAGGAGAATCCGCAGGAAATTCTTCCGATCCTCCTTCCAGGAGCAATATTCCAGGAAGCAATTGATATTGAACGGATCAAACCAACAATGCGCACTGATAGAGTCTTTAAAGCCTTGTATCGCGGAGCATTGCATATCCTGAATATTGAGTTGGAAACAGGTTCCGACGGCAATATGCCTGCTCGCCTGTATGCCTACAACGCCTTACTCTACCTGGAGTACGGATTGCCAGTTATCTCAATTATTATCTATCCTTTTCGGACAACAATGGCAAAATCGCCATTGATTATAAAGAGCGGTGATGAAACGCTGACAACGTTTTATTTTAAAACGCTCCCTCTATTTACGCTGGAGGCCGAGCATTATGTACGGGAACATCATACCTGCATGTACCCGCTGTTGCCAACCATGCACGGGGCCAATGCAGATCTGATCGCCCAAGCAATGGAAGAACTGGCCAGCTTGTATCGCGAAGATGAGGTGAGCTTAGCGCAACAATTTGTGTGGATGGAACTCCTGCTGGAGAGAACAGATACGATCTCTGCGCTGGAGAAAGTCAAGATACAGGAGCAGATTAAGATGTACGATCCATTGTGGGATGAGCATCCCAAAGTGAAGAAGATGCGGGCTGAGGCCGAAGCTCAAAGTGAGATCAGGGCGCGGCAGGCCGAACTGAGCGCCCTCCAAAGAGCTATCGTAAATCTAGTGAAGGCGCGCTTTCCTGACCTGACGGAACAGGCGAAAAAGAGGGTTGAGCAGCTCGACAGCCCTGACACGCTAAACTTCCTTTTAGTGGAAATCGGTAGCGCGGCAGATGAGACAGTTGCGCGCCATATCCTGCATCCATCAGCCGCCTGAACATCTCACATAGTACAAGAGAGATCGGTTAGCCTCTGGGATTGCTCATGAGCAGCAGCATAAAAATGCATGGGCAATCCCAGGTTTGTGAAAAATTTACGAGAAAAAAACATGGCGAGCAATCGCCCCAGGAGAGTTTGCACGTGGGAACATATGCAATTGCTGTTTTGCCCGGCGATGGCATCGGGCCGGAGGTGGTCGAGCAGGCGGTCCGGGTCTTGCAGAGCGTGGGCAGGCGTTTTGGCCATACCTTTGAGCTCACACGGGCGATGGTCGGCGTGGCGGCCATCGAGGCCGAGGGCGAGGCTATTTCGGACGCGACGATGGAGCTTTGCCAGCGCAGCGACGCGATTTTATTTGGCGCGGTCGGCGGCCTGCCCCGCTTCGAGGGACCGAACTCGAAGAAACAGCCGGAGAGCGCGCTCTTTCGCTTGCGCAAGGAACTCGAGCTCTACGCAAATCTGCGCCCGGTCAAGCCTTTCCAGGCACTGCTGGACGCCTCGACGATCAAACGTGAGGTGCTGGAGGGGACGGACCTGCTGGTGGTTCGCGAGCTGACTGGCGGCCTCTATTTTGGCAAACCGAGCGAGATTCGTGAGACTGCGCAGGGTCTGGAGGCGGTCGATACGCTCTTCTATACCGAAGCGGAAATCGCGCGTATCGTGCGTACCGCCTGCGAACTGGCGCGCTCACGCAAGAAGAAGGTCACATCGGTCGATAAAGCCAATGTGCTGAGCTCGTCGCGCCTGTGGCGGCGCGTCGCAGACAGGGTCGCCGCCGAGTATCCCGATATCACACTCGAACACCAGCTTGTCGATAGCTGCGCGATGCAACTCATTCGCTGGCCCCGGCAGTTCGATGTGGTGGTGACAGAGAATATGTTCGGCGATATCCTGACCGACGAAGCCTCGATGCTGGCCGGCTCGCTGGGCATGCTCCCTTCGGCCAGCCTGGGAACACGCCGTACCGCGCACGGACTGTTTGGACTGTACGAGCCGATTCATGGCACCGCCCCGGATATCACCGGCCAGGATAAGGCCAATCCGATCGCTGCGATCCTGACAGCAGCGCTGATGCTGCGCTACTCCTTCAATCTCTCCGCCGAGGCCGACGCGATCGAGGCCGCAGTGGAACGCGCAATTGCCGACGGGTATCGCACGCTCGACTTGCGCGAAGAGGGAAAAACCACAGTGGGCACAAAGGAGATGGGGCGCATCATCGCCGAGGCGGTTGAGAGGTAAGGCCGCTGGGCGCGGGCAGGCTCGCGGAACATGACCAGCCCGCGTCCATCTTTAACCCATCATTGATTTTGGGCAGGGGCCGAGGTTGAGCAAGCGCTGGCGCGCCTCGGCCAGTTGCCGTTCGACCTCCGCGCGCTCTGGCGAAGCTTGATTTTCCCGCAGCAACTGCTCCAGGCGCGCCTGTTGCGCGTCAATATCGCGCTGAATCTCCTGGCGCCGGACATACCAGCGCGTGACAGCTCGCTCAACGCCCACCAGCTTGCTCCTCGCTAGGCTGCCGCGCCATAGACCAGGGCGTTCAGAATATTGATCAATTCCTCATCCTGGTAAGGCTTGACGACATACGCGCTGGCCCCTAATTGCATGGCGCGCTGCTGGTGCTTGGCGGCGGCACGGGAGGTCAACACGACCAGCGGAAGCGTGCGATACTGCTCCTGCGCACGCACCGTAGCCATCAGCTCATAGCCGTCCATACGCGGCATCTCGATATCGAGCAAGACTGCCGCCGGGGTCTGCTGGGTAATCATCTCCAGGGCCTCAACGCCATCGCGTGCAGTCTGCACTTCCCAACGATGCTCTTTGAGCATATTGCTCACAACGCGGCGCACGCTGGGACTATCATCCACCACCAGGATGTGCTTCCCGCGAGGCGCGACTTCAACCGGTCGTTGCACTGGAGTCGTCGGCGCAATGGTTGTGGGGCGTCCCACCTGAACCGCCTGGCGCGGCTGAGCAGTCTCGCCTGCAAATGTCTCTGGCGGCACAGGAGCAGCCAACGCACCTCTCAGGCCGGCGCGCGAAGCCAGCAACTCCAACAGTTCCAGAACCAGGACCACGCGCCCATTACCGAGCACAGTACCACCGGCAATGCCGTAGACATTGCGCAGATGCGGACCCAGGCTCTTGATTACCACATCCATGCGCCCCTTGATGTCCTCCACCACCAGAGCAACCCGGTGACGATCTGTCCGCACCAGCAGCAGAGGAGCCTTCTCGCTCAACTCCCCGACCGGCAGATCCAGCAACTGAGCCAGCGAACTCAGCGGATACGCCTGGTTCTGCACCAGAACGGCGGGCCGCCCGCCATAGTTCGTATGCTTGAAGTTATCCAGGCGACCGATCGCTTCAACCATCACGGTAGGAATTGCGAATTGCTGACCGGCCACCTGCACCATCATCGCATTCTGAATCGCCAGGCTGGTGGGGAACTTCATGGTGAAGGCCGTGCCCTGCCCGGGCATAGACTCGACCTCCATCCCACCGCGCAGGCGCGCAACGCTATCGCGCACCACATCGAGTCCCACGCCGCGACCGCTCTCTTCGCTCAACACCTCGGCAGTGGAGAAACCTGGCCGGAAAATCAGCTCGATAATCTCGTTATTGCTCAACACCTGATTGGGCCGGATCAGGCCGCGATTGATCGCCTCGTTACGAATACGTTCAGGATCGATGCCGGTCCCATCATCGCGTACCGTAATTACCACCTGGTTGCCTTCGTAAGCCGCAGAGAGCTTGATCTGGCCGGCAGATGGCTTCCCGCGCTGGAGACGCACCTCAGGAGTCTCAATTGCGTGATTTACTGCGTTGCGTATCAGATGCAGCAGCGGACCGGCGATCTCCTCGATCACTGTGCGATCGACCTCAGTCTCCTGGCCCTCCAGGATCAGCTCAAACTCTTTGCCCTGTTTCAAGGCAACAGCGCGGGCCGTGCGATACAGGCGCGGGATCATTGTAGACAGAGGTACCAGGCGGGCCTTCATCAGGCGGTCCTGGAAGGTCGTACTCAAGCGGCTCTCTCGTCCAAACGCGCTCTCACAGTCGCGAATAATCGCCTCCATCTCGGAACTGAGCGTCGTCATATCGGAGATGCCCTCGCTCAGGCCGCGGGCAAGCTGGTGGAATTCGGTATAGCGGTCGAGTTCCAGTTCGTCAAATTCCGCCAGGTGGGCCGGCTCTGAACGACCGTTGTTCCCGTTCGCACCAGCAGCCGGCAGCGTCTGGTTGCCCTCACCGGGCATGACCTGGACCGTGCGTCCGCTGGGCAGCATAGCGGCCTCAAAGCGGCTCTCCAGGCGCTGACCGACATCGCGCAAGCGCGCACTACTCACGCCGGCCTCTGCAACCAGGCGATTCAGGCGCTGGATGCGTTCCTCAAGAATCGTGCGGTTCACCAGCAACTCACCAAAGAGATTGACCAGTTCATCCAGCTTTGAGAGCGAGACACGCACACTCAGGTCCGCGCGTGCGCCGCTCATGACCGCCTCAGCCGAACGCGCTTGATTATCCACAACGCTGGCAACTGGCGCGTTCATCGCCTCGTCCGGCTCCTCCTCGACCTCCATCTCGTCTACAGCAATACTCGCCAGGCTGGCCTGCTCGCCCAGCAGCTCCGCGTAGCGCCCGCGCAGGATTGCAACCATCTGCTCGTTCTCTGCCGGGCTGCCCTTGCCGTTAATCAGTGAATCAAGGGCCTCCGCCGTATCCAGGATCAGGCTGAGAACCGTAGGAGAGATAGAGACGTTCCCCTCCATGATGCCGTCGAGCATATCCTCTGAAACATGGCAGAGGTCGGCGATCGCACGAAAACCCATCATGCCAGCCGCGCCCTTGAGCGTATGGGTCGCGCGACGAATGCCCTGGATGGGCTCCAGGTTGGTCGGCGCATGCTCAAGCGCAGCAACATGCATACTAATCGTCTGCAGATGCTCCTCGGCCTCAAGGCGGAAAATTTCCGCCGCCTCTTCGCCAAAATCGCCGCCCATGCTTGAACTGGCTGTGGACGTCGAAGGAAATGAAACCGGCGGGGCAACCGGAGGCGGGAGAACGATCGGCGCGACTGCATTCGCCGGAAGCATCTGCTGCTGCATCGATGCGACAGGCGCCGCACCTGTATTGCCCGTCAACTGGCTGAGGAATTCGCGCCGCACCTGGATCTCGATTTCATTGCGCAGGCGCATCTCCAACTCTTGCAACGATTCAGGAGTCTCTACGCCCGCAACGCTCTCCTGCAACTGCTGGTTGGCCAGCAGTTCCTGGCGCAACTCTTCGCGAATCTGGCGCTCCATCTCCGCCCGCGCAGCCAGAGTAGCGGGGCGGCTCTCAAATTCCAAGCGCAGCTCCTCGCGCAGTTGAGCCTCAATCTCCTTGCGCAGGGCCGCCAGGTCGCCCCGGCGCTCAAATGTTACACGCTCGCTTGGACCAGAACTCACCTGCATGGTCCAGGGAGTCCATCCGGCCTCCTGCCTGAAGATCCCGCTCTCAGCAGCGTTTGCGACGCTCAACAGGATCTCCCCGCAGGACGCAATCGACGCCTGCATTTGCTGGAGTACTCCCCGAATCTGCTCCTCAGTTCCCTCCACGCCAGAGGTCATCTGGACGAGCATGTCCAGGATCTTCTTCAGCTTGTTGTTCGCCACCCACATCACCGAGAGGGGCAAATAACGGCGGACCTGTTCAGGGCTATTCCGCAGATTCAGACCCATAGCCTTGCCGGCCCAATCCTCCATGCGATCAAGCGCATCGCGGGAACCGTCCAGAAAACCCCGGAATTCTGCCCGCTGAGCCTCAATTACCGAAGCGGCCAGGCGTAACTGCGCGAGCGTGCGCTGCAAAGAGATGGCCTGATCCTCCAGCGCGTGAGCTTCGCCCTGCATATCCTGATAAATCTGCAGAGGAACAGGTAATACCTCACCCGGCCTGACCTGCCCGTCGCTCACAGACTGCGCCGGCAGCGGTCCCGATGGGGGAGGCGCGGCGGGCGACATCTGCAAAGGCTGGGAAATCGGCTGTGTCTGCTGGGATGTCAGTGCGGCAAGCGCGGAAAGCGGGGCGGTTTCCTGCGCCGGAATTCCCTGCGCCGGAGCTTGCGAAAACCCGCCTGGCGGAGAAAACGCCTCCGGGCCCTGGGCGCGTGGTGTCGGCGGCACCAGAGGAGGTGTGGGTGGAACCATCGGCGAAACTGATGGGGTTGATGGCAACTCCTGCTGCCGTGGAGAACCCGCCAACAGTTCTAAAGCGCTGGGCTGAGGTAGAAATGGCGTCGATTCTGCTGGCGCAGGAGCCTCAAACTGAGCATGCTGCTCCGGCTGCATCGGCGGGACGGGCAGTTGTACCTCTGGCCGGGGAGGAAACTCCGCCCGGATCACCGGCTCCTCAGGCCAGTCCTGGCTGCCCGGTTGTGGAGTTCGGAATGAGGCCAGCATCTCGTCAAGGGACGAAATAGCCGGAGTCCCTTGCTCCCGAACGGCGGGAAGCTGCCCGCTCTCCTGCTGCACATACTCAGGCGTAATCATCCCACCGGCAACGCCCTGAGCAGCCGCATCCTGCTGGGCGCGATAGCGAGCGTAATCCTCATCATCCTCGCTAACAATAGCGTTTTCATCGATGCCATGCTGGATACCGCCAACCAGGCGATGCAGACGAGCAAGCGAACGCTGCAAAAGCTCAATCGTCGGCTGGTCCAGGCTCGCAAGGCCATCCAATACGTCCCCCAGGATATCCTCCATCCCGTGGGCAACATGAGCCAGACCGGGGAAATCCATCATCGAAGCCGAGCCACCAATGGTGTGAGTGCGGCGATACGTCTCCTCTAGAGCCTCCATGTCGCCAGGTGACTGCGCCAAACGTTCGAGATTTGCCTCGATTTCTGGCAAATAACTATTCACCTCTTCGATAAACGAATCGAGGACTGATAGTTTATCAAATGTATTCGACATGCTACGCGCACTCACTCCTTCTTGTCTCGTCTTCCCCAGTTCAGTGAAGTAGGATCATACCCCACGTTAGACGTAAAATCGGTAAAAACTACTCTACTGCCCCATGCGTCCATTACCCGGGCCGGGGAAAGGCATCTGCTCCTGGTTAAAAGGCGCCGGCCCCTGCCCTTGCTGGGGATTGCGCCAGCGCGGGCGACCAGGCACCGGCCCTCCCGCCGGGGGCGGGAAATTTGGTGAGGAGATGGCCGGCATCTGACTGGAGCCTGGAAATGCCTGCTGATTCGGCTGGCCATAGCCCGATTCTGGAATTGCACCGAATGGCTGGCCATCAAAGCTCTGCTGAGCAAATCCCTGCTGGCCTTCAAAACCATTCATCTCACCCGGACCTGGCTGGCTCGGAAAATTGGGAGCAAAATCTCCAAACGCCTGATTATCGAATCCCTGCGGCCCACCTGGCAACTGGGGCACGCCGGAGAAACTGGCCTGGATGGGCGCCTGATTGTTAAACGCGAACTGGAAACCATCAGCTGCATCGTTCTCCTGCGGCTGCGGCAGGGAGAGGAAGTCAGCGGAGAAATTCTGATTCCAGTCGCTATTCAGGCTCATATCCTGCTGGAAGAACTGCTCACCGCCATCAGAGCCTGTCGGCAGCGCCGGCATACCTCCCATGCTGGGGAAAGCCTCCACCGACTCGCTCACCCGTTCGGGCAGGCGGAACGTGGACACGGAAGCGCGGAGCTGATCTGCCAACTCCGCCAGGTAACTCACGCTCATCGCTGCTTCCTGTGTGCCTGCGTTTGTCCGGTTTGTGATCTCCGAGATCTCCGTCATCGCATTGGCCACATCCTCGGAGACGCTGGCCTGCTCGTTCGCTGCCTGAGCGATCATCTCGATCGTGCGCGCCTGGCGTTCCACAGCGGCGTAAATCGAGTTCAGCGCGTGTCCGGCCTCGTCGGCCAGTTGCGACCCCTTCACCACTTCCTGAGTGCTATCTTCCATAGCAACGACTGCTTCATAGGTATCGCCCTGAATGCTCTTGACCAGGGTAGCAATACGCTTGGTCGATTCGGTCGATCGCTCGGCCAGCAGACGGATCTCGTCGGCCACCACTGCGAAACCGCGCCCATGTTCGCCGGCCATTGCGGACTGAATGGCCGCATTCAGGGCCAGCAGGTTCGTCTGGTCGGCGATATCTTCGATGATGCGCACGATTTCGCCGATCTCACCGGAACGCTCACCCAGGCGCTTAATCTTCTTCGCCGTCTCCTGCACATTCTCTCGGATCAACATCATACCCTGGATCGACTGACGCACCGACTCCTGGCCGGCCTTCGCGTTTTGCAGGGCTTCATTCGCAGCCTCGGCGCTCAGACGAGCATTGCGGGCCACATCCTGCACAAAGTTCGCCAGAGCCTCCACAGCCTGGGTCGTCTGAGAAATACGCGCCACCTGCGTCTCGGAAGCCTGGGCCAGTTCGGCGGAGCGATCAAGCACGCGGCGCGAGGCATTCGTGACCTGGACGGCGGTGTTCTGCACCCGGCCCACAACCTTTGCCAGCTCCTCGATCATATAGTTAAACGAGTCGGCCAGAACGCCCAGCGTATCAGGCGTGACCTCCGCCTGGACGCGCAAATCGCCATCGCCAACCGCGCTGACCTCCTGCAGGAGCTTCTCGATCTGTGCCTGGAGGGCAGCGGCATCCCCTATGCCCGACGAGGCGGAAGGGCTGGCGTTGGACGCGAAATTCTGGTTATCCAGCAGATTGTTGAGGGACGTTGCCAGCATTGCAAACTCGTCATCGCCATTCACCACCGCCCGAATCGAGCGGTCGCCCCCGACGAAGTTGCGGCACACATCTACCAGGCTCAGCAGACGGTCCTGAATCCTGCGGCGAATGATATAGTTTGCAATCAGGCCGCCAACAAGCACCACAATGCTCAGGATCACCACCGGAATAAACGGGGTATCGGTCTTGGAACTGACAAAGCCAAGAATGACAAGACAAATGATGGGAATGAGAACGGAAGCAATAAGCCCTCCCATCAAAAGGGTACTTATTGTCGCTCCACCTCTGTTGCGGTCATTCATCCGCCAGGCCTCCTCTCAAATGAAGCAGCGTATGGTAATTTCTTAAGATAAAGACGAGCGGCCTTTCTATACTGCCTTCCGCCGCTCCACCGTCATCTACCAGATGCGCCCTCGCGCCGGGAAGCAATGATACCTGCCTGGCCATCGCCGCCGCGACACAGCGCCAGAACCTCTATCTTATGCCGAGTAGTGATGCATCTTATCAGCAAATAACAAACGAGCGGCATCCAGCAGAATCACTCGACGTTTTCCAATCTCCGCCGTGCCCGAAGCATAGGAGGCAACCCACTGGGGAATGCTGCGTGTCGTGTTATCAATAGCGTTGGGCGGGATGGGTACCATCTCACTTACACTATCCACCACCAGGCAGATCAGCATTTCGTTATATTTGACCGATAACAAACGCGTCCGTGGATTGAACGGGAGCGGCTCCATATCCAGAAAAGCGCGCAGATCCACAACCGAACAGATTGAGCCGCGCAGGTTGATCACCCCGGCCACCCAGGACGCAACGTGAGGCACAGGCGTGACGTCTGCCAGACGCTCAACCCCCTGGATATACTCGGCCTGAAGCGCAAATTCCCGATCCAGCAGAGAAAAGACCAGATACTGCTCGCCAACCGGGGCCGTCTCTGCCGGCACGTTCGCCCCCGCCAGCGCACGGGCAGCGTTGAGCATGTTGCTCATCTGATTCTCCAGGCGAGTCGAGCCCGGCGTTCCCATCTGCGGTTGTGATCCTGCGTTGCGCTGTAACATCTTCTGGCTCCTACACTACACAAGACGCCGAACGTTATCCACCAACTCATCGTCATTAAAGGGTTTGGTCATGTACATATCTGCTCCCTGGCGCAAACCCCATGAGCGATCCAGTGGAGTATTTTTGCTTGTCAATAAAATTATCGGAATATGCTTACTTGCATCGAGGCTTTTGAGCTTGCGACACAACTGAAAGCCGTTCTGCTTGGGCAAGACAACATCAAGGACAATGCACTGTGGATGCTCTCGAAAGACTTTCTCAAGCGCTTCGTCGCCATCAACAGCAGTCACCACGTCGAACCCGCTATTGCGCAGCGGGGTCGCAATCATTGTCAGTTCTGTCCAGCTATCGTCAACAACAAGTACCTTTTGCCCTGGCATACCAGTATACCTTTCCTTTGTAAGGGCGCGATACATTCCGCCCGGTTAATGGGAAAGAAAGGCTATCACCCACCCATCAGGTAGCCCTGCCCAGGGATTGGCACCCGGCGCCATCGCATGCGCAGCAACGGGCCTGGTGCTTACCCTCGTCGGCGCAGACGAGGACGCATATCATTGTTGCGCGCAGGCATACGAGATTGCCAATCTACCAGATGCTTTTTCACGGTCTGGACCAGCTCTACAGAGTCAAATGGCTTGGTTAAATACTCCGTTGAGCCGGCCAACCGCCCACGCATCTTATCAAAAAGGCCGTCTTTCCCACTGAGCATAATAATAGGTATCTGTCGAAACTGCAAGTTTTTTCGTATGATCTGGCAAATATGGTATCCATCCATCCGGGGTAACTGGATATCCAGGAGAATTACTGCCGGAATTTCGTCCGCGACCGAGGTGAGAGCGCTGAGTCCATCGCTGGCGGTGATCACTCGAATATGCTCTCGTTGCAGAGTCATCTGGACGATTTTACGAACCGTCGGACTATCATCTACTACCAGCACTGTCGGTTCAACCATTAGATTGTCCTCCTTTGTGTCTCAGGCCATCCCTGCGGGTTGCCATCGTAACGCGCCACCCTGGCATTGCCGTTCTGCCCGTTCGGCAATGCATCTGTGCGCCGGGCGCGATTCTGCTGCACGTTTTGATGCGCGCGATACAATTGATACTGCTGCATCTCTTGCTCAACCTCGGTCAGGAAGGCTTTCCATACGACGTTGAGCTGGCGACCGGTATGCGAGTTTCCCACTTCGTCTTGCAAGAGGGTAGCAAAGACTGTGCGCAGGAAACTGTTGAGTCCAAGCACCGCCTCCCAGTAGAATTCCTCCAGTTGCTCTCCCTTCACCAGGCTGTCCAGATTGACGATTTCGCTGTAATCAAGCTGGCCATTGCTGAAGGTCGCGGTTTCCAGAATGGGATATTGCTGCCGGGCGAGCAGTTGTAACGGCTGGGAAAAACGCCGCTCCAGGTAACGTACTATTTCGGAGATCGGCAACTGCCCGCGCCCACGCAGGCTCTTGGCGTAGGTGCCATGATGAATGAGTAAGCCGTTGATGCATTGCCCCAGCGTGTTAATCAGGCCGAGCAAATGCTGAATGGGGGTGTTGTTCTGCCGCTGCTGGGCCAGCGTGTGCTGGCACATGATGATGATATTTGAGAGATCTTGCTGTAACTCGGCTTCCAGAGAGGTATCGACGACTTCGATCAGATGGAGCTCTATCAAACGCGCCATGATGCGCGCAACCCGCGCTTCGGGCAACATCAGCGCCAGGGCCATGCCTTGCAGGGGGATCTCTCCGTTTGAGAGACAGAGAACGTCGATGTGCTCCTGGTTCAATCCCAAACTGCGCACGTCTTTGCTTACCTCTGGCAGCCAGCGTGACACTGTGGTGCGCGTCAGCGGCGTCTCTCCCATCTCTTCCCACTCATCCGCCTGCCGCAGAGCTTCGAGCAGCACGCTATCGACATCAAGCGGCTGCATGCGACTCTCTATTGAGAGCATATGGCGGTGAAAAGCGAAGCGCCCGTCTACCCAGCGCAAGGCGTGGCTGATCGATTGCGTGACCGCAAACTCCAGGCGCCGCTGCATCTCACTGGCCGCCATCCAGCCCTGCTCAACCATGATGCTGAGCGCGACCTGGATATTCCCCTGGGAAGCCTCGCGCAATCTATGCGCCCGCGGCGGGTCCAGCTTGTTAATCAGGCAGAGCATGCCGAGCAGATCGGGTTGAGGGACCCCCTCTTCGTGCAGCGCGACCAGTTGGCCTTTGCGCAAGCTGATTACGAGCGTCTCTGGCCCAGAATGCACCAGCAGTGTGCCGGTTTTGCCACTGAGTGCGAGCATTTTCAGGATGGATTGGAGACCCAGCGTCTGCAGATCCCCATCCATAATGCGGTCTTGCGGCTCCATCGTTGATTCATTCCCTCTTCTTCGTTATAGAACGCTCCCCGTCTCGCCCAGGCGGTCCGATCGGGTTCTTCGCTGTTGCTAAAATAAACGCTGAAATGGCCCTGCTCTTTCAGCATTACTTTGTCCCCGGAACGTTGCTCGATTGCCGCGCCAACGCCTGTTCAATAACCGCCAGCAAGTTCTCTACGTCAAATGGCTTGTCGACGTACAGAATTACCGGCTCTCGCGCATACGAACGGTTAGCCGGTAATTCGTGCCGCATCAACGCGCTCATCACGACAAAGACCGGCATTGGTTGAAGCGTGCTGGCCGCCAGGCAGCGCACGACCTGGTAGCCGTTAAGCCAGGGCATAAGTACATCGGTCACTACGCAGTGGGGATGCCAGACCAGACATTGCTCAAGCAATTCCAATCCATCATGTACCTCCCTCACTTCATAATGATACCGCTGCCCCCCTCGTTCTGCCAAACACTGGCGTATGGTCTTCGTGACATCCTGGCGATCATCTGCGACCAGGATGCGAGATGCCGGCAATGCGCTCTCATTCTCTTCTTGTCGCTCCCCCATCCGCTGGCTGCGCTCCGGCGCCTCGACTCCCCCCGACTCCATCGACAAAAGCTTCTGGAAGATGCGCAGGTACCGCTCCAGGTATCGCATGTCAAATGGCTTGTGTAGCAAGGCAATCGCTCCTGCCTTCTCAAGCGAGTGACGCGAAACCGAACGGCTACTCAGGGCGATGACCAGGCGCGCCTTCGGCAAGGCTTTCCGGTACGTTCCCTGCTCAAAACCTGACAGGGATGCCCTCTCCATATCTGTGCCTCCCCATACTATCATAGGCTGCAATGGGGCATCCATATCATAGAGCAAAATATCTCCTTCGATCTCCCACTCGCCGCTAGCAGCGTTCATTCCCTCTGTAGAGAGCAAAACTGCTTCGTATCCCCAACGCTGCACATTGGCCACCAGAATAGGATAGAATGGCCCATCTATCCCATCCGTTCCCAAGATGAGAACGCGCAGGCGCTTCTTAGCCTGAAGAGCCTGTGAACGTTTGGAAACCTCCGGCCTCCTCGACCACGCTGTTCCTTCATGTTTATCAGAATACTGATACTTCATCCCTTTCCCCCTCGATACATCGACCCGACAGGACGTTCTGTCCCTCTCCAAAGAGATCCCTATCAGTAAGACAACCATAAAAAAGCCAGAAATGCTATTAAAATTGCATTAAAATTAGCCGATTCATCTTGTTTTCTCAAAAATGGCTTGCTCACACATTGTCTACTCCTGGATCGGTGGGCAACGTGAGCGGCCTGAGCTGACCCTGCTCCTCGACATAGACCGGCGCGCGGAAGACATAGCCAACGCCCGGCTCCGTCCCGATATACTGAGGCTGGGAGGGATCGGCCTCGACCTTTTTACGCAACTGGCGCACGTAGACGCGCAGATAGTCCGCCTCCTCGCCATATTCTGGTCCCCACACCGTGCGCAGGATATTGCGATGGGTCAAAACTTTGCCTGCATGCAGCATGAGTTGCAGGAGCAGCTCAAACTCGGTCGGGGTAAGCTTGACCTCCTGCTCGCCGGCGCGCACCTGGCGCCTCACCATGTCCATCGCCAGGTAGCCGTCTTCGCTGACCAGAATCTCCGGCTTCGGGGCCATGCCCTCGAAATCAATCGCACCCGCCGCTCGTCTGAGGCACGCACGCACCCGCGCCTGTAATTCTTCATTGCTAAAGGGCTTGGTCAGGTAATCGTCGGCCCCCAGGTCAAGCGCCTGCACCTTCTGCTTCTCTTCCGTCCTGGCAGAGAGAATAATGATCGGGATCTTGGTCCACTGGCGAACACGCATACACACTCCCAGACCGTCTATCTCGCCTGGAAGCCAGAGGTCCAGCAAGATGAGATCCGGCTGGTGCAGCCGCACGATCTCTATCGCTTGCTTGCCATCCTCAGCAACCAGAACTTCGTAGCCGCTTACGCTGAGATTTCTCCGCAAGATACGTTGAATCGACGCTTCGTCGTCAACAACCAGGATACGCTTTCCTTTGGGCTTCATAAGTAAACCAGACTCCTAAGCAGTTATCGGCAAGACAAAGACAAAACAGGCGCCTCGCCCCTCCTCGTTTTCAACCCAGATACGCCCCTGGTGCGCTTCAATGATGCCACGGCAGATGGCCAGCCCCAGTCCATTGCCCTGAGCATCCAGACTATAAAAGGATCTGAAAACCCGCTCGCGTTCTTCCTCTGGAATGCCCGGCCCCTGATCGCTGACCCGCACGCGCACCCCGCGCGTCACGGTTTCCGGCATGCCCTGTGGAAGCGCATACGCCCCAGGCGCGTCAACCGCGATCTGGATCTGCGTGCGTTTGGGACTATGGCGAGTCGCGTTCTCCAGAAGATTATAAAGCACACGCTCTAACTGTGCATAATCGGCGTAGATTAGCGGCAGCGGAGACTGTATCTGCGTCTGAACGGTAAAATCCGTCAGCAGACGCTGGGCGCGGTTGAGCGTATTGTGGATGAGTTCAACAATATCACACCATTCTTTGTCCAGAATGAGCGCCCCCATTTCGATGCGCGACATCTCGACCAGGGCGTTGACCAGGGTGTGCAGATGATCGGTTTCGGCGTCGATATCTTCCAGAATTTCACGCCGCATCTCTTCATCCCACACGACATCCGGCTGCAATAAGCCTGTGACCGCGGCCTTGATGGTGGTTAAGGGAGTGCGCAGGTCGTGGGAAACGGAGGCAAGCAGCACCGCTTTGTTTTTCTCGTCGCGTACCTGTTCGGTGATGTCGCGCACATGCAGGGCATTGGCAAACCATTGGCCCGCCTCGTTGTAGAGGGCGTGGCGCACAAATTGATAGTGGTGATCCGAAGGCGAGCTGTCCGGCGGCATGGTGGTAGCTACCGTTGCACGTTGATAGGCGGGTGGAGCGATCACCGCTCGCGGCGCCTGGACCTCGGCTACGGACCAGCTTCCCCCGAACTCTCTGGCACCAGCACCGAGGGCGATCTGGCCCGGCAGCGGCTCCGCGGCCAGCGTACAGCGCAGAAAAGCCGGCAGCGGGACCTCCTCTTGCTCCTCTCGACTGGCCGGGGAAACTGTGAATTCGCGCAGGTACGCCAGAAGCTCTTTTAGCTGGCGCGCGCGCGGTAAAAGCGCGGCAAGCGCCTGCTCTAGCGTCAGCGGAACCTCCTGGCGCGGTGAGAGGGGACGGAAAGAACTGAACAGGGCGTGCTTTTCCTCCGGCCAGAGGCCCCATGCATGTATTCCCTCTAGCTCCGGGTCCAGCTCACAGAACTGCTCCGCCGCGCGATTGAGATAGACGCAACGCCCGTTGAGATCTACAATAAACCAGGGCTCGGCTAGTTCGCGCTTTAATTGTTCATACGCCTGTGGCTGCGCTTCATCGATATGCAGAACGCGCATGACTGCTGCGCTGATGTCTCTCAGAAAATCTGTATGCGCCAGCGCAGCATCAGCTACCTGCATTAAGAAGGCTGTGCCTTCGCTTCCCGTCGAACGCTCAAGATTTTCGATCTCCGAGATACGCGTCAGAAACATCGACCCCGTGCCATACGCTTCGTCCCGCTCCTCCAGAGCAAACGCGCCCACTCCGTCGATCTCTCCTGGCAAGGTCGGCACACGCGAGGAACGCAAGATATCTTGCAGATGGCGCTCGCTGCGACTGAGCAGGTGGTCGCTGATGAAACGTAGCACGCTGCCCAGGCTGACCCCGAAGGTATTCATCGTCTCTTCACGCAAACGCGCCAGAAGTTCCTGCTCGCCCTCCTGGCTCTGCCCATCGAAGACGTTCTGTTGCGAGGATCGCTCAAATTGCTCGATTACTTCCTGGAAACGTCGCCGTTCCTGGGCGGATTGCAACAAGAGGCCGTTATGAATAGCTATCGTAGCCTGGCCGGCGAAGAGGGAAAAGATATCTGTTTTGAGGGGCGTAAAACCACCCGGCTCCGGCGAGAGCAGCAAAAGGGCTCCGTACACATACTGACCGGCAATCAGCGGATAGCAGAACAACGAACGCACGCCCAGTTCAGAGGCAAAGGCCCGGCTGTGGGGAAAGTGTTCATCCTGGGCGATGTCCTGCGAAACCTGCGCCTGCCGGTGCAGCAGGGCAGCGCCAATAATCCCTTTCTCGCTGGTGATGTTTTCCCGGCGCAGCACTCGTTGCATGCGGACAGAATCCAGTCCGCTCTGGGCCGCCAGGGAGAGGTGCCGCCTCTCCAGTCTGACAATAGCCGAGGACACATGCAGCGCGTTGGTAATGCCCGTCACGATGCGGTTCAGGATCATTGGCAGGTCGACCGCCGTGGTCAGAACCGTCGAGACGTCTTTGAGTTCGGCGCGCTGGCGGTCTTGAATCTCGACGTTCCCGCCGACCTGCGCCCCCTCGATCGCCGTGGCTAACACGCTGGCAATCGCGTGTATCAGACGTTGCAGTGCGGGATCGTCGTAGGCGTCAATACACCTGCTGCCAAGCTCCAACGTGCCTAACATATTGCCGCCCGCGATTAACGGCGCCACAAGGATCGCTTGCAGTTGGGGATGCCTGCACAATGCGTCCCCGCACTGGGCCGGCAGACCGCTGGCTCCTTCTGGAAATCTCTCGACCAGCAATCCCCCCACCAATCTCTCCTGCGCCTCTCCCGACGAGCCGATCCCGTTGTCGCTCGCGCTCGCCTGCGCCTCCGGCAAGAACAGGCGCGACACCCGCTCCATCATGGAATCGGCCAGGGGCAACTGGTGATAGTGCGCGACCCAGCTCTCTCCCTCGCGCTCGCACACGGTGACACGCACCGCCTGGCGGTCATGCCTCAAGAGCACAATCCCGAAAAGGTCAAAAGGAAGGGCTGGCTCGAGTTCAGCCGCTAAATGGGCGTAATCAGGCTTGGCACCACGCACACTTGAAATAAGACGCGCTACGCGCTCAAGGATATTCGACTCGTCGGCTACGGGTGCCTGTGCTTTTCCTTGTTGTAATTCCATTCCTACTCCCCACTCAGGCGCTTCCACATACAACCCGGCCTACACATCGCCTGCTCTGTTTGCATGCTCGAAATGTTGACGTACAAATAAACTCAACAGGCTATCGTTACCCATTCTCAACACATTCCACTGCTCCATCAATGGCTTTAACACTCCCCAGTTGTTAAAACGTAACAACGATAGCCCAAATATACCTGCAAAGTATACCATAGAAACTCACGTCGCCGTCAACCTTGTGCAATTCTGCTTGCCAGGAGCTATGTCTGTTTTTTCACGAAACCTTAGCCTGCTCTTAACATCTGATATGGTACAATTGCTATGTGGCGTTTCACACGCTATGGTGATCGATGGATGCCAGATCGCCTCTCTATTCTCTCTCCGGGTAAACGACGAAATGAGTCTTCTCTTGGGCAATAGCGATTTCAAGGAGGATCAGGATTTATGAGTCGTACAACACGCTTGCGCAGGCGCTCCCCCTGGCTGCTGGCCGGGATGGCCGCGCTGCTGGCCCTGGCCCTGAGCTTTGTGGTCTTGCCCTCGCAAGCACACGGCAGATCTCAGGATAACACTACCTGCAAGCTGGGCAACGGAATCCAACATGTCATCTATGTTCAATTCGACAATACCCACTTCACACGCGATAACCCCAATGTGCCCTCGGACCTGGAGGAGATGCCGAACCTGCTCAATTTTATCGAGAGCAATGGCACGCTGCTCTCGCAGCAGCATACGCCGCTGATCGCCCACACGGCGACCGATATCTTGACGACGCTGACCGGTGTGTATCCCGATCGCCACGGAGTGCCGGTGAGCAATAGCTTCCGCTACTTTAACCCGAATGGCACGTCCAATCCGGGCGTCTCCTTTGCGTACTGGACCGATCCCATCTTCGATCCCAGCACGTCTACGCCCACCGATACAACGTTTAATATGCTGACGGCTCAGGGCAAGAACGCGCCCGCTCCGTGGGTGCCCTACACCCGCGCCGGTTGTAATGTCGGCGGCGTGGCCACGGCGAATACGATCCTGGAGAATATCGCCACCGATATCCCGACGGTCTTCGGTCCCAATTCGCCCCAGGAGGCTGAGGTCAAAGCTAATCCAAATATGGCGACGGCAGATTTCGTCGGCATCGGCATCCATTGCGCGCTGGGTAATGCCCTTTGCTCAACGCAGAATAATGGCGTGGCGGATATTCTGCCCGATGAGCCCGGCGGCTATACCGGCTATCAAATGCTGATGGGCCATAAATATGTCGCGCCGCAGATTAGCCCCAATGGTCCGCTGACGGACCTGGATGGCAATGTCATCCAGGACTCGCACGGCAATATTGGCTTCCCCGGCTTCGATGGCATGAGCGCCTCGGTTTCGCTGTCCTACGTGGCGGCGATGCAGGAACATGGCGTGCCTGTCACCTACGCCTACATCTCTGACGCTCACGACAATCATACGAGCGCCACCGCCTTTGGTCCCGGTCAGGCCGGCTATGTGGCTCAGTTGAAGGCATATGATGAAGCCTTTGGCAAGTTCTTCGCGCGCCTGGCCAGCGATGGCATTAATTCTAGCAACACGCTCTTTGTCTTTACCGCCGACGAGGGCGATCATTTCGTGGGCGGCGCTCCCAGCCCGGCCAACTGCGACGGCGTGAACATCCCCTGCACGTATAGCCAGATCGGCGAGATTAACGCGAATCTGGCCGGCCTGCTGGCAACCGAACAGGGCGTGACGACCCCGTTTACGGTCCACTCCGACTCCGCCCCCACGATCTATATCACCGGCAATCCTGCCCGCGATGCTGCCGTTACCAGGCAGTTCGACCAGGCGCTGGGGAAAATTACAGCGGTGAATCCGATTACCGGCAATACGGATACGGTGACGAATTTCCTGGCCGATCCCGTGGAAATGCAGCTCCTGCATATGATCACGGCTGACCCGGCGCGCACTCCGACGCTGACGATGTTCGCCAACCCGGACTACTTCCTCTTCGCGGGCAAGCCGAATTGCACGGCGCCCTGTGTGCAGGAACTGCCCGGCTTCGCCTGGAACCACGGCGATGTCGCGCCGGATATCAATACAACCTGGCTCGGCATGGTCGGACCCGGCGTGAGGCACCTGGGCGTGAATAGCACGGTCTGGGCCGATCACACGGATACGCGCCCGACAATGATGGAGCTGCTGGGCCTGCACGACGACTATGCGCACGACGGTCGCGTGCTGTTCGAGATTTTGCAGCCCTGGGTACTCCCTCCCGCCGTTCGCCATAATCTGGATGCACTGATCACCCTGGCGCAGATCTATAAGCAGATCAACGCCCCGGTCGGCGAACTGGGCCTGACGACGCTGCAAATCTCGACGCAGGCACTGGAGAGCAGTTCGCCCAACGATGCAACGTATACGCAGTTGGAGAATCAACTGATCTCGATCACGCGGGTCCGCAACGCGATTGCCGGCCAGATTATCGGCATTCTGGAGGCGGCTGAATTCGGCGGTTCCCAGGCGCACGCGAATGCCTTGCAGGTGCAGACCATCAACGGACTGCTTGGCCGCGCACGGGGCCTGCTCAATCGGGCGCTGGGCATGGCGCATACCCACTGATCTCTCGCGCACTCGGAGAGAGTTTTAAGAGGCTCTGGCACGACAGGACGCTTCTTGCTAAGCGTCCTGTTTTTTATCGGTGATAGCCCGTCAGTTCGACATATCCCTCGCCCTGCACGCTGCGGCCCGCACTCTGTCCCTGAATGCTGACCGCGCCCTCCCAGTAGATGTTGCCAGTGGACTGCGTGACGACCAGCTCCTGATTCTTTAGCTCGGGGTGAAGCGTGAGGCTGACCTGGAGTTGGGGCGCGTTGATCTCGACATGCCAGCCGGAGGGATAGGTAATGCCGGTCGTGGGACTGCGCCAATGGTCCAGCACACCGATCTTCAGGACATTCCCCGGCAGTTGCAGGGTCCGCCCATCCGCTCCAATGTAGCCGATGTACGTTGAGATGGCCTGCCCGCCGGCATCGCGAATCACGTAAAGCATCAGCTCGCTGCCATCCTTGAGCTGGATGCTGAACCAGTCCCAGCCTCCGCCGCCCAGCGTGAGGAAATTTCCCCACTGGTGATCCATCCAAGCCTCGCCGCTGACATGGATGAGTTGCCCATGATCGAGCAGCGTGCCGCCGACCGCCATGCGGGTGCGCGAGTAGTAGTACGAGAAGCCGCCCAGGCCATAGGTGATTATGCCGTTGCCGTTGTGCAGCGTTGGCAGCTTGAGCGCGTCCAGACTCAGATCGATGGCGTAGCCGTCCATGCTGGCCTGGAGGTGGTCGTGCCCGTTGAGTCCGCGTGCCGACCAGTCGTTGATGCTGACGGCGAAGCCGGAGGTTGAGGTGCCGTCGGGAATGACCGCGTTCGGCTCGCTGAAACGACGCTGATCGTAGTGGAACTCGCCGCGCGTGATATCGCTGATTGCGAAGTGCGCGGTGTAGATCGGCGGGTAGTCACTGCGCAAGGACTGGAAGAAGACCAGTTCAAAGCCATAGTGATGCAGCCTGCCATCGGGCGTGACGGCGTTGAGATGCCCGGTGTAGTACCACCACTCGGTCAGGTCGCGATGCGGCGCTTCGTCCTGGGGAAAACGGATCGGTGGAAGCGCCGCCTGCGTCGAGACTGGACCAACCAGGGGCAACTGCGCCGAGGTGGCGGGCACTCCCGGCACGCTGCAGGAGGCCAGGAGCAGCGCCAGCAGGCTGAGCAGGGATAGAACCGCCAGGCGGATGCCTCTTCTCTTCATCGTTTTCCCTCCTGCAACATCTCTAGCGAGCCAGCCGACTGCGGCGCGTTGCCGTCAAGCAAGTAGCTCTCGGCCAGCAGCGGCGGACGGCGCTGAACGCCTTTCCAGGGCAGCCACCAGTTCCAGTTCCCCAGCAGGCGCATGGTCGCGGGCACCAGCAGCCCCCGCACTAGTGTGGCATCCAGCGCAACCGCCAGAGCCATGCCCAGTCCCAGCGCCTTCACCAGAATCATGTCTGCCGTAGCAAAGCAAGCGCTCACGACAATCACAATCACCGCCGCGCTGGTGATGATGCCGCCGCTGCGCTCCAGGCCAAGCGCCACCGCCTGGCGATTATCGCCGGTCTGCCAGAAAGCCTCCTGCACGCGCGAGAGCAGGAAGACCTCGTAATCCATCGAGAGGCCAAAGAGCGCGCAGAAGAGCAGGATGGGGCTGGAGGCTTCGACGAAACCAAGCGGCGTGAAACCGAGAATCTGGTGCAGGAAGCCGTTCTGGAAGATGATGACCAGCGCGCCATAGCTGGCCAGAATCGAGAGCGTATTCATGAGAATCGCCTTGAGCGGCAGCACAATCGAGCGGAAGAAGAAGAGCAGCACAACATACGTGACCAGCGCGACAACCAGCATGGCGAGCGGGAAGGCCGTGTAGAGCGAGTTCACATAGTCGATGTTCGCGGCTGACTGGCCGGTGACGAGCAGCGTCATGCCATGCCCCGGCGGGGTGTTGCGCAGGGTCTGCGCTAACTCCTGCGAACGGGGATCGAGCGCGTCGAACTTGCTGATGACCTGAATGACGATGGTATTACCGGCCACGGTGGACTTTGCCAGCGCGCTCAGGTAGGGATCGACATTCAGCTCTGGATGCAGGTAGAGCAGCTCATATTGGTCCAGAGTAAAGCGCGGATCGGCGCTGACGATGCTATCGACACGCGCTACGCGGGGATCGGCCTCGATACGCCGCGCGTAATCATAGAGATAGCGAATATTCGCTTCGCTCATCACGTTGCCCTGCGTCTGCACGACCAGCACGATCGGGGTGGTTTCATGCACGTCGAAGCGCGTGGCGAGCAGATCGTAAGCCTCCCGCGAGGGGACATCTTTGGGCAGGATCGAGGCGTCAGGCGAGGAGAAGCGCACGCTCAGGAAGGGCAGCCCCAGCGCGATCAGGATCAGCAGCACCGGGATGAAAACGCGCACAGGGTAGCGCATAACGAAATGCGAGAGGCGATACCAGAAACCGTGATGCTCCCCGGCGGGCCGGCGACTCCCCAGGCGTGGCAGGCGAACCGGCAAGGCGTTGATGTGCGTTCCCACGATGCTCAGTCCCGCCGGCAGGATGGTGAGCGCAGCGAGCACGGCCATCGAGACGACCAGCACGCCGCCCAGGCCGACGGAACTGAGCATGTTGATCGGGAAGAGGATCAAGCCGAGCAAACCGATCGAGACGGTCAGCCCGGAGAAGGTGACGGCCCGCCCCGCCGTGGCTACAGTGATCGCGACTGCCTCTTCAACCGGGTGCCCGCGCGCCAGTTCTTCGCGGAAACGGCTGACCATAAAGAGCGAGTAGTCCACACCCAGGCCGAGCCCGAAGAGCGTGGTGATGTTCAGCACAAAGATCGAGAGCGTCAAGGCGTGGCCGAGGCCAAAGATGATTGCCAGCGTGGCTAGCACCGCCGCGCCGCCGACGAGCGCCGGCAGCACCGCCGCGACGACCGAGCGAAAAACTAGCAACAGGGCGATGATGGCGAACGGAAAGGCCAGCAGTTCCGCCCGGCGCAGGTCGCGCTCGCTGACCGCCTGAATGTCCGCGTAGAAGACCGGCCCGCCACCCACGCTCTCCTGAAGATCCGGCACCTTTTGCAGGCGCCTCTCCAACTCCGGCAGAAGCTTCGGCGCCGCATCGGAATCGATGTTCAGGATAACGCTGGCGTAGGCCGCGTGCCGGTCCAGCGAGATCTGGCGCGGATTATCGGTAAAGTTGGTAATCCCGGCCACCTCCGACCAGGTGCGCAGATTCGCTAACGCCCGCTCCGACTCCTGCGCGAAACGCGGGTCGTCGGCAGTATACACCCGGCTGGTGAAGAGGATTTGTACAATCGTTGGCTTTAGGTTGAGTTTCTGCGCTAACAGGTCGATGGCCCGCTGCGATTCGGCGTTGGGACTGATGAAGCCGCCGGATTGCAGCACGCTGCTTGCGCGCGGCGCGAATGGCAGGGCTGCGGCGAGCGCGAGCATCCACACACCCACGATCAACCAGCGATGGCGGGCGGCAAACCTGCCAAGACGGTAAAACATACGGGCACCTTTCCTCGAACTATCTCTGAATTGGTCAGACCGTTACGCATCCCTTTCTCCATCTCCTCGAACAGAACTGGCAAGCAAGATCGAGCCTTCTTATTGAAGTGACAAAGTGTCCTGACATACTCGACTTCTCAGCAGCTATAGTATATGATAGTGCTGCTCTCAAGAATAAGGGAGGTGTTTCCCTGTGCAAAAATACCAGGCTTGATCAAAGCTCCCATACTCAATGCAGCTTTCAAAAGGGGACGATCCGCTTGAGGATACTGAAATTGCACCAACTAGTAGGGCCAAAACACCCTCTCTGTCAAGGGAGCAGTCCTGGTGACTATTCAGGATTACTCGCCGCCTGCGGTGGCCCAATTCGTTTGTTTGGGAGCACCGGCGCTGACCACAGGCCACCGCCGGTGCTCCCAAACAAACCGGTTACTCATCAAGCGGAACTGAAGAGTTACCAATCCTGCACCTGGTGCAGTGTCCCTGCTGATGGCTCGCCTTTTCAGCAGATAGACGTTCCGCAAAGGAGTGTTTTTTATGGCCAAAAAAGCACAGAAGCAGGCGGTCAAACCGGCGCAGAATGAGAACGCGATCAAGGTGATTACGGTCAACCGCAAAGCCTATCACGATTATACGGTTGAGCGCACCGTCGAGGCCGGCATTGCGCTGGTCGGCACGGAGATTAAGTCGATTCGCGACGGCAAGGTGAACCTGCGCAGTTCATACGCGATCATCCGCCAGGGCGAGGTCTGGCTGGAGAA
>Ga0070740_10001661_pt1 | contig 29381 bp, 18 predicted proteins | sample Coa_R2_FD_67286 | JGI IMG/M metagenome (GOLD analysis project Ga0070740, IMG submission 67286) | Surface soil microbial communities from Centralia Pennsylvania, which are recovering from an underground coalmine fire - Coalmine... | ecosystem: Environmental > Terrestrial > Soil > Unclassified ...
TGGGAGGCGCAGTTCGGCGACTTCGCCAACGGCGCGCAGGTCATCATTGACACGTTCGTCTCGCCCGGCGTTGACAAGTGGCAGCAGCCTTCGCGCCTCGTCCTTCTGCTGCCGCACGGCTTCGAGGGGCAGGGGCCGGAGCACTCTTCGGCGCGTTTGGAGCGCTACCTGCAACTCTGCGCCGAGAACAACATGCAGGTCTGCTATCCGACCACACCCGCGCAGTATTTCCACCTGCTCCGCCGACAGGTGAAGCAGCGGAGCGCGCGCCCGCTCGTCGTGATGACGCCGAAGAGCTTGCTCAGACTTCCGGCGGCGACTTCCTCGATTGAAGAGTTGACACGGGGCGGCTTCCGACCCGTCGTTGACGACGCGGAAGTCGAAGACCGTGAAGCCGTGCGGCGCATCGTGCTTTGCAGCGGCAAAGTCTTCTACGACCTTGCCGCCGCGCGCAAGAAGTCGAATGATGCGAGCGTCGCAATCGTCCGGCTCGAACAGTTCTACCCGTTCCCCGAACGCGCGCTCCGAGAAGTCTTCGCGTCGTACCCGAACTCGACGCAACTCGTCTGGTGTCAGGAGGAGCCGAGGAACATGGGCGGCTGGGCGTTCGTCGAGCCGCGGCTGACGGGGCTGCTGCCGCGCTGCGAGCGACCGTCTTACGCGGGCCGCGCGGCGTCGGCGAGTCCGGCGACGGGTTCGTACACGATCCACGAGCTTGAGCAGCGCGAACTCGTCAACAACGCGCTCACAGCCGAAGCGCCGTTCGTCTCCGACGCGAGCACGAAAGAGTTAGCCGGTCAGGCGAAAGGTTAAAGAAGCCCCGTCAGGGGCGGAAGAGTGTAGCCCACGGCCCGCGCCGTGGGCTACACTCTTCCGCCGACTCCGCCGGCTAAATCAAGGCTTCTTTTCCGGCGGCTTCGGCGGCGACGGTTGCTGCGGTTGCTGAGACTTGTCGGCGGGCGCGTCGTCGTCAACCACGTCGTCCTCGATGATCTTGAGTTCGGTGCCGAATTTCTGGTAGTTGCGGAAGCGTATGTCGTTGCGGAACTGCGCGAGCTGGCCGCGGTCGGCGACCGTCATCACGACGACCGAGTGCGAAGGCAGAAGGTAGTCGCCCTGCCCCGCGATGTTCACCCAGTCGTAATCAACCGCGACGTTCGCGGCGCTGATCGCGAAGCCGGCGGGGATGTCGTAGGCGTCGCTCTCGACGCGCAGCACGCGGAACTTCTCGCGGTCAACCCAGACCTTGCCGCGGTGCGCGGCGATTACGGAAGACTCGTCGCCGTGCTCCAGCACCCACTTCGAGTTCACCTTCTTGATGTCGTACTCGTAAACGATGGCCGGGCGACCGCGCAGCGTGTCCGTGTCGAGCGGCTTGAACTCGGTCTTGCTGTCGGCGTCGAACAGGGCCTTCAGGATCGTGACGAACTCGCCCGTGGAGTTCGCGCCGCCGGCCTCCTTGTAGTCGCTCTTCTCCTCGGCCTGCGCCACGCCCGCGACGCCGTTGGTGGCGAGCAGGCGATACTTCTCGCCCTCGCGCGCGCGGTAGCTGACGCCGACGACGAGATGATCCTCGACAGTCCAGTTCTGCGTGTGGCCGAGCGCGTGCGAGCGCGTGACGAGTTGCTTGACGACGAAGTCGGGCATCTGGTCGAGCGCGTCGAGCGTCGCCTCGCGCGTCTTCGAGAGAACGTCCGCCGACTCGGCTTCGGGCGGAAGCGTCGGCGCGCCCTTCGGGTTGAGGAATCTTCGCCCGGCCTCTTCGAGCACGCGGCGCAGCTCCTCGTCGTCGCCGCTCTTGGTCGCGACGAACGAGCGCAGCCCGCTCGTCAGCGCGAACCCGATGCCGCGCCGCCGTATGTCTTCGATCAGTTTAGCCTTCAGGCTAGGGTGCTGCGGCAGTTGACGCACGACCGACAGAAACTCTGCGTTCGAGATCGGCCCTTGCTGCTGCGGCGGCGTCTGCCGCGCGAAGGCCGCGCACGTCGCGAGGGCCAGCGCGCAGAAGGCCGAGGCCACCGCGCGCGGCAGGAGAGTCCGAAAGCCTTTGAAATTCATTGACGAATGCCTCGATTAACAGAACCGCGAGCCGCCGGATTTCGGAGCGGCGGATTTCGGATTGCGGATTAGAAGACTGCGCGCTTCTCGTCCGCCGCGGCTCGGAATTGAACGTCTGAGAAATTGAACCCGAAAGAGCGCGGCTCTCGTCGTTCGCCAATCCGCAATCCGCATCCGGCTCTCCACCCTCACCGGCAGAACTGTTTATTGATGCCCGCCGCCGCAAAATCGTTCGATGACGCGGCGCAAGATTGCCGCGGCCTCTTTGAGTTCCGTGGCGGGCACGAACTCGCCCGTGCGGTGCGCGACGCGTATGTCGCCGGGGCCGAAGACGACGGCGTCCGCGCCGAGTTCCGTCAACTGCGGCGCTTCCGTGCCGAAAGAGATCGTGCCCGCCGCCTTCCCCGTCAACTCTTCGAGCGCGCGGACGAGCGGCGCGTCGGCGCGCGTCTCCACGCCCGCGTCGAGGCGCGTGACGCGCACGTCGCAGTCGAAGTCCGCATCTTCCGCGCGCAACGCCTCGACCTCGCGCGCGACCGCGTCGGCGAAGTGTTCGGGTCGCTGCCCCGGCACGGGCCGCCATTCGAGCGTGAAGCGACACTCGCCCGCGATGATGTTCTTCGCCGTGCCGCCCGCAATCGTGCCGACGTTGACGGTCGTGTAGGGCGGGTCGAATGCGGCGTGCGCGTCGCGCTTCAACCCCTCCGCGATCTTTTCGACGCGCGTGACGAGCCGCGCCGCGCGCGTGATGGCCGACGCGCCCAAGTGTGGGTACGCGCTGTGCCCCTCGCGCCCGCGCACCGTCACGTCCGCGAGACAGTAGCCCTTGCCCGCGCGCATCGGCTGCAACGAAGTCGGCTCGCCCACGACCGCGTGTCGCACGCGGAAAGGCTTTGACTCGGCGAGCCGCTTCGCGCCGAGACACCCGACCTCCTCGTCCGCCGTCAGCACGAGCGCGAGCGGTCGCCGTAGCTTCGACAAGTCCGTCGCCTCGATGCCAGCGAGCGCCGCCGCGATAAACCCCTTCGTGTCGCACGCGCCGCGCCCGTAAAGTTTTCCCTCGCGCTCCGCGAGCGCGAGCGCCTCCGCCCACGCCGCGTCGAACGGCACGGTGTCGGTGTGGCCGACTATCGCGAGTTCCACGTCTTCAGTTTCAGAGGGCGCGAACGCGACCAACTGAAACTTCTCCACATTGCGTTCGTCTGTGTATCTCGTCACGTGAGAGCGCAAACCAAGCGTGACGCAGCGGGCTGCGGCGTAGTCAATCACGTCAGCGTTCGAGTTCAACGAGCGAGAATCTATGCGGACGAGTTCGGCGAGTGTTTGTTCGATGCTCATGCTTCTTCGCGCGGCCCGCGGCGAAAGAAAAAGCCTAGCATCTTTGCCAGGCGCGTGCGAGCGCGGCCCACTCTACAGAGACTTTCATTCTTGAGCGTGTAGCGAAGGGATATTCACGAGGTTGTTATACTTCTGCTCGCCTCAATACCCCCAACTAGATATTGCGGCTATACGCCGACGAATCGTCTTCGCAATACGCTCGGTGAAAGGTTCTGGCTCTCTCCAATTCGTGGGGTAGAAATTTGGCTTAGACGGCTTGGCCTGTTCTGCGGGATACCAGCCATATAATTCTAATGCGCGGTATTGGAGCGCCCGACGAACTTCAGCATTGTAGTCAGATAGACTCGCTAAAGCTCTTGGCAGAAGAACCAGGTTAGCTATAGCAGTGTGGTAGCGCACGTCGTAGCACGAGTTGGGCCAGATGTGGCAAGTCTCGAAACCTTTTGCACTTTTGCCGACACCCAGCGCCTGTTTAATAGCGTGATTAGCGAGTGAGTTGTTATCAAGCCGCACGCCATTTCTTAACACCGCGCCACATCTTTCACCCTGCCCCGGCCTATATCGGCGATGCTTTGGAAAGTAGCTCGCTCTGCCAGTCTCCGCAACTAGAATCCTGTGAACTTCAGGATTCGCCCATAGTCCCGTTTCTGCAACAAGCACGCTGAGGTGGACATTATGCTTATCCAGTGCCTCATGCAGCATGATGTCAGCCTCGAAGCTCATTAGAAGCAATCCCACAAGTATCTCATAAGATTAACGACCGCAGTTCCAAAGCCGCCGCTGGAGGGCGGAGAAGCGCGCGACTATCTCCTCCTGCGCGGCGTGCGCGCCCGCTTCGACGACGAGGCGACCGCCGACCGCCGTCTCGCGCACCGCCGAGCGCGCGAGCGAGAAGACGATTGCCGGCAGAAGGTCGCCATCGGTCGCTCCGGCGATTGAGGGATCGTTCAAGTCAACGGTGAAGAAGTCAGCCGCGAGGCCCGGCGCGAACTCGCCGCACGGAGCGCCGACGCTCCGCGCGCCCGCGACGCTCGCGCAGTCGAAGAGGCGTGCGGCGAGCGCGGACATTCGGTGGGCGTCGGAGTCGGCGCGCGCCTCGTCGCGTGCGCCTTCGCCGGGCGCGAGGACGTTGCGGCTGAGCGAGCGCAGGCGCAGGTTGTATTCGAGTTGGCGCGCGTCTTCGAGCAGGTCAATCTGTGTGTGACTGTCCGTGCCGAGCGCCACGGGGACGCCCGCGTCGAAGTACAAACCAGCGGGCACGACGCCGTCGCCGAGGTTGCGCTCGGTCGTCGGACAGGCGCAGACGCGCGCGCCAGCGTCGCGCATCGTCAAGACCTCTTCGGGCGTGACGTGAATCGCGTGGACGCCGGTGAAGCGCGGGCCGAGCACGCCCGCTTCGGCGAGGAGCGCGACAGGCGTCCGCCCCGTCTCGGCGACGCACGACTCGACCTCGGCGGGCTGCTCCGCGACGTGCATGTGCAAGGGCATCCGGCGCTCGTCGGCAAAGACTTTGACGCGTTCGATGTAGTCGAGGGGAACCGCGCGGACGCTGTGCGGCGCGACGCCGATCCACGCCCGCGGCAGGCGTTGGTCTTCGCTTTCTTCAGAAGCGATGTCGCGCGCGAGCGCATCGGTGTTGCGGACGAAGGTGTCGGCGTCTTGCTCGATGAAGCGGAGTTGACGCGGGTCTGCCGGCGCGTCAAAGCCCGCGCGCGCGTAGGCCACGCGAAGGAGAGCGATTCTCAGCCCCGTGTCGCGCGCCGCGCTGATGACCTGTTTGGCGAGCAGGTTCGGGTCGTCGTACTCCGCGCCCGCGGGCGTCCGGTGAAGGTAATGAAACTCGCCGACCGCGGTGATGCCGCACAGGGCCATCTCAAGAAAGGCCATGCGCGAGGCGTCGTAGATGTCTTCTGGCGTGAGGCGCGCGCTTGCGGCGTACATCATCTCGCGCCAAGTCCAGAATGAGTCGCGCGCGTGCGCGCTGCGGTACTCGGTGCGACCGCGTATGACTCGCTGGAAGGCGTGCGAGTGCGCGTTGACCATGCCGGGCAGCAACGCGCGACCGCGCAGGCGCACGACTTTGATTTGTGCGGCGCGAGAGCCGGTCGCGTTCCCGGCGTCGCGGCGCAGGTCTTCGTCGCTTCCGTCTTGGCGTTCGAGTCGCGCCACGGCGATGACGCGTCCGGCGTCGTCGCAGAGGAGCGCGCGCCCGCGCTCGAAGCGTCTGTTCGAGTAGAGCAGGTCAGGGACGAACGTTGTTACTTCAGGGTTGGGCATTGAGAAGGTCGCGGTTCACCACGGAGACACGGGGGACACGGAGGTTGCACGGAGGCGAAGAGACGCGGGGACGACGGGGAGATTTTGTCCCTGCGTTTTCACCGTCGTCATGGCCCCGTCGCGCGCTGACCGCCGTTCGGCTGTGCCTTCTGCTTTTCGATCCACTCGTCAACATTTCTTTCGAGCACGTCGAGCGGGACTGCGCCGGAGCCGAGCACAACGTCGTGGAACTCGCGCACGTCGAAGCGTTCGCCGAGCCGGTCGTGCGCCCGCGCTCGGAGTTCTTTGATTTTGAGTTGACCGATCTTGTAGGCGAGCGCCTGGCCGGGGTCTGTGATGTAGCGGTCAATCTCGTTCGTCACGTCGAGTTCGGTCTTGGCGGCGTTGTCCATGAAGTAGTCAATCGCCTTCTGGCGATCCCACTTGTAGTAGTGCATCCCCGTGTCAACGACGAGGCGCACGGCACGCCACATCTCGTAGGTGAGTTGCCCGAACTTCGAGTAGGGGTCGTCGTAGAGTCCCATGTCTTCGCCGAGAGATTCGGCGTAGAGTCCCCAGCCCTCGACGAAGGCCGTGTAGCCGCCGCCGTAGCGGCGAAACTTCGGGATGTCGCCGAGTTCCATCGCGCGCGCGATCTGAAGGTGGTGGCCGGGCACCGACTCGTGGAGCGTGAGCGCCATCATCTCCCACTTCGGTCTGGTCTCCGGCTTGTAGAGGTTGACGTAGTAGTAGCCGGGGCGCGAGCCGTCCGCCGCGCCCTGCTGGTAGTAGGCGGTCGTCGTGTCGGGCGCGACCGCGTCGGGGATGGGCGTCACGCCGTAGGGCTGTCGCGGCAAGGTCTTGAAGACTTTGACGAGGTTCGGGTCAATGCGCTTGGCCGTCGCGCGGTAGGCTTCGAGCAGGTCTTGCGGATTCTGGTAGTAGAACTGCGGGTCGGTGCGGAGCTTCGTGAAGAACTCTTTGAGCGTGCCGCTGAAGCCGACCTGCTCCATAACCTTCTGCATCTCGGCGCGGATGCGCGCCACTTCGCTCAGGCCCTTCTCGTGAATCTGCTGCGGCGTCATGCCGGTCGTCGTGTAGCGGCGCGCGAGGAAGGCGTAAGCCTCCGCGCCGTTCGGCCACTGCCAGACGCCGATGCGGTCGAACGAGGCGGGCAGGTACTCTTTCGTGAAAAAGTTTTTCAGGCGGCGGTAGGACGGGATGACGCTCTGAGCTATCGCCTCGCGCGCGGCCTGCTCCAGCCGCGTGTGCTCGGGCATGACCACGAAGTTGCCGTTGGGGACGTGCCTGAAGGGCTTGTAGAACGGACTGTCTTCCGGGCGCTCGACCAGTTGCTTGTCAATCTGTGCGGCGACGCGCTGCTCGACGACCTTCGGCCACAGGATTTTCTTGCGCACGCCCTCGCGCATGAGGGCGATTGTCTGATCCATGTAGGCGGGCAGCGCGTTCATCCGCGCGATCCAGTCTTCGTAGTCTTTGGTGTCCTGGAAGCGCAGCAGTTCCGTCAACTCGTCCGCGAGCTGTATGCCGCCGCGCTGGTTGACGGGCAGAAGGTAGAGCTTGAACCTGTGGCCTTCGATCTCGTTGTCGAGGTCGCGTTTGAAGAGGTCGTAGTTGAGACGGTCTGACGCCGAGAGTTGAGCGCGCGGGATTGATTCGAGACGCTTCAAAGCTCCGAGACTGTGTTGGTGCTGGCGCTCGACGTTCTCAAGGCTCACGTCCTCCCAACGGTCGTTGTAACGGCGGTCGCCGAGCGTGGACGCGAACGTCGGGTTCTCGCGCATCGTCCACTCCCACTCGTCGTCGAAGAATTTTTCGAGTGCGCGCGTCGCCTCGTTCTTGTCGCCCAACGTCGCCTCCGTTCGGTTCGCCGCCGACTCGCGTTGCGCCGACACGGGCGCGGACTGGAAGAGAGTTGCGAGCGCGAGCAGCGCGGGAAGAATCGTCTTCGCTTGGGGGCGCATTCGTGTTCGAGACCTCCGTCGGGGTTTTCGTCAAGGGCTGGAAAGTCAGGGTACGCGCGGAGAATACAACACAAAAAGAACAACAGGAAGTCAGGAGTCAGAGGCCGGAAGTCAGAACAGATGGCAAGGCAATCGCCCCGGTTTTCCTCCCGACTCCTGACCTCTGACTCTTGACTTCCTTTTCTCGCTCTCCCGCATCTAACGCTCACCATGAGTGTTTCCGTCAAAGACCTGAAGACCTACTCAAGTTTCGCGCGGCGGTTCGCGGGGAAATTCGTGCGCGACCGAATGGAAGAGAGGCGCGTGTCCGTGCTGCCCGCGCCGCACAGGCCGCGTCCCGCGGAGTGGAGCGACGAGCGCCTGACCGTCGCCTGGCTCGGCCACGCGACCATGCTCATAAATTTTTACGGCACGTGGCTTCTGACCGACCCGGCGCTGCGCTCGCGCGTGGGCGTCCGCGTCGGCGCGATGACGCTCGGCCCGCGAAGGCTCGTCCGCCCGGCGTTGACGATCAGAGAGTTGCCGAAGCTCGACGCCGTCCTCGTCTCGCACGCGCACATGGATCACTGCGACATGGGCACGCTCCGGCGCTTGCCTCGGCGCACGCGCGTCGTCACGCAGGAGGGCAACGCAGACCTCTTCCGCCGCTTCGCTCGCGTTGACGAGTTGTCGTGGGGGCAGTCGGTCGAGGTTGCGGGCGCGCGCGTCGAGTCGCTCGAAGTGAACCACTGGGGCGCGCGAAAACTCACGGACAGGCACCGAGGCTACGGCGGCTTTCTCGTCGAGAAGCGGGGGCGAGCGCTCGTCTTCGGCGGCGACACGGCTTACACAAGCGCCTTCGAGCGATTGAAGCGCCGGGGCACGCGCGTTGACCTCGCGATACTTCCCATCGGCGCATACGACCCTTACATCAACGTCCACGCAAGCCCCGAACATTCGTGGCAGATGGCGCGCGAGATGGGCGCGCAGTTCATCCTCCCGATGCACCACTCGACTTTCCGCCTGAGTCGCGAGCCTGCGGGCGAGCCGATAAAAAGAATGCTCGCCGCCGCCGGGCGCGAGCGCAGAAGGGTTGCTGTGACGGAGATCGGCGCGACGTGGACGCTGCCGGAGTGAAAATGATGAACGCGGAATGAGGGAGGGTTCCGTGTTTTGGGTGTTAGATGCCGGTGAAGACAAACCGGAACCCTGCACCCGATACCCGGAACCCTCCCTCGCTCGTCACCACGCACTCATCATTTCCTTCAATGTCGGCTGACGTTCCAGACCTTCACGACCTTACCCGAGGCGCACGTCAACTGCTTGCTGTCGGGCGAGAAGGCGAGAGAATTAGCGACGCCGTCAGCGTGGAGGTCGAACTTCAATTCGCCCGTCTGCGCGTCCCAGACTTTGACCTCGCCGTCGGGGCCGCTGCCTCCGCCCGCGACGAGCTTGCCGTCGGGGCTGAACGCGATTGCAGCAACGTCGGAACTGTACGCGTAATCGAGCGTGCGTCTCGGCGCTCCGCCCGTGCTCACGTCCCAGAGTTTGAGCGTGCCGTCGTAGCCTCCGGTCGCGAGCGTCTTCGAGTCGGGCGAGAAGGCGACGGCGGTCGGCGCGTCGTGAGCTTTAATTTCTTGTTTGAGATTGCCGCTGCGCGCGTCCCAGAGCCACACCCCGCCGTCATTGTGTCCCGTGCCCGCGAGAAGATTCCCGTCGGGCGAGAAGGCGAGCGACTCCATGCTGCTCCTGTTGCCTTCGAGCTTGTGCTTCAACTCGCCCGTCTGCGCGTCCCAGATTTGAATCTCATTTGAGCCGGCGGCGAGCATCCGTCCGTCGGCGGAGAGCGCGGCGGCGCCCACAGGGCAGACCGGCACTTGTATCCGACGCTTCTCCGCGCCGAGATGCCCGCCCTGCGTGTCGAACAGCGCGACGGCGCAGTTGTTCGACGCCGACAGAAAGTAGAGCGTGACCGCGAGCGTCTTGCCGTCCGAAGAGAACGCGACGGGGCGCGCGTCGCTGCCGAGCGCGGGCGACGTTTCGCGCAGTTGTCCCGTCTGCGCGTCCCAGAGTCGCACGGTCTCGTCTTCGCCGCCGCTCGCGATGAGCTTTCCGTCGGGCGAGAAGGCGACCGACTGCACAGCCTTTTCGTGCCCCTTCAGCGTGAGGCCCTCGCCCGCGTCGCCCGTCGCGACTGCGTTCGTGTCGCTGTTCGTCGCCGCGCTCGCCGCCGGCGTGGGCGCGACGCTCGACGGATGCGTGCCGCTCTGAGTTGCGACGGGCGGCGTACCGCCGCTCGTGTCGGATTTTCGGAAGACCGTGAGCATCAGCACCGCGCCGACGACCGCGAGCAGGGCGAGCGCCGCGAGGCCGCCGACGAGGAGCGGCGCGGCGCGAGTTTTTTTCTCCGGCGCGGGCGTCTGCGGCGCGCGATACTCGTGAGGCGCGGTCGGCACGGACACTTGCTCGGCGGTCGGCGTGTGCTGTGCGGCGTGGAGCGTGGCCGCCTCGCTTGCGGCGGCGCGCGCGTCCGTGAAGGGCTTGGCCTCCTGCGTCTGCGCGGCGCGCGGCTGCGGGTCGGTTGACGCGGGCGGCATGACGACCGTCGCCATGCCCTGACGCGCCGACGCCTGCGGGCGCGGAGTCTTGTCGGCCTCGCGCAGCGCGCGACGCATCGCCGCAGCCGACGTGATTCGCTGGTCGCGCCGCAGAGCCATCGCCTGGCGCAAGACCGCCGCAACGTCGGGAGAGACCTGCCCGCTCAGTTCGTTGGCCGAACGCAGAGGGTCGGGCTGGCCGTTGAGGACGGCGTCGGCGCGCGCGAGCGCGTTGGGCGGCACCGCGCCGGTCATCAAATGATAGAGCGTCGCGGCGAGCGAGTAGAGGTCGCTGCGCGCGTCGGTGCCCGCGCCCTGAATCTGTTCGAGCGGCGCGTAGGCGGGCGTGTAGCCGACGACGCTCGCGGCGAGCGGAGATGTCTGCGTCGTGTAGCCTTTCGCGAGTCCGAAGTCGAGCAGGATAACTTGCCCGCGCGCGCCGAGCTTCAGATTCTGCGGCTTGATGTCGCGGTGGATGACGGGCGGCTCCTGAGAGTGCAGGTAGTCGAGCGCGTCGAGCAGTTGGTCGGCCCATTCGAGAACCTGCGCGAAGGGGAACGCGCCGCCCGCGCGCGCGCGCCGCATCTCTTCGAGGTCGGGGCCGCCGACGAACTGCATGACGAGGAACTGCCCCGCGCCTTCGTTGAAGTGGTCGCTCACGCGGGGCAGCGCCGGGTGCGAAAGCCTGGCGAGCAGACGCGCCTCGCGCTCGAACTGCCGCCGGAATTCCTCGCTGTCGAAAGACGTTTCCTTGAGCGCGACGGTCGCGTCCAGGCGCTCGTCCAGCGCCTCGTAAACCGTGCCCATCCCGCCGCGCGCGAGCTGGCGCACGACGCGGTAGCGGCCTTGCAGGGTTGTGCCCGGATTGATCATCTCTCGATTGCGGAGCGGCGGATTTCGGATTGCGGATTGATGAAATGCAAGCTGCCCTTCAATCCGCGCCGCCGGCCATCTTAACTAAAAGGCTCGCCGCGGAGAAGCCTCGCGGCGGGCCGCCGCGAATGCGCTCCCGTGAAAGTCACTGTATCATTGCTTCAGACCGGCAAAACAAAAATCAACGAGCGCGGATTCACGGAGACGAAAGGACGACCCCGATGAGCAGAGAAGAGTTCGACGGCGACGGCTTGCAGACGCGTGCGATTCACGCGGGCAAGGGCGAGAACCGCACGCACGCGGTCACGCCGCCGATCTGGCAGACGACGACCTTCGCCGCCGACTCGTCCGAGCACTTCGCCGAGATCGCGACGGCCACGCGCCCCGCCGAGTTCTACACGCGCTACGGCAACCCGACGCACAAAGAGGTCGAGGCGACAATCGTCGCGCTCGAAGGCGGCGAGGCCGCGCTTCTGACTTCGTCGGGGATGGGCGCGATCTTCACCGCGCTGATGTCAACGCTCAACGCGGGCGACCACGTCGTCGCGCAGACGAACCACTACGCGGGCGCGATGACCCTGCTCGCGGAGATGCCCAAGCGCTTCGGCGTCGAGGTCACGCTCGTTGACCAGACGAAGACCGAGCAGTTCGCCGAAGCCGTCCGCCCGAACACGCGCGTCATCTACGCCGAGTCGCCGACGAACCCGCTCATGCAGATCACAGACCTGCGCGCCGTGGCCGAACTCGCGCGCGGTCGCGGCATCAAGACCATCGTTGATAACACCTTCGCCACGCCCGTCAACCAGCGACCGCTGGAGTTCGGCGTTGACGCCGTCGTCCACAGCGCGACCAAATACCTCGGCGGGCATTCGGACGTGACGGCTGGCGTCATCGTCTCGTCGCGCGAGTTCGTTGACCGCGCGTGGCACTTCTCTCTGCTCGCCGGTTCCATCCTCAGCCCGTTCGACGGCTGGCTTCTCTTGCGCGGCCTCCGCACTTTGGGCCTTCGCGTCGAGCGGCACAACGCGAACGCGCTGGCGGTCGCGCGCTTCCTCGAACAGCATCCGAAGGTCGAGCGCGTCTTCTACCCCGGACTCGACGGCCACCCGCAGCACGAACTCGCCTCGACGCAGATGTCGGGCTTCACGGGGATGCTCTCGGTCGAACTGCGCGGCGGCTTCGAGGAGGCCGAGCGCTTCATCGCCTCGCTCCGACTCGCGACCTACGCCGCGAGCCTCGGCGGACACGAGACTCTGATCGTTCACCCGTCGGCGATGTGGAGCGGCTACATGACCGCCGAGGAGCGGCGCGCGCGTGGCTTGAGCGACAGCCTCGTGCGAATCTCCGTCGGCATCGAAGACGAGCGCGATTTGATCGAAGACTTCTCACGCGCCCTCGACGCGTGAGAAAGCCGTCAGGGTTCAGCCGTCGGCTTTCAGCTTTTCCCTTTGCGGCTTCCAGCGAAATCATTTACGACCTTTGCGGTTGAGAAAGACGTACTTAAACGCGATGGCGCAAAGAAGGTGCGGAGGTCGCAAAGGATTTCTAAGCTGACAACTACCGGAGGATTGATGAGAAGACTTCATTACCACCTCGTTGACGTTTTCACCGACCGCGCGTTCGGCGGAAACCCTCTGGCCGTGTGCACGAACGGGCGGGGCTTGACGACCGAGACGATGCAGTCGGTCGCCAAGGAGTTCAACCTGTCGGAGACGACGTTCGTGCTTCCGCCCGACGACCCGAAGCACGACTGGCGCGTGCGAATATTTACGCCCGGCTCGGAACTGCCGATGGCCGGACACCCGACCGTCGGCACTTCGTTCGTGCTCGCGCGCGAGCACATGATCCGGCGCGACGAGCGCGAGACGAACATCGTTCTCGAAGAGGGCGTCGGCCCCGTGCCCGTGCGGATTGAATTTAAGGACGGCGAGCCGGTCTTCGCGGAGATGACGCAGCCGCTCCCGAAGTTCGGCCCGCAGGTCAACGACATTGAAGCGGTCGCGGCGATGCTCTCGCTCGACGCGGGCGACATTGATGCGAACCTTCCCGTCGAAGTCGTCTCGTGCGGCGTGCCGTTCCTCTACGTGCCGCTCCGAAGTCTCGCCGCCGCGCGCCAGGCTCGACCGCGCGCCGACTTGATCGAGTGCGTCGCGACGGGCGGCGTGCCGCCGGAAGTCTTCGTCTTCGCGCGCGAGGTCGAGCACGAAGGCTCGACCGTCCACAGCCGAATGTTCGCGCCCGGCCTCGGCATCACCGAAGACCCCGCGACCGGCGCGGCCAGCGGCCCGCTCGGCTGCTACCTCGTCCGCCACCGTCTAGTCGCCTGCGACCGCGTGGCCGAGATCACGAGCGAGCAGGGAATCGAGATGGGCCGACCAAGTTTCATCAAAATCACAATCGAGCGCCGCGGCGACGAGTTCAAAGCCGTCCGCGTCGGCGGGCAGTGCCACTTCATGGGCGAAGGGTTCATCGAAGTCTGATTTCGGAATGCGGAATGCGGATTGAAAGCAGCATCGTTCCCATCAATCCGCAATCGAAAGGAATCAGTTGATGGTTGCGGCAGTTGTGCCAGGAGGCCCGCAGGGCGGGCGCGTGATGGGGAACATGAGGGAGTTCAACCGCGACTCGCTCGCGTTCGTCGAGCGGTGCGCGCGGGAGTTCGGCGACGTGGTGCTGACGCGGTTCCTCTACGTGCCCGCCTACTTCATCTTCAACCCCGAACACATCGAGTACGTGCTCGCTTCGGGCAGCAAGAATTTCGTCAAGCCGATGTCGCTGCGCTCGCCGTTCTTCCTGCGTCTCGTCGGCAACGGTCTGGTGACGAGCGAGGGCGATTTCTGGCGCAGGCAGCGAAGGCTCGCGCAGCCCGCGTTCCACCGCGAGCGCGTGGACGCATACGGCGAGACGATGGTTGAATTCACGGAACGAATGCTCGCGCGCTGGCGTGAGGGCCAGACGCTCGACGCGCACGAGGCGATGATGATGCTGACGCAGGCTATCGTCGCCAGCACGCTCTTCAGCGCCGACGTTTCGGGCGAGGCCGACGAGATCGGCGCGGCGCTCACAACAATCGTCCGCCCGTTCTCGTCGCAGGCGACACTGCGCTGGATTCTCGACAACCGCCTGCCGACGCCCGCGCACCTGCGCTTCAACGCGGCGGTGCGAAAGATTGACCGCTTCATCTACCGCATCATCGCCGAGCGGCGCGCGTCGGGCGAAGACACGGGCGACCTGCTCTCGATGCTCCTGCGCGCGCAGGACGAGGACGGCACGCAGATGACCGACCGCCAACTGCGCGACGAGTTGATGACGCTCTTCCTCGCCGGGCACGAGACGACCGCGCTCGCGCTCACTTGGGCCTGGGTTCTGCTCTCGCAGAACGCCGAAGCCGAGAAGAGGCTTCACGAAGAACTCGACGAGGTTTTGGGCGGGCGCGCGCCGACGGTCGAAGACCTGCCGAGGCTTCGCTTCTGCGAGTGGGTCGTCAAAGAGTCAATGCGGCTCTACCCTCCGGCCTACGCCGTCGGGCGCGAGGCCGTGCGAGACTGCGAGGTCGGGGGCTTCCGCGTCCCCGCCGGAATGCAACTCTTCGCCTTCCAGTGGGTCGTGCACCGCGACGCGCGCTGGTTCGACGAGCCGGAGGCGTTCCGCCCCGAACGCTGGGGCGAGGAGACGGCGTCGCGCCTCCCGAAATACGCATACTTCCCGTTCGGCGGCGGCCCGCGACAGTGCATCGGCAACTCGTTCGCGATGATGGAGGCCGTTTTGTTGCTCGCGACCATCGCGAGACGATTCAGCCTGCGCCTCCAGCAAGACCGCGCGGTCGAACTCCTGCCCGCGATGTCGCTCAGGCCGAAGGGCGGCGTGTGGGTGACACTCGAAGCGCGCTGAAAAGCTCCGGGTTAGCGATTTTAGCAGGGTAAAAATCTGTCTCCGCGCTGCGTGAGGCGGCTTTAGCAGCGTGCGAAATGGCTTTAGCGCCGTGTGAGGCGGTCTTAGCAGCGTGCGAGATGGTTTTAGCAGTCGTTAAGGTCTCTCTAGCAAGGCGAAAGGTGGTTTCAGCGCGTGTGAAATAGGCTTCGGCAGGCGTCGAGGCGATCTTATCAAGCGTAACTTGGTTTTAGCGGGCTGAGAACCGGCCTTTTCTGAGCCAGCCCGCCTGAAAGTATCATGCCCCCGTAGCTTGGCCGAAAGTCTGCCACAACAACAGGTTGTCCTTCCGCCCGCACCCACGCCGCTCGCCCGGCCTCAAGAATTCCTCAAGCGGCCTGCCTTAAATTTATCTCGGTTTTGAGACGCGTGGCTTTCGGGCTTCGCGCGCGGTCGAGGGAGAGGAAATCGCTTGCCCCGAAACGACAACTTGGACGCCTCACGCATGAAGGGCAGAGGGACTCACATGGTACAGGTCATACCCGAAAAGATTACGACCCCGGTCGAGTTGCCGCGCGTGCCGCGCGAGCGACTTCTCGCGACGCTCGGCGGGAGCCTCGAAGGCTGCAACTCGACAATCGTCCACGGTCGCGCGGGCACCGGAAAGACGATGCTCGCGACAGACTTCGCGCGCCGCTGCGGTCGTCGCGTCGCGTGGTACAAATTGGACGCGCCGGACTCGGAGCTTCCCGTCTTCCTGCGCCACTTCTGCGCGAGCGTCGCCACGGCGCGCGCCGGCTTCGGCGAGAAGACGCTCGAACGCTTGGGCGGTCGCATCGGAGTTGACGACGTGCCGCTCGCCGTCGAGTACCTCGTCCATGAACTGCTCGACTCGAACGAGCCGCTGCTCGTCGTCTTCGACGACCTGCACCTCGTTTACGACGCCGAGTGGATGATTCCTTTCTTCCGCCGCCTGCTGCCGCTGCTGCCGCCGGAGGTTCACGTGATGCTCCTGGGCCGGAGCCTTCCGCCGACCCCGCTCTGGCGTATGCGCTCGAAGCAGACGCTCTCGGTCGTTGACGAAGAGGTGCTGGCGTTCACGCTCGCCGAGGCGCGGCGGCTGTTCGCGAGCTACGGCCTTCCGACGGCGCACGCCGACGCGGCGCTCATGGAGACGCGCGGGCGCGCCGCGACGCTCGACGCGCTCGCGCGCTCGACGGTCGTCGCCGATGAGACGACGCGCGCGAACGCCCCGCGCGGCGCGCGGCAGTCGGGTCGCCTCACCCTGCGGCTCGTCAAGGGCGGGCGCAAGTCTTCGATGGGCACTGCCTGAGAGTTCAAACTCGGAAGGGCACGGCCTGAGCCTTCAGAACGCGGCGCGGGGCCTGGAGTCGCGCCGCACAAATTTCAACCTCGCAGACACGACGCACGCGCTAACCGCGCGGCGCACCCGTCCCGTTGAGCCGAAGGGCGGCGTTTGCGTTATACTCGCCGCACCCGACACATTCGACGAAGCGACCGCGAGTCTCGCAAAAATCAGACGGACGCGAACGCACACGTCAGTCCCGCGCCAGAGGCGATGTCTAACTTGCCCGAAAGACAGCAGGCGAACATCCACGACACGCAACCCCCTTTGGCTGCGCCGTCGCCGCCCACGTTCTTCCTGCGGACGAAGCTTTTGCCGCCGCGCCCCGCGCCTTCGCTTTTGCCGCGACCGCGCCTGACGGAGCGCATGGAGCAGAACCTCGCGCACGCCGTCACGCTCGTCACCGCGCCCGCCGGTTCGGGCAAGACGACGCTCGTTGCCGACTTCGTCCGCGCGCGCAAGCGCCCCTTCGTCTGGTACCAACTCGACCACGCGGACGCAGACCCGCTCGTCTTCCTCGGCTACGTCGCGCACGGCATCAAGCAGGTCGTCGCGGGCTTCGGCGATGCGACGATGTCATATCTTCACGAAGCTTCAAAAGAACTCGCGCAAGCGCCGGAGCGCGCCGTTGACGTGCTCCTCAACGAAGTGCTCGACCGCGCCGAGCAGCAGTTCATACTCGTCCTCGACGACTACCACCACCTCGGCACCGAGACGCCCGTGCACCGCGTCGTTGACCGGCTGCTCGCGTACCTGCCCGACCTGATTCACGTCATCATCATCTCGCGCGACGTGCCGCCGCTCGCGCTCGCGCGCATGAGGACGCAGGCGTCGCTCGCCGTCATTGACCGTCAGGAACTCCTGTTCACAGACGAGGAGACCCGCGAGCTTTTCCGAAACGTCTTCGATTTGGAGCTAACGCCCGAACAACTCGCCGAGTACCGCGAGCGCACGCACGGCTGGATCACGGCGCTGCAACTCGTCCGGCAGGTCGCGCAGCGTCACGCGCTCGCGCGCGGCGGTTTGCGGGACGAAGCGCCGCCCGACCTCGTCGAGATTCTTCGCCAGTCCGAGCGCGACATCTTCGACTACTTCGCCGAAGAGGTCTTCGCCGACGAGTCGGAGGATGTGCAGCAGTTTCTTCTCCGCGTCTCTCTGCTCGAACGCGTCGAGCCGGAGACCTGCGACCGTCTTTACGCGGGCGCGTCGGCGACTTTGCGCTCGCTCGCGCGCCGCAACGTCTTCGTCTCGCTCGCGTCCGACGGGCGCGGCGAGGAGTACCGCCTGCACCCGCTCTTCAGAAGTTTTTTGCAGCGCCGCTTCCGCGTCGAGCAGGGCCGGGCGGCGGTCGCCGCCGAGAACGCGCGCATCGCCGAACACTTCCTCGAACGCCGACAGTGGGAGCGCGCCGTGCAACACCTCCTCGCCGCCGAAGACTTCGACCGCGCGGCTGCGACCGTCGCCGAGCGCGGCGGCGAGTGGATTGCGGCTGGCGCTCTCGCGTCGCTCGCCGCGCTCGCCGACGCGTTGCCGAAAGATTGTCTCGAAGCGCACCCGCGCGCTCTCGCGCACCGCGCCGAGGTCGCGCGGCTCCGCGACGAGCACAGCCTCGCGCAGTCGCTCTTCAACCGCGCCGCGGTTCTTCTGCACGAGCGGCGGGACGCCGAGGGCGAGGCCGAAGCGCTCCACTCGCTCGCCGCAATCGCGCGGCGGCGCGGCGACTGCGAGACCGCGTTCTCGTACCTCGACCGCGCGGTCGAGTTGACGGACGAACGCTCGGTCGTGCGGACGAAGTGCGGCAACACGCGCGGCCTGTGTCTGGTCGCGCTCGGCCATTGGACTGAGGCCGAGGGCGAATTCCGCATGGCGCTGCAATCGGCTGAAGAGCGCGGCGACCCACACTACGCGCGTCTCATCTCGCACAACCTCGGCACGCCCGCGGCGGTGCGCGGCGACTTCGGCGAGGCGCTTCGCTGGCTCCGCCGGATGCTGCGCGATGAATCTTCAGGCGCGCCGCCCGTGCCGCAGGAATCAATCGCGCACCTGAACATCGCGCGCTGCCAGTGGCACGTGGGCGAGCTTGCCGAGTGCGAGCAGAGCCTCGACCGCGCGCTCGAAATCTGCCAGCTCTTCAACATGGCGGGGCTGCGCGGCGAGATTTTCGAGTTCTACGGAAACCTCTACCGCGAGCGCGGCGAGCTTCAACACGCGGCGGAGTTCTACGAGCGCGCCGCGCGCGCATACGAAGAGGCGGGCGTCGAGGTGTCGCTCACCGAGCTTCTCGAAGAGCGCGGCCTGCTCGCGCTTCAGGCGGGCGAGTTGAACGAGGCGCGCGCGCTGCTCGACCGTTTGATCGAGGCGCGGGCGAAAGACGAGATGGGCAGGCTGCGCGCCAAGCTCGCGCGCGGTCGGATACTCTTCGCGCAGGGCAAGACCTTCGAGGCGCGCGAAGACCTCGCGCCCGCGCTCAAATATTTTCGCGCGAACAGCCTCTACTACAACGAGGCGCTGGCCGCGATGCTGCTCGCCGCCTGCGCGCAAGCCGAGGGGCGCGACGCCGAAGTCCTCGAACACCTCCGCCGCGCGCTCGACCTCGCCGCGCGCTACGACTACGACTACTGGCTCAAGCGTTCGGTCGCGCAATTGCCCCAAGTCTTCTCGACGCCGGAGGCCGCGGAGCTTCTGCCCGCGGACGTTCGTGAGCTTCTTCCGTCGTCGCCCGCCGCCGTGCAAACTACGGTCGCGACTCCGCGACCCGCGGTCGTCGTCGCGCAAGCGCCGACGGCAGACCTTTCCATCAGGATGCTCGGCGCGGTCGAAATCTTCCGCGACCCGGCGCGCGCGTTCGCGCCCGACGCGTGGGTCACTCGGCGCGCGCGCGACATCCTCTGCTTCATCGCCTCGCGCCGCCACCGCCGCGTGTCGAAGGACACGATCATTGACACCTTCTGGGGCGAGTCAGACTTCGGCTCGGTCGAGAAGAATTTTCACCCGACCATCTCGCACATACGGAAGGCGCTCAACAGCAACCAGCCGTTGAAACAAAATTTCCTGCTCTACCGCGACGGCGACTATCAGCTCAACCCGGAGTTCTCTTACCAGATTGATACCGAAGAGTTCGACCGGCTCGTCGCTGAAGGGGACGCCGCGCGGCGCTCGCGCGACTCCGAAGCCTTCGTCAAGGCATACGAGGAGGCGGCGGCGCTCTACCGCGGCGAGTTCATGCAAGGGTCTTACGACGAGTGGGCCGAGGAGCAGCGTTCGTACTATCGCGAACAATACCTCCGGCTTCTCGAAATCCTCGCGCAGTCGGCGCAGAAATCGGAGGAGTGGTCGCGCTCGCTCTCCATCGCGCAGCGCATCCTTCGCGAAGACCCGTTCCGCGAGGACGTTCACTGCACGATGATGCGCGCGCACGCCGCGCAGGGGAACCGCGTCGCCGTGCGCGAGCAGTACGAGACTTTGCGGAAACTTCTTCAGAAGGAACTCGGCGTCGAGCCGTCCGCCGAGACGCAACGCGCCTACAAGGAATTTCTGAAGTGAAACCGACTTGAGTGACTCCGACCGTTCGGAAAGTCTTTGGAATAACGAAGGAATAAGTAAATCGCAAGAAATCCGTAACACAAGATTTTCGAGGCCGATGTACAAACAGAAGGCTGGTTCAGCGCGCATTCACCTCGCAACGAAGCGCCCGCGGCGCGGCCCCCGTTTGAAGCCGCAGGCAGAACTTAAACGCAGCCCCGAAACCCCGAAGATGTTTCGCAAGTCCGTCCCGACCAGACTCCGCCAAGTCACGGCTGTCGCCGTCGCGACGCTCCTCTGCGCGCTCCCCGCCGTCGCGGGGATACGCATCAGCCCGACCCAAGGGTTGACGCAGACGGGCGCGGACGGAATCTACTACGACGGCGTCGCCGGACTCACCGCGACGGGCGCGGACGGCCTGCTCGCCTTCAACGTCAACGGCATCCACGACACTTCGACGAGCGGCCTGACGCAGACCGGCGCTGACGGACTCACGCAGACGGGCGCGGACGGCGTCGCCTACACGGGCGCGAACAGCTACACCGCGCAGCACGTTGACGGACTGACGCAGACCGGGGCCGACGGGCTGACCGTGACGGGCGCGGACGGGCTGACCGTGACGGGCGCCGACGGCACGACGTGGCAGGCGAACTCGGTCGTCTTCCGGCAGGCGCAGGGGCTGACCGTGACGGGCGCTGACGGACTCACCATCACGGGCGCGGACGGACTCACTCAGACCGGGGCGGACTCCGTCACGATGGCGGGCGCGGACGGCATGACCGCGCTCGGCGTCCAGAGCATACACGTTGACAGCGCGGGCCAGGTCGTCCTGACGAAGACCGACGGCACGGTCGTCTCCGCGCCGACGAACGGCCTGACCGTGACGGGTGCGGACGGCCTGACGCAGACGGGCGCGGACGGCGTCACGATGCAGGGCGTCAACGGTCTGACGCAGACGGGCGCGGACGGACTCGGCGTGACGCTTCCCGGCGAGGCCGTGAGCCAGACGGGCCTGATGAGCTTCGACCCCGAACTCGCGCTCGCGCTCGACCGCATGACCGACGACAGCAGCGTCAACGCCGTCGTCGTCTATCACGACGCGGTCAACGACTCCGACATCGCAGACCTGCAATCAATCGGCCTCACGGGCGGCACGCGCTACCGCGCGCTCCCGATGGTCGCCATTACGGCGACGAAGTCGCAAATCTTCAAGATCAGCGCGCTGCCCCGCGTGCGAACCGTTTACGGCACGCGCACGCTCCAGTGGAACGACGACAACAGCCGCACGCAGACCGGACTCGCGGCCACGCAGCAGGACTCAGACCTCCGCCGCTTCGACCCGTCCGGCGTCGTGCAGGGCACGGGCATCGTCGCCGCGCTCATTGACACCGGCGTTGACGCGACGCACCCCGACCTCGCGGGCCGCGTCATCCGAAACGTCAAGCTCGCAGACTTGCAGGGCGCCGGGCTGGTCGGCTTCAACGCGCCCACGAACATCGAGTCCTTGCCAGACACCGATCAGGCGAGCGGCCACGGCACTTTCGTGAGCGGCATCATCGCCGGAAGCGGCGCGAGTTCGACGGGCCGCTACGCCGGCTACGCGCCGCGCGCGCAAATCGTCGGATTGAGCGCGGGCGACTACTCGCTCTTGAACGTCGTCGCCGGATTCGACTACCTGCTCTCGCACCCCGAAATCGGCGTGCGCGTCGTCAATTGCAGCTTCTCGGCGAACACCGTTTTCGACCCGAACGACCCCGTCAACGTCGCGACGCGGATGCTCGTCGAGAACGGCGTCAACGTCGTTTTCTCCGCGGGCAATTCGGGGCCGGGGCTTGACACGCTCAACCCTTACGCCGAAGCGCCGTGGGTCATCTCGGTCGGCGCGCTCGACCAGCAGGGGCGGCTCGCGGCCTTCTCCTCGCGCGGCGAGTTCGGGAGCCGCACCTTCCGCCCGACGCTCGTCGCGCCCGGCGTGAACGTCGTCTCTTTGCGCGCGTCGGGCACGAACATCACGGGCACGACCTCGCTGCCGAACGACGCGCAGCAGCTTTCGCCGACAGACCTTCGATACTACACGACCGCTTCGGGCACTTCGTTCAGCGCGCCGCAGGTCGTCGGCACCATCGCGCTGATGCTCGAAGTCAATCCGAACCTGACGCCGGCCCAGGTGCGCGACATCTTGCAGCGCACGGCGACGCCGCTGCCGCCGTACTATCAGCACGAGGTCGGCGCGGGCGCTCTGAACACGCACGCGGCTGTCTTGCAGTCGGCGTTCCCCGCGCGGCGCTTCGGACTCTTCCGCGCGGTGATGAACCGCGGGCAGGTTCGGTTCGTCAAAGACCCCTCGCAGACCTTCGACGGCACGGTCTATCCCGGCTCGGCGTGCGACGTTCGGTTGAGTGTCCCGGCCAACGCGGTCTTCGCCTCGACCAGCATCGCGTGGGGGCCGTTCACTTCGCCGAACGACTTGGCGCTCTCGACCTTCGACCCGACGGGCAGAGACGTTGCCGACTCGAACTACGTCAACGTCCCCGGCCTCACGGGGAAGGTCGAGCGCACGCTCGTTGACATCCCGGCGCAGGGCGTCTGGCGCGCGCGCGTGACCGACACGCTCGCGGCCATCGCGACGCCGCAGACGTTCGCGGGCGTCTTCGAGACGGCGCACGTCGAGTACGCGCCGATGCCCGACACGTCGGGACTCGACGCCGACACGGTCTCGCAGATTCAGCAGGCCGTCCGCGCGCTCGCCGTGTGGCCGGACGCCGACGGGTACTTCCGCCCCGCCGCGGGCGCGACGCGCGCCGAGTTGGCCGAAGCGATGATCGCGGGCGCGCGCGTGCCGCAGTACATCCCGGCGTCGCCCTCGTTCACGGACGTGAGCGACGCGACGACCTCGGACTTCGCGGAGGGCGCGCAGTCGCTCTTCCCAGACGCCGTGCGCGGCGGCGCGTTCCGCCCCGACGCCGTCGTCACGCGCCTCACCGCGGCCATCGTGCTCGTGCGCGCCGCGGGCCTCCGCGCCGAGGCCGAGTCGCAGGCCGGCGCGACGCTGCCCTACACGGACACGGCGAACATCCCTTACAGCCAGCGCGGCTACGTGCAGGTCGCCGTCAGCCGCGGCCTGATGACTTCGGGCCAGCAGTTCAACCCTTACGGCACGTTCACGCGCGCAGACCTCGCGCGCGGCGTCGCGGCGATACTTCGCATGAACACGCAGTGACGGAGTGAAGAAAAAACACTGACGCACGGGGCGCGGCGAGCTTCTCGGTTTCGCCGCGCTTTCGTTTGCGAAGGGTCGGAGTCGGCGAAGCCGCGACAGCCGCGGCTTTCAACGTCCGACCGGCGGCGTGATAAATTTCGTCGAGCTGAAAAATTCGACGGGCGGAGAAACAAAGATGGACTGGCGTGTTCTGCTGACGACTTTCGGCGTGATCTTTCTCGCCGAGATGGGCGACAAGACTCAACTCGCGGCGATGACGATGGCCGCGGAGACGAAGAAGCCCTTGACGGTCTTCGTCGGCGCGGCGGTCGCGCTCGCGTGCGTCTCGGCGCTCGGCGTCGCGGTCGGCGGGCTGCTCGGCCACTACCTCCCGCTCGAATGGATCAAGCGCGCCGCGGCGGTCGGCTTCATCGTCATCGGCGTGCTCATCCTCCTCGACAAGTTTTAAGCGGCGCGACTCGCGCCAGGCTTTAACCGGCGCGACTCAAGCGTCGTCTCCCGCCGCAAGTCGCGCGCGGCGCTGCACGCGACTTGCACTGAATGCCGGGCGAAAGGTTTTCCGCCTCTCCGTGGGTGATAACACGCACGCGCGGCGGAAGTTTCCCCAAATGTCCGACAACACACCGAGCCGCCCCGTCGTCGTCTGCGTCGCAAGCTTCTTCAAAGGTAACGAGTTCCTGCGCGAGTGCGCGCGCCGCGGCGTGCGCGTCGTGCTGCTGACGCGCGAGAAGATGCTCGGAGAGGATTGGGCGCGCGAAGCGCTCGAAGACCTCGTCGCGATCCCCGACCGGAGGGGCGGCTACGAACTCTACGCGGAGGCGGCGACCGCCGTCGCGCGCCGCGCGCGCGTCTCGCGCGTCGTCGCGCTCGAAGAGTACGACATCGTCACCGCCGCGCGCGTGCGCGAGGAGTTGTGCGTCTCAGGGATGGGCGCGACGGTCGCGCGCCGCTTCCACGACAAGCTCGCGATGCGCGCGCGCGCGCGCGACGCGGGAGTCCGCGGCCCCGACTTCGTACACCTGCTCAACGGCGAGGAGGTCGCGAAGTTCCTCGCGCGCGTGCCGCCGCCTTGGATTCTCAAACCCCGCAGCGGCGCTTCGGCGATGGGCATGAGAGTCATCGCGGACGAGCGCGAAGTCTGGAGCGCGGCTGCCGAACTCGACTCGCGCGAAGACGCGCGAGAGCGCGCGCCGCAGCATCTTTTGGAGCGCTTCGTCAGCGGCGACGTTTACCACGTTGACTCGCTCTCTTCGCGCGGGCGCGTCGTGTTCGCGCTCGCCGGTCGCTACGGCTCGCCGCCTTTTAAAATCACGCACGGCGGCGGCGTCGCGACCTCGCACACGCTCAGGCGCGGCTCCGCGGAAGAGAAGCACCTGCTCGCGGCGAACAAGCGCCTGCTCGCCGCGCTCGGCTTCGAGTCGGGCGTGGCACACGCCGAATTCATACGCGGGGCCGAAGACGGCGAGTTCTACTTCCTCGAAGTCGCCGCCCGCGTCGGCGGCGCGCACACGGCTGAAGAAGTCGAGGCGGCGACCGGAATAAACCTCTGGCGCGAGTGGGCGCGCGTCGAGCTGGCGAGCGAAGAGTGCCCGTACACTTTGCCGCCCGCGCGACACGACTACGGCGGCGTCGCGGTTTCGCTCGCGCGCGAGGAGTGGCCCGACACTTCCCGCTTCGACGACCCCGAAATCGTCTTCCGCGTCCGCAAGCCCTGGCACGTCGGACTCGTCGTCGGCTCGCCGAGCTACGCGCGCACGGCGGAGCTACTTGAAAACTACCAGCGCCGCTTCGCCGCGGAGTTCCTCGCCGTCGCGCCGCCGGAGGAGTCGCCGGTGCAGCACCTGTGAAGAATTGCGGAATGCGGAATGCGGAATGCGGAATGCGGATTGAAGACGGATTTATTCATTGTTCATTCGCTCATTAAATCAATGGAGGACTGAATCAATGCTTCATTCCTTTAATCCGCAATCCGAAATCCGCATTCCGCAATCAGTGTACGGCCCGGTCAACTCGTGGCGCGTGGGGCGCTCGCTCGGCGTTGACCTTTTGTGCGTCGGCTCGGTCTGCTCGTTCCGCTGCGTCTATTGCCAGTTGGGGCGCATCAACGTGCGAACGTCGGAGCGCAGGGTTTACGTGCCGACGGCGAAGGTCATGGAAGACCTGCGCGCGAGCGCTTGGCGAGGGGCGGACGTGGTCACGCTTTCGGGGAGCGGCGAGCCGACGCTCGCGGCGAACATGGGCGAAGTCATCGTCGAGATAAAGCGACTTACGCGCAAGCCGGTGCTGGTGCTGACGAACTCGGCGCAGCTCGCGAGCGCGCGGGTGCGGCGCGAGCTGTGCGGGGCAGACATGGTCTTCTGCAAGCTCGACGCGGCGGACGAGGAGACGTTCCGCTCGGTCAACCGGCCCGTCGCGGAGGTGACGCTCCGCTCGACGGTCGAAGGCATCCGGCGCTTGCGCGAGGAGTACGCGGGCCGGCTCGCGGTTCAGTTGATGCTGATGCCGCTCAACAAAGCGAGCGCGCGCGAGTTCGCGCCGCTGCTCGGCGAGCTTCGGCCCGACGAGGTTCAACTGAACTCGCCGCTACGCCCTGTGCCAAAAAGGTGGACGGTTGACGCCCGCGGCAATCTCCCACAGGACGGCGCGGCAGTCGCACGACTCAAGACCGTCCCCGCCGAAGAATTCGCCGAGTTCGCGGACGAACTGCGCCGCCTGACCGGCCTTAAGATCGTCTCCCGTCCGGGCGACCCCGGCGCGCAGGCCCTCGCGCCGCGCTGAGGGCGGAAATCCACGCACGCAGATGCAAAATCGCGCACGCGCTTGCGCGAATGTGACCGCAAGTCGCGGCCCCCGCGTCTCGGCACGTCCGTTGCTTGGAGGCTCCTCGGAAATCACTTCGGTTAAGCGGACGCGAAAGATCGTCCCGGCGGCGAAGGGGAGATGTAAGGTCACGCGATTTCCGAGCACCCGAACGTCCTCGCAGTTCCGAAAGGAGTAGGGCCATGGTAAGCACAACGCCGTGCGCTGCCGAAAAGAGTAAGTGGCAGCAGTTGATGAAGGACTTGAGAGACACGCAGAAGGTTGTCAACGGCTACGACGTGGAGATAGCCGGCGCAATCGAGGCGATGCGCCGCGCTGGCCGCCCGGCGGAGGAGATCGCCTGGGCCAACGCACTCGCGGTCGAGACGAACCCCGAAGTTGTCAGGGGCAGTTACCAGCAGGAACTCGCGCTCAGGTACGGGCTGAGGGGCAACGCGCAGTCTTCGCGTCTCAATAGCCTCGCCGCGAAGCGCGCCGACGCCGCGCAGAAGTTGGCCGACCTCGACACGAAGTGCGAAGAGGCCGAGGCGGCGTACAAGAAGTGTCTGGAGGGGTATGAGGAGACGCGCATGAGTCTTTGCGGCCAGCCGCGAACGGGCCACGGACATGAGGGTGAGCCGTGTCAGGTCCACCTCGGCCCGGACGGCTCATGCCAGTATCACGGGAGGACGGCAGCCGTCGCGTGAACGGGCGAAGTCGAACTCGCCGGCAGTCGAACACCGCCGCCTGACCCTCGCGCGGCGGAGTTCTGCCCGTCCGGCCTCTAAGCCGTCGGTCTCTCAAGGCTGCGAAATTCTCTGCGTCTTCAGGCCATATTTCGCAGCCCCGCACGGCCTATCGAGAAAACTCCACCCTTTCCTTGAGCGGCACGGACGTTGCGCTACTCGTGCGCCTGGGAGTAACCTCTCCGGCGACGAAGGCGCTTGCCCTGTGGGCGGCCTTTCGGTAAGGCGTCACGGCCAAGCCGCTCGCGAGAGCCAAAGACCTGCCATCAAATTCAACGGAAGGAAAGTTCGATGTCAAATCAGAGCGAACACAAGTGGGTTTATCTTTTCGAGGAGGGCGACGGCGACCAGCGCTCGCTGCTCGGCGGCAAGGGCGCAGGACTCGCCGACATGACGCGCGCCGGACTCCCGGTCCCGCCCGGCTTCATCGTCACGACCGAGGTCTGCAACGCGTACTACAAGAACGGAAAAAATTTCCCCGAAGGGATGTGGGAGCAGGTCATCGAGGGCCTGCGCGAGGTCGAGGCGAAGACGGGCAAACGTTTCGGCGACCCGGAAAATCCCCTGCTCGTCTCGGTGCGTTCGGGCGCGCCCTTTTCGATGCCGGGCATGATGGACACGGTTCTCAACCTCGGCCTCAACGAGACGACCGTGCAGGGACTCGCCAGGCAGACGGGCGACCTGCGCTTCGCCCTGGACGCGTACCGGCGCTTCGCGACTCTCTTCGGCGAGATCGTCATGGGCGTCGCGCACGAGAAGTTCGAGCGCGTCATGGAGCGCTACAAGGCGCAGACCGAGGGCGGACGCGACACAGACCTCTCGCCCGAACAGTTGCAGGACATCATCACCGCGCAGAAGCAGATCATCTTCTCCGACCAGTCGGGACTCGCCATCCCCGAAGACCCCTACGAACAACTCCGCGTCGCCATCGCCGCCGTCTTCAACTCGTGGATGGGCCGGCGCGCGATTGACTACCGCAAGGTCAACCGGATACCGGACGACCTCGGCACGGCGGTCAACGTGCAGGCGATGGTCTTCGGCAACATGGGCGCGGAGTCGGGCACGGGCGTCGCGTTCACGCGCAACCCCTCGACCGGCGAGAAGAAGCTCTACGGCGAATACCTTTTGAACGCGCAGGGCGAGGACGTGGTCGCAGGCATCCGCACGCCGCAGCCGATCAGCCAGCTTCAGGAAGAACTCCCCGCGGTCTATGAGCAGTTCAGGTCAATCGTCGAGCTGCTCGAAAAGCACTACCGCGACATGCAGGACGTTGAGTTCACCATCGAGCGCGGGCATCTCTTCATGCTCCAGACGCGCACGGGCAAGCGCACGGGCGCTGCCGCCGTCCGCGTCGCGGTTGACATGGTGCGCGAGGGCTTGATTGACAAGGCCACGGCGGTGCGCCGCGTCTCGCCCGACCAACTCGACCAACTCCTGCACCCGACCGTTGACCCGAACGCCGACGCGAAGGTCGTCGCGAAAGGTTTGCCGGCGAGTCCCGGCGCGGCGCAAGGGAAAGTCGTCTTCGACCCCGACGAGGCCGAAGAACTCGCGCGCGGCGGCGAGAAGGTCGTGCTCGTCCGACAGGAGACCAGCCCCGACGACTTCCACGGCATGGTCGCGGCCCAGGCAATCGTCACCGCGCGAGGGGGCATGACAAGTCACGCAGCCGTTGTAGCGCGCGGCATGGGCAAGTCGTGCGTGTGCGGCGCGAGCGTTTTGAATATTGACTACGCGCAGCAGCAGTTCAACGTCAACGGCACGGTCGTCCCGAAGGGCGAGTGGATAACGGTTGACGGCTCGACGGGGAGAGTATTTCTCGGACAAGTCCCCACGGTGCAGCCGACGCTCGGCGACGACTTCCGCGAGTTGATGAGCTGGGCGGACGAGTTCCGGCGGCTGCGCGTGAGAGCGAACGCCGACACGCCGCACGACGCCGAGGTCGCGCGCAACTTCGGCGCGGAGGGGATCGGGCTGTGCCGCACCGAGCACATGTTCTTCGGCGACGAGCGGCTGGCCGCGATGCGCGAGATGATCCTCGCCGACGGCGTCGGCGCGCGCGAGAAGGCGCTCGAAAAGTTGCTGCCGCTTCAGCGCAAAGACTTCGTCGGCATCTTCCGCGCGATGGAGGGCCTGCCCGTCACCATCCGCCTGCTCGACCCGCCGCTCCACGAGTTTCTGCCGAACATGGAAGAACTGCTCGGCGAACTCTCCGAGTTGAAGTTGTCACTTCAGCGCGCGGCGAGCATCCGCGACATGGACAGGACGCTCGACGAGATTGACGGCAAGCGCAAGCTCTTGCAGCAGGTCGAGCGACTGCGCGAGTCCAACCCGATGCTCGGACACCGCGGCTGCCGCCTCGGACTCATCTACCCGGAAGTGACGCGGATGCAGGTGCGCGCAATCTTCGAGGCGGCGTGCGAGGTCGCGGGCGAGGGCGAGAAGGTTCAGCCCGAAATCATGGTGCCGCTCGTCTCGACCGCCGAGGAGCTTCGCAACCAGGCCGAACTCATCCACGAGGTCGCGCGGCAGGTCACGGGCGAGCACGGCATGACCATCCCGTACACGGTCGGCACGATGATCGAACTTCCGCGCGCGGCCTTGACCGCCGACAAGATCGCCGAGTACGCCGACTTCTTCTCGTTCGGCACGAACGACCTGACGCAAACGACGTTCGGTCTTTCGCGCGACGATTCGGGCCGCTTCCTCTCGAAGTACGTCGAGGTGAAGGTTCTGCCCGACGATCCGTTCCAGGTTCTCGACCGCGAGGGC
>Ga0070740_10001662_pt1 | contig 29376 bp, 19 predicted proteins | sample Coa_R2_FD_67286 | JGI IMG/M metagenome (GOLD analysis project Ga0070740, IMG submission 67286) | Surface soil microbial communities from Centralia Pennsylvania, which are recovering from an underground coalmine fire - Coalmine... | ecosystem: Environmental > Terrestrial > Soil > Unclassified ...
GAGCCCTTCCCCGGAAGGCCAGCCGGATTTTCATGCGTCCGCTCGCGGAATCGCGCCTTCATACCGGAAGCGATTGAGACGCTCGATTCTCCAAATTTATCCCGCATACGGTCTGCCGCTTCGAGCGCCTTGCGCCAGCGCTCGCTCCGCTCGCCCGTCAAAAGATTGATCTGGCCTGTATCGCCGTCGAGCGAGCCGGCCTGCACACCCAGCAGCCGCACAGGACGGCCGGTCCACGCCCTTCTGAAGAGCAGGCGCGCTTCCTCCAGCAGATCGATATCGAGTTGAGTGCCTCTCTCGAGCGTGTGCGCGCGGGTGTAGGTCGAAAAATCCGCGTAGCGCAGCTTCAACTGAACAGTGCGTGCAAACAGACCATGTTCGCGCAGCCGACGCCCCACCATTTCGGAAAGCCGCGAGAGCATCGCTTCGAGCGCGGAAGGATCGGCGGTGTCTTCGTTGAACGTATGTTCGTGACTGATCGACTTCGGATCTCCGTTGGCGCCAATATCGGCATCGAACCAGCCGCCGGCGTCGAGACCTTTTGACTTTCCGGCGAGCGCGAGCCCCCATCCGCCGAACTTTGATTCGAGAAAGCCTGGGTCGACGGCCGCGAGATCGCCGACCCGGTGAATTCCGAGGGCCTTGAGCTTGCGCTCCGTAACTCTGCCGACCCCCGGAATCTTGCGAATATCGAGAGGCGCGAGAAAGTCCGCCTCCTGGCCGGGCGGAATCCACAGGATTCCATTCGGCTTGGCCTGGTCGGAGGCGACCTTGGCCGCAACACGCGAGGCCGCGATTCCGATCGAGCAGTTAAGACCGGTGATGGCCTTCATGCGCTCATGCAGCTTGTGCGCCGCCAGGAGCGGCGGTCCGTGCAGGCGCTCCGTCCCAGTGAGATCGAGGTACGCTTCATCGATCGAAGCCATTTCTACCTGCGGTGAAAACTGCTGGAGCACTTCGAACGCCTTGCGCGAATATTCGCGGTACCGCTCCGGATGCCCATCGACGAAAATCGCGTGCGGGCAATGTTGGTAGGCTGCGCGCAAGGGCATCGCCGAGTGGACGCCAAACTTGCGCGCCTCATATGAGGCCGCCGAAACCACGCCGCGTTCGTGCGCCTGACCGCCGACGATAACCGGTTTGCCTTTCAGGCTCGGGTCGAAGATCTGTTCCACGGAAACGAAAAAAGCGTCCATGTCCACATGGAAGATCGTTTTCATTCCGACAATCTCGCCAGGGCGACGCGGGGCAGGCCCGCCAGATCTGTACGGATCTCGACGTCGCGCCAGGACGACCCGAGTATGTCCCGAATCCGCCCGCTTGCATTGTACGCGATTTCCATCAGCAGCCACCCGCCCGGCCGGAGCACGCGCGCGGCGTCGGCGATCAACCTCCGGTAGAGATCGAAGCCGTCCGGACCGCCGAACAGGGCGATATGCGGCTCGTAATCGCGGACCTCCCGCTGAGTAACCTCCTTGTTGCTTTCCGGAACATACGGCGGGTTACTCAGAATCATCGCTGAGCAGCCATCGCGGAACGCGGACAGGACGTCAGATGCGACGAGCTGGACCTGCGCGTTCCACCGCCGCCGATTTCGATCGGCGACGCGCAGCGCGGCCACAGAGATATCGCTTCCGATGACCGCCGCGCCGGTTTCGAGCGCGACGCTTATGGCAATTGCGCCGGATCCACAGCCCACGTCGATCACAGGCCCCGCCCCGTGCGCAAGCTTTTCGATCGCCGCCTCCACGAGGTGTTCTGTCTCCGGCCGCGGGATCAGAACATCGGGAGTGACCAGAAATTCGCGGCCGTAAAATTCCTGCCGCTTGGTTATGTACTGAGTGGGCTTCCCGGAGAGCCGCTCATGCAAATATCGGCCATAGTGGATCCACCACAGCTCGATCAGCTCTTCGTCGCCGTGCGCGTACAGCCATGCGCGGTCATGTCCGGCGGCGTGCGCCAGCAGCACCTCGGCGTTGAGACGCGCCGCCGGAATTCCCGCCTGCTCCAGGAGCCGCGTTCCCTGCCGGAGCGCCTCTCGAATAGTCAATGATCTCGCAATCTAGGCCGCAGCGATTTCGCCCGCCGCTACCTGCTCCTTCAGCTTCTCCGTCTGGTAATGCGTCTGAAGCGCGTCGATCAGCGGTTGCAGCTCGCCATTCATGATGCGATCGAGCTGGTGCAGCGTGAGTCCAATGCGGTGGTCTGTGACGCGGTTTTGCGGAAAGTTGTAGGTCCGAATCTTCTCGCTTCGATCACCCGTCCCAACCATGCTGCGACGTTCCGCGCCGATCTGCTCGCGCTGCTTTTCGAGCTCGATTTCATACAGGCGGCTGCGCAGCACGCGAAGCGCCTTGGCGCGGTTCTTGATCTGTGACTTCTCATCCTGGCAGGACACGACCAGATTGGTGGGCAGGTGTGTAATGCGGACCGCCGAGTAGGTGGTGTTGACCGACTGACCGCCAGGTCCTGATGAGCAGAACGTGTCAATCCGGATGTCTTTCGGATCAATCTGAACGTCGACTTCTTCGGCCTCCGGCAGCACCGCCACCGTGATCGCCGAGGTATGTACGCGGCCCTGCTGCTCGGTTTCAGGAACGCGCTGCACGCGGTGCACGCCGCTTTCGTATTTCAGCCGGCTGTAAACCTTATCCCCGCTGACCAGGGCGATGATTTCCTTTACGCCGCCCACCGAGGACTCGCTGACGGATGTGATTTCCACTCGCCAACCCTGGCTTTCGGCGTAACGGGAGTACATGCGGAACACTTCCGCCGCAAAGAGCGTCGCCTCATCGCCGCCGGTTCCGGCGCGGATTTCGAGAACCACGTTCTTCTCATCATTCGGATCCTTGGGCAGCAGCAGCACCTTCAACTCGCCCTCAAGGCGCTCCAGCTCAGGCTCGAGCCGCTCCACCTCGTCCTGGGCCATTTGCCGGAGTTCGGCATCCTGCTCGGCCAGCATCCCGCGAGCATCCTCGAGATTGCGGTGGACCTGCTTCCATTCCCTGTATTTGGCGACGATTTCCGACAGGTCGCTCTGCGCCTTCGCCGTTTTCCGATACGCATCCGGATCGCTGATGATGGCAGGATCCGCCATCTGGCGCGTCAGATCTTCGAATCGCGCCTCGATATCGGCGAGCTTTTGCGCGAATTGCATCGAAATGGCTCAGGCGATCACGAGCTGGCCGCCCTGCTGCTCCTCCAGGCGCATGGCGCCTTCCAGCGCCCGGATGGCGACTTCAGTCTGGGCGTCCGAGGGGTTCTTGGTTGTGATCCGCTGCAGCCAGAGTCCGGGCGCCGTCAATGTGCTCAGCAGGCTGCCCCGCCGCTTTGCCGCAAACCGGATCAGCTCATAGCTGAAGCCGGCGATCAGCGGCAACAGCGCAATTCGCGAAACGAACTTCGCCAGAAAGCCGTCCACCGGCACTACAGCATAGACCAGCATGGAGATCACCATCACGACCAGGAGAAAGCTAGTGCCGCAGCGCGGGTGAAAAGTCACAAACTGGCGGGCATTTTCGATCGAAACCGGCTGGCCCGACTCAAAGTTGAAAACCACCTTGTGTTCGGCGCCGTGGTACTCGAAGACGCGGCGAATATCCTTCATCCGCGAAACAGCATAAAGGAAAATCAGGAAAATCGCGATTCGAATGCACCCGTCGACGAGATTGATGGCGAGCCGGCTGTCCAGCGCCGGATAAACGCCGCCCAGCTTGGTGGCCAAAAATAGCGGAACGAATTTGTAGAGAAAAATGAAAAATCCAAGCGAGAGAATCAGGTTGAGCGCCATCGCCCAGGACGAGATTTCACGTGGCGTTTTAGCGCCGGATGGAACGCCGCTGTCAAAGGCTGCATTCGCCGAGAAGCGCAGCGCGTGAATGCCGAGCGACATGGCTTGGCCAAGCGTTCCAAGCCCGCGCAACACCGGGTATTTAAAGATCGGGTATTTTTCTGAAATTCGGGGGAGAGGGCGCTCGTCGGTAATGAGCTCGCCGTTGGGCTTGCGCACGGCCACGCAGTAGCTGTGCGGAGCGCGCATCATGACGCCTTCCATGACCGCCTGGCCGCCGACCAGCGTCTCCTCGCCGCTTTCGAGTATAGGCAGGATCTGGATATGCGCCGCCAGGCGGAAAAACGAACGAATGCTCAAGGTGGAAACTCCGTTTCAATTATATCAGGCCCCGCCAGCCAGCCCGCCGCCGCGGCGCCAGCCGTATGATACTTTCTCGGTTATGCGTCTGAGCTTGGGAATTCTTCTCGGCATGCTGGCCATCGCCGCCGAGACGCCGTCCTTTGACGAAATCGCGTCGCTTGCGCGGGAGCGCTCGCCGAAGCTGCGCGCTGCGCTGCCGGCGGCCATGGGCGAGGACAACCTGAAAAAAGGCGCCGGTTACATCGACCATGGCCCCGATTTCATCTGGGCTGTCGAGAGCGCCGCGCAACCGCAATTGTATGTGGACGACCAGCCCGGTCCGGCGATGATCCGTGTGCAAGGATCGGACCTGTGGTACGCCTCCGGCCAGCTCAAGACTGGAACCACGCACAACTTTTATTACGTCATCGACGGCAAGCGATTCGGCGGAAAGACGGATGTGCCGGCGTTCGGCCCCGAATCGTATGAAAAGCCTGGCGTGCCGCGTGGAATTCTGCACGGAAAATTTGTGCATTCAAGCCGGATTTATCCGGATATGACCAGCAATTACTGGGTCTATGTGCCGGCGCAATACGATCCCGCCCAGCCGGCCGCCGTTATGGTGTGGCAGGACGGCGAAGTGCTCGTTCCGCGCGAGGCGCCGTCGCGCGCGCAAATCGTCTTTGACAATCTGACCTACGAGAAGAAAATTCCGGTGATCATTCACATCCTCATTTCGCCCGGAACGGTCGGCGAAAAGCGAATGCGCAGCATCGAGTACGACACCGTCGACGATACCTATGCGCGCTTCCTGCGCGACGAAATTCTCCCGGAAGTAGCTAAAAAATGGAACCTGCGCACGGATGCTTACAGCCGCGCCATCGCCGGCGATTCCTCCGGCGGCATCTGCTCGTTCAACGTCGCCTGGCAGCAGCCAGACCAGTTCAGCCGGGTACTCTCGCGCATCGGCAGCTTCACCAGCATTCAGTGGCATCCCGGCAAGATGGATGGCGGCAACATCTATCCTTTCAAAGTCCGCAAGGAGCCGCATCGCAACATCCGCGTTTGGCTGCAGGACGGCTCGGGCGATCTCGAAAACAATCACGGAAGCTGGCCAATGCAAAACATCGCCATGGCAAATTCGCTCAAGATGATGGGCTACGATTTTCATTTCAGCTTCGGCGCGGGCGCCCACAGCCGCAATGGCGGTCATGCCGAGTTGCCGGAGGAGATGATCTGGCTGTGGCGCGATTACGATCCGGGCAAGACCGAACAAATCTATGCGCAGGATCCGGCGGAAAAAGACAAGCCGTTTTATCGGGTAAAGGCGCTGAACCGGGAGTAGGGTCGCGCCAGACGAAAATCCGCTGGGCTGACCCGTAGGCTCACCGGCGCGGGCAGCCGCATACAATAACGAACATGAATCGCCGAAATCTTCTCGCCACGTTCGCGGCGGCCGCCGTCGCCCGCGCTCAACGGCCGCAACACAACGAGTGGAAGCCCAAGCTGGGGGTCCTGGGGCAATACACGCCCGCAAACGTCGCCTTCGCCAAAGAAGCGGGTTTTAAAAACATGATCCTCGAGGCGACCCCGCGATCTACTCTGGACGCCGCCTCCATAACCGACGAGGCCGCGCAGAAGGCGCGCGCGACGATCGCCGAGGCTGGACTTTCGGTGTCTGCGTTCCAGGCCACCCAAAACCATATTGCGCCTGAGCCGGACCGCCGCGCGCGCGACAACCAGTATTTTGTGAAGGTGATCGAGCTGGCCGGAAAAATGGGCGTGCCTCACGTTGGCACGGCGTCCGGGAAAGACCCGGCTAAGCCATTCCAGCAGCAAATTGACGAAATCGTGCGCGTCTACAACGAAAAGTATTTTCCCGCGTGCGAGAAACACCGTGTAAGAATACTGTGGGAGCCTTGGCCGGAGGGGCCGAACCTGGCGACCGGACCCGTCGGTTTCGAAGCGCTGTTCAAAGCCTTTGATAACTCTCCGTACGTCGGCTTGCAGTACGATCCTTCACACCTGGTTCGCCAGTTCATGGATCCGATCCAGGCGGCTCGCGATTTCGTCGATAAGATCTACGATGTCCATCTGAAGGACACGGAGATTGAATGGCACGTGCTGCGCCGCGTGGGAATCAACCCGCCAAACCGCGCGCAGTGGTGGCGCTACCGCCTGCCAGGCCTGGGCTCGATGGACTGGGCGGCGTTCTTCACCGTTCTGCAAGACGCTGGTTATCAGGGGGCCATGAGCGTGGAACATGAAGACCCGCTCTACGGCGCGCCGAATCGCAACGGTCCCGATTTCAGCCAGGACTTCAAGACCGGTTTCCTGATGGCGCGCCGGTACTTGCAGCAGTACGTGCCGTAGCAAAAAAGCGCAGCCGCATTCAACTCTGATCAAGGATGAACACGGAGGCCCAATCGATTCGGGCGCCGCATTTATCTGTGTTCATCCGCGGTCTGGATCTTCGACAAAATCCTGTCCTGGATCCAGTGCTCATCCCACCACTCGACGGGATTCACCTGTACGCCATCCACCTGCATGGAAAAATGCAGGTGATCGCCGGCCGCAAGTCCGGTGGAGTCGCTGTGTCCCATCAACTGGCGTTTCTTCACCATCTCGCCAGGTTTCACGGCAATGTCCGCCATATGGCCATAGATCGATTGAAGGCCATAACCGTGGTCGAGGACGATGCAATTGCCGTAAATTCCCAGCCGGTCCGCCCAGATCACTTTGCCGTCGTTTGCAGCCAGCACGGGAACATGCTGCGTGACCGAAAGATCGAAGCCCAAATGCACTTGGGTGTCAACCTTTCGTCCCTGATACAGGTAGGTGCGCACATCGGCGAATTGCGATTCGACTTTGGAGTTTGAAAGCTGAAGGAACGGCCCTCGCCACAGGAACTGCTCCGCCGTCTTCAGCCGCATGTCCGCAAGCTGGCGGTTATTATCACGGCGCATGTCGCGGTTGATCTTTAAGAATCGCGACAGCAGATCACCTGCGCCTCCGGGATCGAGTTCGCTGTCCACTTTTTCCAGAAAGCTGTTCGTCAACTCGATCTCGCGCTGTCGGAAGGCTTTCGGAAAAAGTTTATACCAAAAGCGCGCCGTAACCTCGGTCCCTGCGGCATTGCGAACGTAGACCACCGGAACCGTTTCGGCCGGAACATCCCAGGGAAACGCAAACAGCGAGAACCACTCCGTCCGGCTGCCGGGCTTGCGAAAGCTGCGGAAGCGATAATTGCCCACGCGTACGCCGGCCTCCTCCCAATAGCCGGAAGGAGTGAACACTACCAGTTCCGAGCCCCCCTGGTTGATGTAATGCTGGGCGCCGTCGGCGAACACGGCTGGCGGCTTCGTGATGAGGGTCACGTCGGCCGTCACCGTCGTCGACGACCCGCGCAGATCGTTTGAAATCACCTCGACGCCCAGCCGCCCCTTGCCGTCTTTTTTGGCCGACGCCGTGAACGCGTATTCCTGCGGCGGCTCATGCTTACGCCAGAAAAACCAGCGCGTCGTCGGATTCGATTTGTCGAAGACGTCCGTGCGCGCCCCATCCTGTTCCAGCCAGGCATGGATGCGTCGTACGCCGTGCGGGTTCGCAACCCGTACTTTCACAGCCGTGGCCGTTCCGATCGCTTTCGGAGCAGGGTCGAACTGCACCCTCGAAGTGGTCGAAATCGCCAGCAGAACGAGCGGCGGCGTGAGAATTACGAACAGGATGGCGATCAAACACCCCGCGGGCTTCATGTATGTATGAGCTGATCCTACCATTCGCAACGGACTCCGGAACGGCCGGCAGCGCAGGGGCCGGATGCAGCGGATCCGCCGGCGCCGCGGCATCGCCGCGGGTCGGTATAATACCTCGCGCGGGGAGGCTGGCGTCATGCAGGGACTGATGATGGATTATCCGCTGACGCTCACCCACTTTTTGGAGCGTTCAGCGAAACTTTTCCCGGCGAAGGAAATCGTGACCAAAATGCCGGACGGAATACACCGCTACACGTACAAAGACTACTTCGCCCGGGTCGACCGCCTGGCGTGGGCCCTCCAACGGTTGGGGATCAAACGGGGCGACCGGGTAGGGACGCTCTGCTGGAACACTTACCGCCATCTCGAGTTATACTTCGCCGCGCCATGCTACGGGGCCGTGCTCCACACCCTGAACTTGCGCCTCGCCGCTGATCAGCTTGCGTTCATCATTAATCACGCCGAGGATCAGGCCATCTTTGTTGACGCCTCGCTGGTCCCGCTTCTCGAAGCGATCAAGGACCGCATTCCGTGCGTGCGCCGCTACGTCGTGCTCGAAGATTGCGATCCGGGAGCTCATTCACTTCCCCATGCGATCGCCTACGAAGATCTGCTCGCCGGCTCCCCCGCGGAGCCGTTCGCCTGGCCGCAGCTGGAAGAACGCGAGGCCGCCGCGATCTGCTACACTTCGGGCACAACCGGCAACCCGAAGGGCGTTCTGTACACTCACCGTTCGCTGTTCCTGCACAGCATAGCGCTGGCTGTGGCCGACTCCTTCGCCATCAGCGAGCGCGATAGCGTACTCCAGGTCGTCCCCATGTTTCACGCCAATGGCTGGGGCATTCCGCACGCGGCCGTGATGACCGGCTCGAAAATCGTCCTCTGCGGCCGGAGCGTCCAGCCGCGCGACGTCGCCGAACTGATTCAGAACGAGCGCGTGACGTTCAGCGCCGGGGTCCCAACCGTATGGATGACGCTGTACTCCTTTCTCGAAAGCGAGCGCTACGATATTTCGAGCCTCCGTATGCTGGTCTCCGCAGGATCGGCGATGCCGCGGCAATTTATCGAATGGTACGCCAAACGGTACGGAGTGCGCTTCCAGTTGGCGTGGGGCATGACCGAGATCACGCCCATTGGGACCTTCATGTATGCCCGCAGCGAGCTCGAATCGCTGCCCGACAAGGAGAAATTCGACCTTTGGGCGCGGCACGGTCTGGCGATCGCCGGCGTGGACATCCGCATCGTCGATGAAAACGGCAACGAGGTCCCGTGGGACGGAACGACAATGGGAGAGCTCCAGATCCGCGGACCGTGGGTCGCCAGCGGTTACTACAAGGACGAATCGAACCATGTCGGCTCGCCGAGCGCCCCTTCGTTCATCGACGGATGGTTCCGCACCGGCGATGTCGCCACTATCGATGCTCACGGCTACATACAGATCATGGACCGCACTAAGGATCTGGTGAAGAGCGGCGGCGAATGGATCTCCAGCGTCGACCTGGAGAATGCGATCATGGGACATCCGAAGGTGATGGAGGCCGCCGTGATCGCCGTTCCCCATCCAAAGTGGCAGGAGCGGCCGCTCGCCGTCGTCGCGCCGATGCCGCAGTTCAGGAATTCGCTGCGCAAGCAGGAGATTCTTGACTTTCTGTCCGGCAAGGTTGCGAAATGGTGGCTGCCGGATGATGTCGTGTTTGTCGATGCCATTCCCAAAACCAGCGTGGGGAAGTTTAACAAGCGGGCTTTGCGGGAACAATTCAAAGAATTTGAGTTGAAAGTCAATGCGCCTGGATCTTGAAGATTACGAAGTTCGCGACGCCGACCGCGTGCTGACGCCCGCGCTCGCCATTTATCCCTCTATTGTCGACGCCAACATCGAGGCGACTCTGCGTCTGGCTGGAGGCGATCCAAACCGCTGGCGGCCCCACATCAAGACGGCCAAGCTCGCCTTCGTAATGCGCCGCCTCATCCATCATGGCGTGGATGCGTTCAAATGCTCCACCACCCTCGAATTGCGCTCAGCCTGCGAAGCCGGAGCGCGCGACGTGCTGGTCGCCTACCCCATGGTGGGTCCGGCCGCGCGGCGCGTGATCGAGCTTGCCGGGGAATACCCGGACGTCAGCATTTCGGCGCTGGTGGAAAACGAGCTTCAGGCCGCGAGCTGGCGGGGATCGCGGATCGGCATGTTCATCGACGTGAATCCGGGAATGGATCGCACCGGCATCGCCCAGCAACGGCTCGAAGACATCGTGCGCCTGGCGCGCTCGCTCGAGGCGCAATATCGCGGGCTGCACTACTATGACGGTCACGTTCACGCCGAGGACCTTCAGGAACGCCAGACTGCGGCGTGGCGCGGGTACGATCAGTTGCTCGCGATCGTTTCGGCGCTGCGCAAATCCGGAATTGACACCCGGGAGGTCATCACCTCCGGTACGCCGCCGTTCCCAGCGGCTCTCCAGTATCCCGGATTCGCAAATGGTGGATTCGTGCACCAGGTCTCGCCCGGGACGATTGTGTACAGCGATTTCACCAGCATGGGTCAGCTGCCGGAAGAATACGGCTACCGTCCCGCGGCGCTGGTGATCGCAACCGTGGTCAGCCATCCCGCGCCCGGCATCGCCACCTGCGACGCCGGACATAAAAGCGTGTCGGCCGATGCCGGCGCGCCGACCTGCATCGTCGCCGGCCGCCCCGGGCTGACTGCTCTAAAGCCGAGCGAAGAGCATCTGCCCTTGCGCGCCGCCGAAAAATCGGATTTACCGGCCATCGGCGAAAGGCTTTATCTCGTGCCGCGCCACGTGTGCCCCACCGTCAATAACTTCGATGAGGCGCTCATCATCGAGCGCGGCCGCATCGCGGGCCTTGAACGCGTGACTGCGCGCGGGCATGAATCGCCGCTGGTCGGAGCGCGCGCAACTGTGGGTTAGCCGCCCGCTCAGCGCGCGATCCCGAGTCTGGCGCCGGATCGTCGCGCCGCCGGCCTTGCGTTCATCCGCCCGCCGTGACATTCTAATTCCCATCATCGCTAAAGGCGAAAATCAAGTGCTCAAATTTACGGGGAGCAGAATGAAAATGTCCAAGGCTTTTTCCGCGGCGTCGCTTGCGCCCGTTCTCATGATGCTCACAGCCGGCTCCGCCGACGCCGACGTCACGGGCTCGATTCTCGGCGTCGTGCGCGACCCGAGCGGCGCGGTGATCGCCGGCGTAACGGTCACGGCGACCCACACCGGAACGAATCAGGTGCGCACCACCACCACCAGCGCCGCCGGCGAATATCGAATTTTGGCCCTGCCCGTGGGCGATTACACAATTGAAGCCACACACCCTGGCTTCCAGAAGTTCGTCACTACGGGAATCGATCTGACCGTCAACGAGCAGCGTCGCATCGATATTACGCTTCAGGTCGGCGCCCTGGAGCAGAAGGTCGAAATCACCGCCGCAGCCGTGGCCGTCGAGACGACGGCCACACAGCTCGGTCAGGTGATCGAGCAAAAGAAACTGCTCGGACTGCCTCTCAATGGCAGGAGCTATATCGACTTGCTAGGATTGCAGGCCGGCGTCGCGCCCACCACGACCGGCTCCATCCAGCAGGACCGGCCCGTTTCGGGCGGGTTGTCAGCAGGCAACATCGCCGTGAACGGGCAGCGCGAAACCGCCAACGCGTTTCTGGTAAACGGCGGAGACGTAAGCGAAGGCCGTAACCTCGGAACCGCGGTCATCCCCAATCTCGATTCCATCGCCGAGTTTCGCCTGATCACCAATTCCTTCGACGCCGAGTACGGCAAGTTCAGCGGCGCAATCATGAACGCCGTTACAAAGTCCGGCACCAACGGATTTCACGGAACGGCATTTGAATTCCTGCGCAACGACAAGATGGATGCGCGTAATTTCTTCGATCAGACTAAGGGCGTACTCAAGCGCAACCAGTTCGGCTACGCGGCCGGAGGTCCGGCCATCAAGAACCGTCTGTTCTGGTTCACGGACTATCAGGGCACGCGGGAGACGCGCGGCGTCACCTCCGGTCTGGTCACGCTGCCGACCCTCGCCCAGCGCTCCGGCGTTTTTACGCCTGCCGACTTCACCGACAGCGAAGGCAATCCGATGGTGGTTAACGGGTCGTATTGGGCGAGCGTTCTCTCCAAGCGACTCGGCTACACGGTTAACGCCAATGAGCCGTACAGCCTTCCGAACTGTACAAGCACCGCCGTCTGCGTATTCCCGGGAGGGGTCATCCCGCCGGCTGCCTTTTCACCGGCCGCCCGGGGAACCATGAAATTCATTCCGCTGCCAAACTCCGGACTCAATCACTATGTTGTGTCGGGACAGAACAGGAAGACAGTCGACGACAAGGCCGGTCAGCGCGTGGATCTCATCACGCAAAAGACTGGCAACTGGTTCATGTATTACATGTACGACGACGCCACTGTCACCAATCCTCTGCCTTCGGCGAATGTCCCCGGCTTTCCGACCATCACTCCTCAGCGTGCCCAGCAGGCCGTGTTGAGCAACACAAAAATTTTTGGCCCGACAGCAGTGAATGAAGCGCGCCTCAGCTTCATGCGCGCGGCGGTCATCACCGACCAGCCGACCGCAGGCTTCGGCAAGATTTCGGATTTCGGTTTCGTCACAGGCCTGGGCACGCTAGGAATCATCCCCTCGGGACCGCCAGGATACGAAGGGCTTCCGCCGCTCTCATTCATCAACTTCAGCGTCGGCAGTCCGACGCTCACTACCTTCCAGCCGGACAACACGTGGCATCTCTCGGAGGCCTTCTCCAAGATTTACGGCCGGCACACCATGAAATTCGGAGGCGAATTTCGCTATTACCAGGTGAACGAGCGCAACGTGTGCGCGCCGAACGGCAGTTTCAGTTTCGATGGATCTGAAACCGGCAACGACTTCGCCGATTATCTCCTGGGCGCGCCCGCCAGCTATACGCAGTGCAGTTTTCAAGTGCTCGATTCACGGTCGCATTACGGCGGATTGTTCGCCCAGGATTCGTTCCGGATGAGACCCAGCCTCACGCTGAATTACGGCCTCCGCTGGGATGTGAATCAGCCCTGGTACGACACGCAGGATAAGATCGAGACCATCGTGCCAGGCCTGCAATCGGTGCAGTTCCCGACCGCGCCGAAAGGCTGGGTGGTGCCGGGCGACCCGGGCATTCCGCGCACACTGGCGCCCACGCAATGGACCAACTTCGCGCCGCGCGTGGGCGTGGCCTGGTCGCCCGGGTTTGCGGATGGAATCGGCGGAAAAATATTCGGCGGCCCCGGCAAGACCAGTATTCGCGCAGCCTGGGGGCTGTACTACACATCCATTGAGGACCTACATCTCTTCTACGAAGTGGGCGACGCGCCCTACGGACTGTATTGGCCGAGCATCGTTCCACCCTTGTTTGAAGAGCCCTTTCGCACGCGCTCGGACGGCAGCTCCCAAGGCCAACGCTTCCCCTTCATCCTGCCCACGCCAGGCGATCCGAAGAACAAGACTCTCGACTATTCGGTGTTTCTGCCGATTCAGGGTTCGCCCGGATATGACATCCACAACAAAGTCCCCTACGCCGAGCACTACAACTTCAGCATCCAGCGGCAGCTCACTCAAAACACCGCGCTTACGCTCGCCTACGTCGGCACGCAGGGTCACCGGCTGATCGCGCAGCGCGAATCGAATCCGGGGGATCCGGCGCTTTGTCTGAGCCTTCGCGGCAATGGCGTCGCTCCGGGAACGCCGCAGTGCGGGCCGCGCGGCGAGCTGGGCGTGTACACGCGCCCCGATGGCTCCATCGTGAATGGTACGCGGGGACCGCTCGGCCCCGATTTCGGCAGCAACTCATACACTTCCAACATCGCGAACTCAAACTACAACGCCCTGGAAGCGACGGTCGAGCGCCGGGCTGGCGATCTGACGTTCCTGGCCGCCTACACCTATGCCAAAGCCATTGACAATTCATCCGCTTACGGCCAATCCGTTAACTTCATGAATTACCGAAAGAGCCGCGCGTTGTCATCCTTTGATATCACGCACAATTTTGTGGTCAGCTACAACTACGAACTGCCGCTCCGCCGGACGTTTCCCTCCGCTCCGCGCCGCCTTACCGAAGGATGGAGCGTAAACGGCATCACACGCTTTGCGACAGGATTTCCCGTGACCATCACACAAGGCGGCGACCGGTCGCTCACGGGCGCGTCGGGCGTTGACGAACCTGACTTCATCGGCGGCCTGGTCATTCAAGATCCGCGGAATGCCGGCCCGGATGGCGCCCCGAATCGCTACTTCAACAGGAGCGCATTCCGCTCGGAGGCCCTCGGCGGCGTCGGCAACTCGAGCCGGAGATTTTTCCATGGTCCCGGATTTAACAATTGGGATTTCGGCCTCCATAAACTCACGCGGATTACCGAAGGCACATCGCTCCTGATCCGGGCAGAGTTTTTTAATCTTGCCAATCACGCGCAATTCAATAACCCGAATGGCGATTTCAACAGCAGTCGCTTCGGCACGGTTACCTCGGCCAAGGATCCACGCATCGGACAAGTCAGTGCAAAATTCATCTGGTGACGATGCGAGGTCTGGCCGTTTGTCTCCTCTGCGCCGGGGCTCTCTTGGCGCAGACTCCCGCGCAATCGCATTACCTGCGCGGCGTTGAGCTGCTGACAAACCAGAATCCGTCACAAGCCATTCCGGAACTGGATGAGGCTCTCGCGCTCGATCCGCAGCTGGCCGAAGCGCACGACGCCAAGGGGCTTGCGCGCCTGGCTCTGGGCGATCCGGCAGCGGCGCGCACAGAGTTCCGGCGGGCGATCGCTTTGAAGCCAAATCTGGCCGAAGCCCATCTCGGCATGGGACTCGCGCTGGGGCAGTCCGGCGAACTGACCGCGGCAGCCAAGGAATTTCGCATTGCAATCGAGATCCGGCCGGCATACGCCGAAGCGCATAAGCGGCTTGGCGTCACGCTGCGGCGCCTGGGCGACGAGAACGGCGCGCTTGCCGAGTTCGAAAAGGCGGCGCGATCCGATCCGTCCGATCCCGAGGCCTGGTACGATCTGGGACTCGCGCGAAAATCGCGAAACGATTTGGCCGGCGCGATCGCCGCCTTCCGGAAGTCGCTCGAACTCAAGCCCGATTACGAGAAGGCCCGTTACAATCTCGGCACAACCCTGCGCGCGGCCGGCCGCGAGCAAGCCGCTGCTAAGGAGCTGGCCGATGTGCGCGGCCTGCGGGCGTTTCGCGAGAAATTGGCGGAATCCAAGGCTCTCATCCTGCGGGGCGTTGAAGCGCTGGAGCAGAGCCGCAACGATTACGCGCTTCAATGTTTCCGGGAGGCGTCCACGTTGAGCCCGTCCTTGCCTACGGCCTGGCATTATCTCGGCGTGGTATATTATCGCAGCGGCGACGCGCAGCGCGCGCTCGAAGCATGGAACCAGGCGCTTGCGCTCGAGCCGGATTATCCGAAGACCCGTGCCGCGCTCGGCCTGATGCATGCCCGCGCTGGCGATTTCGAAGCAGCGCGGCAAGAATTCGAAAAAGCGGCGTCTTCGGATCCGGATGACGCTCAGACCCGTTACAACCTGGGCCTGGCGCTGGCACATCTGAAGAAGCTGCCAGAGGCGGCCGCCGAACTGGCCGAGGCTGTGAGCCTGAACCCGCAATACGCTGACGCGCGCCTCCAACTCGGCCTCGTCTTAGCCGCCAAGGGCGATCTCGCCGGCGCGGCAAACGCCTATCGTGAACTGATCCGACAGCATCCGGACATGGCTGAGGCGCATAACAATCTTGGGCTCGTACTGCTTCAAACGAACGAATTCGAAGCTGCAAGCCGCGAGTTCCACCGCGCGCTTGAGCTGAATCCGCGCTTCGCTCCAGCCATGCAGAATATCGCCCTGACAGAGCCGTGCCAGCCGACCCAGCCGACCGCTATGCTGGTCATCCCGCACGTCAGCGGAACACCCCAGTTGAATACCGACCCGCGCTCGCCGGAATGGCGGAATGCCGCAGCGACGTCGATGAGGAAGGACTGCAGCCACAAGCTGGATTATCCGGAGCTGGCGTCCGAGGTCCGCATGTTCTGGACCGACACAGATCTGTATGTGCTGTTCGTGTGCCCGTACAAGAAACTGAACATCTGGACGCCGCCGCAGACCGACCGCCCGCGCAACAAGCTGTGGGACCGCGATGTCGTAGAGTTTTTCCTCGGTTCCGACTGGAATGAGATTCGACGGTACCGCGAATTCGAAATCGCCCCGACCGGCGACTGGATCGATCTGGCCATCGACTTGACGCGGAAGAGTTATGACCGCAACTGGCGGTCTGGCTGGAAAACCTTGGCGCGGATCGATGAAGCCTCGCACATGTGGTACGCCGCCGCCCGCGTGCCGCTGAGCGCGGTGAGCGAAGCGCCGGTACAACCCGGTTCGCGATGGCGCATGAATCTGTACCGCATCGACGGCGACGGCCCCGACCCAAAACGCCGCTTCTTATGCTGGCAGCCCACGTGCGCCGGAAACCGTGATCCCAATCACGTTCCAGAGCAGTTCGGCACACTGGTGTTCGGCCCGGCCCGATGATGCGTCCAGGAGGCAGGAGAGCATCTGTGAGAATCCCGGGACCTCTTGCGATGTCAGCGCCAGCTTGAGCGCCCTGTCCCGTCGATGCCATGCCGCCGTCGGCATATCTGCACGTGATTGCACGGCGGCGAACAGGGCGCCCAGACGTTACGATCCCGGCGACTGCGGCGGCGAGCGCCGGACCAGGCGCAGCGTGATGGCTTCCGGAGTCACCCGCATCATCGTTATCCCGGGCGGCAGGGTCAAAATACGCGGATCCACATGAACCGTCTGCATGCCAGGATTGGCGTTGGCGAGATCGAAGCGCGCCACCAGCCTGGGCAAATTCATGGAATCCAAAAGCCAAGTCCGCCCGCGCAGCTGCACGGTTAACTCGGTTGCCGATTGGGAGGCAATGTCCAGTCCTCGCGGCACATTGCGAAACTCTACCGGAACATTGATCGTGCGGACGCTCGCTCCCGATTCCACCGTGGCCAGCGTCCAGATCAGCGACGCGAGCGCCACGGCGGCAAGCTTATGACGCCAGTGTACGACCAGCGAGTCGCGCAACCGTTCCCTCAAAGCGCGCGATACGGGCACAGTGGCGTTATCGAGCATGAGCGCAAGCTCGTCGGCGCTTTGAACATGAAGATAGCTCCGCCCGCGCATGGCGGTCACCTCACCGCGCTCCTCCGACGCCACGATGACCAGAGCGTCCGTGCGCTCTGCAAGCCCCATCGCCGCGCGGTGGCGCGTCCCGAACTGGGGCGGAACATCGGGCCGCTGCGTCAGCGGCAGGACGGCGTTCGCCCGCGCGATCCTGCCCGATTCGATCAGCACGGCGCCGTCGTGCAGCGGCGAGGTCTTTTGAAATATTGCGTCAATCAGGCCCGGCGAAATCTCCGCAGCCATGGCCACGCCGCCATCCACAAGCTCGCCGACCGGGTCCTGCCGCACAATAACGAACAGCGCGCCAATTCGTTGCGCCGCGAGCGCAAAGGCCGCATCGGCAAGAGTGCGGTTCGCCGATCGCGCTGGCGCCCCGCGCAACCGCCAGCTCAGAAATTTCCGGTCGATCCCCATCAACGCACGGCGAATCTCCGGCTGAAAAAGGACGATCAGGAGCGCCAGCGTGATCAGCGCGGCCCCTTGCAATACCAGACTGGTGATGATCAGCTCGAACCGGCGGGCGACCAGGGATGCCGCATATAACGCCGTAATGGTTACGGCGATCCGCAGCGCGCGCGCCCGCGCGGCCCACCGCAGCACAATGTAGAATGCCGCGCACAGAACCAGGTAGTCGACCAGATTGCGCCAGTTGTAGAGCGGCCACATAGGGTGTCGCCGGAAGCTTGCGGCAACCGGCGTCGGGCGTTTCCGTCACGATTTTATCGCGCGCCCGCGCCAACTCCGGGCTATAAGGTCGGCGCAACACCCTGTGTGCGGACTATCTCGCCGCCAGGGAGCTGCCGGCCGCGCCGTTCACCATGGCGTTCTTTACACGTATGCGCATGGCTTCCGCTTCGGCGCGGTTCGCTTCCGCGTAATCGGCCGATTTCCGCATGAGCTGGGCGTAGTGGTCAAGAAAATTCGCAGTCTCGCGGCTCATGATATCGCGGTGCTGGTCCCATATCGCCATGGCCCGCCGATAGGCGGCGATTGCATCGCGATCGCGACCCTGCACTCGGTATCCCTCGGCCAGATTGCCGAGCACGCCGGCCAAGGCCACGCTATCGCCGCCGCAGCACTGCTCGTACAACTGAATGGACCGAAGGAAGGCTTCTTCTGACCGATCCCACTGACGCGTGGAAAAGAAGAACGCGCCCAGATTATTGAGGTCGACGGCCAGCTTGCGCGCCGGAGCGCCGTTGCGCTGATCGATGGCCACGGCTCTGACAAACAGAGGCTCGGCCTGGTCGAACTTGCGGCGGTGGAGGTACACGCCGGCCAGATTCATCAGCGTCGCCGCAGTATCCGGATGATCCGGCCCCATCACCTTTTCGGAGATTGCTGCGGCGCGCTCCAGATACTTCTGTGCGCGGCTGTAGTCTCCCATGGAACTTGCAAGCGTTCCAAGATTGGTAAGCACGGCTGCTACGCGCTGATGGTCAGGACCGTAGTTGCTCTCGAAGATGTGGAGCGCTCGCTCCAACGCCTGTCGCGCGCCGGCCGTCGCTTCGCGCGATGCAAGCGAAAGACCCAGTCCGTTCAGAGCCGCTGCGCACCGGACATTTGCAGCCCCGAGCGCGTGCGAGCAGTCGGCGAGAGCGCGGCGGTACAGCGCCTCCGCTTCAGCCCACCGGCCGTCGCTATTCAGAATCTCGCCCTCGATCCCCCACAAGGTCCACAGTGGAAGACGATTTGGCTCCGCCGATTTTGTTTGCAGCTCCTCGGCGTGGTGAATGAGCCGTTCCGCCGAACGAAGGTCTCCACGAGCTTTCGCAATCATTGCCAGTTCGGCGTAGGCCGCGGCTGACTCCGGGCTGTCGCCTGTGGCGTCCTGCATCATCGTCACGGCTTTGCTGCAAAACGCCTCGGCCTGCGTGAGATCTGCGCGCTCGCGGTGGAGCGTGCAAAGATTTTTCATCGTGGCGGCCCAATCCATCCCGGGCTGATTGAGCTGCTCGAATATTGCCAGCGCGCGCCGGTAGAACAATTCAGCCTCTCGGTGTCGCCCGCGATAATATTGAGCTGCGCCAAGACCGTTCAGCGCTTGAGCCAAGCGCGGGTCCGCCGTGACGCCCTCACGCTCGTATATTTCCACTGCGCGGCGGAATGAGACCTCGGAAGCAGCGTACTCTCCATGCTCCTGTTGCTGGAGTCCCGTCTTCGCGAGCGCTATCGCCTCGTCGAATGGCGCCCCCCAGACAGGAACAGAGCACCACGCTAAGCATGCAATAATCGCGATTCGATTTAAAAGGCTCGTTGGCTGCACCCGCGCCCTCTCGTCCGCAGAGACCATTTGCATGGACGAACGAGGAGCGCGGGCAGTTAGTTCGACAGTAGCGGTGTAGGAGTTTCAGAGCCGCTTTGGAAGCAGGTTAGCGCACCTATTGCTTGAGCTCGACCACGGTGGCGCCGGCGCCGCCTTCGCTCGCCGCCGCCGGATAAAATTTCTCGACATGCGGATTGCGGGCCAGCAGATCCGAGATCGTTCTCCGGAGCACGCCCGTGCCGAACCCGTGGACGATGCGGATACGGTCTACTTGGGCCAAGGCTGCGGAATCGAGAAATTTATCGACCTCTTCGGCCGCCTCGTCGGCTCGTTTGCCGATGACATTAATTTCGCGGTACGAGGCGTTCCATCGGGGGCCGGCCTGCTGATAGTTGACTCCGCTCGGGCGCCGCGCCTCGCCGCCTCCGGGCGGAAGCACTTCCTCGACGTCATCGATCGAGACCTGCATTTTCATAAATCCAGCCTCGACCTCGAGCATGTCGTCGCCGATGCGCCGCCGGACGCGCGCCGGCTGCCGGACGCCCTTCAGACGAATCCTCGCGCCCTCCTGAATCGCCGCCAGCGCTGGGGCGGCTTCGGCGCCAGTCTGCGACGCTTGTGAAAGCGCGCTCGATTGCTCGAGAAACTCGCGGCGCGTCTTCGCCACTCTGCGCATCGCATTCTCCGCGGCTTTGCGCTGCTCCAAACCGCGCGCGATCTCGTCAAGAGTGCGACGCGCGTTCTCTTCGAATTCGCGCGCAAGCTTCAGGGAGCGCTCTTCCAGCTCCCGAAGCTTCGCTGAGCCTTTTCGTTCCCAGTCCTTCTCGAGCGCTCTCTCGCGCTCCGCCAGGCGGTCCTGCTGCTGGCGAAGACTCGCCTCCAGTTCGCTCACGCGATCCAGGCGCTCCTGCAACTCCCCCAGGAACCGCTGGAGATCGCGTTCGCTTGCGCTCATAGCCGCGCGGGCGCGCTCGATGATCTGGGGCTCGATGCCCAGCCGGCTCGCGATATCCAGCCCCGCGGACTTGCCCGGCGCTCCCGTGCGCAGGATGTAGGTCGGCGCCAACGTCTTCTCATCGAAGCCCATGGCCGCGTTCACCACGCTCTCCGTACTGGCGCCATAGGCCTTGAGCGCGAGCAGGTGGGTGGAAGCAAGCGTAAATGCGCCGCTGGATCGAAAGGCTTCCAGAATCGCCACTCCGAGCGCCCCGCCTTCCTCCGGATCCGTGGCGCGTCCCAGCTCATCGAGCAGCACCAGCGCGTCCGTCGTGACCTTTTCGAGCATGCGGCGGATAGCCAGAATGTGGGCGGAAAAGGTGCTGAGGCTCTCTGCAATCGATTGCTGATCGCCAATGTCGGCCAGCACCTGTTCAAAAATCGGGAACTCAGCCTCGGCCGCGGGCGTCGGAAGAGCAGCCTGCGCCATGAGCGCCAGCAGACCCACCGTCTTCATCGCGACCGTCTTGCCGCCCGTGTTTGGACCGCTGATCAGCAGCGTCCGACAGCGCTCGTCGAGAGTGACGGAGATGGGGACCACGGCCTTGTTCTGCCGGCGGAGAACATCCTCCAGCAGTGGATGCCGAGCGTCCTTCAAATGCAGACGGCGGTCGAGTTCCGGCGAAAACCGCGGGATGACGCAATCGAATTCGCGCGCGAAATTAGCCTTCGCGAACACAACCTCCAACTCGCCCATGGCCTGCATTGCGCGGTTGATCGCCTCGGCGTGCTGGCGAAGACGCTCGGTCAGCTCAAGAAGGATCCGGTGCACTTCAGCGGCCTCTTCCTCCCTCAGGCGGACCAGATCATTATTCAGGTCAATGGTCTCCATCGGCTCCACGAACAGCGTATGACCGCTGGCTGAGGCTGCGTGAATGACGCCGTCCACTTTGCGGCGCTGGCCTGCGACAATCGGCACGACAAATCGCTCGTTGCGGATCGTCACGAACTCCTCCTGCAACGTGCCCTCTTCCCGGTGAGCACGCAGGAAGCGTTCAAGCGAAGCCTGAATTTCACGCTGCTGCCGGTCGATGTCGCGGCGCAGCCGATACAGCGCGACGCTCGCGTCGTCGGCGACGGAGCCGTCGGCCAGCACCTTGCCCCCAAGATCACGAATGACAGCGTTGAAATCAGCGATGTTCGCCGCCCGCGCGTTGAGCAGCGGGAACCGCTCTCCCACGGCGGTGATCACCGATCGCGCCTCGCCAGCCTGGTCGAGAAACCGGAGCAGATCATAGATTTCACGCGGCTCGAGCGCGGCGCCCTCGATGCGCAGCTTACCGGCCGCCTCCGCCACATCCGGAATGGATGTGAAGCGCACCCGAATTGCAGCTTCGCGCGAAGCCGGCTGCGGCCTGGCCGCTGCGCGCACGTACTCGATCGCTTCTGCCGTTTCGGCAAGCAGGCGCTCCAGAACGGCGCGGTCCGATATCGGCTGCAAGCGCTCGAGCTCACGGCGGCCGAGCTGGCTCGAAATGTATCGTCCGAGCAGCTCGCGCAATGATTCGAACTCGAGAATGTCAGCGCTGGTTTCGCGCATGCGCCTGAAATGCCCTCTCGATCACCGAAAGCGTTCCCTCTGTAAGACGGTAGTTCGAAAGCTCCTGTTGCGCCACCCAAGCCACGCGGCTGACATCGCTCGCGGCCGCGGCCGCGCCGCCCGCCGGGCGGCATAGATAATCGATCAGCACGTAGTGGTACTCCGTACGGCCGGATTCATCGCGAATAATCCGCTCGAAAATTTCAAACATCGAAATTGAGTCGATTTCGAGCCCGGTTTCCTCGCGGACCTCGCGGCGGACGGCTTCTTCCAGGCGCTCGCCCGCCTCGACAGCGCCTCCCGGAAGGGACCAGTACCCTTTTAACGGTTCATTGCCGCGTTCCACCAGCAGGATGGAATCGTCGTCAAAGATGAGCGCTCCAACGCCGAGAATCGGCCGGGCGGGATAACGGCGGGATGAATGCACGCTCCAATTGTATGGTACGCGTCCGCGCCGCCAGATTCTGTATTCTAGGTTCTTATGCGTGTTGCGGTACTCGGACTGGGGTTCATGGGGAGCACCCATCTGAAGGCGATCCGAAAGGCGCGCGGCGTCGAACTGGCTGGCGTGTGCAGCGCCGATGAGCGCAAACTCTCCGGAGATTTGACCGGCATCCAGGGAAACTTTGGCGGGCCCGGAGAAAAACTCGATTTTTCGAACGTTAAAAAATTTCGCGAAATTGAGGCGGTGCTTTCCGATCCGGATATCGACGCCGTGGACATCTGCCTGCCCACTGATATGCACGCTGCGGTAGCGGTAGAGGCGCTGCGCTCCGGCAAGCATGTGCTGGTTGAGAAACCGATGGCCCTTGACGGGTACTCCGCGGACCGCATGGTTCAGGAGGCCGAAAAAAACGGACGGATCCTGATGACCGCGCAGGTGCTGCGATTCCATCCCGATTACATCGCCCTGCGGGAGGCGGTGAACCAGGGTCAGCTCGGTCTCGCGCGGACCGCAATTTTTCGACGGCGATGCGCCGCTCCAGCCTGGGGCAAGTGGCTGAAGGACCCGCAGCGCAGCGGCGGCGGCGTATTCGATCTGCTGATTCATGACGTCGACATGTGCCTGCACCTGTTCGGCCCTCCGGAATCGATTGCGGCCAGCGGATACGAGAATTACGGGATTGGCGTGGATATTATTCACGCCGAGCTCTACTACCCGCACGGCGGCGTCGTCATCGTGACGGGCGGGTGGCACCATCCCGAATCCTATCCGTTTTCGATGGAATACACCGTCACCTGCGACGGCGGCACAATCGAGTTCAATTCCGAAGGGCGTCCCCCGACGCTGTATGCCGCGGACGGCAAAAAGCGGGAGTTGCCGGTTCCGGCTGCCGATGCCTACGCGGCGGAAATCGAGCACTTCGCCGAATGCTGCGCAAGCGGGACGCAATCGCGCGTTTGCCCGCCAGCGGAATCGGCCGCCGCCGTCAAGCTAATGCGGCTCATGCTGGATGCACGAAACAAGAACGGAGAGAAGATATCATGCGATCTGTACAGCCGATGGAAATCGGCGTAATGTTCTGGGCCGGCCGCGACCGGCTGAGCGAAATCAAGTCCCTCGGCGTCGCCTGCGGCCAACTCGGCATCGATGGAGGCGTGGAACTGAACGGACACGCCGCACAGGACTGGAAGACCGCGCTCGAGGACAATCACTTCGCCCTCGCGACTGTGTTCGCCGCCTATAACGGCGAGAGCTATGCCGATATTCCAACCGTGAAGCGGACGGTCGGCTTCATTCCTCCCGCGACCCGCCCCGAGCGCGAGGCGCGCACTTATGAAGTCCTGGAATTCGCCGCCAGCATCGGCGCCCCCTCAATCGCAACGCATATCGGCTTTGTCCCGGATGATCCAGGCAACCCGGACTACATCGCGGTTCGCGACCTGGTCCGGCGCATCTGCGATCGCGCCCAAAAGCATAATCAGACGTTCGCGCTAGAAACCGGTCAGGAGCCGGCGCACGTGCTCTTGCGCTTCTTCGAAGATGTCAACCGGCCCAACCTGCGCATCAATTTTGACCCGGCCAACATGATCCTGTACGGCACAGGCGACCCGATCGAAGCGCTTCGCACGCTGGCCAGGCATGTGGTCTCGGTGCACTGTAAGGATGGCGACTGGCCCCCGCAAGATCAGCCCGGCGCGCTAGGAACGGAGCGCCCTCTGGGAAAGGGCTCCGTCGGGATCGAGCGTTTCATTGGCGCCCTGAAGGAGATCGGCTACCAAGGCATACTGAGCGTGGAACGCGAGGCAGAGAACCAGGAGGAGCGGATCCGCGACATCCGGTCCGCGATCGAGTTGCTCAAATCCATCCGGGGCTGATATCGCCCGTGATAGCTGATCTTTAAAGGTCCGTTTACCGGCGCGCTGCGCTCAACCGTGCGGTCGCTGTCTGCGTCTACTCTCCGGTTGCGGCGCAGCATGCTGAGCTTACCAGCGCTAGCGGCGCGGTCGGGTGATCCTGCTGGAAGTAGTTCACTCTGGACAGATTACGGTAAACCTGGCCCGCAATCCCGGAAGCCACAGGTCCGCTGACGCCCCGTCCGCCAGTCAGCAGCACGACCACCACCAGCTTGTTCTTGCCGACCTCATTGAACGATCCGAACCATCCCAAATGAGTGGGTGTGCGCGTGTCCGTGCAGGTGCCGGTCTTGCCCAGAATCGGCTCATTCGGATCGTAGGCAGCCCGGCGCGCTGTTCCGTACTCAACAGCGCCCATCATTCCGGGTTTGATCTCCGGGATCCACTGCGCAATGTCAAGCTGCCGCTTTACGCGCGGCTTGAAGTGCGCGATTTCCTCCCGTGATCGCGGATACTGGAGGTAATACATGGTTCCGCCGTTGGCGATGGCGGCCATGATGCTCGCCAGCTCGAGCGGCGTTAGCGTGATGCCATCGCCGAAGCTGGTCATCATCCCGACGCCGCTCGGCGGAGGTGAATCGGGAAGGATTCCCGGCTGCTCTCCGGGTATATCCAGGCCAGCCTTCTCGCCTAACCCAAACAGCCGCGCATAATAAGTGACGCGCTCGAAACCCAGCTTCTGCCCCACGGACGCAAAGTAGACGTTGTTCGAACGCGCGAGCGCCTCTGTGAGACTCATACTGTAGCGGCCGTACAGGCGGATCATGGTGTTGCGCTCGATCAGTCCTTCACTCAGACCGGCAAGTGAAACGACAATCTTGATGGTTGAGCACGGCTGGAAGCCGCTCTTGAGCGCAAGCTTTTGATTAACCATTGTTAAGATCCGTCCAGTGTTCGGATCTACGGCGACGACGCTGCCGTTATAGGGTCCGAGGGCGTCCACGGCCGCGCGGCGGACGACAAGATCCTCGCCATCAATGAAATCCCCAGCGGTTGAATCGGCGAACGTGGGCTCAGTCCAAGGGCTCCACAGCGTGCGCGCACGCCGGCGGCTCGATGCATGCGTAACTGGCGTGTGACGCACGACTGCAACGCGGCGCGAATGCGCTATGGATTTGGCAACCGTTGCGCTGGGTTTCCGCGGCGCGCGTCGCCGCTTTTTCGTAGCGCCAAAAACAGAGCTCGCAGCCAGACACAAAATGAGTACGATAGAAAAAACTCGCGTTACATTCGTACCGCGCATGTACTTTTTAAAAGCAACCATCAGAGTTCCACGTCCGCCGGGATCGGCTATTCGCCCCGCATTCGCTTGAAGTATTGCTTACAAATTGTTGTCCCCATTGTAATTGGGCGCCCATGTCCCGTCAAGCAATTTACGCAGCGAGACCCGCCTACCAGTCAGTTCACTCTGAACGCCATGTTTCTCAGGGTGAAAGTGAAATATGGGTCCGAATCGTGTCGTACCGCTTGTTGGAACATAGCATCTACATACGTCTATGTATGTAGACGTAGAACCGCGTCTGATGGAATAGGCGGTTCTAGGTGAGTTTGCTATAGATGCTCAGGCGTCCAGGAGGGCGGATCGCTGGCCGGGAATGATTCTTCGGATGCCGTTGCGACAACATCACGATTCCATGCCTTTTTAGAGGGTTGCTGTCGCGACGCCATTGCGGAACGTCTGCCGGACGGCTGACCCTTGGTGGTGGCAATCTCGCCCGTCTCAAGCAGTTGCTTCAAATTGCGCAAGTCTTCCTCAATCTGGCGCGCTGGATCGTTGCCGACAATTTTCGCGAGCAAAGCGCCCAGATTCCCGCCGGGCGGATCGTACTGCAGCTCCAGGCGTACTATAGTCCCCCGCCCATCCGGTGTCGGACGGAACCGCACGGATCCGGCATTCGGGACGTCCGCCCCGGGGAGGCTCCGCCAGCCAATCAGCTCGTTCGCTTTCTCATTGACAATTTCCGCCTTCCACTGGAGCGACGACCCGACCGGCATTTTTGCCACCCAGTGCGAATGCTTATTGTCGATCTCCTGAACGCTTTCCAGATTGCGCATGAACTTGGGAAGATTCTCGAGATTGCGCCAGAAACGGTAGACCTCTTCGACCGGCTTATTAATAGTGATGCTCTTGTCCACACGCACGCCGAGCTCGTACGGTATGGCAAGGTTTCTGCCGGACCGCCGGTCCGTGTGCACGCCGAGCACGCGGTAAACAGTGGAATGCGACGTTGCGCCATGCGCGACGAGGCCGCCGCCAATTGCCGCCATGAGATATCCATCCCATTTCCGGCGCATCAATCCGAAAGCGACCAGCGTACCGCCCCCGATCAGAGACGCCCAACGCTCCACATCGCTTACATTTGCGACCTCTTTGTACCGCGGCGTATAACCAGTATTCGTCATCACGATTGTCTCTCGGTCCGGCTCAAGGCCGGCGCGCCACTGTGATGACGCTTTGTACGCCGCCATTGTTTCCGGACCAACCGCAAGTTGCGCCGCGGCATGCCGGATCGCGGCTGAGGATGTCAAGGCGGCTGAGGAGGTTGCTTCGATCGCCGACCTGCGGTTGCCGCAGTGACTCAGCTCCTCTGATCCGAGCGCAGCAGCTCGCGAAGACCCAGATTGCGAATTAACCGCAGGAGCGAGTTGGGATGCAAGCCGAGCAGGTCGGCCGCACCCTTATAATCGCCGTTCGCTTCCGACCAGGCGCGAACAATGGCGTCGCGTTTGGCCTGGCCAATCACGTCATGAAATGCTCCGGCCTCCGCTGGCGCGCGAGCTGCGTCCAGAACGGTTTCGGGCAAATCTTCCAGAAGAATCTGGTCGGTTTCGCCAAGTACCACCGCCCGTTCGATCGCGTTTTCCAACTCCCGAACGTTCCCCGGCCAACAATAAGACCGAAGGAGCACCTCGGCTTGAGATGAAAACCCAACCAGCCGCCGTCCGCAACGGGCAGCGGCGCGCTCTGCAAACAAACGCGCGAGCGGCAGGATGTCTTCGGGCCGCTCGCGCAGGGGTGGGATGCGGATCGTCACCACATTGAGGCGGTGATACAGGTCTTCGCGAAACGCCTTGTGCTGGACCTCCGCGGCCAGGTTCCGGTTCGTCGCTGCGATGACGCGCACATCCAAGGTCAGGGTCGTAGTTCCACCCACGCGCTCGAACTCGCGTTGCTGCAATACGCGGAGCAGCTTGGCCTGCAAGCTGGGCGCGAGTTCGCCGATTTCGTCCAGAAAAACTGTACCTCCATCGGCGATCTCAAGTTTGCCCTTCTTTTTCGCGATCGCGCCCGTGAACGCGCCTTTTTCATGCCCGAAGAGTTCACTTTCCAGCAGCGAATCGGTCAGGGCGGCACAGTTCACGGCGATGAAGGGCCGCGACCGCCGTCCGCTATTGTCGTGAATTGCGCGGGCCACCAGCTCTTTTCCTGTTCCGCTCTCGCCCGTAATCAGGACGGTTGTATTCAGGGGCGCCACACGGTAGACCATTTGTAAAACTCTGCGTATGCCCCCGCTTTCGCCCATCAGGCCCGCACGCTGAGGCTGGGCCCGCTCTTCCAAGTGCGTCTTTTCAACGCGCAGCGCCCCCGTTTCATCGGCCACCTCGAGCGCGGCGGCCGCCAGGGCGGCGATGGCGCTGATGGTCTGTTCCCGCTGTTCCAGCGGTTCGGCCTCCAGGCGCTTGACCCAGGCGCCAATGACGCCGTGCAGCGCTCCGTGGGCATAGAGCGGCGCCGCTATCCAGCCTGTGCCGGGGTTGCGGGTCACGCCGTGGCGGCACGCTTGACCCACCGCGGCGGCCAGAGCGATGTTGCGTTCCTTGGCAGCGGCAACCAGAGCGTGCTCCGATCTGCCGAGCAGCGCTGTCGCGTCATCGCATGCGATGAGATCGCACATGAGCCGCCCAATCTGGGTTTCCAGCGCTTCGTACAACCGAGGGTCCTCCGCCTGAGCCAGGGCGCGAAAGGCAAACAGCAAGGAACATGCACGCAGCAGCGTCCGTTCGATGCCGGCATCGGCGCGTTCCGGCGCTTGCTCGTCGGCGAATGCGATGATGTTGTCGCCGATGGCGATCTGGTCGCCGTCCTCAAGAATTTTCCGCGCCTCGCGCATGCCGTTCACAAAGGTGCCGCCAGAACTTCTGAAATCGATGATTTCGTAGGCGCCTCCCGCGGGCCGCACCGCGCAGTGCCGCCATGCCGCCGCAGAATCGTTGAGGACGATGGCGCAGGAAGGAGCGCGTCCGAGTACCAACTCCCCCGGTCCCAGGGTATACCGCTCGCCGGCCCGCGGTCCGCTGATGAAGACCAGTTCAGCGCTCATCGTTGTCCTGCCAGTGTACAGCAACGGGTAGTTAACCGCGCGGTTAGCGACCGTAAACCGGCGTGTTCTTCAAAATGGCAGTCGTCGCGGCCCTCTCTTCTCGTTTCAACAACTTGCCGTGCGCGATCTTGCCTTGCGCCAGCGGGCGGCAAAATGCATCCATACGCGCCGAACCGGAACCCCGGAAAAGCACAACCTCAAAGGAGAGGCGAAATGAAAAGCGCAGTGATCCGAAGCCTTATGATTGCCGCAACCGCAATCGTGGCAGTAACAACCGTCAATGCCCAGGACCTGAAGGCGAACATCCCCTTCCAGTTCCGAGCCAATACCGCGAACCTGCCTGCCGGAGAGTACGCCATCAACTCTGTCGGCGCGATTGGCGGGCACATTTACCGCATCCATAACATCGGAACCCGGCAGAGCGTGCTGGTTTTGGTGCGGAGCGCCCTCAGCGCAAAGGCCGGCGAGGATCCCCGGCTCGTGTTCGTGTGCAAGTCTGAAACGTGCACGCTTTCACAGCTCTGGACTCCCGATGCCGGCTACCAACTGAGCACTCCGCATGGCAAAGCGGATATGGAGCGCGCATCGATCAGGATCGTTACCCTTAAGGCCGATTAAATGCCTTGTCTCCATTCCGTAGCCGGCGACAAGCGCCCGGACTCCCGCCGGAGTCCGGGCGCGCGCTCTCTTTGGATTGCCGCTGCCGTCATTGAAGCTCTGCGGGCGGCGGACATGAGAAACTAAATAATGACATGCGTTACGCCGCTTTTCTCATTGCCGCGCTCGTCGCTGGCA
>Ga0070740_10001666_pt1 | contig 29338 bp, 26 predicted proteins | sample Coa_R2_FD_67286 | JGI IMG/M metagenome (GOLD analysis project Ga0070740, IMG submission 67286) | Surface soil microbial communities from Centralia Pennsylvania, which are recovering from an underground coalmine fire - Coalmine... | ecosystem: Environmental > Terrestrial > Soil > Unclassified ...
TGTCGCAGGAACTGGCGCAATTCGCCCCGCCGGGTCTGCGCGTGCGCCTGCTGAGCGGCGACGGCTGGGTGATCGCCGCGGCCGGTGCGCTGCCCGGTCCGGCGCCGCAACCGCAGGCGCGGCGGCGCTGGCTGGAGAATCTGGTCTATCGCAGTCTGCTGGCGCCGAACCTGTCGGATGCCGCCGCGTTCGCGCCGACGCGACCGCGGCTCGAAGCCACCGAGGTCTGGCAGGCGCTGTCCGGCGTGACCGCCACCGCCTGGCACCGCAGCGCGACCGATGCCGGCGTCGTGCTCGCCGCCGCGATCCCGCTCACCGCGGCCGGCGAGGTGCGCGGCGCGCTGCTGCTCGAGCAGGCGAGCGACACCCTGCCGCTGCTCACCAACCGCGCCCTGCTCAGCCTCGCCGGCGCGAGCCTGCTCGCCCTGCTGCTCGCCGGCGGCACGCTGTTCGCCTTCGCCAGCGCCCTGAGCCTGCGCATCCGGCGCCTGCGCGACGCCGCCGACCGCGCCATGCGCAATAGTGGAAATGTGGACAATGCAGCACTGCCGCTGGTGGCGGCGCGCGACGAGCTCGGCGACCTCGCCCGCAGTTTCGCGCGCCTGCTCAACGAGGCCGCCGGCTACACCGACTACCTGCGCACGCTGGCGAGCAAGTTGTCGCACGAGTTGCAGACGCCGCTCGCCATCGTCAAGTCCTCGCTCGACAACCTCGATCACCAGGCGTTGCCGGCGGCGGCACAGCCCTATCTCGCCCGCGCCCGCGGCGGCGCCGAGCGCCTCGGCGCGATCGTGCGCGCGATGAGCCAGGCCAGCGGCATGGAGCGCGCGATCGCCGCCGCCGAGGCCGAGGACTTCGATCTCGCCGCCGTGGTGCGCGGCTGCGTCGAGGGCTACCGGCCGCTGGTCGCGCCGCGCCGCCTCGACGGCGAGGTGCCCGACACGCCGCTGCTCCTGCACGGCGCGCCGGAGCTGGTCGCGCAGGCGCTGGACAAGCTGGTCGACAACGCCCGCGGCTTCACTCCCGCCGACGGCTGGATCCGCATCCAGGTGCGCGCCCGCGACGACGGCGCCGAGATCGTGGTGGCCAACCGCGGCCCGCCGCTGCCGCCGGCGATGCAGGAGCGCCTGTTCGATTCGCTGGTGAGCCTGCGCCCGCCGGCGCCGGCGCCGACCGGCGAAGCCGCGCCGCATCTCGGCCTCGGCCTGTACGTCGTGCGCCTGATCGCCACCGCGCACCGCGGCGCGGCATCCGCCCACAACCTGGCCGACGGCAGCGGCGTCGAATTCCGCCTCCTGCTGCGGGGCATGCCGCGCCGACCGCTGGCGGGAGGTGGCTAGAACCCATCTCAAAATCTGCTGCGCTCGACGGCTCGCGACGATTTTGAGACAGGTTCTTGCGTCACCCTGTCGCACGCTCGCGCAACTTGCTATCGTGCGCTGCCCCATTCCCCGGAACGCCGCAGGATGACGCCCGCCGAATTCGCCGCGCTCGCCGCCCAGGGCTACAACCGCATTCCGATCGCGCGCGAGGTGCTGTCCGATCTCGACACGCCGCTGTCGGTGTACCTGAAACTCGCCGACGGACCGTACACCTACCTGCTCGAATCGGTCGAGGGCGGCGAGACCTGGGGTCGCTACTCGATCATCGGCCTGCCCTGCCGCCGGGTCTACCAGTTGCGCGGCACCCGGCTCATCGTCGAGGAACTCGGCGAGATCGTCGAGGAGCGCGAGCTCGCCGATCCGCTCGGCGAGATCGAGCGCATCCGCGCGCGGTTCCGGGTGCCGCAACGGCCGGAGCTGCCGGCCTTCGGCGGCGGCCTGGTCGGCTACTTCGGCTTCGAGTCGATCGGCTACATCGAGCCCCGGCTCGCGCGCTGGGATCGCGCCGACGCGCTCGGCCTGCCCGACGTGCTTTTGATGCTGAGCGAGGAAGTCGCGGTGTTCGACAACCTCAAGGGCCGGCTGTACCTGATCGTGCACGCCGATCCGGCGCAGCCGCAGGCGCTGGCCCGCGCCGCGCGGCGCCTCGACGAGCTTGCGTTCCGCCTGCGCCATTCCGGCCCGAGCTATCCGGAGGTGCTCGATCCGAAGGCGCTGGCGGAGGCCGACTTCCGTTCCAGCTTCACGCGCGAGGCGTATTGCGCACTTGTGGAAAAGGCGAAAGAGTATATCCGCGCCGGCGACATCTTCCAGGTGGTGCCCTCGCAGCGCCTGTCGGTGCCGTTCCGCGCCCGACCGGTCGACGTCTACCGCGCGCTGCGCGCGCTCAACCCCTCGCCGTACCTGTACTTCCTCGATCTCGGCGGCGCCCAGATCGTCGGCTCCTCGCCGGAAATCCTCGCCCGCCTCCAGCGCGGCAGGGTGGTGGTGCGGCCGATCGCCGGCACGCGCCCGCGCGGGCGCACGCGCGCGGAGGATCAGGCGCTCGAGGCCGAATTGCTCGCCGATCCCAAGGAGCGCGCCGAGCACCTGATGCTGATCGATCTCGGCCGCAACGACGTCGGCCGCGTGGCCCGCACCGGCAGCGTGACCCTCACCGAGAGTTTCGTCATCGAGCGCTACAGCCACGTCATGCACATCGTCAGCGAGGTGCAGGGCGAGCTGCGCGACGGGCTGTCCTACATCGACGTGCTCAAGGCCACTTTTCCGGCCGGCACCGTGTCCGGTGCGCCGAAGATCCGCGCGCTCGAGATCATCCAGGAACTGGAGCCGCACAAGCGCAACATCTACGCCGGCGCGATCGGCTACATCGGCTGGAACGGCGACGCCGACACCGCCATCGCCATCCGCACCGCGGTGATCCAGAACGGCGAGCTGCACGTCCAGGCCGGCGGCGGCATCGTCTACGACTCCGATCCGGTCAAGGAATGGGAGGAGACGATGAACAAGGGCCGCGCCCTGTTCCGCGCGGTGGCGCAGGCGGCGGGCGGGCTGTGAGCGCGCTGCGGCTCGCAATCTCGTGCACCCCCGCCGCAACCCGCTAGAATCTGCCGCCGGCAGACCACCGCCACGGTACGCGCCATGATCGTGATGATCGACAACTACGACTCCTTCACCTACAACCTCGTCCAGTACCTGGGCGAGCTGGGCGAGGAGGTGCGCGTGGTGCGCAACGATGCGCTCGACGTCGCGGCGATCCGCCGGCTCGATCCCGCGCGCATCGTCATTTCGCCCGGACCGGGCACGCCCGACCAGGCCGGCATCACCCTGGAGCTGATCGCCCAGCTCGGCGGCGAGATCCCGCTGCTCGGCGTGTGTCTCGGCCACCAGGCGATCGGCCAGGCGTTCGGCGGGCGCGTGGTGCGCGCGCGCGAGATCATGCACGGCAAGACCTCGCCGATCCACCACACCGGCACCGGCGTGTTCGCCGGTCTGCCGAACCCGTTCGAGGCGACCCGCTATCACTCGCTGGTGGTGGAAAAATCCACTTTGCCGCAAATTCTCGAAGTTACGGCGTGGACCGAACGCGCCGACGGCGGCATCGACGAAATCATGGGACTGCGCCACCGCACGCTGCCGATCGAGGGCGTCCAGTTCCATCCCGAGTCGATCCTGACGCGCCACGGCCACGATCTGCTGCGCAACTTTCTCGGCGAGGCGCGCGCCGCGGCGTGACCGCCCGTAGCGACCTCGCCTTCGCCTCTCCGCCCTCGACCCTCAGCCCTCGACCGTGCCCATCACCCCCCAGGAAGCGCTGCAGCGGACCATCGAGCATCGCGAGATCTTCGCCGACGAGATGACCGACCTGATGCGCCAGATCATGCGCGGCGAGGTGTCGCCGCCGCTGGTCGCGGCGATCCTCGCCGGGCTGCGGGTGAAGAAGGAGACCGTCGGCGAGATCGCCGCGGCCGCCGCGGTGATGCGCGAGATGGCCACGCGCGTGCACGTGCCGCCGTATCGGCACTTCGTCGACATCGTCGGCACCGGCGGCGACGGCGCCAGCACGTTCAACATCTCCACCGCGGCGATGTTCGTCGCCGCCGCCGCCGGCGCGCGCGTGGCCAAGCACGGCAACCGCGGCGTCTCGTCGACGTCCGGCAGCGCCGACGTGCTCGAGGCGCTCGGCGCGGCCATCGACCTTGCGCCGGAACGGGTGGCGCTCAGCCTCGAGGAAACCGGCATCGGTTTCATGTTCGCGCCGAACCATCATCCGGCGATGCGGATCGTCGCGCCGGTGCGGCGCGAGCTCGGCGTGCGCACGCTGTTCAACATCCTCGGCCCGCTCACCAATCCGGCCGGCGCGCCGAACATGCTGCTCGGCGTGTTCCATCCCGATCTGGTCGGCATCCAGGTGCGCGTGCTCGAACGCCTCGGCGCGCAGCACGCGCTGGTGGTGTGGGGCCGCGACGGCATCGACGAGATCTCGCTCGGCGAGACCACCCTGGTCGGCGAGCTCCGCGACGGCCGGGTGCGCGAGTACGAGCTCGATCCGCGCGCGTTCGGCTTCGCCGCGGCGCCGCGCGAGGCGCTGCGCGTGGCCGATGCGCAGCAATCCAAGGCGCTGCTGCTCGGCGCGCTCGACGATGTCGCCGGGCCGGCGCGCGACGTCGTCCTGCTCAATGCCGGCGCGGCCCTGTACGCCGCCGATCTCGCCGCGTCGATCGGCGAGGGCATCGAGCAAGCGCGCGCGGCGATCGCCAGCGGCGCGGCGCGAGCGAAGCTCGATCAGTTCGTGGCCGCGACCCGGCGGCTGGCCAGGCGCGGGACGACGCCATGAGCGACCTGCTCGCCCGCATCCTGGCGCGCAAGCGCGAGGAGGTGCGCGAACGCCGCGCCCGCATCGCGCTCGCCGAGTTGCGCGCGCGCGCCGCCGCGGCGCCGCCCTGCCGCGGCTTCGCCGCCGCCTTGCGTGCGCAGCTCACCGCCGGCCGGCCGGCGGTGATCGCCGAGGTGAAGAAGGCGAGCCCGAGCCGCGGCGTGATCCGCGCCGATTTCCGCCCCGCCGAGATCGCGGCGAGCTACGCCGCGGCGGGCGCCGCGTGTCTGTCGGTGCTCACCGACGTCGATTTCTTCCAGGGCAGCGACGCGCATCTGCAACAGGCGCGGGCGGCCTGTGCGCTGCCGGTGCTGCGCAAGGATTTCCTGATCGACGCCTGGCAGATCCACGAGGCGCGCGCGCTCGGCGCCGACTGCGTGCTGCTGATCGTGGCCGCGCTCGACGATGCAGCACTGCGGGAGTTCGCCGCGCTGGCGCGCGAACTCGGCATGGACGTGCTCGTCGAGGCGCACGACGCCGACGAACTGGAACGCGCGCTCGCGCTGCCGGAAGCGATCGTCGGCATCAACAACCGCGATCTGCGCACGTTCGCCACCTCGCTCGACACCACGCTGGCGCTGCGCGCTCGCGTGCCCGCGGACCGGCTGCTGGTGACCGAATCCGGCATCCACACGCCGGCCGATGTGGCGCGCATGCGCGCCGCCGGCGTGCACGCCTTCCTGGTCGGCGAAGCGTTCATGCGCGCGGACGATCCCGGCGCGGCGCTGCGCCGCCTGTTCGCGCGGTGAGGCCGCGCTCAGTCGCGGCGGTCGGCGGTGGAGGGGTCGGATCGGTCCGGGCGCCGGCGCGGCGCGAAGCGGCGGCTCGCCCAGGAAACGACGAACATCAGCACCAGCACGGCGATGAGCAGATACGCTCCCATCGGCGCGGCGCGCTCAGTGGGTGCCGAACACGACGATGGTCTTGCCCGACACCGAGATCATGCCCTGCTCCTCGAGCTGCTTCAGCACGCGGCCGACCATCTCGCGCGAGCAGCCGACGATGCGGCTGATCTCCTGGCGCGAGATGCGGATCTGCGTGCCCTGCGGGTGGGACATGGCGTCGGGTTCGTCGGTCAGGTCGATCAGGGTCTTGGCCACGCGATTGGTCACGTCCATGAAGGCCAGCCGGCTGACCTTGCGCGAGGTGTGCAGCAGACGATTGGTCAGTTGCGTGCCGATCGCGAACAGCACCTTGGCGCATTCCTCGCGCAGCGGACCCTCGAACAACTGGAACAGGCGCTCGTAGCTGATCTCGGCCAGATCGCACGAGGTGCGCGTGCGCACCATCACCTCGCGCCGCGGGGTTTCCACGAACAGACCCATCTCGCCGATGAACTCGCCGGCATTGATGTAGGCGAGGATCAGCTCGCGGCCGTCCTCGTCCTCGGTGGAGACGGACACCGAGCCGTCGATGATGAAATACAGGATATTGGCCGAGTCGCCGGGGCGGATGATCGCGGTCTTGCTCGGATAGCGGCGCCGGTGGCAATGGGCGAGAAAGCGCTCCATCGCCGGCCGGTCCAGCACCAGCGAGGACGGCGCCTGGACGCGGTTGACCGCGCGCTGCAACGTGTATCGAAGTTCCGCCATGCCGACTCCCGCCTCCCCGCCTCGCCCGCGCGCCGCGGCCCGCGCGGCGGCCACATCTTAGCAGGTTCCGCGCGCCGCCCCGGCGGCCGGCGGCGCGGGGGATGGTTTTCCTCGCCGCCAAGTTGTCTCATAATCGGCAGCCTTTTGCCCCGACCCGCGAGGTACCGGCCGTGGTCAAGCCGCTCCCGCGCCTGAAGCTGCAGGGTTTCAACAACCTGACCAAGGCGCTCAGCTTCAACATCTACGACATCTGCTACGCGGTGACCGCCGAGCAGCGCGATCGCTACATCGAGTACATCGACGAAGCCTACGACGCCGATCGTCTGACCAAGATCCTCACCGACGTCGCCGACATCATCGGCGCGAACATCCTGAACGTGGCGCGCCAGGACTACGATCCGCAGGGCGCCTCGGTGACGATCCTGATTTCGGAGCATCCGGTGGTCGAGAAACTCGGCCGCGACGTGATCTCGGATGCCGTGGTCGCGCACCTCGACAAGAGCCACATCACGGTGCACACCTATCCGGAAACGCATCCGCACAACGGCATCGCCACGTTCCGCGCCGACATCGACGTCGCCACCTGCGGCGTGATCTCGCCGCTCAAGGCCCTGAACTACCTGATCGACAGCTTCGAGTCCGACATCGTCATCATGGACTACCGGGTGCGCGGCTTCACCCGCGACGTGAAGGGCAAGAAGCACTACATCGACCACCGCATCAATTCGATCCAGGAATACCTCGCCAAGCACATCCGGCAGAAGTACGAGATGTTCGACGTCAACGTCTATCAGGAGAACATCTTCCACACCAAGATGCACGTCAAGGAGTTCGACCTCGAAACCTACCTGTTCGAGGCGCATGCCGAGGATCTCTCCTTCAAGGATCGCCAGCGCATCGAGACCCTGCTCAAGCGCGAGATCGAGGAGTTGTTCCACGGTCGGAACTTGATGTGAGGGCTGAGGGCTGAGCAGGTCTTTCCGCTCACCGCTCACCGCTGACCACCTCAAACCCGATACGCCACCGCCTTCATCACCGCGGAGGCCAGGCGCATCAGCGTCGGCACCGGCGGCGGCAGGTCGATGCCGCCGGCCTCGCGTGCCATGCGGCCGTGGCGCGCCTCGTCGGCCTGCATCTGCACGACCACGGCGCGACTCGGCGCATCCGCCACCGGCAGACGCTCGAGATGCTCGCCGAGATGCGCCTCGACCTGGCGCTCGGTCTCGACCACGAAGCCAAGGCTGACCGGGTCGCCGGCGAGCGCCGCCGCCGCACCGATGGCGAAGCTGCCGCAATACCACAGCGGATTGAGCAGGCTCGGCCGGCTGTGCAACGCGGCCAGGCGTTCGGCGCACCAGGCCAGATGATCGGTTTCCTCCGCCGCGGCGCGCCGCAGGCGCGCGCGCGTGGCCGCATCGCGCGCGACCGCCGCCTGGCCCGAATACAGCGCCTGCGCGCACACTTCGCCGGTGTGATTGACCCGCATCAGGCCGGCCGCGTGGCGGCGTTCGGCGTCGCTCAGTTCGCCTTCGGCCAGGCCCGCCGCGGGCGATGGCCGTTGCGCCGCCGGAGTGCCGCCGGCGGCGAGGAGCGCGCGCTCGATCTCGATCAGCACGCGATCGACCGGAGAAAGACGTCGCTCGAGCATGGCTCAATTGTCCAACTGCTCGGCCAGCAACACAACCGGATGCCGCACGGGCAGGCCGAGTCCGCGCTGCCGCAATCCGTTCGCCAGAAACAGCCGGCAGCCGACGTTGCTCGTGACCAGCGCCGTCGGCGCGAGCGCGGCGGCGCCGTCGAGCAACTCGGCGCGCAATGCGTCGGCGATGGCGGCGTGACGCAGGAAGTAGTCGCCGGCCGCGCCGCAGCAGCGCGGCTGCGTCGGCAATGAGGCAATTTCCAATTGTGGAATCCGGCCGAGCAGGGCGCGGATTGCCGCCTCGGCACCGGCGACGTGCGCCTGGGTGCAGGGCGTGTGCAGCGCCACGCGCGCCGGCCACGGCCGAAAACGGAGTTCCGCCAGGGGCACGTCCGCGGCGAGGAACTCGTGGATCTCGCGCACGCGCACCTGCGTGCCGGCGAACGCCTGCTCGCGCAGCGTGCCGAAACAACCCGATGCCGAGACGAGCACGGTTTCGACACCGGCCGCGACGAACGCGCGCCGGACGGACGCGGCGAGCGTCTGCGCGAGCGCCGGCTCGCCCCGGTGCAGCGCCAGCGCCCCGCAGCAGCCTTGCCGGGCCGGCACGACGACCTCGTAACCGAGCGCCCGCAGCAGGTGCGCCGCAGCGGCGTGGACGTCGCGATCGACCGCGCTCGCCACGCAGCCGAGAAACAGGCCGACCCGGCCGCGGCGCAACGGCGCCTCGCGGCGCGGCGCGAAACGCGGCCGCGGCGGCAGGCGCGGCAGTTCGCGCGCGAGTCGCGCGAGCTGCGGCGGCCGCAGCAGCCGGGCGACCAGGCGACTTTGTATACAATGCCGCACTCCCGGCAGGTTGGCGAGCCGGAGCAGGCCGCGCAGCAGCCGCGGCCGGGCCAGCACGGCGCGCAGCAGCGCGTCGCCGCGCCCCGGCCGCACCTGCGCGCGCAGCAGCTGGCGGGTGGCGACGAGCAGCTCGCCGTAGCGCACCTGCGCGGGACAGACGTGCTCGCAACTGCCGCAGGCCAGGCACTGATCGAGGTGCGCGACCAGCGCGGGCGACGGCGCCGCCAGTCCGCCGGCCAGCGCCTGCGCCAGGGCGATGCGGCCGCGCGGCGATTCCGCTTCCTGGCGTTCGACGCGGTAGCTCGGACACAGCGGCAGGCACAGGCCGCATTTGACGCATTGGTCCGCCAGCGCGGCGACGTGCGCGCGCAGAGCCGCCGTCGACGCTGTCATCGCGCGGCCGTCTGCATCGTTATCCGTCATCGTCACCCGGAACTCCCGTGCCCATGTCCCGTCGTCCCGCGTCCGCCGCCATCATACCCAAGCCGTTGCGGCGCCTGGTTTGCACGGCGCTCTGCGCGCTGGCCGCGGTCGGCGCCGCCGCGGCGCCCGCTCCGGATCCCGCGGCGGCGGGTCCGAGCCGCGACGATCTGCGCTGGCTCGCGCGCCTGACCTACGGGGTCGACGGCGCCACGCTGGAACGTTTCCAGCGGCTCGGCAAGGCCGCGTTCCTGGAAGAACAGCTCGCCGCGACCGATACGACCCTGCCGCCGACGGTGCAGGCGCGCATCGACCGTCTGCCGATCGCGCACACCTCGATCGAGACCCTGCTCGCGGATCTCGCCGCGCACCGGCGCGAGATCCAGGCGCAGGACGACGCCACGGCGAAGCTCGCCGCACGGCGCGAGCTGCGCCGGGACGGCGTCGAGCAGGTGCGCGCGACGATGCAGCGCGAGCTGCTGCGCGCGGTGTATTCGCCGGCGCAGTTGCAGGAGCAGATGGTCTGGTTCTGGCTCAATCATTTCAGCGTGTTCGCGCGCAAGGGGCCGGAGCCGTGGCTGCTGGCCGATTACCTCGAGCGCGCGATCCGTCCGCACGCGCTCGGCCGCTTCCGCGATCTCGTCCTCGCCACGCTCACCCATCCGGCGATGCTGGTCTATCTCGACAACGCGCGCAATGCCGTGGGTCACGTCAACGAGAACTACGCGCGCGAGCTGATGGAGCTGCACACCCTCGGCGTGGACGCGGGCTACACCCAGCGCGACGTGCAGGAGCTCGCGCGCATCCTCACCGGCGTGGGCGTGGCCCTGCCGGGGACGGCGCGGCGCGGCGCGCGGACGATCGGCGACGGCGCGTTCGTGTTCCAGCCGGCGCGCCACGACTACGGCGACAAGGTGCTGCTCGGCCACACCATCCGCGGCCGCGGTTTCGCCGAAGTGGAGCAGGCCGTCGATCTGCTGGTGCGGCAACCGGCCTGTGCGCGCTTCGTCTCGCGTCGGCTGGCGCAGTACTTCGTCGGCGACGAGCCGCCGCCGGCGCTGATCGAGGCGATGGCGGCCACGTTCCGGCAGAGCGACGGCGACATCCGCGCGGTGCTGCGCACGCTGTTCACCGCTCCCGAGTTCACTGCCTCGCTCGGCGGCAAGTTCAAGGACCCGATGCACTACGTGGTCTCGGCGCTGCGGCTCGAGGCCGACGGCGGCGCGGCGGTGCCGATCGACGCCGCGCTGCGCTGGCTCAATGAGCTCGGCGAGCCGTGGTTCGGGCATCCGACGCCGGACGGCTATCCGCTCGGCGAGCGCGATTGGGCGAGCTCCGGACAACTCGCCGCGCGCTTCACGGTCGCGCGCGCGATCGCCCGCAGCGTCGATCCGGAGGCGCTGGCCGGCTCGACCTACGCGCGCGTGCTGCGACCGTACCTGTCGCCGACCACGCGCGCGGCGCTCGATGCGGCCGCCTCGCCGCAGGAACGCACCACCCTGCTGCTGGCCTCGCCGGAATTCAACTATCGCTGAGCCGGATCCGCGCGCACACCGCCGAAGGCTACCCGAGGAGATCACGCATGCAACGCCGCCGCTTTCTCGCCTCGCTCGCCGCGCTGTCCGCCGCCGGCGCCTGCGGCCGGCTGTACGCCGCACCGCCGGCCGCGCCGCGCCTGCTCGTGGTGTTCCTGCGCGGCGGCTACGATTGCACCAACACGCTGATTCCCTACGCCAGCGATTTCTACTACGAAGCGCGTCCGCACATCGCCGTGGCGCGACCCGATTCGGCCAACGCCACCGGCGCGTTGCGGCTGGACGGCGACTGGGCGCTGGCGCCGGCGCTGCGCGGCTCGCTCGGTCCGATGTATACCGCGCGCCAATGCGCCTTCGTGCCGTTCACCGGCACCGAGGACCTGTCGCGCAGCCACTTCGAGACCCAGGACGACATCGAGCGCGGCCTGCCGCCCGGCGGCCGCGGTTTCGACTCGGGTTTCCTCGGCCGGCTCGCCGCAGTGCTGCGCGGCCGCGCCGCGCCGATCGCGTTCACCGAGAATCTGCCGCTGTGCCTGCGCGGCGGCGGCGACGTGCCGAATCTCGCCCTGCGCACGTTCGGCGCGCCGGCCTTCGACGAACGCGAGGCCGCGCTGCTCGTCGGCATGTACCAGGGTTCGCGCCTCGCCGCCGCGGCGCGCGAGGGACTCGAACTGCGCCGCGACGTGGCGCAGGAATTCGCCGCCGAGATGGCGCAGGCCAATCGCGGCGCGATCGACGCCCGCGGCTTCGTCCGCCACGCGCAGGGGCTGGCCGAACTGATGCGCGAGCGCTACCGGATCGGCTTCATCGACGTCGGCGGCTGGGATACCCACGTCAACCAGGGCGGCGCCGAGGGCGCGCTCGCCAACCGTCTCGACGATCTCGGCCAGGGCCTGGCGGCGTTCGCCGCGGCGCTCGGCGCGGAGTGGAACCACACCGTCGTCGTGGTGTTGTCGGAGTTCGGCCGCACCTTCCGCGAGAACGGCAACCAGGGCACCGACCACGGCCACGGCACGGCGTACTGGGTGCTCGGCGGCGGCGTGCGTGGCGGCCGCATCGCCGGCGCGCAGGTGCCGGTGACAGCGGCGACGTTGCTGCAGAACCGCGATTACCCGGTGCTCAACAACTACCGCGCCGTGCTCGGCGGGTTGTTCGCGCGTCTGTGGGAACTCGACGCCGCGCGGCTCGAGCGGGTGTTCCCGCAGACCCGCCCGCTCGATCTGTCCCTGGTGTGACGCGCGCCGCTCAGCCCGAACCGCGCGGCTTGAGCGCTTCGAGATCGGCCAGCACCTGCGCCGAGTTTTCCTTCGGATCGACGTTCTCGTAGTGCTTGGCGATGCGGCCGGCCGGATCGATCAGGAACGTCTCGCGGCGTGCATAGGTCAGGCCGAGATGCGTGGTCAGCACGCCGTAGGCGCGTGCCGCGACCTGGTCGTGGTCCGACAGGAGCGCGAACGGCACGTGATACTTCGCCGCGAATTCGGCGTGCGACTTGACGTCGTCGAGGCTCACGCCGAGCACCTCCGCGCCCGCCTTGCGCAGCTTGTGCACGTCATCGCGGAACGTGCAGACCTCGGTGGTGCAGCCGGGCGTGAAATCCTTGGGATAGAAGTACAGCACCACCCACTGCCCGCGGTGCTCGGCCAGCGTGTGCCAGCGGCCGTTCTGGTCCTGCAGCTTGAAATCGGGCGCCGGCTGGCCGACCGCGGGCGCGGCCGGTTCCGCGGCGATGCCGGCGGCGGCCAGCCACAGGGTCGCGAAGACGCAAAGCAGACGTTGCATAATCCACCTCCGGAATGCGGGAACCACCCGCCGACCGCACTGAGACCGGGCTCGCGCCCATCCGCTCGCACACGGGGAGTATCCCATGAGCCGCCGCTACGTCGCATCCGACGCCATCGAGGACTACGTCTGGTCGCAGACCCGCGAAAGCCCCGTCGCGCGCCGCCTGCGCGAGGAGACCGCGCGCCTGCCGCAGGCCGGCATGCAGATCGGCCCCGACCAGGCGGCGTTGCTCGCCCTGCTCGTGCGCAGCATCGGCGCCCGCCGCTGTCTGGAAATCGGCACGTTCACCGGCATGAGCGCGCTCGCCGTCGCCGCGGCGTTGCCGGTCGACGGACGGCTCGTGTGCTGCGACGTGAGCGAGGAATGGACCGCGGTGGCGCGCCGCTACTGGGCCGAAGCCGGCGTGGCCGCGCGCATCGAACTGCGTCTCGCCCCGGCGCTGGAGACGCTCGACGCCCTGCTCGCGGCGGACGGCGCGGGGCAATACGACTTCGCCTTCATCGATGCCGACAAGACCAACTACGACGCCTACTACGAAGCCTGCCTGCGCCTGCTGCGGGCCGGCGGCCTGATCGCGCTCGACAACATGCTCTGGTCCGGCCGCGTCGCCGATCCGGCAGAGCACGACGCCGACACCGCCGCGCTGCGCGCGCTCAACGCCAAGATCCACGCCGATGCGCGCGTCGATTGCGTGCTGCTCACCGTCGGCGACGGCGTGATGCTGGTGCGCAAGCGCTGAATGCGGCAGGGAAGGTTCGCTCCGGTCCCCAAGTCCCTGTCTTCGGCGGTAGCGTCGAACCTCAGCAGGCGGTTCCCTGCTCCCGCCGCGAGAGCAGAGCTTCCGCTCGGCTGTTGTTCGTGTGGTTTGTTTTGATGAGCAAAGCTTCCGCTCGGCCGCGGGCCGAGCGGGTCACTTCTTTGCTGGTGCAAAGAAGTAACCAAGAAACACCTCGAAAGCAGAGCCGCCCCCGGAGGACCTGCACGAGGATTTTGTGAAGGGATGAAGGCTCCGTATACAACTCGTTCGTCGCAGGCTGATACGTCGTTCGCTTCGCTTGCAGATCTTTCATTAGCAAGCGAAGCGAAAAGCCGTCCAACCCGGATCGACCGAGTTGTGCGTGGAATGCTCATCCCTTCGCAGATTCGTTGTGCAGGTCCTCCGGGGGAAGCTCTGCTTTACCGTGCTTTCTCTTGGTTACTTCTCTTTGCACGAGCAAAGAGAAGTAACCCGCTCGCCGGACGCGAGCGGAAAACCGCAGGATGCGCCTCAAGAAAAAACCTCGCGAACCGGTTTCCTGCTTGCGCGGGAAAGACAAGGTGGACGATCCTTCGACTCCGGCCCTGCGGGCCTACACCCGTCCTGAACCTGTCGAAGGGCTCAGGGCGAACGGTGGCCTGACGTGCCACCCTCGCCCGCGCCTTCGGCGCGGCCTCTCCCGCCAGCGGGAGAGGCGGCCCGCTGAATTTCAGCGCGAATCAGGAAGAGCCAAGGCCGGCTGCTCTGGTTGTTCGGAGATTCCCTACCGATGGGGCAGCTTGCCGGCATCGAAGCCGGCGACTTCGAACACCAGCGACTGGACACCGCGGCCGGCGATCGGCGCGGCGATCGTCACCGTCCGGGCCTTGATCAGACGCGCGCGAAATCCACGGTCGTCGTCGATGAACAACGCCGGTTCGCCGGTCGGCGGCACGACCGCCTTCATGCGCTCGGCGGGCGCGTCGTCGAACGCGACGGCGAGCGTGGCGCAGCCCTTGGCGCAGTCGAAGCGGGCGTGGTCGAGCAGCAGATACACGCTGCTGCCCCACTGCGGATGCTCGCGCAGCACCAGCCGCGCCCGCGCCGACGGCGCCGGCGGGCTCTTGCTGTCGATCGCGGCGGTGTACTGCGTGCCGCCGCTCATCGCCGCCGCGGCATAGGTCCACAACCGCGCGAGGCGTCGCGCCTCGGTTTGCGCGGCGGCCTTCGCGCGCAGCTCGTCGATCGAGCGCTGCACCTGCGCGGCCGCGGCAGTACCGGGATAGCGGGCGAGGATTTCCTCGCCGAGCGACGCGGCGAGCTCGACGCTGCCGCCGGTGCGCATCTGCTCGTACAACGCCAACTGTTTCGCCGCCGCCGTTTCGCGCGCGGCTTGCGCGGCCGCCGCGGCATCCGGCGGCGGCGCTTCGGGCGCGCGCGAGCAGGCGCCGAGCAGCACCAGCGGCAGGACGAAGGTCAGGGATCGAACGTGCGGCATTGCATTTCCCGCGAGTGAGGCAAACGCAACGATAGCCGCTCGGCCGGCACGATGCCAGCCGTGCTAGCGGCACGGATCGTGGCCGAGATTGCGCTCGTAGGTCGAAACGACCTCGTCGTGTTCGTGACCGCGGCGGCCGATCGCGCCGGCGCGATGCATCTCGGCGCAGGCGAAGGCGAGCGGCACCGTGCGCGCGCTCACGCCGACGCCGCTGCGGCCGTGCCGCGGCGAGGCCGCGCCGGTCTCCGCCGCGAGCGAACGCGGACAGCCACCGAAGCGGTAGAAGCGCGCGCCGTCGGTACTGCGGCACTCGTAGGCGAGATCGCCGCCATGCCGCACGGTGGCCGGGCGCTCGCGCATGGCGCGCACGCGGGACGCCGACTCCGCCAGCGCATAACGCGGCGAAGGCGCGGCCGGCGGCGCCGGTGCGAGCATCACGGTATCGGCGTGCGCCGTGGCGACGCAGGGCCGGTCCTGATAGGCGACGCCACCGGCGGGGTCGGTACACTTGTACACTTCGGCCGCGCGCACCCCGCCGAGCAGGCCGAGCAGCAGCAACAACAGCAGCCATTCGTACAGACGCAGCGTGCGGTACGGTGTGACGGGCGGGCGGGAATCCATGGCGGTCGCTCCGGGGATCGGTCCTGGCGCATCCTCGCCGCGGCGCGCCGCGACGGCGATGGCAAAACGCGCCGCCGGCTTGTAGGAATTCGGCTACGGCGCACGCGGCCGCCGTACAATGGCGCGCGGCCCGAGCCGCTCCCTCACGCCCCGCCGTGCGCAAGATCGTGCACATCGACATGGACGCGTTCTACGCCGCGGTCGAACAGCGCGACGATCCCGCGCTGCGCGGCCGGCCGGTGGTGGTCGCCTGGCGCGGCGCGCGTTCGGTGGTGTGCGCCGCCTCGTACGAGGCGCGCCGCTTCGGCGTGCGCTCGGCGATGCCGGCGCTGCGTGCCGCGCGGCTGTGCCCGCAAGCGGTGTTCGTGCCGCCCGACTTCGCCCGCTACCGCGCGGTGTCGCGGCAGGTGCGCGCGATCCTCGCGCGCCACAGCGAGCGGGTCGAGCCGCTGTCGCTGGACGAGGCCTATCTCGACGTCAGCGTGCCGAAATCCGGCCTCGGCTCGGCGACCGCGGTAGCAAAATCCATAAAGCAAGAAATATACAATGAGACCGGACTCACCGCCTCCGCTGGCGTCGCGCCGAACAAGTTCCTGGCCAAGATCGCCTCGGACTGGCGCAAGCCGGACGGCCTGACCGTGATCCGCCCGCACGAGGTGGATGCCTTCCTCGCGCCGCTGCCGGTGGCGAGGATTCCGGGCGTGGGCCGGGTGATGGAAGCGAAACTCGCCGCACTCGGCATCCGCACCTGCGCGGAACTGCGCGCACGCGATCCGGCCGACCTCGGCGAACGCTTCGGCCGGTACGGCTGGCGCCTGGCCGAACTCGCGCGCGGCATCGACGAGCGCCCGGTCGAGCCGGAGCAGCCGGTGCGCTCGCTCTCGGCGGAAGACACCTTCGCGCACGACGTGCCGCTCGAAGCCACCGCGCCGATGATCCGCGCGCTGGCGGCGAAGACCTGGGCCGCGGCGAGCCGCAGCGGACGCGTCGGCCGCACCGTCGTGCTCAAGCTCAAGACCGCGGACTTCCGGATCCTGACCCGCAGCCACACGCCGGCGGCGCCGCCCCGCTCGGCGCACGAACTCGCCGACATCGCCCTGTCGCTGCGCGCGCGGGTGGCGCTGCCGGCGCAGACACGCTACCGGCTGGTCGGCGTCGGCCTGAGCCACTTCTGCGACGCCGACGAGGTGCTGGCGTCGGCGTCGCTGTTTCCGTCCGCGCCGGCTTGAGAGGGCCGCCGCGCGCAGTCGACACGCGCGCTCAGATCGCGTCGGCGTCGAGAAATTCGACTTCGCCGGTCTCCAGCGAATACTCGGCGCCGACCACGCGCAGACCGTCGTGCTGGATCAGTTGTTCGAGCAGCGCCGAGCTGTGGCGCAACTGGTTCACCGACATGCGGATGTTGGCGCGCACCGCCTCGCGCACCAGCGCCGCCGGATCGTGCCGCAAGCCGGTGACGAGCAGCGATTCGACCGACGGCCGCACCCGATCCACGATCGAGCGCAGATGGCGCGATTGCTCCTCGGAGCGGCGGCCGAGCTCCTCGAGCGTCGCCAGGATCGCGCCGCAGTTGGAATGGCCGAGCACCACCACCAGGCGCGTGCCGAAGCGCTCGGCGGCGAATTCGACGCTGCCGATCTGCGACGGCGCGACGATGTTGCCGGCGACCCGGATCACGAACAGATCGCCGAGCCCCTGATCGAACACGATCTCGGCCGGCACGCGCGAATCGGAACAACCGAGGATGATCGCGAACGGCGCCTGCGAGGTGGCCAGTTCACGGCGGCGCGCGGTGTTCGCCTGTGCGTCGCCGTGGCTCGCGCCGGTGACGAAGCGGCGGTTGCCGGCACGCAGACGTTCGAGGGCTTCCTTGGCGGAGATCATTCGGGCCTCCCGGAGCGGAACGAGGCCCGGAATTGTAGCAGCCGCGCGCGGCGGCCGACGTGGCGCTACTTCAACCAGTCGTGAAAGCGCTTGCGGAACTTCGCCACCTTCGGCGCGATGACCAGTTGGCAATACGGCTGGCTGCCGTGCAGCTTGAAGTATTCCTGATGATAGTCCTCGGCGCGGTAGAAGGCGGTGAACGGCACCACTTCGGTGACGATGCGGCCGTTCCACTCGCCGCTCGCCGCGGTCGTCGCGATCGCGCGCTCGATCGCCGCCTTCTGCTCGGCGTTGCGATAGAACGCGATCGAGCGGTACTGCGTGCCGACGTCGTTGCCCTGGCGGTTGAGCGTGGTCGGATCGTGGATGGCGAAGAACACGGCCAGCAGCACCTCGCGCGGGAGGATGCGCGGATCGAAGGTGATCTCGACCACCTCGGCATGGCCGGTGGTGCCGCTCGAGACCTCGGCGTAGCCCGGATTCGGCACGTGGCCGCCGGCGTAGCCCGACTCGACGCGCAACACGCCCTTCAACTCCGTGAACACGGCCTCCAGGCACCAGAAACAGCCGCCGCCGAGGGTCAGGGTTTCGGTCGCGGCGGGCGCGGTCTCGTCCGCCGTCGCAAGCATCGTCGCCATCAGCAGCCACCCCAAGAGCAGTCGTCGAGTCAACACGTCGCGGCCATTCGTTCCGGTCCCGTCCATGAGACGCATCCACCGTGCGATTCCTTGCACGCCGGTCCGCAGCGAAGCTCCGGCGCGGGCGATTTTCACGCGGCCTGCACGAACGCCGTGCGGAACTGCGACGCGGCGCACAGGGCCGCTGCCGACGCCGCCACCGAGCGCCGTGGCGCCACCGGCTACGCTGGATCGCGCATCCAGCCGGGAGACGATCATGCCACGCAACGAGACGCCGTACGAACTGCATTGGACGCGGCACGCCGAACACTATCTCGCCCTGGTCCAGGCCGCGCTCGAACGAAATCCGGACGACGAGGAACTGCGCGAACTGCTGCAGGCGATGGAGGCGACGATCGCGCGCCGGCGCGCGCCGACGCACTGAACTCGCCGCCGCGCGGGCGGCGACACGCCGCCGGCATCCGCACCGGGCGTGCGGCGTGCGAGAATGCGCCGTCACGCCGACGTCCGCGCCATGAATTCTCCGCACGAGTTTGCGCGCCTGCACGCCGCCGTGCGCGACCTCGCCGCCGCCGGGTTCGCGCCGGCGGCGGCGCTGGCGACGATCACGCGCACGCACGGCTCCACGTTTCGCCACGCCGGCGCCAGCATGCTGGTGCGCGCCGACGGCGCGGTGGTGTGCGCCCTGTCCGGCGGCTGTCCGCAGCGCGACATCGTGCTGCGCGCGCAGCGGGTCATCGCGCAGGGTTGCGCGGAACTGGCGCGCTACGACCGCGAATCCGGCCTCGACGTGCTGCTGGAGATGGGCTGCGGCGGCGAGCTCGAGGTGCTGATCGAACCGTTGCGCGAGCCCGCCGACGTGCGGTTCTTCGACGCCGTCGCCGCCGCACAGGCGGCGCGCGCGCCGGGCGTGCTCGCCACCCGCTTCGCCCGCGACGGCCGCGCGCTGACGCCACGGCCGCAGCGCCTGGTCGCAGCCGGCGCGACGCAGTGGCACGACCTCACCGATCCCGCGCTCGCCGCGCGCCTGCGCGCGCTCGGCGAGGCAGACGGCGCGGCGCAAACGCGGGTGGTGCCGCTCGCCAGCGCGGCGGGCACGGACGAGGTGCTGCTCGAGCCGCTGCGGCCACCGCACGTACTGCACCTCGTCGGCGTCAACGCGGCCGCGTTCGCGCTTGCGCGCCTCGGTGCCGCGCTCGGCTGGGAATGTATACTCGTGGACGACGCCGACGCGCCGCGCGAGCTGCCGCCCGGCGTGCGCTTCGTCCGCGCCGCGCCGGCGACCTGGCACGCGGCGATCCGCGCCGATGCCGCGGCCTCGGTGGTGGTGATGACCTTCCGGCTCGAACGCGATCTCGCCTGGCTCGCGGCGCTGCGCGAGGCGCCGCTCGCCTACCTCGGCGCGATCGCCTCGCGCGAGCGCAGCGCGCGCCTGCGCGCGGCGGCCGGCGCCGCGCTCTACGCTCCCGCCGGTCTCGATCTCGGCGCGGAGACGCCGGAGGAAATCGCGCTGGCCGTCGCCGCCGAGATCCTCGCCGTGCTCAACTGCCGGTCGGCGGCGAGCCTGGGCGCGAGCGGTCAGCGGTGAGCGGCAAGAGCCGCACAGCCCTCGGCCCTCAGCCCTCAACCCTCCGCCCTCGCCTCACAGCCGCTCGGCGAGTCGGCGCAGCACGGCAAGGTAGCCGGGCAGCCGCGCATGGATCTCGCGAGCCAGCGCCTCGCGATAGGTGTGGGAGGTGAGATTGCGGTCGCGCCACAGGTCGAGCCAGATCGCCTCGTCGTCGATCAAGTGCAGCCGATAGGCCTGCTGCAACGCCGGCTTCGGCGATGCCACCTCGACGCCATGATCGCGCCGGAGGACTTCCTGCAGGCATTTCCAGGCGAGCTCGGCCGAGAATTCGAAGCGCTGGATCGCGGCATCGATATACAGCGGATCGGCATCGCCGGCGGCCAGCGCCTCGCCGAGCCGCACCACCGCGCGGCGAAAATCGGCGAGGCGCGGCGAGTCGCTCATGCCGCGCTCCGCCGGTAGATCGTCCGTCCCTCGCGCGCGATGCCGGCGCGCAGCGGATCGTCCGCCGGCAGGGCGTCGAGGCGCACGCAATCGATGCCGAGCAGGGTATCCGCTTCCTCGACCAGATCCAGCACGCGCCGCCAATCGGCCGCCGAGGCGCGCGGCGCGAGCACGGCGAGATCGATGTCCGAGCGTTCGCGGTGGTCGCCGCGCGCGCGCGAACCGTACAGGATCAACGCTTCGACGAACGGCAACGCCGCGAGCCAATCGAGAAAGCCGTAGTGCGGCAGGCCGGGCGGAAGCTGCAATCCACCCGGCGCGTCGCCGGACCGCGAAGGCAGCGGCGTGCCCACGCCATTCACACCGTCGCCGGATTCGGCTTGTCGCCGTCGAGCTTCCAGGTCTTGATCGCGCGGGCGACGTCCTTGGCGCTCATCTTGCCCTCGGCGGCGAGCGCGCAAATCGCCGCGTGCGCGATGTAGTAGCGGTCGACCTCGAAGAAGTGGCGCAGGTTCTCGCGCGTATCGCTGCGGCCGAAGCCGTCGGTGCCGAGCACGATGTACTTCCGGCCGTCCGGCAGGAACGCGCGGATCTGGTCGGCGTAGGCGCGCACGTAATCGGTCGCCGCGATCACCGGGCCGGCGCGGTCGGCGAGGCAGCGGGTCACGTACGGCACGCGCGGGGTTTGCTCGGGATGCAGGCGGTTCCAGCGCTCGCAATCGAAGCCGTCGCGGCGCAGTTCGGTGAAACTCGGGCAGCTCCAGATGTCGGCGCCGACGCCGAACTCCTTCTCCAGCAGTTCCGCCGCGGCGATCGCCTCGCGCAGGATCGTGCCGGAGCCGAGCAACTGCACGCACGGCGTCTTGTTCTTGCCCTTGGCCTTCTCGCGCGCCCCGAGTCCCGATTCCCGGAACAGGTACATGCCCTGGATGATGCCCTGCTCCACACCCGGCGGCATGTCGGGGTGCGGGTAGTTCTCGTTCATCACCGTGATGTAGTAGTAGCAGTCCTCCTGCGCGGCGAGCATGCGGCGCACGCCGTCGTGCAGGATCACCGCGACTTCGTACGAGAACGTCGGATCGTAGGCGCGGCAGTTCGGAATCGCCCCGGCCATGAGGTGCGAATGGCCGTCCTCGTGCTGCAAGCCTTCGCCGTTCAGGGTGGTGCGGCCGGAGGTGCCGCCGACGAGGAAGCCGCGCGCGCGCATGTCGCCGGCCGCCCAGGCGAGATCGCCGACGCGCTGGAAACCGAACATCGAGTAGTAGATGTAGAACGGCAGCATCGGCGTGTCGCTGACCGAATAGCTGGTCGCCGCGGCCAGCCACGCGCTCATCGCGCCCGGCTCGCTGATGCCTTCCTGCAGCACCTGGCCCTTGACGTCCTCGCGGTAGTACATCAGTTGATCGGCATCCTGCGGCCGGTATTTCTGTCCCTCCGGCGCGTAGATGCCGATCTGGCGGAACATGCCCTCCATGCCGAAGGTGCGCGCCTCGTCGGCGACGATCGGCACCACGCGCGGGCCGATGGTCTTGTCGCGCAGCAGCAGGTTGATGCCGCGCACGAACGCCATCGTGGTCGAGATCTCGCGCTCGCCGGTGCCCTTGAGCAGCGGATCGAACACGCCGAGTTCCGGCACCGGCAGGCTCTGGCTCTTGCGGCGGCGCTGCGGCAGGAAGCCGCCGAGCGCGGCGCGGCGCTCGAGCAGGTATTTCACCTCCGGCGAATCCTTGCCCGGATGGTAGTACGGCACCTCGTCGACCTGGTCGTCGGGGATCGGGATGCGGAAACGATCGCGGAACGCGCGCACCGCCTCGTTGTCGAGCTTCTTCTGCTGATGCGTCGGATTCTGCGATTCGCCCGCCGCGCCCATGCCGTAGCCTTTGACGGTCTTGGCCAGGATCACCGTCGGCATGCCCCGGGTGTGCACCGCGGCGTGATAGGCGGCATAGACCTTGTGCGGATCGTGGCCGCCGCGGTTCAGGCGCCAGATGTCGTCGTCGGACAGATTGCGCACCATCTCCAGCGTCTCGGGATACTTGCCGAAGAAGTGCTCGCGGGTGTAGGCGCCGCCGAACGCCTTGCAGGCCTGGTACTCGCCGTCCACGGTTTCCATCATCAGCTTGCGCAGCGTGCCGTTGCGGTCGGCCGCGAGCAGCGGATCCCAGTAGCCGCCCCAGATCAGCTTGATCACGTTCCAGCCGGCGCCGCGGAATACGCCTTCCAGTTCCTGGATGATCTTGCCGTTGCCGCGCACCGGGCCGTCGAGACGCTGCAGGTTGCAATTGATGACGAAGATCAGGTTGTCGAGCTTCTCGCGTCCGGCGAGCGAAATCGCGCCGAGCGACTCCGGCTCGTCGGTCTCGCCGTCGCCGAGGAAGCACCACACCTTGCGATCGGTGGCCGGGATCAGGCCGCGGTTCTCGAGGTACTTCCAGAAATGCGCCTGGTAGATCGCCTGGATCGGGCCGAGACCCATCGACACCGTCGGCACCTGCCAGTAGTCCGGCATCAGCCAGGGATGCGGATACGAGCTCAGGCCGCGCCCCTGGCCGGCCACCTCCATGCGGAACAGGTCGAGCTGGTCGGCTCCAATGCGTCCCTCGAGGAACGACCGCGCGTAGATGCCGGGGCTGGAATGGCCCTGGAACAACACCAGATCGCCCGGGTGCTCCGCACTCGGCGCGCGCCAGAAATGGTTGAAGCCGACGTCGTAGAGCGTGGCCGACGAGGCGAAACTGGCGATGTGGCCGCCGAGTTCGCCCGGCTTGCGGTTGGCGCGCACCACCATCGCCATGGCGTTCCAGCGGATGATGCAGCGAATGCGCCATTCCATGGTCGGATCGCCCGGCATCTTCGCCTCGAGATGCGGCGGGATGGTGTTGACGTATTCGGTGGTCGGCGAGAACGGCAGATGGCCGCCGGCGCGCCGCGTCGCATCGACCATGCGCTCGAGCAGGTAGTGCGCGCGCTCCGGACCGTCGGCCTCGATCACCGCGGCGAGCGCCTCGGTCCATTCGCGGGTTTCGACCGGATCGAGGTCCTGGTCGAGGATGTCGTTCAAGATGTTCATGGCCTGACCTCCGCGCAGCCGCGGGCCGCGCCGTTGCGACCGCCGTTCGACCGCGCCAGTGTAGCGAGGCGCGCGGGCAACGTCGATCCGCGCCGCGCGGTCAGACGGCGCCGCCGACGGCCTGGCGGATCTGCGCCTCGACGCAGGCGATGGCGCTGATGTTGACCACGCGGCGCACGGTCGAGGCCGGGGTGAGCACGTGCGCCGGCTTGGACACGCCCATCAGGATCGGACCGATCGCCACGCCGTCGGTGAGCTGGCGCACCATGTTGTAGGCGATGTTGGCCGCGTCCATGTTCGGAAACACGAACACGTTGGCGCGCCCGCGCAGCAGCGAATTCGGGAAGATGCGCTCGCGGATCTCCTCGTTGAGCGCGGTGTCGGCCTGCATCTCGCCGTCGATCATCAGGCGCGGATCCTTGGCGCGCACCAGCTCGAGCACGCGCCGCATCTTCTGCGCGCTGTCGTTGCCGTGGCTGCCGAAGTTGGAATGCGACAGCAGCGCCACGCGCGGCGTGATGCCGAACAGCTTCAGGCGCAGCACCGCCTGCAGCGTCGCCTCGGCGATCTGTTCGGCGCTCGGCTCGTACTGCACGTGGGTATCGACGAAGAACCAGGTGCCGCGATCGTTCTGCACCGCGGTCATCGCCGCCGGCGCGGTCACGCCGGGATCGAGCGGCAGCACGTCGAGGATGTGGCGCAACTGCCGCTGGTAGCGGCCGACCATGCCGCAGATCAGGGCATCGGCCTCGCCGCGCGCCACCATCAGCGCGCCGATCAGGGTCGGCCGCGACCGCACCAGCGATTTCGCCAGCGCCGGGGTGATGCCACGCCGCGCGTTGAGGTTGAGATACAGGTTCCAGTATTCGTGGTAGCGCGGATCGTCGTCGATGTTGGTCAGCTCGAAATGCTCGCCGGGGCGGATGCGCAGGTTGAGCCGGCGGATGCGGCGCTCGATCACCGCCGGCCGGCCGATCAGGATCGGCCGCGCCAGCTTCTCGTCGACCAGCGTCTGCACCGCGCGCAGCACGGTGTCCTCCTCGCCCTCGGCGTAGACCACGCGCTTCGGATCGGCGCGGGCACGGTCGAACACCGGCTTCATCACCAGACTGGTGCGGAACACGAACTGGGTGAGCTGATCGGCATAGGCGGCGAGATCGGCGATCGGCCGCGTCGCCACGCCCGAGTCCATCGCCGCGCGGGCCACCGCCGGCGCGAGCGAGACCAGCAGGCGCGGATCGAACGGCTGCGGGATCAGGTAGTCCGGACCGAACGACAGCAACTGATCGCCGTAGGCGCGCGCGGCGACGTCGGAGACCTCGCGCCGCGCGAGTTCGGCGATGGCGTGCACGCAGGCGATCTTCATCGGCTCGTTGATGGTGGTGGCGCCGACGTCGAGCGCGCCGCGGAAGATGTACGGGAAGCACAGCGCGTTGTTGACCTGGTTCGGATAATCCGAGCGGCCGGTGGCGATGATCGCGTCGGGACGCACCGCCTTGGCGAGTTCCGGCAGGATCTCCGGCGTCGGATTGGCGAGCGCGAGGATGATCGGCCGGTCGGCCATGGTCTCGACCATCTCCGGCGTGAGCACGCCGCCGACCGACAGGCCGAGGAAGATGTCGGCGCCGCGCACGATCTCGGCGAGCGTGCGCGCGGTCGTCTCGCGCGCATAGCGCGCCTTGGCCGCATCCATGTCCTCGCGGCGGCCGGCGTAGATCACGCCGTGGCGGTCGGCGACCAGAATGTGCTCGCGCCGGAGCCCGAGGCTCACCAGCATGTCGAGGCAGGCGATGCCGGCGGCGCCGGCGCCGGTCGAGGCGAGCCTGACCTCCTCGATCTTCTTGCCGACCACGGCAAGCGCGTTCAGCACCGCGGCGCCGACGATGATCGCGGTGCCATGCTGATCGTCGTGGAACACCGGAATCTTCACCCGTTCGCGCAGCTTGCGCTCGACCTCGAAGCACTCCGGCGCCTTGATGTCCTCGAGATTGATGCCGCCGAAGGTGGGCTCGAGCGCGGCGATGATCTCGACCAGCTTGTCCGGATCGCGTTCGTTCACCTCGATGTCGAACACGTCGATGCCGGCGAACTTCTGGAACAGCACACCCTTGCCTTCCATCACCGGCTTGGCCGCGAGCGGACCGATCGGGCCGAGGCCGAGCACCGCCGTGCCGTTGGTGACCACCGCGACCAGATTGCCGCGCGCGGTGACGCGCGAAGCCTCGGTGGGATCGGCGACGATCGCCTCGCAGGCGGCGGCGACCCCGGGCGAATAAGCGAGCGAGAGATCGCGCTGGGTCACCAGCGGCTTGGTCGGGGCGACCTTGATCTTGCCGGCCGGCGCGCGGCGGTGGTAGTCGAGCGCGGCTTGCTTGAGTTCGTCGGCGTTGCTCATGCAGAGGACTCGCGACCCGCGAGCGGCGCGGGCGTACGAGCTTAGCACAGGCCCCGCGCGTCCCCGCCGCCATCGGCAGGACTCCGATCTTCGCGGATCAGGCTCGCTTCGCGCTCAATCCGACATGCTCGATTGGAGGCGCCGAGGCGCGCAATCCACGCAGCCACAGACGACAAGGCCGGGTGTCGCCCGGCCTTGCCTGCACTTTCAATGGTTCCGTTCTGGCACTGCGACTTCAGAGACACTGCGTATAACAGCCGATCAACTCATTCCCCTTCCACGAACAAATCAACCAGACGCTGTTGCACGAGGCGTGCAGATCGCCCCAGCCACCACCGCCGAGCTGCTGAATGAAATGATTGGCGCCAATGGAATCGTGCCAATACCATTTTGGATTACTCGGGTAGGTCGCGTTGGGTTCGGGGTAGACGTTCCCGTACAGATCCTCTACATCCCGAAAGTCCAATTGCCAACCCCTGTCATTCGTGTGAATCAGGGTAAAATTGGCGCAGTCGCCTACTGAATTACATATTTGAAGGCCGATGGATTGGCTTTTGTCCCATTGCAGTTGCACACTGCCATTCACATTCCCGCCGTTACTCCCAATCCCCAAGCCGATCGTTATTCCGTTGATGCTGGGCGTCTGGACACCATAGACATAATCGGCCAATGCCGGATCTACCTGCGATAGTTCGGCAGGATTGCCAATCACCTGGACCAGCATTTCCTCCAATCGACGATACGTGCCTTGCGGATACTCCCAGGCCGCTTGCGGCAGGTTGAACGGTTGTCTGGTAATCGGATCCGGCGGCAGATTGCGAAGCGGAATCCGATCCTGGGCGGTACTTACCAATCCCGGGTTCTCCTGATAGGCGCGCACGAGGTGGTTGAAGATTGTCTTGACGCTGTCATCGACCGGCCACTCGTCCACCGATTTCGTGCTCCCGCAATTGGGAGCGGAGCCCGTCGCAGCGGTGGCATCGCCATCATCCGTAACGTTCGACGACGGCACCGGGGCGGCCGCGCACGTTGAGTCAAGAGAAACGTTGAATTTGTGGATGATGGGGACGTTGAGATCGTAGATGAATACGATTCCTCGGTAGTTCGATGCGGTCTGCTGCATGGCGGCGTAGGTGCACCCTGGGCAAGAACGCACATTGACCACCGTCTGGGCGGCATGAGCATTCCCGGTCAGCCCCGGAATCAGCCCGCCAGCGAGAAGAAGTTGTGCGGCAATCCAGCCAGGAAACCTGCGAATTGTCTGAGCACCCGTAATCGCCGCTGAAACCCCATTTGCGTACTTCCGATGAATAACCTTCGTCTTCCACATTGGCGAATTCCCTTTGGTACGATTACCCCCTGCGTCGAAAAAATAACCCCCCCCCCCAAAAAAAGTCAACGGCCACCACCACCAAGGAGTCAACGACGGTGACGCGATCCGGGAGCTAGTTGTCCCGGTCGGCAAGAAAATCCAGCGCCGCCTGCAGCAGCGCGCGCGTGCCGACCGCGAGCGCGCCTTCGTCGAGGAAGAATTTCGGCGAATGGTTGGCGGGCGCGGTCGCGGGGTCGGTGTCGGCCGGCGTGGCGCCGACGAAAAAGTATACGCTCGGCGCCTGCGCGCCGCGGGCGAGGTAGGGGAAATCCTCCGACGCCATCCAGCGCGGCGGTTCGATCACGTGCGCCGGGCCGAGCGCGCGCTCCAGGCTCCGGCGCACGCGCGCGGTCAGCGCCGGATCGTTGGCGTTGACCGGATTGCTGTCGAGCACGGCGAACTCCGCGTTCGCGGCATGCGCGGCGGCGACGTGCTCGGCGATGCGCTTGAGACTCGCCAGAGTCTGCGCGCGCATGGCTTCGTCGAAGGCGCGCACCGTGCCCTGCAGCTCGGCGCGATCGGGCACGATGTTGAAGCGCTGGCCGCCGTTGAACACGCCGAAGGTGACCACCGCCGGATCGCGGTTGAGGTCGAGCTCGCGGCTGACGACGGTCTGCGCGCCGAGGACGATCTCCGCCGCGGCGACGATCGGATCGACGCCCTGCCACGGCATCGCGCCGTGGCTGCCGCGGCCGTGCACGACGATGCGGAAGGTGTCCGAGCTCGCCATCGCGCCGCCGGCGCGCACGCCGACCGTGCCGACCGCGAGCGTGCTCACCACGTGCAAGCCGAGGATCGCGTCCGGCCGGAACTCGCGGAACAGGCCCTCCTCGACCATCAGCGAGGCGCCGCCGCGCTCGCCCGGCGGCGCGCCTTCCTCGGCGGGCTGGAAGATCAGCATCACCGCCCCCGGCAGCTCCGCGCGCCGCTGGCCGAGCAGCTCGGCGATACCGAGCAGCATCGCGGTGTGCGCGTCGTGGCCGCAGGCGTGCATCACACCGACCTCGCGGCCCTGGTATTCGGCCTTCGCCTGCGAGGCGAACGGCAGATCGAGCTGTTCGGTCACCGGCAGTGCGTCCATGTCGGCGCGCAGCGCCAGCTTCGGCCCGGGCTTGCCGCCCACCAGCACGCCGACCACGCCGGTGTGCGCGATGCCCGTGCGCACCGCGTACCCGAGCTTGCGCAGTTCGTCGGCGACGATCTTCGCCGTGCGCACCTCGCGGTTGCTCAACTCGGGGTGCTGGTGGAAATCGCGCCGCCAGGCGGTGATCCGCGGCAGTTCGCGGTCGACCGGATCCGGCGGCGAGTCCGCGTGCGCGGCGGCGGCGGCCGCGAGCGCGAGGGCCAAGGCAAAGGTGCGCATAGGTCGTCTCCTCGGGCTGAGGTCGCGGCCCATTCTCGCGCGAAACCGGCGCCCGCTCACACCCCCAGCACCAGATCCTCCGCCTCGACCCGGTCGAGCCGGATGCGATTGGCAAACAATGAGAACGCCAGCATGCCGGCCAGGCCGTTGGCGCGCTGCAACCACGGCGGCAGGTACAGCGGCGCGGCGAGGAAGCCGGAATCGAAGTACGGCTCGAGCGCCAACACGTCGTGCAGCGCCATCTTGCCGGCGAACAGATGCCGGCACAGCTTCAGCTTCTGGTTCTTGAGCGCCCAGCGGAAGAAGGTGTGCACGGACAACAGCCCGTGCAGGTACACCGTGTCCTTGGTGAACGCCGACCCGCCGGTCAGCGGCGCGCCGCGGAACACGCGCATCGCCGAGGTGAAGCTGTCGGTCTCGGTCTGGCCGGAGTCGAGGAAGAAGCGGAACACCTCGACGAAATCGGCGCCGTGCATCGCCATGTGGATGGCGAGGATGCGCAGACTGATCCGCTTCATGCGGCCGATGTCGATCGAGCCCGACATCAGCTCGGCGAAGGTGGCCAGGCCCTCCTGGGTGGCGGTGACCCGCGGCGAATTCAGCGCCAGCGAGCCGAAGTTCGGCTGCTCGCGGCCGTTCAGGGCGGTGAGCGTGTGCACGAACGCCTCGTGCTCGAGCAACTGCTGCTTGTCGTACTCGGAAAAGCACGTGGCCGAACGCAGCCGGATGCGGGTCGGACCCGCCGCTGCCTTGGCGATCAGGTTCGCGTCCACCTCCACCACGATCCGATGGTGGCTGAAGAACGCGCCGATCCGCTGCTGCAGCTCCTCGCGCAGGACGTCGGCCGGAATGCAGTAATCCGCTTCGTCGGCGACGATCTCGCGATTGAGCTCGTCGGCGAGCTCGATGAAGTGCCGCGCCGCATCGAGGTTGCTGACGTGCCCGCCCGGCAGACGGTCACCCGGCCGGCCGAACAGCCGGATCGAGTGTTCGGTCACCGCCGGCGTGCCGAGCGCCTCGAGCAGTTCGGTGGCGATGCGCCAGGATTGCGCGGTGCGGCGCAGATAATCGCCGAGCGGATGCGCCGGATCGGCGGCGAGGAAGATGTCCTCGAGTTCCTCGCGCGCGCGGGACAGATCGGCCCGCGGGTACTCGACCCGCGGCAGCCGCGC
>Ga0070740_10001667_pt1 | contig 29337 bp, 32 predicted proteins | sample Coa_R2_FD_67286 | JGI IMG/M metagenome (GOLD analysis project Ga0070740, IMG submission 67286) | Surface soil microbial communities from Centralia Pennsylvania, which are recovering from an underground coalmine fire - Coalmine... | ecosystem: Environmental > Terrestrial > Soil > Unclassified ...
GCAAAGTGCAGGAAGGACAAAAAGCCCGACAAAGGCAAGAATTTTTCCGGTCGCCCCCGCAGTCATGTTGGGACGGATCAGAAACATTGTCGCCAAAACCGCTGTCACCGCGATCAAAACAATAAGAATGTCGGTTTGACCGGTCACGAGGGAGGCCTTTCTATTTGTTTTCCTATATTCGGCTCAGCAGCTTCGAGTCTGATCGGCAGATTCCTGTACCAAACAGGTACAGCAATCATTCTCCAGACGCGCGCGGAATTGACGCGATAGCGAGGTTACCCCCTCCCTATTTTTCTGCAAGTGTTCATTCCAAGGAAGTTGCCGACGCGGCAAGCCCGATGTATTCGAATGACGCCGTAGAACTTCTCAGCGTGCGAACCTAGCGATAAGTGGTTCAAATTCCAGGCCGCCGGCTCGCCGAGAATCGCCACAAGCAAAGCCCTAAGCCAACCTTAATATACTAGCGAAGCTAGGGCTCGATGAGTCGGTTTCGTAACGCGTACCGCACCAATTCCGCCGTTGAATGGCAGTCTGTTCTTAAGAAGATATCCCGCCGATGTGTTTCGACCGTTTTGACGCTGATCCCAAGCCTCGCGCGGTGTTTACCTAAGCAGAGGCAGGACGATGTGCCCGCAGGAACGAATGTATCTGGCGGACTGCCAGCGGAATCCGCTCTTTGGGCTCCTTCCATGGGAACATGCTCACTTCCGACTTTGGCGCGAGCATCGCCGCTTCCATGGCCACTTTGTAGGGATGTGCCGGGATATCGTCCGGGAGGATCAGCACGGGTGTCTGGCAGTTGCGCACAAAGTCGCGAGTTACCGTGAAAACAAAATCGGCGTTCTTGCGGTACATGTTGTCCAGATATTTCTGGACCATATCCATGGTGATGTCGGGCCGACGCTTGACCAGATCAGGTCCCCAGCCTGTCATACTGCCGTCGTAAAGAAGCGTGGGCATCTCCGGGCGGAAGCCGACCGGCTGCGCAAGCACAGCCGCAACAATGCGATCCGGCGCGCGCTTCAAAAGGTTCCAGATGAATGGGCCGCCGATACAAAAGCCCATCACCACGAATTTATTAACACCAAGATGATCCATTAAACCGAGTTGGTCATCGGTGTGCGAATCCCACGAGCGGTCCACCTCAAGCGGACCGGAGGATTGACCGGGATTGGCGTTACGCAGATCAGCAGCGATGCAACGGTACTCGCCTTTGAACTCCTCGATTGAGTCGAAGGGATTTTTCAAGCCGGCGATTGTTGAGTTCAAGCCACCGCCGGCAATGAGCAATAAAGGAAACCCCGAACCCCACTGTTCGTAATGGATGCGAACCGGACCTTTTTCATAAAAGGACATAGCACCTGCCGTTCCTGCTTGCGTACTCTGCTGTCCAAAAACGCGCCGAACGGCCGTCATGGCTGTGGCCGCGACCCCCGTCGCGAGTAACTTGCGTCTGATCAGATCCATGTCGGTCTCCTCCTCATATGCGTGCGCGAACGTACCGCATCGATTCGTAATTGTAAAGCCGGCTCGTCTACGCACTTTTATGCCGATAGTCTACTAGCTGAGGTGATTTTGATGGCGGGATCCCCAAAAGCGGTCGCGTGGAAATTTGAACGGTTGGACGCCCAAAACGCGATCTGGGCCGACACGTGCGTTTCTTGTCTCTAGAGGATCTAATTAAAAAGTACGGTTTGCCAGGAAAGTAGCAAAGTGGCGGCGGCAACTGAGATCAGGCGCACTTCTTCTTTGCCTTTATCTTTCCGCAGCCCGAGCCTTGGCTTCGAGCAGCCGGCCTATCGATACCGCGGACGAGTTTCTCTTTTTTAGTCGTTTCGAAGAGATTTGCATTTTCCGCCTGCAGCATGCGCTCGACAGCGTCACGATTGATACGGTTGCGAATGAACCATTGTGCAAGCTCTCTGGTAACAGGGTGACCTAGTTCAGCCTCGATGGCCCGCAGTTCCGCGTCATTGATATCCGAATATCGTGGTTCTTCCATCTGCCCTCGTGCGTCCACGCCCCAATATATAGATGCAGCATTCCTCCATTCTGAGGTGTGAGCCGCGTCACGCCTCGCAGAAAATGTGCCCATTCGGTAACCCACCAAGATGCTTTTCATTTTGCTCGGATTCAACATCAATCAGCTTTGCGTTAAACATAATCTCGGCCGAGATGTGCTCGAAATAAGTTGAACCTTAGGCCACCGGCTCCAGTGTCGGCGCCGCGACCTTAGCTGCGACAAAGTGCCCTTGGAAGCGCAGCGCGACGTTGACGAGCGCGATCATAACGGGAACTTCCACCAAAGGACCGATCACAGCCGCAAAGGCGGCCCCTGAGTTCACACCAAATACGGCCACCGCTACCGCGATAGCCAGTTCAAAGTTATTGCTTGCAGCTGTGAAGGCGAGAGTCGTCGTTTTGCTGTAGTCCGCTCCGACCCGGCGGCCCATCCAGAAGCTGACAAAGAACATGAGTACGAAATAGATAAGTAGCGGCACCGCAATCCTGACTACATCAACCGGGAGCTGCACGATCAGTTTCCCCTTCAGGCTAAACATGATCCCAATCGTGAATAACAGGGCCGCCAGCGTAAGAGGACTCACGAACGGAATAAAGCGCGCGTTATACCAATGCCGGCCCTTCGTCTTGAGCAGCAGAAATCGCGTGAACGTGCCTCCCAGAAAAGGAATCCCGAGGTAGATGAATACGCTCTTCGCGATCTGGCCGATCGTGACCTGCACTACGCTTCCCTTCAATCCCAAGACTGGGGGAAGCACAGTAATGAATATCCACGAATAGACACTGTAGAAGAGGACCTGGAACACGCTGTTGAACGCGACGAGACCCGCCGCATAGTCGTGGTCGCCACTTGCCAGTTCATTCCAAACGATCACCATGGCTATGCAGCGGGCAAGACCAATCATGATCAGGCCGGTCATGTATTCGGGATAGCCACGCAGGAACAGGATCGCCAGCACAAACATGAGAATCGGCCCGATGACCCAATTCTGAAGCAGGGAGAATCCCAAGACTTTTTTGTTGCGAAAGACTTCTCCGAGCCGCTCGTACTGCACTTTTGCCAAAGGTGGATACATCATGAGGATCAGGCCGATGGCGATGGGAATATTCGTCGTTCCCGATTGAAGCTGGCCGATGAGAGCAGTCATACCGGGCACGTAATGTCCCAGCAAGACGCCAATAATCATCGCTAGAAAAATCCAAACTGTCAGATAGCGGTCGATAAGACCAAAGCGCTTCCTGCCCAGAGCTGAAGGCATGGCTGTGGCGCAACCGGCGTCTGTGCTCATGTTTATTGGCGTCCTATGTCTTCAATACTTTTTTGAATCGCGAGCGTCCCCAGGCTTGAGAGAGGCAGGCAGAGAAACAAACCAATCCTGCGATCGAGCGTCATGAATGCCTGGCGGAACGCTTTCTCGACCACTTCTGGCGAGCCATTTACGACGGCGGGGTCAGGAACGCCCCAATGCGCAGTCATAGGCTGCCCAGGCCATATCGGGCAGACTTCTTTCGCGGCCTTGTCGCAGACAGTAAAGACAAAATCCATTCTCGGAGCCTGAGGCCTTGTGAACTCGTCCCAGCTTTTGCTGCGTAAACCATTCATGGGAAGGTGCGCGTTCTCAATCATCTTCAGTGCTTCGGGCCGCACGGAGCCTGTTGGAAGACTTCCTGCACTGTAGGCTGCAAAATTCGGCTTTCCCTTCTGATTGAGAATCGCTTCGGCCATGATCGAACGGGCCGAATTTCCTGTGCAGAGGAACAAAACGTTGTAAGGGCGCCGCACAGTCAAACCTTATCGTCATGACAACATGTCGGTCCGCAGCAGCTTGAACTGATGCCCTTGCGCTGCGGCTTCTTAGCCCGGATGAAGGCACTCGCAAACTTCCCCTGAGCTTCGGTTGCGATTGCCGCCGCATCAATTCCCTTGGCAGTTAGGAATTGGCGCGCGTCTTCGACTGCGTAAACCCGGGTTGGCTCGACGTCAATGGCTTCAAACCCTGCGGCGGCGAGTTTCATGCGGTATTCGGATTCTTCCATCGCGCCCGCGATGCAGCCGATCCACAGCTCAACACTCTTTCGAATCTCCAAGGGGACAGGACCACGGATGATGACATCGGAGACCGCAAAACGCCCGCCGGGCCGCAGCACCCGGAAAGCCTCCTGTAATACGCGGCCTTTGTCGGCAGAAAGGTTGATGACGCAATTGGAGATCACCACATCAACTGAATCATTCGGTAGGGGAATGTTCTCGATCTCACCCTTCAGGAACTCTACGTTCCCCAGCCCGGCTTTGCGCTGGTTCTCCCGTGCGAGTGCAAGCATTTCGTCCGTCATGTCCAGACCGTAGGCTTTGCCACCGGGCCCCACACGACGCGCCGAGAGAAATACGTCAATTCCGCCGCCTGAACCCAGATCGAGCACTGTTTCTCCCGCGCGAAGTTCCGCGAGCGCTGTGGGGTTGCCACAGCCCAGCGAAGCTTTCAGTGCATCGTCCGGCACTCCCGCTTTTTCGAGATCGTCATAGAGATCGCTGGTAATCGGGTCGCAGTTGCTTCCGCCGCAGCACGGACTGCCACCGCCCGCGACCTGTTGGGCTGCCTCGGCGTATTTTTCTTTGACGAGATCGTGGATACCCATAAATCCTCCGAACACATCTGCATGATCGCATATGTTACAGCCTACGCTGCGTACTTATATCTGTCAATGCCGATATGTTATGATGCGAATATGGCAAAGACACAGGCTGCGGCTTCCCTGCATCATCTGTTTCGGGCGCTGGCAGACCCCATCCGACTTCGCTTACTGAACTTAATCGCGGATCGGGAGATTTGTGTCTGCTATTTTGTGGAAATCCTGCAAATAAGCCAACCTAAGATCTCTCGCCATCTCGCGTATTTGCGAAAGGCCGGGATAGTAACGGCACGACGCGAAGGCAAGTGGATGCACTATAGACTGGCGGTCCCAAAGGATGAAGTTGCTGCGTCTATTCTTCAGGAGACACTAAAGCACTTGCGCGAAAAGGCGGAAATGAGGCGCGACGTCTCAAGGCTTGGTGTTGCCTGCTGCTCGCCGCAGAAATTTGAATTGCCTCAGCGAGCACCCCAGCCAGCGCTGCTGGTCGAGACCACGCGTGCGTGAGATTTTCGGGGCAGACTTGTTCACTTGTTGAATTGCTTGCGCATACGCTCGTACTCTGCTTCGTCGTAGAAGCGCTCGTCATTCCCTTCGGCGTCTATCGGCTTCTTATCAGGTGAAAGTTGCTGGTAATCGCTCATATTCGTGCAGTTGTACCTTTCGTTGATCCACTTTCCGGCCGCCCACGTGAATTTCCGCGGAACTGAAGTCCATGGCTTCGTTAGCACCTTCGGGTCTTCGACAGTGGCTTGATAAACCAACGTGTGCGCTTCGGGTCGGCTGATACGCTCGGTGTAGTGCACCTCGTCGCTGGGAAACCAGCCCAGGTAGTCCGGATATCCGATCCATGCCCGTGTGTCCAAGCTCACCGTATCCACCACGAGCGTGTCTCCCTCCCAATGGCCGACGGAATTGCCATTCCACTGCGGATCCATGTACTTCGGATGACCTCGCCCGTCGGTCGGAATATATCGCCAGGTCGTGTCGCTTTCGGTTAGCAATGCCAGCTCATGAACGTTTTGAACCAACTGAATGGCATAGCCTGAACCGATGAAGTAGCTGAGAGCTCCGCGAGGCATGCACTCCAGGTTGGGCACGAGCAGCTCAAGATGATTGTCGGTCGTCAAACCCATTAGCCTGATCTTTTCCTGGGCCCACGGTTGAAACGCGGGTTTCTCCTGTGGCGTGACCTTCGGATCGTATCCACGATGATTCTCATTCGGGGGGATGTGATTAATGTCCTTAATCACTCCCGGGTACCAGACACCCGAAAAATCAGGATGTCCATCAGGCAGCCTGGGTGTCGACTCGGGCTTCTGCACCGCATCCTTGCTCGCAGGATGCTGTTGCGCCCCCGCCGCTGGCAGCATCAAGCAACCTGCTGCTAAGAAGATGCCGCAAAGAAATCGATTGGCCATTTGGACTCCTCGTTTATCCGCAATTCCATTTCCTGTGATCGAAAACACCGTACCGTCGAAGGGTTCGAGGCGGCGCTTACTTCAAATTGCGCAGGATCTGCTCAGAATCCAAATCGCCCATATAAGTCTTGGGCCCCATGGGCGCAATGCGGCCATCGGCGAACTTAACGTACTGCGTTGCGGCGCGCGGTATTCCGTTCTTTGCCGGACATGCCGTCGTTGATATCGGCTTGCCCATGTTTGCTAAAAAATAGGTCCGGGTCGCTTCGTCGGAACGGCGCAAGATATTCGGAGACGCAATCTCAAACGCCCACTTCGTGACGTTGCCACTTTCGTCTTTGACGTCCAAGTAAAAGAAACCATGAGGATTTCCCCAGTCCAGCTTCGTCAGAATCCCCGTGTAAGTTATCAGTTTGTGCCCATCGAATTCCGCCGCAAACGAGTGATGAGACATTGCGGGCATCGCGCAAAGGAGTACAGAAAAAGCGAGCAGCAGAAAACCGCCCAACTTCCTCATGATTGAGACCTCCACTTGATGGATGACAAGGCTCCCCGAGATAGGCAATTTCGTACACCAATGTGGGCGCATCTGTCAATCGAACCACTCCGCAACCGCTGCGATATCCGCCCTTTGCAATTCTGCGGTTTAAACCTGCAGATTTTGCCTTTCCTGCGACGGTTTCAGATAAGAGCAGCATGTGAGCCAAATCAACATACGGTAAATAAACCCAGCGCCTGATTAGGAACTACTGCGCCACGTCAGTCCTTATAACTATGGTGAATATCTACACACATGCGCTTTTCAGGAGCAGCAGAAACAGTAAAGTGGTTCGTTTGGTGATACCGGCGCGAGTGACAATTTGCAACTCACAGGTAAGAAGGAAATCGTGGTAGGGGCGGTGGGGGTCGAATTTAGCGAAACGCAGAGTCTAAAGGAATTCTGCGGATCGCGTTGTAATCGTAAGTCCTTTGCTGTCGGGGGCCGGAACTGCAGTTGCCCCCTGATTGCCCCCTCGTTTGGACGCGCATCTTCATGCTGTTTTTGCTTCGGGCAAAATCATCCGAACAACTTTGCTATTTGCCTCACGCAGCGCTGGTGCAACTGTGTGAGTATAAATATTCATAGTCGTTCGAATGTCGGAATGTCTCAGGAGTTCTTGCTGAACTTTCATATCGGTCCCGTAAGCGTGTAACAAGGTCGAATAGGTGTGACGGAATGTATGCCAACCGATTCGACCGATGCCGGCCTTCTCGGCAGCCGGGCGGAGATGATAGCGCACAATTTTGTGCGGCCACCACGGCTTACCCGTAAAAGGACTCACAAAGACCCAACCTGTTTTCAGCAAAGCCTCGGGCATTCTCCCACGATGCCGACAAAGAATCTCTGCCAGATTCGAATCCAGAGGCAACCATTTTTCCGAGCCTTCGGTCTTCACTGCTTCGACCCTGCCGTAGACCCAGGATCTCTGAATTTTCACTCGCAGACCTTTCCAGTCGAAATCTTCCCAACGCAAACCGAACAACTCGCTTGCCCGGAGACCGAGCGACGCACCGACCATGGACATCGTGCGCGTATCTTCATCGAGATGTGACCAAACGCTGCGAAGCTCTTCAACCGATAACGCACGAGGTTGCCTCATGCGCTTGGTGAGCCCTTTGAGTTTTAGCAAGCTCATCGGGTTCCGGTTGTACTCCATGAGTTCCCAGCGCATCGCCCACTCGAATAAGATGTGCATGACGCTTCGGATATGGCCTTTGCTCTTCGGCGCAAGATTCAATCCCTTGAGCCAGATTTCTACGGCCAAGGGTTTCACCTGAGAAAGTGGAACTTCTTCCCATCGCGGATTGATATGGTTCAGAATCCACGATTGGTAACGATCTGCTGTCCCCTTTCGTTCAGGCAACGCTTCCTTGAGGAAACGATTGACCAGTGCGCCGAAGGTAACCCACTCCGCCTTGGGCGGGTTGGCAACCGCCAGCCGGATGCTCTCTGCAGCCTTCCATGCGTGCGCTTTCGTCGGATATTGTCGAAGGTCGCCCACGATGACAGACCGCTTCGAATCTTTCCGGCCGGGAGCACCTTTGTGATAGCGCCAGACCCAAATGTCGGGACCGCGTTGTCTTGCCTTACGTTCCAACCAACCGAACTGATGTCGTGCTCGCTTGAACATGACGATTTCTCCTTTGTCCGTTCTAGCGGCACGAGTGACGCGAGGAGTCTACTTCCCTTCGCATCCAAGAGTCCAGTTCAGTAGGATAGAAATACCAGCGACCAAAACGGAAATGTCCGGGCAACTCGCCTCTGCCAGCCATGCGTTTGATCGTCTTTGGATGGATACGCAGCAGGCCCGCTGCCTCCTCACACGTCAACGGACGCTCTATCGTTTCGATCTTCGCCTCTACATTTCTCGGAGAAACACTAGTGACTGGGGTGGGCGCTGGTGATGTTTTCATTTTGAACTCGCTGATCGAATGGGAGATGGTGACTCTGGTAACCGGACCTGACGAACGTTGATTCGAGGACTTGATTTGAGGGTCCGAACCAATGGGTAAGGGCTAACGGCCAAATGGAAAAGGGATTAAAGGACAAGCGAATGGTGTCCGCCCTGTGCAACAGCAAGGGCCAAATTGAAACCCAGGCTCGGCGCGGCCTGGGGCCGCCCCGAGCCGATCGAGCGCCTTTCCATTCTGGTGGGCGCTTGTTCTCGCTCATGGTTTCAATCCTTGCAGGAATAGCTTGAACAGCGGGTGATAAACCTTATAGCGGCCTCGTCCCGTGCGAATGAGCAGGCCTTTGTCTGTGAGCCTTCGGAAGTAGACGCGCTCGAATTGCTGACCAATTTGGGTGGGTCCAAATTCCTCTCCGTCTCCTCTAGCAAAGGCGCGAAGAAGCTCTGAATCCTTCTCGGAAAGTTGCTCAAGATCGGAACGGAATTTCTCTCTTTCGAGGTGGCGGAAGATTTCGGGCCACAGGTCGGCAGGTCGCTTCGGAAAATTGTCGGGTGCGAGCGTTAAGAGCTGCCGGGTTATGAAGGCGAGGAAGTAAGGGTGACCTTGCGTTTTCTTGTACAGCCACGGCCCCAGTTCGAGCCTCCTGTCAGAATCTGACCCGAAAACTGCTTCGATGTATTCTTTTGTTTCTTCAAAGGTGAACGGCTCAAGGTAAAACTTGTCGTAGAAGCGAACTGCCGGCTCGGCAAAGCTTCGGATTCCAGCGAAGTAGTTACTTCGGGCCGAGAAACAAACACTGTAATTCATGCCCTCGATCGCGAAAGATTGAAATTGATCGCGCAAGGCCAAGGCAATATCTTCTGGATTGCGAGCTGCGAAATTATGTAAGTCGTCCAGGAAGAAGATTGCGCCATTGATATGGGCTGGGCGAAGGAATCGCTCCCAAAGGTCTGAGAGGGTGTGCCGAAGGAGGGCACTACCTGAGCTTAGGAAGAATGGAGAAGCTTCGCGGTCAAACTGGAAACCCGCTAAACTAGCCCGGCTGAGCCTCCACTTTTGGACCTCGGAGCGAATACGTGCCGCCAGAGAGGACCACGTTGCAAGGGTTTCAGCCAACTTATCAATCAGGCTCTGCGCAAGGCGCAGATAATCGCCAAGATCGCTAGAGACGGAGAAAAAGACGGGCAGCATCCGATAGGCGGATTCCGAGCAGGTAGCATTGAACTTCAGCAGCAAGCTGCTTTTGCCAATACCCCAGTCGCCAAGCACGGCGACGGAACTGGTTGTCCCCGTTTCCACGCCTTGCTGGAGAATGGACCGAAAGGCATCAATCTGAAGCTCCCGGCCCACGAAATCGCCCGGTTTGACGGGAACATTCGGCTTCGGAATCAAGAAGACCTCCAAAGTGACAGACGCGAAAAATGTAAATTTACGAGTTTTACTTTTGTCACTTTCTGGCTAGCCAGACTATGTGAACCGGGAATTCGGCAGGCGACCTCTGTGAGGTCGCCTGCCCGAGGCGCTGTGACTTGGATCGGTTCGTATCTCATCCGCGCAACTTGACGATGAGGCATGGACTCACCCGATTCCGTAGCCGTGCTCTCGGCCGCCGAAACTGTTGTATGAGCCATCCGGCAGATCGATGTACACGGCATAGCCTCGTGGATCGCCGTTGAAGTGGTTCAAAGACAGTCCTGCCCGTGTCAATACGGTCCGAATTCTCTCTTCCAGACTTTGCATTCGCTTCTCCTGACGGGGTGTGAGGCCGTAGTTGCAAGAGGCCTCATTCAGCCGGTGCAGTGCTCGCGCCAAACTGCAGAGTTCTGTGGCATCGTGCGCCGCCTCGCGCGGAGTGCGTTTGCCGATGGACGCGATATAGGCAGACAGAACCGCCTGCTGCGCTAGCTCACGCATGGATCACCTCCACTTTTGTGGTTCGAAAAAACGGTGGGAAAGCGGGAGAGGATTTTTTCCGAGTCAGAGAGGCCCTTGCCTCTCTGACTCGGAATGGGTGGTTTGGGCCGGCTAGGCGACTTCGGGCAAGAACTCTTCGATCGTCTTGTACCCTCTATTGCCGTTGCCGGTGCGTACCAAGCAGGGGAGATTGAGCTCTAATCCGGCCTGGATTTCGCCCGCCGGAATGTCGTAACCGCTCGCCTCCAGGCGCTCCGCCAGCTCATCGGGACGGCCGAACACACGCACCGTCTCGCCACCAACATCCACCTTGAGAAATAAGGACTCACCCTGGCGAGTCTTCATGCGATCAACCTTGCTGATGACCGCAGAAACAGGGTGCCCCTCCTCATGAGCAGATGTCGTGGGAGACTTGCTTGCTGTGGTTTTGACCACGCTCGGTGAAGCTGCGCTCCGAGCGAAGTTGCTTTCTGAGGGTGCGGTGCCTTTTGCAACGTGGGATGCCAAGCGTTCCAACAAATCGAAGGCATAGGACGACGTTTCCGCGTCTTTTGCCTCGTCATTTGTCACGCGCGCCTGCACCTCCACTTGCATGCCGTTTTTCCCGTCGATCTGGAGGTTGCGCCGGATGCGAAAAATGAGCGGAGAGACTTCCGAGGTCCGGTCGCCATTCGTCTTGACTGACTCGCTTTCAGACGATGGAAGCTGAACCTGTGGGATCAGTGAAGTGATCGCCGCCGCAGCAATGTGTTTGCAAATCCGCCCGTCCTGCGCAATGCGCACTTGGAAATCGGGACAGGTGCAAGAGCCATTGCCGTGCGGGTCGAGCTTCACTTTGTATCCCGTTCCGCTCTTGTTGGTCACGACGAAGTCAGGGAAGTCGCCTGATACGGTCAGACGCTTCTCTTTCATCTCCTGAACTGCTCGGCCCCAGCGATTGCCTGCCTTCGATTGAAGGATGGACAGCGCCAGGGACGCAGATTGTGGGTTTCCGTTTGTGGTCGTTGCTGACATGGTTTTTTCTCCTTTGTGGATTGTTGGCCGGAATCGCTGAGCAACAGCTGGCTCAGCTCCCCGCGACTCCGGCCAAGGTGGATCGGCTTGGGAGAGCAACAGGCCTTGGCCCGTGGATCACGAACAAGTGGGTAAAGGGTTTGTGGGTTAAGCTCGAAAGAACTGCGTCAGTCCCGCAGTGGCATCAACAGGTGGCGGTAGCGAAAGCTGTCAAACAACGCCACCTCGGAGATTGCTTGCGGAAATAGGGTCATGGAGACGGTATCAGTCTCCAGGGTTTTAGCGTATTGAGTCAGGTATCGATGATTGAAGCCGATGTCCCGCGGCTTGCCCGAGATGCGCGTGTGTCCCAGTGTGACACGATTGGTAGTTCCGTCGGCCTCCGACTTGATTCCTGGAGGTGACTGGGACAGCTCGAACTTCACAACTGAGTTTTGCACCCTTCGAGCCGTGGCCGAGAGTTTGCCAAGTGCATCGACCAGTTCCTCACGCCAGAAGACGACTTTCGCTTCTACGGGAGCTTTGGGGAGGACGGCTTCATAATTTGGGAACTGCCCTTGTCCATGGCGGGCGATGAGCCCAGATCCATCCGGCAGCACGAACACGTTGAACTCGTGCTCGGAGCCACACGTCGAGAGTTGGACCCATCCCGGCCCTGCGGATGCGAGTTGGGTAAGGACAGAAGCTGTCGAGCGGAGAAGTAAGGTCGAGAATGCCGGATCTGTTCCGGTTCTGGCTGCTCCTTCCACCATGGACAGCCGATGTCCATCTGTCCCCACAACACGGAAGAGCGAATCGCGCATTTCAAGCTTGACCGCATCGGTGCTGTACCGCGTCGATTCCGAAGAGAGGCAAAACAGCGCCTTGTTCAGCGCTGTTCCAAGCGCCGAAGCCAGCACTTGCCCTCGTAAGGCCAAGTTCCCGTTCGGGATTTGGGGGAAGTTCTTCGGATCGAGGCAGGGCAACACGAGCATGCGGCCGTTGGCTCGGACTTCAAACTTGTCGTCGCGAATTCGTACGTCCAGATTGGGGGCTGATTCTGTTTTCACGGATTCGTATAAGTCCTTCACCGGGAGCAAAACATCGAGCGAGTCGTGAACGGCAGGCCCAGTGAAGGGGAGAGAGATGTGGAGACTGTTGTCCAGGTCGGCGGCAGTCAACTCAAGATGACCTTTGACGACTCGCCATCGTAAGTTTTCCAGCACCGGCAGGACTCCTTTCTTGGGCACTACTAGCCAAAGCAGCTGTAGCGCCTCCTTCAACTTTTTGGTTTCGATCAGGTTCATAGACACCTCCTTTGTGGATTGGCACACCCGCGTGCTGTTTGGCACGTGAATGGCTTTTTGGTTTGCCTAAGGGTTTTTGGGTCGGAAGGTTTGTGGAACGAAATTTGTAAGTACAACTAAGAGACTTGAGACGCCGTCGAAGATTCTGCGTTTAATACGCTTCCAATCTTCCCGTTCGATGGTGCAAAGGTGCGGTGAAGCACGTATTCAGCAATGATCTCGAACTGGTGGAGCTTGAGCGTTGGGAGGGGCGTACGCTCAAATGATCCCTTATGCTGAAATTCAGCAACTACTTGTCCATCGGCCCGCTTCTTGATAATGAACCGGTTGTCACTTTCACCGAAAATAAGTGGGACCACCTTCCGTTGACCGAGCACTCGGTGAGCAAAAACCTGCAGTGCGGCTACATCATTGGCCCTGCTGACAGTAAACTGCGAATGCCAGACAGGAGTTTGCGCGTCAAATGTAATGCCGTGGCCGGAGGCGGTGAGCGCGAGAGTGAAGGAGATATCGTCACGAATGAGCAAATCTATCTGCTGGCTAGAGAACAATGAGCGCCTCGCCAGGGCGAGCAGGGCCTGGATCTCGCCCGGGTGGATATCGAATCGAGCTATTCGCTTGGATTCGTCGCGTACGGCAAAGAAGACCCGCAGCCGTCCTTGCTCCAACTGCTCGTAAATCGCAAACTGGGGAAAACGTCCGTAGACTTTGCTCTTTGCGGAGCCACTTGTGTTGAACAACTCGCCTTCACCACTTAACGTCTCCTCAACCGGGTTTTCTGGTTCGTGGACTTGTGGTTCAGATGTAGAGGAATCTCGAAATTGAAACTGCTCGATTCGTCGCTCAACGGCCTTTAGAACGGCTAACAGGTATAGTTCCTGCTCGACCGAGTCTATGCACGTCTGAAGATGAAGCGATTCGCGACGTGGAGTGTTCGTAGCAATGGTCAGCGTCAAGCCGTTGCTACCTACCTCCCCTTGAACTTGGCCGTACTGATTGGCGATTACGGTGTTCATTGACTGTTCTCCTCGACACCGGGCTCCCGTTCCAAGCTCGCAGCCTCGTGTTCGGTTGCGGCCTCAATTTCAAATTGCATGGTGGGCAAAGTGGGCAGAATCTCCGCGGGGACAACCTTCTGTGTAGGGAAAATCAGGGCACTCAAGGATACAGGGCCTTGCTTGCCCGGAGCCTTAATTTTACGGACGCAGTAACCGCGGTTGTCCGCCTCGACTAGGCGCGCATTGCGAAGCGCATTGTACAGGTGGTCGTTGGGCGGTAAGACAACCTTTCTGGCCCTCAATCGTTCTCGGGCAAGGCTTACGGCTAGGGGTACGACTACAGCTGCTTTTCCCCCGGAGACATATACTTGAGCGCCGAGGATGTTCACTCTCATTTCCCCGTTTGCTATCAACTCCTGGAGAGCGCGGAGGAAAAGTGCGGTCTTGCTTTCAGGCTGGGCCGCGATGGTCGGTTGGGCTTTTTCGACGCTCCCCTGATCGGCTCTGGCAACTATGCGTGTTAGTGGGTTGTCGGTGGCAGGACTGTGGCTTTCCAATATCGAGCCCGTCAAATGCACCAATCGTGACAAGCCTAAATAGTCCAGATCAGCGCCTGAGAGCACATGATGAAGCACGAGCAAAGAGAGCCGGGCGTGCGCTCCATGCTGCCGGTCCGGCCCCCAAGACACGGCCAGGCCTGTCCTGGCGCTCTTGACAAAATCCGAGTACGGCTGATCGAGCGGGTACCACCTCCGCTCGCCGGTTCGCGCATTGAACTCGAACACCTTGCCCAAGTCGTGACACAGGCCGGCGATGAAACACGCGTACTGCCAGCGGGGACGATTACGAGAACTCCGAAAACTATCGACACTGCCGTCTGGCTTACGCTCCATGAGAATATCGCCCTCGAATTCCTGCAATGCACGCAGACCCACCTCAATCGAGTGCTGGTACAGGCCGCCCGGCCCGGAATGATGATGATCCGCGCTGGCTGGCAGGTCGCCAACCATACTGTGAAACCTTGTGAGCAACCTCTCAGCCAGCGCCTGTGCCTGGGGGTCCAGCACGAGCCAATAGAGGATTTCTTCAGTCAATTTCTCTGCCGACGGCATGCTTTTGTCCTTCCCAGCAAGGAGGTCCAAGACCTCCCCGGTGACCTCCCCGATTAGACCTCCCTAAGGAGGTCCAGTAACAGAATGGATAATGGTTACATCGCCGCGCCGGTTCGAGCGCCGGATTGTCGAGGACAATCCGGCGCCCTACCGACCAGCCCCTATGCCCCAGCGGCTGACTCGTGCGCCGGGGCTGGAGACGCAATAACGGCCCGCAAAGCCGGCGTCCCGCCCGTCTTGTTCGCCACGCCGATGACCGTCAGGGTGACTTCGGACATCAGCGGCAACTCATGGCCCTTGTCATCCCATACCTCGACTGCGTAATTGGCACCCGAATTGTTCTCCCGGTCTAAAACCAGGAGGTTGGTAACGTACGTTTCCCTGGTACTAGAGTTCACCTTCCGAGCTGAGCACCTCAGTACCGTGCCGGTCAGTTTCATTGGTTTGCATAGCCTCCTCGTATCCAGTCTTCAGTGTGGGTGTTGGCTTCGTGGGTCAGCGCACGGATGTGTGGAATTGCCGTGATTACCTGATAAGTGGTCACGGCCTCGGTGGTTCCCGGCGCATATTTGTGCAACTTGGGGTGTTTTGCTGCTTTCGCGTACAGCCGTTCGCGGGCGTTGGAACCAACGGCCACGACAAGCGAAAGGCGCTCCCTAACACGCAGTCGGCAGTCGGCGAAGCGCCTTAAGAGAGTCAATGTCTGTCGGAATGCATTCGAATCCGGCCGATCCACCGCGGAGACACACAGACGACCATCCTTCGAATCGAGAACGAAGTAATCCCAGAGGTAAGGTTCCCCACCACGCTGGGGAAGGAGGTGTCGCGGACAACCAATCTTCCCAAAGGCAGCAACTTTCTCCTCATCGTCGAAAATAAATTGGGCTGGCCAGGTAGATGCTTCCAGAAAGAAATTGAGACATTGCAGGCGCCAGCGCACAGTTTCAACTGGGCGAGAGCGCCTAGCGGTCATATCTCTTCCTACCAATCGCGTCACCGATTTCGTGATCTGGTAGACGAGGGGATGCAGAACGACCTTACGCAGGAATCCGGCTCGCTCTAGCCTTTCCAGTTGGACGAGAACGCGTCGCGGCGAATTTGCCAGATTTATCCTTTGCGTCTGATCTACCGTGCAGTAGCCACCGAGATATGCCACTGTGGTCAAGAACGCGTTCGTTCTTTCATCCACAAGACCAAGACGATCGGCAAACCGGATAAACATCGTCCAGACCTCAACTAGATATTCGAGGTGTTTCGTGGGTTGAAAGAAACTTTGTGAATACGAATACATGGGTACCGACCTTCGACCTCAATGACTCGCCTTCAGCTAAACGCTCCTTCTGTTACAGCTGCGCTGGCGCGTTGAGAATCAAACTCCGAATGCTCACAACTGCCAATGCGAAGACGCAGAACAGAAGTAGGATTAGCGGCACCGTGACCGGCGTCGTCACCCACAGCAGGATCAGAGCGGCACTTGTTCCTAAGCCGATCAGCCCTAGATTGAACCTCATGGGCGAATGCACTTTCACGAGACCTTGTTGGCTTGAGCGGGACCAAAACCCTTCCAGATAACCAATTAGCACGGCTGTCACAAACGTAGGCGCAATGTACCGCATAAGGAGCAGCCGTAAGGTCATGAGTTCAATTGCATTCCAGAGCTTCTCACCAAACTTCTTACGGATTTCCAGCGGGAGCACCTGAAAGAGCCGCTTCGTGTAGGTGGGGATTACCGATCCAAGCTCACTGGCCCTGTTTTCTGGAAGGATGTCCGAAACGCCCAACCACGTCTGCTTCACGAGACGCCCGCTCTGTCCGCCCGACACAAGAGCAGCCGCCGATGCCAAAATCATAAAAAGAGCACCTATCGAGAGCAGTTTCATCATTTCTCCAATCGGAAGAAGTTCCTTGGTTCGGGCAGGAGGGGGAATCTAGTCTTATACGTACACCCACTTGCGTACAGGAAAGCGTGGCCGCGCGGCAGCTTCGTTAACCAGTCCTTACGAACAAGGTTGTCAATTACTTCCGTTGATTGTTCAGAGAACGTTGCGTCGAAAGCCAGTCCACCTAGTACGCGCCTGCCTTCTCCAAGCGGGCGATAGCTAGCGGATTCACGCCGTGTAAGAATGGGCCCTTCGCCGGCGATGTCGGCGAAGGTCTTGGCTGTCGCTGCATCCGTGGCCCTAAACCAAAGCTTGGTGTTTGTGTTGTCGAGAATCTGCTGGGCTCCCGCTGGCCCCAGGACACTTACCAGGTCCGCGACACTCTGGAATGCCAAGACCGCTTTCAGGCCCTGGCCGCCTGCCTGTGACAACAGATCGACAAAGCCGGGAAACGCCAGTCTTCCCACTTCATCAACGATGAGGCGAACCGGAGTCTTATCTTTTTCGTAGGCATAAGCTCGGCCGATAAAATTCAGCAGATCCTGCAGAGCCAACATCCCAATGGCGTAGGCCGTCTCCTTGACAATCATCGAGCCCATGAACATGTAAATGATGCGCTTAAGACGAATGGCACGGTCCCAATCCAGTTCCGGCTGCGCGACGGACATGAGATTGCGGAAATCTGGTGTGTCGAGTTTCGACAACAACGGTTTGAGCGACGAGACCATCTTGTCGTAATGATCTGGTGGATGTTTGACGAGCCCAAGCAGGTATTCGTATTCGGGCGTCTGTTCGGGCACTTTCGGAAGCAGCTCTTCTAAGGTTCCGTTAACCTTTGCATAACGAGCGATCTTGGATAGCAGTGGTCGTTCCCCAGCCAGCAGCATCGCCTGCGCGATTACGTTGATGACCTCCCAAGCGAATGCTTTGAAAGGCTCCGACTGCCCTCCACCAGGGAGCAAGCCTGCTAGCCGGTCGGGGATTTCCATACCGAGCACGAAATTGTGCAGTGGATTGTAGGTGCAGGAGATGTGGGGAAAGGCAAGGGAGAAGAATTGGAAATCCTTTTCTCTTCCAGCTCGCACTGCGGCGTCGTAAGCCCGATGGAGAACGCTCAAGTCCCCTTTCGGATCGATGAAAATGACAGTTTCATTGCCGCGCTCGATCGCCTGCATTAAATCGAGTTGAAGGTAGTAGGTCTTGCCTGTCCGCGTAGCTCCGGAAACGAGCATATGACCTTCGAGGTCACTCAACGGCAGAAAGAGTGGCTGTTCGTAATTGCGTCCCACAGTGTGAAGGGCAGCTACGCCTCCAGGATCTCCATAGGCGCGATTGCGACGCGAGACGGTTTCGCTGCTTCGTTCAGCTGCCATCATCCGGTTCGCCCGTTCTGGATTCCACAAGAACCCGTGACCGAAATATTGCATGTCTTGGCGCCGCGGCAATTCCAACAGGGTGAACGGTCCGAGCTCACTGGGCAGATTCTGGCTGACCTGTCGTGATCCCCGCAGAAGTGCCACACCCAGAATTGCAATGCCAACCCAGACGCCTTCTGTGCGTTTTAGATACATTCGGTCCGGCTTAGCAATCGCCACAACTGCAAGCAACGCCCAGCCAACAACCAGGTACGGGAATCGTTGGAATCGCAAAACGACTGAAGACACTTTGGGCTCCGGATTCGTAAAAAGTGCTTTGTGGATTACTGCCCCACTAGTGGAGCGATTTGTGGGTTGAATCTGCCTTCAAACGCAGGAGCGTTGCAGAAGCAGCGCTACGTTTCCCGCTGCCCGCTCAATGTCTTCCCGCGTTTTCAGTAGGACCGGCAAAGTCGCTGAAACAACATCTGGGGTCAGTTGCTTCGCTCCCAACACATGCAATGCTTCAATCCAATCCAGTGATTCGCGGATCGCTGGTGGTTTGGACATTCCCAGGTGACGGACGGCTGCAGTGAAGCGTGCTACCTGGGATGCTAGCTGGGAATCAAATCCTTGCCTTTGCGCTGTGATGATTTTCTTTTCGTGATCTGGTGCTGGGTAGTTCATCCACAACAGAAAGCAACGCCCTCGCAGAGCATCTGTGAGTTTCCTCTGGGCATTCGAGGTAAGAATCACAATCGGTCGGTGTTCAGCAACAACTGTGCCTAACTGCGGAATCGAAACCTGAAAGTCCGAAAGGATCTCCAACAAGAACGCCTCAAACGCGGCACCGGTCTTGTCGATTTCGTCGATGAGTAGAACAGCCTTAGTCTCACATTGCAACGCTCTCAAGATCGGACCAGGGACGAGGAAGTCTGTGCGGTAGAGCTGCCCCTTGAGCTCTGGCCAGGACATTGGTGACCCGTTTTGGCAGGTCTCGCACATGTAATCCAAGGCGATGCGTTGCAGCGGCTCATTCCATTGATAAAGAGCCTTGGACTCGCCGATGCCTTCATAGCATTGCAACCGGATCAATGGAATTCCCAACGCCACTGACAAGACCTTTGCCACCTGAGTCTTTCCCGCACCGGGAGGTCCCTCCAATAACAACGCCTTTTCAAGACGCAGAGCCAGGTAAAGCACGTTCACCATTTCCCGCTTCGCGATATAGCCGTTGACGCTCAGAAGTCCTTCCAGTTCGTCCGCTGAAGACACGAAGCAGCGTGTCTCGTTATTGGCGCCCATTCTGTTTCCTCGCATCGAGTTCAGCCCGCATCTCTGCCAATTGGTCTTCTAGCGCTTGGATATATGCCGTCTGGGCGCCTACTAGGGCTTGCTCCGGGCGAACATTCTCATCGGTAGGAGAGGCAGCGAGCACAGTCGAGGGTACCGGTTGTGAATTGTGCGGGACAGTGTCAATCGAATTCGGATGCCCGGGCGCCAATGGGTTTAAGAGGAAAATTCGTATCGATTGATTTGTATTCACCTTCACGATTGGGATACTCATGGGTTGCTGAAGGCGGTTGGACTCGCGGGTTCCTTCCGCTGCGACTTCTCCAGCGAGCTCATTCCTGAGGTATGCACCTTGAGAGAATGGCTGATTCAAACTGGCGGAATCCTGACCAGCAAATTCTGTGGCCGCAACAGCGGCACCTGTCGCCACCCTGCCAGCACCAGCCAGGATTGGGCGCCCGCTCCCTTGAACCTTGCCAACCAGACCTGCGCTGCCATCTCTCATCAATGCCAAGGCTGAAATCGTGATTTCCGGGCGATCTGGTAACAGCAACGACGTAAACCGCACATTGATTCTGTCTTTTACTGCCCCTGCGGTATAGCCGATCACTCGTGAGCCTTGGGGGATAATGACCACGTCACCTATCTTGACGTCTCGATCGACGATGGCCACCACTGGAGACTCCAGACCGCTACTGATAGCATTAGTAGTATGGGCCGCGATCTCTGTTCCTGCCGGAAGTTGAATCTGTGACCCTTGCGCCTGCTCTTGAGGCGTGTTCAGCGTAGTTGGGGAAGGATTCAGAGCAGTCCCCGCGGTGAAGACCGTGGCCGGGGCCTGCAGCTCATTGGGAGCAGTTTGGAACTTAGGCGGATTGCTTATGCCGCCTTCGTCGTTTGAGACGCCCAACCGATGTGTCGTCCCGCTACTGTTCGGTTGCTGGGAGCGGGGCTTATCCCCTTGAGAATCGGCTGGACCGTCACTGCCGGTGAGTTCATTCTCAGCTAAAACCGGAGCGGCCTCAGAACCAACGCTGGTGTGCTTTTGATCCTCTGCCCCGTTGAGGGCCCGATTTTGATGAAAGTGGCCCTGTACGGCGCTCTCGGGCTTCGATAAGACGAAGAGAAATCCCGTGACGACGAGTAGTAATACCCCTCCCAGCATCATGGTGGGAGCCGCTCGGAGCCGGGGAGCTGATTTGAACCTAGGCGGCACGGAGGTGTGAAAGAACTTCTGCACCTTACCGGCGAATCGCCCTAAGCCGCTCAGCTTTTCAGTTGCCTGGATACCCTTAAGCGCTTCAGTGGCCGCGGCCAGCCGTTCATTCAAGTCGATATCTGACGATACGTTTGGCCCTTGACCGCGTTCAAGCACTTCATTTTGGGGTTCGTCGCTCATGGAGATTCCTGGTCTGGATTATTCAATTCGAAATGTTGCCGGGTGATCTGCCATCGCTCGATTGGATACCGAGAGCACAACCTGCTGATCGCCATCATGAACGGGCGGCCTAAACGTCAGGAGGCACACTGCGCGTGCGCCTGGGGAAAGCTGATTGATCGATACGAAAGATTCGGAGATTTGAACCGGCTCTACCTTTGCAGGAATGTTCTTTTTTCGATCCTTCCCATTGTCTGAAGCCGTCACCAAATTAATCCGCGGGTCTTCAAGGTCGACGACCCCAGGAGAGGTGTTTTCCACGTCGAAAGACACCAGAGCTAATTCATCGAGCCGTTCCATCCGATAGAAATGCAAACTGAGTCCGCCCCCTATTACTTGCCCTTGCTTTTTCGGATTATTTTTGACTTCGGCGAGCATTTTGTCAGTCAGATCTTTACGTGCGCGCTCGCGATTCGCTTTTTCCAGCACCTCAACAGCAACGGCAGGCGGAGAGGGCGGAACCGGCGCAGGCTCCGGTTGGGCGCGTGGGACAGGGTAGTCAATCGAATAAGCAGTCTCTACAAGCTTGCCAGCTTGCAGCATGATGTTGATGACCCGCCCTGAGGCCATGTACACCAACATGTTCGTTTCGACTGCTGGTTTGCCCTTTTCGCCGGAAGTTTGAGTCTGTTTCACAATTGCATAATGCGGGTCGTCTTTGTCGGCCTCGGCGAGGAAATAATTGCTATCGCCCAACGCGATTCGCCGGATCGAATCGGCCTTTGGAAACTGCACCAAGATGGCAAAGTGCGGAGCAGTGGAGATCGTATAAGGCTGGTCCAGCGGCACGAGCCCTTCAGCCTCATTGGGCATTGTCCTTTTCCGCTGGTCGGGTTCGCCAGTCTGCGATTGAGCAAAACATACCGAAGCGAGCAGCAGAAGAACGGCGAGTTCAGCGATTTTCTTCATTGCTGTAAGACCTCTTCTTTATAGTCAGCGATTTGCAAACCGGTCCAACCGTTTGCCGAGGAACGGGGAACAGGCGCGAGGCGCAGAACGTATTTCACCAGAAGCTCCTTTTTGCTCTCTTGCCCATTAGCAAGCGCAGTGATCCTCTTCTGGCCAAACACTACGGCTGTATACGGATCGCCGGCGACGAGTTCCGCTGATTTCACTGCAAGCGTCCCTGTAATGTTGTTGTCGTGTACCTGATCGACGAAGCGTTGCTCGTTGAGTTGGGCAAGGATCTGTTGGCGCAACGTGCCCGTCATCTGGTTTAGCGCCAAGGTCGTGTTCCGTTTGACGGTGACAGGATCAACGTTCACAAAGCGATCGAGAAAGCTGCTGATGAATGCCAGTTTCTCGGATTCGTTTGGCTGTTGTTGTGCAGCCGTTTCGGCAAGCTCGACTCCCGATCCATCGAGCGAGGAGACTTTTCCATCCTGCACGCGCAGCAGAACTGGTGGCTTAAATTGCGCAAGAATAGCCGAAGTGAGAGCGATCAGCGCCACAGCGCAAGCCATCAGCGCTACCCTCGATGCGCGGCGCGCTTGGATCGCAAGATGGCTATAGAATTCGGAATAGTCACCAAGCTGCAGCTTCGCCTGCTGCATTACGTCATCCGTGGTGTTCACTAGATCGCTCATTCGGGACCTCCCTCGGCTTCGAGCGTCGGCGGCGGTAGTGGCGTAAAGTTCGTTCTTGGCGGCACTTGAGTTGTGTCACTGCTACGATTTTTCGCCATATACCCGATGGCCTGTGGCACCGTGACAGCTGCGCCACCCGTCGCGGCTGCTATCGCCACCGACGCACCTGTCTCGGCGGCCTTGTAGCTGAGGTAGGCCATGCCAGCCGTGATCACTTCAGACAATGCCGTGCCTGTTGCGTGTAATGCGCCACTGGTTATGTACCCGGTCAGACGCGGAATCTGCGTGAGCAAAATCGATAACAGAATCAGCAGAATTGCGGGCACAAGATTGACGATGGGACCGCCAACGAAGACCTCCAGCAACGCGCTGGTAAACAGAGCAAAAACGATGCTCCATACAGCCGGCCACAATAGCACCTGCAGAAACGCGCGCACGTAGCCGTATGTAACCGAGCTAAGGTGGCGGCTGGGCAGCAAGGCAATCAACAGCGGTCCAAATATGTATAGCAGAATGACTGCAATTGCCTGTGCCAAGACGAGACCGAGATAGGCCAGGACGAGAACAACGGCTGAAACAAGTGTCAGCAGCGTGACAATGCTGCCGGTGACTAGTGAGGTAAACGAAATGACTGCATTCAGACCAGTAATTCGGGCCTCGAACTGCTGAAAGAAGCTTTGGAAGCTGTTTGGATCAGCGAAGTGATGGGCGAGATCAGCACTCAACTGGTTAAATTTCTCGAACAGGCTGCGGTAATCTCCAAGAATCGCCAGCGTAATTCCAAAGCGACCCATAATTCGGAAGTACGCTTCTTCAGTGTCGTCCTGGAAAAAGGCTTGTAGCAAGCTGAATGTGAACACCAGAGCAGCCAAAGGCAGCGCAATGCTCAATATTAGAGGCAGGTATTGCTCGGCACGGTTCCAAAGACCGCCGAGCGCAGCTAGGAATCGACTCGCGCTTCCTAAGTCAATCATCAGCGTGCCGTCCTATCGCCGATTCCGTAAGACAACTGCATGCCGCCAACCATGCTTGACACTGCACTCAACTGGTCCTGCCGAATCTGTTCCTGTTCCTTGTCAACAGAGTTCTCGCGTGCAATCGAGAGCGCTTGCAATCTCATCATTCGCGCCAATAGGCGATGGTCGTAAGCCTGCGAACGCAGCAAAGCTCCATTGGCTGCCGCGGCGAGTTTCGTCGCACCGCCCGGACTGGCATTCACCGCGCGTGTTTCGATGTCGCCCGCGTCCAGTTCTTCTTGTTCTGATACGAGCTCCATACGTGACGCATCCAACAAACCCATAGTCGCTGTAGCATCGGCAGCATCAATTCTTCTCATGCGGCTCGAAGGCACGGTGCCGGATGTGGTGCCATACGAACCTTCAATATCCTGGCGAAGCGTGGAGGGGTTTATCTGAACATTGGTAAAATCGTGCTGTAGTTGTTGGAATTCGGGAGATGTACTACCGACAGATTGGGTTAAGAGTCCTTCGAGCTGTCTTCCCCGTTCAAGCGCGATTCCGTCCTGAACACCCGAGTTAATACGGTTGTACTGCTGGACATATAGGCCAAGGGTGTTCAGGGTCCCCTGCGAAATGCCAATTTGCTGGCCAATGCGGACAACCGTTGTCCAGTCAATGACCGGTATTGTACCGAAGAACGCACGGGCTGCCGAAGGCATCAGCATGGCCAATATCAGAACCACTCCAGCAACTATCTTTTTGTTATGACGCCGTTGCATAAACGTGCCTTCGATCTCTCCCCGCTGAGGAAGCCAGGCCATGCGGGTATTCCAAACCCAGCCTGTAAATGACTTCGAGCATTGACAATTCGGAGTGCTCTTTAGCGAACTTCTGCCGGAACTCCATCTCCAACGGATGACTCGTCGTGGCCCAGTAATCAAACGGGGTGGCTGTCAACTGGATCACAGTGCTCGATTCTGGCTGGTTGGCAATAAGAAGATAGCTCTCGGCGAAATGCCCAGGCACGTTGCGGAGTTCCTTCACGGCTTCTAAAGCTGGCTCGGAGAGATGTAGGACTTCGAGAAGACGCGACAGATCTCCCAGTTGTGCACACAGGAATTTCGCTTCGGTATTCTGCAGGATGGCCAAGCCGACGCTGTGCGGCACTTCGGCGGTGCCGACAAAATCTTCAATTCCCTGGCTCGCTGCGATAATCGAACCGTGGCGTTTGCGAGCGGTTCGAAATGCATTGAGAACCTGTGTCCCCAAAACGGGATCGGCCAGCATCGCCCAGACCTCGTCAAAAACGGCGATCGTTGGTCGGAGTTTTCCGTTCGAGTCCTTGCGGCCGATCTGCTGATCTATCGTTCTCGCAATCGTGAAAGCGACCGCCGTTTGTAGCTCTGGAGATTCCTTCAGTCCGTCAATGTCATAGCAGATGATGTCTTCGGCCTTTTCAAACTCTGGGCTCGTTTCCCGGTCGAAGAGCTGCGCGTAGACGCCGTCTCCGGTCCAGCGGTTAAGTTTCAGCGCCAGCAAATGAGCCAGTTCTTCGATCAGTGCATTTTCGAAGGGGTAGTGCTCAAGTGACCATTTCAGGTCCGAAAACCGTGGCGTCTTTCCAATGGCTAAAAGCCGCTCATATGTCATGCGAACGGCTTTTTCTAGGAAGTTAAGAGTCACTGATTCATCTGAGCCACTTGTGCCGGCCATGTGAAAGGCCAGTGATGCCACTGAGGCGACCTGTCGCGGTTCGGGTGCTTGAGCCGTGCCGTCAAGATCCCAAGGATTCTTCGCCAAATTCGTGCGGAGACTGATCTCGCGGTATTGCCCTCCCAGCAATTCGACGAGAGCGCGGTAATCAGCGCCTTTAGTGACGATTGCGATCCGCGGGTTCAACACCTGCAACTGCAAGAGCAGCTGTTTTATGAGGAATGACTTTCCCGAGCCGGTCTTGCCGCTCACGAGAATGTTCGCGTTGGTGAGTTCGCGGCTGAACGGATTGAAACGCAGGAAGGTGCCTTCTCTTGTGCGTGTCACGAAAGCTGGGACTTCGCCTTTAGTCCCAATCCAAGGGAGTTCCAGGGGGACAAAATCGGCTGCTTGCCCGGAAAGCAGCGTGAAATCTCGATTGGTCTTGCGAACGCCTTGAACACCAGGCAAGAACGAGATAAAGGTTGACAGCAGCGCGGTATCTTCGCGGTACCCACGAGCGCCATTCATTTGGCCCAGTGCTTGCTGTACGGATTCGACTCTCTGGGCCAGCTGTCGCTCGGTCTCGTCTCGCTCGGACGTGGTACGCGCCACATATGAGCTTGAGACAATTACGGCCAACTCAAGCTCCACGAGCTTCTGTGAGGAAGTGACGGCTGAGGCCAGCGTATCGACAGTATCTTTCTCCAAAGCCGCAGCCTGAAAATCACGACGCCGACTGCCGTCTTTCCGCAATTGAAAAGCTAGGCTTTTCTTAAGCAACCTCCTCAATCTGCGCACCTTTGCAGCCTGATCCGGGACACGCAGACTCACAATCACTTCGCATGGAAAGTCCAACGCGAGGAGGGGGCGTGGAAGGGAGGCAAACGTTCCCTCCGGCAATTCTGAAAGCGTGACAACCGCCTTGAGAACGCCTCCGAGATCAAGGACCCGAACGCCTTCCGACCAGTCGGTGTTTAATAGCGATGTGATCTTGCCGTCTCTACTCGAGATTTGGCGTTCCGCGGGATTCAGGGATTCATAAACCGAGCGAACGAGTTCCAACTCGGTGAGCCGGCGCACAGGGGCAATTGCTTCAAGACCTATGCGGTAGGTTTCCAGGATTTGATTGAACTCGGCAACGAGTTGGCTGTGCTCCGCATGGTTCCGCCGTATCACGGCCCTCGTTTTGGCTTCCTCGAAGGCCATTCGAATCGCACTAGACAGAGTCGTCCCCTCTCGTGAGAGTCTCTGCCACAGTGAGAATGAGAATCGAGATACCGCTGAGCGAGTTTCCCAAGTGCGGTTTGGCTTCCATGAGAGAAACGCAAGAAGCCTTATCGAGCGCACATGGCCCGCGTCAATGGCTGCCTTCCAAAATGAGAGCCGATTTTCCTCTAGCCAAGTGGCACGCGAATTCGAACCCGCGATGGGAGCTTTTCTTTCCTTCAACACTTCGGCCGTGGCATGGTCGATGACATACCTGAATTGAAGCACAACCTCTGAGTGACGGATTCCCTTGATGAATGTATCGATTGCACTGCTTACCGACTCAAGGCGATCGGTTGATGCGAATTGCGTGGCGAGTCCCGCGCATTCCCATCCTGCACAAAAGGAACCGTCCCGCCGCACGATTAAATTGTCGCGGAGCTCTGATATCGGAATTCTGGCAGCCAACGAGGATAGTTTTCTGTCATCTTCCTCAGTAGCGCGCGTTCGTTGTGGCCCGCTTGCGTATGGCAGAAACACAGCCATAGCCAGCGTGAACAACGCCAGAGCACCTATGAGGGCGCCGACAAGATGAATCGTTGAACCGTGGATCATTCTTCGTCCTCGACCAAATGAGTCATGTCCGCCTCACGTACTCGCGCGCAGTGAGCCTTTGGGCGGAAATGCTGCTGAATCCAAGCCGCAAGATACCCGCGAGGTTTGCCGTGTTTCGCCCAGCGGATCGCAAGGACCAACAGGGCAGATGAGCCGTAAGCGAGCACGGTCGAGACCGGAAGCAGGCCGAGGAATACGCGGTGGATTTGATCCCCGATCAGCCGCATGATGATGGCCCATGCAATCACGAGGCCCCAGTCCTCCAGCTCCAAGCCGAAGAATTCAGCCCGGACTGAGAGTGAGCGCGCTACGGGTTTGAGTCGAAGTGACAAGCTTCACCCCGCAAAAGTTCGGAGTAATTGCAGAAGTGACGACAAGAGCAGCGCGCCGCCAGCTCCAGCCCACTGCTTTCCGCTAGGGCGCTCGCGGGCAATATTCGCTACGGCCCAGATGACGAGGAACCCGGCGCCAAAGATTCCCAGGCCTTGAGCGTAGTTCAATGCGTTGGAGAGAAATTGAGTTACTCGGTCAGTTCCTATTTGGGCGAAGGCGGGCAAGCTGAAAGCCATCAACAAAAGCAAATGTGCGAATGCCCGGCCTAGCCGGTGCCGAATGGTTCGTCGCCAATAATTCACAAATCGAGACATGGTCTTCTCCGTTTGTGATTGAAAAGAGGAAGCCCTTACCGAAGCAACTAGACGGGAGCAGGATCGTTGGTGGGCTTTCTGCCGAGAAAGAAGCCTGCTCCCGTCGCAATCAAGTCAGCGGTTGACTTCGATGTCGCATCGCGAAACCGGCAGCGTCACGCTTCAACGCACGCAACGTCGGTCTCGTAATGCATCACCTGGTGGGATCGCTCCGGTGAAAATTGCCTCTCACTATTACTAAAGGGCATCTTCCCGGGGAAATTGACCGCCTTCACTAAAAGATTTTTGTCATGGTTAGAATCCGTGCCACACGAATCATCGCCCGTCACGGCAGCTTGACGGCGTGCTGTACGCCGTAACCGTGAGATGATTCTGTGCAGTCGGTGGTGGACAGCTATAGTAGAGGGGCCGCCAGTGGCGCCTCGCAATTCCTTCGCCCCGAATCCCTCCCATTTGAACTTGAGGAGGAGCTTGTATTGAATCGCAGAAAGCAACCCAGCGCGCTTCGCCTGCCTGAGAAAATCTTCGAGTAAGATGGCGTCTTCGAAGTTTTCGTTAGCAAGCGGTTCCGAAAATCCGTCTGAGCTGTCCGTCACGATAGAGGCTAGCCGTGCCTCTCTCATGGCCCATCTCAAGGCAGATTTCCGGCAATTCATCACGAGCGCAACTGGGAGCTGTCCGTTTTGCCGCAGCATTGCTGGAGACTTGGCGCTCTCCAGGAAAGCCAGCCAAACTTGCTGCGCCACGTCATCCGGTGGAAGCGTCGGAAAACGCTGACAGATTTCCCGATAGATCTTGTGGATCGCAGGAGTGAACGCCACGAGAAGCAATTGCTGCCCGAGGTCTTCAAAGGTTTTGTCTGAAACGGCGTGGATCAGGGCATGCAGGATTTGGTTACCTGGATCGTGGTTCAGCCTGCCACCTTGCCCGTGCAACCGCGCGATCGCGTCCAGCGGCGAGTCTAACTCGTTCGAAACTGGATAGTTGCTGGCAAGTGCTTTGAAGTGGTTTCGGGCCGTTTGTGTGTCGAGTATTTTGAGTAGCCTTTCCTCAGCCTTGCATACAGCACACTCGCAATTGTTCTCCTTGTACATGAGCTACTCCTTGGAGGAAAACGGATCAAGCCTGGCCCGACCGACCGAAAAAGCCGCCGCGGGTTACAGTTTTGCCTCTCACGCACCGCATGCGGCGTCGGTCACGCCGGCAAGCCCGAAATCCTCCCTCACCTTATATGAGGCCTAAAAATCGGAAAACCTCACCAAGAAATTTCAAAAATTTTGAGGACGTGAAGGTCTTCTCAGGCAATACGACAGGAGCGAGAACCTGTCGATTGGACAGGCTGTAAAGGCGAGTGGCTAGCGATTGGAAAGTCGGCCTAACTGTTCGTCGGCATCGGGGGAAGAACGTCGGGATGTTCTCCCATGGTCAAATACGAAAAGTTTACGGGGTTGGGTCGCCGCAGGAAATAGCTGGCGTAAGCCGCGCTGTCGTCGTCTGGAACAAATGGCAAGCTACGCGGCGCCAGAGGACTAGATTCCCTGACAACTCGCCCCATCGGTCTGCGGTCCTCCGGATGATTGTGTGGGAAAAAATAAACCGATTCACGCATTCGCGCTCAGCGCAACCCCCACCAGCGCGATACCGACTAGCAACGCGACTCCAACGACCTGACGTTGGGCCATTTTGTGAGCATGAATATTTGCCCAACTCGTGTGGTAGTCGTCCCGATTGTGCAAGCGCCACGGATGGTGAACGTGGCGGCAGGCCTTCACGTTCCCTTGTGGCCCCTGAACGTGCACTTTCTGACGCATTAC